>JACXTT010001548.1_pt1 | contig 38076 bp, 28 predicted proteins | sample 9270951 | NCBI WGS metagenome assembly JACXTT01 (sample SAMN15532306, study PRJNA645909) | rock metagenome | isolation source: weathered quartz diorite | place: Puerto Rico | collected 2017-06-21
GACGGTGCGTCGAAGGCTCGCCGATGCCGTCGGCGCGCACCTCGTGAGTGACGTCCCGGTGGGAGTATTCCTGAGCGGCGGGATCGATTCGTCCGCGATCACCGCATTGGCGAGCCAGCGGTACGGCGGGCGCTTGAAGACGTTCTCGGTCGGGTTCGACTTCAATGGCGGGGTGAACGAGCTCCCCAAGGCCAAGTCGGTCGCGCAGCAGTTCGGGACGGAGCACCACGAGCTGCACGTCGCCGGCGCCTCCATGCCGGCCGTCATCGAGCGGCTGGTCCGGTGTCATGACGAGCCGTTTGCCGATGCCGCGAACATTCCCTTGTACCTGCTGTGCGAGCAGCTCAAGGGATCCATCAAGGTCGTGCTGCAAGGTGACGGTGGCGACGAGATGTTCGGCGGCTACCGGCGCTACCGCGTCGCCGCCCGGGAACGGCTGTGGCGCTGGGCCGCCCGGGCGGCCCTCGGTTTCGACGCGCTGGCACCACGCAGCCGAACCTACTACCGCGCCGCGCGGTTCGTTCGAGCGATGGCCCACCCCGACGCGGCGCTGCGATCGGCGCTCCTCCTAACCTCGGAGACGCTCGCGAGCCCACCGACCCGGGCGCTGGCGCCCGAAATCCGCCGCACGGTCGAGCAATACGATCCGTTCGCGCGCTACCGGGAATTCGCCGGGCGCTTTCAGCATCTCGACCCCGTGCAGCGGCTCCTCCACACGGACGCGGCGATCCTGCTCCCGGACACGTTCCTCGAGAAGGTCGACAAAGCGACGATGGCCCACAGCATCGAGGTACGCGTGCCCTTTCTCGACGCCGACCTGAGCCAGTATGCCATGGCGTTGCCGGCAAACCTGAAAGTCAGGGCGGGCCAGGGGAAATGGATCCTGCGTCGCGCCCTCCGCGGTATTGTGCCGGACGCGATTCTCGACGGCAAGAAACTCGGGTTCAGCGTGCCGCTGGACTACTGGATGCGCGCGCCGCTGGCGGGGTACATGCGGTCGGTGCTGCTTGATCCTTCCATTCTGGGTACAGGCTTGCTCGACCGGAGCGCGGTACAGCGCGCCATCGATGACCATGTTGCAGGCCGGAGGGACGATGGCAACATGTTGTATCGGCTGTTGAACTTCGCGCTGTGGCATCGGTGCTATATGCAAGAAGGGCGCTAGGCTCTCCTAATCCGACCGGGGTCCGAGTGACCGGAGTCACGGCCCCCGGCGAGTCTCCCAAGCCAAAATGGGGCGGGTGCCGGGACAGAGGCGCCCAATCCGCTGCTCAGAGCAAATCCGCCGAAAGGCGGTGACGCAGAGCCACGGGACTACCGCGACGCGAGTCGTCATGTCCGCCGGGCCGCCAGCGTTTCGACACCAGTCGAAATCGGCGGCCCGGTTTTGTTTTCCCGCGCCCCAGAACAGCTGAGGCTCTATGACGTTCAAGCACAAGCTGTCCGCGCGGATGGCTCTGCTGAAGGATCGCCTGGTGCTGATCCCCGTGATCGGGCTCCTCGCCTGCGAGAAGCCGGTACATGTCACGGGGCCAGTATCTTCCGACGTCGTGCAGCTCGTCGTTTCGCCGAAATCTCTCACGCTGTTTCCGGACCAGACGGTCCAATTCGTTGCCGCCGGCCTCACCGCTGCCGGTGACACCGGGCCGGTCCAAGTGAACTGGAGCTGGACGGGCGGGACCATCATGGAAACGGGCTCGAGCGGCGGGCGTCATTACGGTCACTACAAGTCGAGCGGCCAGCCGGGCCGCTACAAGGTCGTGGCGAGCGGCAGTCCGGGCCCGGTGATCGATTCGGCCACCGTCACCGTGGCCCCGGTGCCCGTCGCCTCAGTGGCGCTTAGCCCGGCGTCCGCCAGCCTCTTCCTCGGACAAAGCGTGCAGCTCACCGCGACGCCCCTGGATTCGGTCGGCGGCGTGCTCACCGGCCGCATCGTGACGTGGACGAGCAGCAACCCCTCGGTCGCCACGGTAACCGCCAGCGGCCTCGTGACCGCCGCCGCCGCCGGCGCCGCGACCATCACCGCCACCAGCGAAGGGAAGCAGGCCACGGCCAGCATCACGGGAAGCACCGTTCCCGTCGCTACGGTCAGCGTGAGCCCCGCGTCGGCAAACGTCGCGGTCGGTGGCACGCAGCAGCTCTCGGCCGTGACCCGGGACTCCGCGGGCACCACGCTCACCGGCCGCGTCGTCACGTGGACGAGCAGCAACACGACGGTCGCCACCGTGAGCTCGAGCGGCCTCGTCACCGGACGTGCCGCCGGCGCCGCGACTGTCACCGCCACGAGCGAAGGTAAGACCGCCACGTCGGCGATCACGGTCATTGTCGTCCCGGTCGCCACCGTGACGGTCAGCCCCGCCGCCGCCACTATGGCCGTCGGCGCCACGCAACAGCTCTCGGCCGTCACGAAGGATTCGGCGGGCAATACGCTCACCGGTCGGGTCGTCACCTGGACCAGCGACAACACTACGGTCGCCACCGTGAGCGCGAGCGGCCTCGTCACCGCGCAGGCCATCGGTGCTGCGACGATCACCGCCACGAGCGAGGGCAAGACCGCCACGGCGGCGATCACGGTCATCGTCGTCCCGGTCGCCACCGTGGCCGTCAGCCCCGCTTCGGCTACGGTCTTCATCGGCGCGACGCGGCAACTCTCGGCCGTCACGAAGGACTCGGCGGGCAATACGCTCACCGGTCGGGTCGTCACCTGGACCAGCGACAACACTACGGTCGCCACGGTGAGCGCGAGCGGCCTCGTTACGGGCAATGTCGCGGGGCCCGCGACCATCACCGCGACGAGCGAGGGCAAGACCGCCACGGCGGCGATCACGGTTATGGTCGTCCCGGTCGCCACGGTGACGGTGAGCCCCGGCGCCGCCACCATCGCCATTGGCGCGACGCAGCAACTGACGGCCGTCACAAAGGACTCGGCGGGCAACACGCTCACCGGTCGTGTCGTCACGTGGGCGAGCGGCAACACGACGGTGGCTACCGCGAGCGCGGGTGGTCTCGTCACGGGCATTATCGCGGGCTCGGCGACGATCACCGCCACCAGCGAGGGTAAAAACGGCACTGCCACCATCACCGTGCAAGGCGGTGCGGGCACCCACGTCGGCTACTACGTCACGACCGGAGGGTCGGGCGGCGGCGACGGCAGCGCAACCCGTCCGTGGGATCTTGGGACGGCGGTTGCGGGCGGGGGCGGCAGGGTGCAGCCCGGCGATACCATCTGGGTGCGCGGCGGCACCTATTCGGGGGAATTCATCAACGCGATCAACGGGACCGCGGCGAGCCCTGTCATTCTCCGCAAGTATCCCGGCGAGCGCGTCACTATCAACGGCGATCTCGTGTTGGGCGGGTCGTACACGTGGGTCTGGGGGTTTGAGATCATGCGCACGTCGCTCGTCTATCTGACGGGCGTCAACTTCGGCCCGGGCAACCAGAATCGCCTCATCAACTGCATCATCCATGATGCGGGGGCGAGCGGCATCGGCTTCTGGACGCCGAGTGTCGGCGGGGAGGTGTACGGCAACCTCATCTACAACAACGGCTCGACGCCGAACCGGGATCACGCCATCTACTTCAGCAACAACAGTGGCACGAAGGTCCTCAAGGACAATATTGCCTTCAACAATTGGGCCTACAACTATCACGGGTACGAGTCGACAGCCGGGAATCTCACGAACATCACCATCGAGGGAAACGTGGCGTTCGGCGCGTCGTCCATCCAGCTCCCCGCCAACACGGCGTCGGAATTCCAGGTGGGCGGCGTACCCGTGAGTGGCGTGATCTTCAGGAACAACTTTTCCTACAACGCCGACCGCACGCGCTGGGCGGCGCGCTTCGGATACAGCGGGGCGACGAACAACGACCTGGTACTCGACGACAACGAGCTGGTCGGCTACGTGACCATCGACCCGTTCAACTCCGTGTCGGCGCACCGCAACATGTTCTACGGCAATGGCCTCATGCTGGAAAGTCACGGGGGCACCGGAGGCTACACGTGGGCCCAGAACACGCACTATGACGGCGGTAATGGGTGGGCGCACAACGGCAGCGCAACCACCTTCGCCGGCTGGAAGGCCGCGTCCGGCCTCGGGACCACCGACGCCAACCCGTCCACGACCATGTCAGGAACGCAGGTGTTCGTGCGCCCGAATACCTATGAGGCGGGCCGGGGCCACATCATCATCTACAATTGGGGGGGGAGCGCCAGCGTGTCGGTCGACCTCTCCACCATCCTGCAGCCGGGGCAGGCGTTTGAGATCGTGAACGCGCAGGCCTACTTTGGCACCCCGGTGGTGAGCGGGACATACGGCGGCGGCACCGTCGCCCTCCCGATGGCCGCCGTCACGGCCCCCGCTCCGCTGTGGCGGTCCTACACGACGCCGCCTGTGACGGGGCCCACATTCCAAGTGTTCGTCGTGCGGCTGCAGGGGAGTTGAGCAGGCGGTCCCACCGGCGCTGGACGAACACGCCTGTTGACTTTGGGGGGTCATCCGTGAATTCTCTGGATGACCCCTTTGGCGTCGTGGACGATGGCCCTCTCCGCCCCTTGTGCGCTCCTGTTGCTCGCCGCCGTTTCGGGTTGCGGGTCAAAGGGCGCCGTCCAGTCGCCGCCCCCGCCCCCACCCCCGCCCCCACCCCCCCCCGGGAGCCACTTCGTGTCGCCGGGCGGGTCCTCCGGGGGGGATGGCAGCTTCACCCAGCCGTGGAGCCTGGCCACCGCCCTCGCGGGTGCCAACGGCGGGGTAAATCCAGGCGATACGGTCTGGGTGCGGGGGGGCACCTATCGAGGGGAATTCATCAGCTCGCTCAACGGGACGGCGGCCAGTCTCATCGTGGTGCGGAAATACCCCGGCGAGCGTGCGACGATCGACGGCAATCTCGCCGTGTTGGGATCCTATGTCGCCGTGTGGGGGCTCGAGATCATGAATTCCGCCCCTACCAGCAACTACCGATTGGGGGTCAACTTCAAGTCGACCGGAAGCCGCCTGATCAATCTCGTCATTCACGATGCCGGCGCCAGCGGGATCGGGTTCTGGTGGGACGGCGCGGGCGGCGAGGCCTACGGCAATATCATCTACAACAACGGCACGGACTGGAATAAAGACCACGGCATCTATGCCAACAATGTGAGCGGCACGAAGCTCATCGCCGATAACGTGATCTTCAATAACTGGGCGTACGGCGTGCATTGCTATACCTCCACCGACGGACAATTGACGAATCTGTCCCTCGACGGCAACGTCGCCTTCGGCAACTCCACCATCTCCAACCCGACCAATACGTCCGCCAATCTCCTCGTGGGAGGCGTCGCCGCTCGAGGGATCCGTATCACCAACACCTACTTCTACGAAGTCCCTTCGACGGGCAACTGGGCCGCGCGGATCGGCGTCTACAGTACCTCGAATCAGGATGTCACCGTCACGGGCAACACCTTCGTCAACTACGTCGAGATGGGGACGTGGAGCACGGCGACCGTCAGCAATGATACGTTCTACTCGCAGGACGCCGTCCTCAGCACGCTGCCCTCGATGGCCGGGTACACCTGGTCGACCAACACGCACTATCGCGATCCATCGGCCGCGGCGTGGAGTGACAATGGGAGCACGTACAGCTTCGCCGGTTGGAAGTCGGCCTCCGGCCTCGGCGCGAGCGATCAGGCCCCCGCGACCCGCCCCTCCGGCGTCCGCGTCGTGGTGCGGCCGAACAAGTATGAGCCGGGCCGCGCGAATATCATCGTGTACAACTGGGCTGGGTTGCCGACGGCGAGTGTGGACCTTGCGGCCGTGCTGCAGGTGGGGGACAGCTTCGAGGTGCGGAACGTTCAGAATTTTTACGGTGCCCCGGCGGTGACCGGCAGGTATAGCGGCGGATCGATCACGGTCCCGACGGCGGGAATCACGCCCGTGGCTCCCCTGGGGCGCGCCTTCACCCCGGCGCCCGTCACCGGGCCGGAGTTCAATGCGTTTGTCGTGCTGCGAGCGGGCAGCTAACCCGCGGTCCGATCGGCGCCGGATAAAGCCGCTCGCAGCGCCCGCCCATTACCCTGCCCTTCCGCGATGGCACGATAGGTAGCGAGGAGGCGGCCGGCGAGCCCGGTGTGGCTATAGCTCTGTTCCACGCACTGCCGACCCGCATCCCCCAATCGCCGTCGCAGCACCGGCGAAGTCGCCAGTTCTACCACACGTTGGGCCATCCCCGGCAGGTCGTCGAGCGATACGACGTAGCCATTGACTCCGTCCTTGATCAGGCGTCCCGACTCACCAGCAGCAGTAGTCACCACCGGCAACCGGGCGGCCATGGCCTCGAGCAGGACGTTGGGAAACCCTTCGTGCTCCGAGGTGAGAAGGAAGACATCAGCCTGACGCAGCAGGATGGGCACGTCCCGACGCTGGCCGACGAACTGCAGCCCGTCCGGTAGCAGCCCGCGTTCGCGCGCGAGCGTCTCCAGCCTCGACCGCTCGGGGCCATCTCCAATGAGCATCCCGCGCAGCCCGGGCACTCTTCCCCGTGCCACGAACAGCACCTCGACAAAACGATCGAACCGCTTCACGCGTCCGAGCGTGCCTGCCGTCACCACGACCGGAGACTCCTGCGTCGGCGCCCCGGCGCCCGTCGTGTCCCGCTGCGCGTCGAACTCGGCCAGGTCGATGACGTTCGGAACGACGTGACACTTGGCCTGCGGTAGCCCCAACGCCTGCAGGTTGTCGAAGGCCGCGTGGGAGTTGGCGATGATCGACCGAGGCAGGCGCAGCAGCCAAGGGCCCCACCTTCGATTCATCTCCACGTCATACAGCACGTCGCTGCGGATGCTGCCGATCGCCAGGGCGCCGAGGATACGGGCCGCGAGCGCCACATACAGGTTGCCGAAAAAGTGACCCGACTGGATGATATGTGGTCTGAATTTCCGGAGCGCCGTGACGAAGGCCCCGAGGCGAAGCAGCGGGCTCTCGTGCCGCCCGATCCAGATCGGCTCCAGATCGAGACTGCGCAGGGCGGCTTCGTAAAACTCATCGCGCGTGAGGCTGTAGACCTGAACCGCCACGTTTGCCTGCCGCAACGCCCGCGCTGCGTAGACCAGCTGCTTTTCCGCCCCCCCTTGCCCCAGAGTGCCGGCCAAAAGCGCCACGCGCAGCCGGCTCAAACGACATCCCGTGTGAAAACACTGCCCCGACCGAAGATCGCCATGGCCCCAGCCGCGAGGAACCACAGCCCCTTCGACGCGTACTCCGTGGACGCGAACCCCAAGCCAAAGCTCAGCGTCACGAGCAGCCCCAGCATGAACAAATCGCGGTCGCGGGAGCGCCATCCAGCGACAGTAAACGAGAGCACAAAGGCCGCCATCAACAGGAAACCCGGAAGGCCGTTCTCCGCCAAGATCTTGATCCACCCAGCGTGTGCTGCCTTCTCCTCTTGCGCCCGCCACCCGGCCAGCTGCCCGGTGGCGACGTTCAGGTTCACCCGCGCAACCGAGAATCCGCCGGTGCCGATGCCCAACGGATGCTCAGCGAAGAGGTTCCAGCCGCTCTCGAGCAGCACGCTGCGACCGCTCGTGCGACCGCTGAGGCTCTGGTGGGGGTCCAGCAGCAGGTGAATGCGCTGCAACGCTCTCGCCTGCAGGTCAGAGAACTGCATCGTGATCGGCAACGCCACCAGCACCGCACTGAGAAGGGCCAGCCAGCGATGCCGCATCCGCCGCGTCAGGACGAGCAGAAACAGGCCACAGCCGCTCGCGGTGAGCAGCGTTCCGCGGCTGCCGCTGAGGAACACCAGGTTGTAATTCGCGGACGCGAGCACGGCGAGAACGCCTGCCGCGCGCCGCTGCAGGGGCGCGAGCGCGAACGCCAGGCAGATCGCGAACAGGGCCGTCAACGGCAGGAAGGCCCAGGCGTTGGTATTGATATGGGGCAGGCTTGCCTGCTGCACGAAGAACGCGACGCCCCCCGCTGCCGCCGTCGTGCCGCACACCAGCCCCAACCAGTACCACGCGGCGGCCTCCCTGCTCGCGCGAACGAAGTAGACGACGAGACCGAATGCCGCTACGACCCCTGCCACATCCTGAAGCCCACGGTACCAGTCCAGGCTGACCAGGATTTCCAGGCTCAGCAATATCGCAAACAGCTGCAACATTCGGTTCTGGAAATCGCTTCGCCCTATCAGCATCCGCCCGAAGACGACGGCAACGAGCACCAGCCAGTAGTTGAACGTGTTCCATCGCAACAGCCCACCGCCAAACAGGAGGGAGTTCGTCAGTGGATCGAGGGTGCACAGCATGCCGATGCCAAGCAGCCCGATCACCGGCCGGAACACCCCGACGAATGCCGCAGCGAAACCCACAATCGTGAGCAATGCGAGGGCGGCCTTGAAACCGATGACAAAGCTGGCACCCCAGCACACGACGTTCAGCACGACAAACACGCGGCCCCAGTAGTCGACGGGCGACCGCGGCGGCCGCACGGCCCTCGAGCCAGGACGGGTGGCCGGGAACGCCTGGGTCACGGCACCCGCCTGCCCCGTCATCCGTCCGCCTCCAGTTGGCGACCAAAGGCCGGGGAGGACGCACGCAGCCTGCCGTCCGCGATCGAAAGATTCCACTGCCCGGCGCAGACGTCCGCGATGCGACGCGCCCAGGCTTCGAGCGTTTGTCCTTCGACATACGTTCGGCAACGCAGGCGCAGGCCGGGCCAGTCCACCGGTTCGGTCACGACCCGCCGCACCACGGCGGCGAGGGCCGAGGCGTCGCCCGTAGGCACGACCCAGCCTCGCTCGCCGTCGGACCCGATCGTCTCGCGCCCGAAGCCCACATCGGTCGTGATGACGGGAACCCCGCACAGCATGGCATCCAGCCTGGCTTTCGGAAACCCTTCCGTCAGCGACGGCAATACGGACGCGTCCATCTGCAAGAGCTGCTCGATCAACCGCGGTCGGTCCAGTTGACCGGCGAAGTGGATGATGTCTTCACAACTCGATCTCCGCACCTGTGCGACGAGCTCGGCTGTTTGTGGCCCATCACCCATCAGCGTCAAGGACGGCACCCGCCCCGTCAGCCGTGGATCGGCCCGGAGCAGGCTCATCGCTTCCAGCAAGTACACGAGTCCCTTCTCCGGGGAGAGCCGCCCCACGTACGCCAAGCGAAGCGGGGCGTGGGGAGCACGCGTCAGCGCCGGCTGGACCTTCGTCAACTCATCCTGCGAGATGGTGGTGAGGAATACCCGCTGCATGCGGGGCGCCGGAACCGTCTTCATGCCCACTGGACCGACGGCCAACATCACGTTGCTTCCACCGGCGAGCCTGCGCATCAAGCCGCGAGTCACGCGATTCATCCAAGTCGTTTGGGAGTTGGTGACCCATGATCCCATGTAGATGGCGAACACGGGCTTGCGCAACGCGGCGGCCACAAGCATCCCGAGCAATGGCAGGTCGCCGGGTACCGGAGTGAACACGACGTCCGCTTCCCGCACGGCGCGCGTAATCGCGCCGAGGTAATAGCCGGCGTTTGCCAGCACCGAGATCTTGCGCCGCGTGTCCGCCCCCACCGGTCGCCGCAACGGCACCACCCGGGCATGGCGGGGCAGCGGGATACCCCCGGCCCGGGGCTCCGCGCGCACGATGACCAACGTCAGCGCATCGAACAGGGTACTGAGCGCGGCGATTTCCGTCGGGAAGCCTCCCGACGACACCCACGCTCCACCGGCGTCCTGCCAGCACTCCTTATACGACACCACGCACAAACGCACCGGCTAGGCCTCCTTCAAGAGGTCTCGAGGCAGGCAAACCTGGATCCGGCCCCCGCGACGCAGCTGGTCCACGCGCTCGAGAAACGGGCGCAGCCATATCCCGTCCTGGGCGTTGCCACACCCCAGCGAGTGCGGGTGCCCGTACACCACCGCGATGCCACCAGACGCGACACAATGGTCCACGATGGTGGCTGCGGCGGCGTCGAATCCCGCGGAAGCGTACAGGCGCACACACGTGACTCCAGCGATCGACTCGAGCCGGCTCGGGCGCGGCACGCGACGGCCGAGGAGGCGTTCCACGAGGCGGAGGCGCAGCGGACGGTATGCAACGCGGCAAAAGCCGTAGCCCGTCTCTTGCAATGCCTCGCACAGACGGCGCACATCAGTCCGGTCGGTCGGCACCGTGCGCCGTTCAAACAAGCTGAACGACCACCCGGCGACATAGTCGAACGGCTGGTTGTAGGGAGGCACGAAGGACGTGACCGGCGCACCGATACAATCCTCCAACGCAGCCTTGCTGCGTCGCAGTGTCTCCACCAGGGCGCCACGGTTGAGCGCCGGGAGCCACTCGTGATGGAACGAGTGACTCGCCACCTCGTGACCCGCGGCATGGATCCGCCGGATCTGCGCGGGGTCGTGATAGGGTCGGTTGCCCGGAAGCGCGGCCGCCCCGACCACCGCGAAGCACGCTGGAATCCCGAACTGGCCGTGCAGCTCCAGCAGGCGTTCCGTGTGCGCGAACTCGAGGTGCCCCAAGTCGTCAGCGCCGGTGGCCTTCGGAAACCGCGCCGGGTCGGTACCCCAGGAGGTGTCATAATCCCAGAAGACCAGTAATCGTCCCGTCACGCGCCCCGCCTCGCGAGGCTCCTGCCGAGCGCTAGCTCCACGAGAAAGCGGATGCGGCCGCGTATGAACAGCCAGCGGAGCCGTCTCTTCCCGGGTTTTATCAGGCCGACCGCGTGCAGCACTGTGTCGAGCGTGAACGCGTAGACGAAGTAGGCACCGTCGACCCTCGTGCGACGTCGCAGGCAGCGCCGGTGAATGTCGTACCAGTTTCGGGCGCTCATGTATCCCAGCCGCTCCGCATCCGGACGGCCGCCGTCCTCGAAGAGATGGAGCACGCGGGCACGGCCCGAGACCACTAGGGCACCCCGGGCACGCATCCGCAGGCTGAAATCGAGGTCCTCCGCGCTGCAGTAGTCCGAGAAGTCCTCGTTGAACCCGACTTCCCGCGCCGCGGCGGTGCGCCACATCCCGGCACATCCGGGCAGCCAGTCCCCCTCGACCAATCCTTGCTCGGTAGCCGATAGAAAGGTCCACGGGATGGACGTCCCCGACCGGCAGTAGGCCCCCGGGCGCAGGGTCGTAACGATCCCCAACGACGCCCGCAATCGCCACAGCAGGCGCGGGGTCTCGAGCTGATTTTCCATCAGCGCCGCCACGCCGATGACGCCTGACCCGTGCTCGCGGTGGGGACGCTCCAGCTCGAGACAGCATCCAGGGCGCAGGACTATGTCATCGTCGAAGAAGGCGACGAGATCGGTCATGACCCACCGCAAGGCGAAGTTGCGCTGCCGGGTGAGTCCACGGAGCGGGCCAGCGACCCGGAAATAGAGGACATCAGTCCCCGTGGTGCCGAGGGCGGCGTGGTTGCGGACGGCGTGCTCGGTTTGGTCGTCCGAGCTGGCATCCACGATGATGAGTCGGTCCGGCATGCATCGTTGCGTCACGAGCGAGTCAAGAAAACGGGCAAGACTGGCGGCCCGCTTGTAAGTGCAGACCGCGACCGTGACTCCCCGGGTCAAAACACCCGCCGGCGCGGGCATGGCCGGCAACCGCTCGCGCTCCTTCCCGAGTCGCAACCAGGCGTCGACATGCGCCGGCGCCTCCATGTGACCCTTCCGGAGCAGGCTGCCGGCGCTCATGGCGCCCCCACCGCGGGGCGTCCGCTGGGGCGTGCGACGGCGTACACCATCGCCCCGGCACCCAGAAGCCGTCCGTACAGGTGCCCCGCATTCTGTGCCGCCCGCCACACGATCTCCTTCACGCCGGCGCGGCTCAGGCCGGCGGACCCATCGTGCCAGGGATACAGCGGAGTTGGAAACGACCCGGTATAGTCGACGACGTACCCCGTCTGCTCCAGCAGCCGTCGCAACGTCGCCGCGGTGAACAGGAAGATGTGCATGTCCGGAGAGAGCTCGGTCGTCCAGAATCGACCCAGGAGTCGGAAGTTCCCCGACCGCATGTTCGGCGTGATGACCACCAGTCGACCGTCCGGAGCCACGTAGTCGCGCAGCTCCGAGAGGAGGGGTGCGGGCGCGGGAAGGTGCTCGATCACGTTATCCAGCACCATGAGATCCACGGATGCCAGATCGAGCCCGGTGGCGGCAATCGGTTGGTCAGAAAACCGGATCCCCGGGTACAAGCGCCTGGCCTTGGCGATCCGGGACGCCGACACATCGAGCCCCAGCACGTCCGGCCAGCCCGCGCTCCGCAACTCCGCGCACAACCGGCCGTCGCCACACCCGACATCCGTGGCCGCGTGAGCGACCGTGAGCAGGCTGGGATGGCGCTCCGCCACTCGCCAGAATCGCGAGACGCGAGTTTCCGCGGCAGGAGGAGCACACGAGCCCGCCTCCTCCAACCGCGCATAGAAGTCTCCGTAGAAGTCGGGCGCCTCTACGTCGCTTCGCAGCGGGGGCGGGTCAGTTCGATAGCACCCGCACGAGCTACACCGCACTAATCCGAAGCGCGGAGTGCGAAACAGGAGGCGCCAGCCCTCGCCGCCGCACCAGCAGGGAACATGCGTGGCCAGCGGCCTGCGCCCCAGGAGATCAGTGGCCATTAGCCCGTCTCCCGGTATCGCTGGGGCTGCGAAACGTCTCAAGGCATTTGTGGTAGAACCCTTCGTTCAAGGGCAGCACGGCATCGATGGAAAAGTTGCCCCTCACCCGCTCGCGCCCCGCCTCTCCGAGACGCCGGGCGAGAGCCGAATCCCCGAGCACTCGGACGATGGCGTCGGCGATCTCCGCGGGACTGTCAGGATCAATCAGCAATCCATCCACTCCGTCCCGAACCACCTCCGGCCCTGGTCCCCGACGCGTATGGATGGTCGGACAGCCGTGGGCCAGCGCTTCGAGAGGCGCCATGGCGAACGCTTCGCTATAGGACGGAAACACGGCGACGGAGGCCCCCCGTAGGGCGTCGAACAGCACCTGCCGAGTGACGTGTCCATGAAACCGCACGCTTCCCTCGACCGCGTTCCCCAGCTGCGCACGGAGATAGGTCGTCATCGAGCCGCCATTCTCAGTCACGGTGTCCTTGCCGAAGACCAGCAACTCGGCACCGGGATACCGGGCGACGACTTGCGGCCAGGCGCGGACGAGCGATACGACGCCTTTTTTCTCGGTCAGCGTTCCGGTGAACACGACGCGGTCGGGCGACCTGGGAGCGCGGCCGTTCTCCTGCGGCAGGTCCACGGGGTTGGGCAGAATGGCGCCGGGTGGCGTCGGCATCTTGAAGAGGGCCCGGGTCCTGTCCGCCGTGTAGTGACTTACCGAGCACCAGGCATGGGCACGCCGCAGCGACGCGCGCTCGAGCCAGGATGTGATGCGGCGGATGGGCCGCGCCAACTCTGCGGCGAAGTACGTCGCCGAGCCGTTCAGGCGCGCAACCACCGGTACAGGGAGGCGCGGCCACCCCGCTGCCGCCCCGCCCCAGTCGGGGACTTCCACGAGGTCGATCTCCCGCTTCCGGGCCCACCCGGCGATCACCCGGAACAGCTGATAGCGACCGAGCACCCAACCGGACCGGAACGTCGGCTCCGGGAGCCGCCACACCTGGACGCCCTGGTCTTGCTCATAGGCGCCGGCCGGATAGCCGCGCGGGTACGAGCCGATCACGCGGACCCGGTGGCCCGCTCGCACCAGCGCGCGCGCCAGCACTTGCGTGAAACTGCCGATCCCTCCGTGGGGTCCCGGCGGATACTCGGAGCACACGAAGCAGATCTTCACGGCGCGCCCACGATGCCGGCGATCAGTGTGGCGACCCGAGCAGCCGAACCCCCATCCACCGGTCCACATTCTCGGGCTACGAGACGCCGGCGCTCGGCTTCGTCACGTGATCTATCACGGATGTACGCCACGACATAGGACACGAGCTGCCTCAGGTCAAACGCCATCCGCACGCCGCCGCTTTCGGCAATCGGCCGGAAGTGCTCCGTGTAGTGTCCCCCCGGATCGCCGAATGCGACGCAGACCACAGGTGTGCCGACCACCGCGGCGTCCAGGCTCATGGTCGACGCCGTGTTCAGGCAGACATCGGCGTGCACGAGCGTGCTGACCAGCCTCGCCTGGTCGAGGGGATGAGGCATTCCCGCAGTCCCTTCCCAGGGCCAACTGGCCACGACGCGCGGGTCCGAGGGCCCTCGCTCCCAGCGGCGACGGTCATCGAGCGGGTGAAGTCGCACGACAATCCGGTGGTTGCGCAGCTCCGGCGTCGTGGCGCACTGCCGTGCCAGCGCGTCGACGCGCTCGGGCTCATCGGGCGTCGCGGCGTAGTGATTGGCCGCCCAGAGGATGTAGCGATCATTAACACGCAGGCCGAGCCGCTGCAGGGTCGCCTCGCGGGTCCAGCGGCAATCGGAGCGGACATGGAAGTCGAACTGCGGAGTCCCGGTAATGTGGGCCGTGTCGGGATGCCGGTCGGGGTAATACGCCAGCAGCTGGTCCTTCATCCGCTGGTTCCAGAGGGCGTAGTGGTCGAACACCGGGAGCACCGACCGCGACGTGAAGTTGTCGAAGCTCTGAATGCACCCCAGCGTGGGTATGCCCAGGTCTCGGGCCGCGAGGACATACGGCAACTCATCGCTGATCTGGCAGTTGGTCGACACAACCAGCGTGGCTTCTGTCTCCTGCAGCTGCCGCGTGGCGGGTCCCAGATCTCGACTGCGTCGAAACAGCGCCTCCGCGGCTCGGACTTGCCATCCGTAGAACGGGTCCCGGCTGCCGAGCAGCGACAAGGCCTCGAGCACCGCATTCCGCACACCCGGTCGTGCGCCTTCGTTTTGCCGCCTCAATCGATTGAGGATGCGATAGGTCGAGATACGGTGTCGCCGCGCGAACGAGGCGCGGAGCAGTCCGTTGAGGGCGGCGTGCCCGCGCTGGGATCCGATCACGGGTGCGTCGAGCAATTCCAGGCCTCGGGCAGCGGCGCTCCAGTCGCGTTGCGCGTCATGCAGGTATTCCTTCACCGTCAGCACGACCGTGCCGATCCCACGGGCCTGCAGGTGGGTCGTCAGCCCGCTATGCAGGATGTTGCGGATGCCCCAGCCAGCCGGGCAAAGAATGGCTACGACCGGGCGGACTTCCGCTCCTGAAGCCAGCCGCTCGCTCGGCGGTCTGCAGATCGCGTCGCGTGTTCCTTCCATGCCGTCTCCTCTATCCTACGGGTACGAGACTCTCGCGATCACACGTGAGAGCCACGGATTCACCGAGGAACCGTCGTAGGTAGTGGGAATGGGCCGGCGCCGCGGTCACGGCGTGCGCCCTGGCGCCCGTGCCGCTCCGCACCCGCTCGATCCTCTGGAGGAGGCTGCGTACCGCGCCGACGTCGAGACTCTTCCCCGGCTTGTTCTGACGCGCGACGAGCCGCAGCTGCCGAAACGAGAAGTCCGGCGGGATACCCAAACGATGGCGTACCGCGCGGCCCACCTTGCCCGGCCCGCGGGCGCCGGCGTCGTCTAAGCCGTACAGGAAGCGCTCGCAGCGCGCTCGATCCACACTCCGCTGACCATCCGCGGCTTGGATCACGACATCACTCACCCGCTCGTGCGCGCGGCCATCGGCGCACAGAAACCAGTCGTTCGTGACGCTCGCGATCGCGCGCCGCACCCGCGCGGGCGGTTCGTGGCGGCCGGCCATGATCTCGTCGAGTTCCGCGCGCAGCTCGCCGTACGACCCGCACGGGACGCTCACCAGCTCGGCCGCCGGCATGAGGAGCGGCGCCGGCATCCATTGCGGCGACAGCGTCGGGACGCCGGCCAGCCCCGCCTCGAGCGCCGTCGTGCAGCTCCGCTGGATGACCACCGCCGCCCGGCAGATTTCCACCTGCACCGGCTGGGCGTTGTCGATCGTCACGCGCGCGAGACCGGCGAGGCCCCGTCGGTACGGCTCGGGCGACTCGAAGGGATGTGGCCGCAGCACGATGTCGCTGTCCGGGAAGTCGCGCACCAGATCCCGTACCAGCACGATCATCGCCTCGATGGCCTCGCTTTCGGCCTCCATAGCCGCGGCGACCGTAGCATCCGCGAGGCCCTCCTCGCGGGCCTGGGCGATGTTTTGCTCGACCGTCGCGAAGCGCGGGTTGCTCATCGAGAAGTTGGTATTGACGAGGATGCGCGCCGCGGCGCGTTCCCCCGAGTCGCTCATGACCGACCGCCACGCCGGGTGATAGAAGTCGAAGCGGGGACACCCCGTGACCGCGACTTGAGCCCGGGCGAGCAGCTCGCGCTCGACGACCACGTTAGCCATCTGCGGCCCCCACATGCACGCGCAGCGCAGCTGCCGCAGCAGCTCGTGGTCGCGCCACAGCAGGCCCAGATACATGCTCGGGTCGGGCCACACGCCGCCCTCCGTATCCAGGTACCCGAACGGGATCCCGGCCGCCGCTAACTTGCGCGCAAACCCCTCGTTGGGGACCCGCGCGTAATTGAGCAACACAAAATCGGGAGCGAGCGCCCACACTTCCCGATCCTGCAGGTTCAGCGGCACCAGATAGCACACCGCGCCGCGCTGGCATAGCTCGAACGCGGTCAGCACGAGGCCGCCCAGATCGCGCTGCGGGTGATCCACGATCAGCGCGATGCGCGGCCCACGTCCCCGCCCCCCGTTCCGGCTCACGAGCGCGCCTCCGTGGCGATCGCGGGGTCCGGCCGACGTTCGGACTCAGTCGCGCCGGCGCGCCCGGCGAGCTCCCCGGACTGCGTCGGCGTCGCGTCTGGGACGCCCACCAAGGCCGGGATCCGCCCGTATGTGGCCCGGCCCAGCGCCACCTGCCGCTCGGCGGCCGCCAAGAGGGGCCCGCGCAGGTTGCCGGACCCCTGCCATGCCCGCTCGATCGCGTCGGCCAGCCGCCCTTCGAGATCCGGCTCGGACACACGGACCACCGTGCAACCGACGCCGAACTGATCGGCGAGCCCCTCGAACTTGTGGAGGTAGTAGTCCGAGTCGCCGAAGCACACCACCGGGATCCCCTGCCCCAGCGCGAAGACAGCGGCGTGATATGCGCCCGTGACTACGACCCGACAGCGACCCGCAGCCGCGATCATCTTTGCCGGCGTGTCGAACCCCGCCCCGCCGTCCCCCGTGGCGTCGTGGCCGGCGAGCAGCTGGCGGAGCGTGACCGCGTCGTTCGCGCCCACCGCGTGCTGCGAGATCGGCAGCGGGATCAGCGGCGCCCGATGGGCCGCCGCGGCTCGCAGCAGCACCGCCCGGATAGGCTCGAGCATGGCGTCGTCGCGCAGGGCGAACTGCGCACGACGAACGTGCACGCCGAGCGCGTCACCGACCCGGGCCGAGCGGGCCCCGTAAGCCAGCTCCACCGCGTCGTCCCCCGTGCTGCAAATCCGATCGCGCGGCACCCCGGCGGCGACAAGGTGCGCGAGTCCGCGGCGCTCCTCGCGTAGTGAGATGAGACCGACGCGCGGCAGGATTTCACGCATGCGCCGCCGCAAGGCGGCATCCGAAACCGGCCCGATGCCCTGCCCCAACATCGCGACGGGAACGCCCGCCTGGAGCGCGAGGTCGATCGTGTCGAGGAGGAGATCGGCGTGAAAGCTGTCCGTCAGCGTGCCCTGCCCGCAGATGAAGAGCAGGTCGGCGGACCGCACGGTGTGCAGGAGCGCATCCACGGCACGCGCACGCCGGCCCCGCAGTCGCTCCTTGGCCCGGAGCGCCGACGCGTACAACCCGGGCCAGCGGTGCCGGATGCGCTGTTGCATCCCGCTCACTACACGCCACGCACGCCACGGCAGGAGACGGCGCAGCGGAGCGAGCACGCCGTCGTGCGCCGACCACATGAGGCGCCCGGTGTGCGGGACGGCCTCGACGCCGGGGCAATGCCGCGCCAGCGCGGCCGGACTCTCGGTGAAAACGAGGATCGACGCTCCGGGCAGCAGCTCGCCGAGGCGGGACACGGCGATCTGGAGCATCGCCACGTCACCCATGTTCCGGCAGTCCATGGTGCCTGTATCGACTAAGACGCGCATACGCCGCTCACTGAATGCCCCGCCCCGCTGCCGGCCACGGCTCCATAGCGGCGCACGATCTCGTCGGCAATCGCCAGGCACGCCGTGGCCGCCGGGCTCGGCGCGTTGAGCACGTGCAGCGCGGCGGGGCGCGACACGAACACGAAGTCGTTCACGAGCTCGCCGCTGGGCAGCATGGCCTGCGCGCGTACACCGGCGGGCGCCGTGACCAGGTCGTCCGCGCGAATCTCCGGGACGAGGCGTCGTAGCGCGCCAGCAAAACGGTCCCGACTGAACGAGCGCCAGAGCTCGCCGCAGCACCGGCCAGGGTGGCGGCCGAGGAAGCGCCACAGCCCGGGAAAGGCCAGCGCGTCCGCGACATCACGAGCACGGACCGTCGAACGGCGATACCCTTCGCGGGCGAGGGCCAGGACGGCGTTGGGACCCGCCAGCACGCGGCCGTCCACCGTGCGCGTCAGATGGACGCCGAGAAACGGAAACGCGGGGTCGGGCACCGGATAGATCAGATGGCGCACCAGGAACGCGCGCTCGGGGCGAAGCGCGTAGTACTCCCCACGAAACGGCACGATGCGCAAGCCCGGCCGCACTCCCGCCAGGGTCGCCACGCGATCGGCGTGCAAACCGGCACAGTTCACCACGAACCCCGCCTCGACTCCGCCGCCGTCCGTCTCCAGCGACCATCCAGACGGAGTGCGACGAAGCGCACGCACTCCGGCCGACGTCGTGACCTGACCGCCGCCGGCTTCGATGGCGGCTACGAGGGCGGCGCACACAGCCGGGAAGTCCACGATCCCCTCTTCGGGGACGCGCACGGCCGCGATGCCCGCCGCATGAGGCTCCATCTCGCGGATCTGCGGTGGCTCGAGCCACTCCAGCCCGGTCAGGCCGTTGCGCACCCCGCGCAGCATCAGCGCGCGCAGCCGCGGCAACTGCCCAGGCTCCGTCGCCACCACGATCTTGCCGCACTCGGCGAAGCGAACGCCGTGCGCACGACAGAAGGCCTTCAACTGGCGTATCCCGTCCGCCGTCAGCCGGGCCTTCAACGACCCGGGGACGTACGGGAGCCCGGCGTGCAGGACGCCGCTGTTGCGGCCGCTCTGGTGCTGAGCGACGCCCGGTTCTTTCTCGAGTACCATCACCTCGGCACCCGGGCGCGCGCGCAGCAGCTTGTACGCGGCCGCCAGGCCGACGATGCCCCCGCCGATGACGGCTATGTCGCAGCGCGCGGTCATCGCAGCTCCACCAAGCCGTGCCGCGCGATCTCCGCGACCGTCTTCCAGGCCGCGTCGAACGAGATTCGGCAGCTCGTCGCCAAGTCGGCGATCGACCGGGTCCCGTCGATCAGGAAGAGCAGATCGAACAGCGCGCGATTGCCCTCGGGGTTGTCGTAGGCATCCACGTGGATGCCGTAGCGCGAGCAAAACGGCTCGCCGACGAATCGGTTGACCGGTGTGCGGTTTCGCTCCAGGGTGTCGATCATGGCGAGCACGAGGTCGCGGGATTCCTCAAGGCATCCCGGCGGCACCAGCTCCGGTGTGTCGGCGCTGGAGTGGTATTCGCGGTATGGCCATTCCGGGTCCGTCGGCCGCAGCACCCGCGACAACGAGAGCATCGGCACGCGCACCCCTGGCGCGTTGTACTGCCGCTCGTCGTTGCCGATGATCGTGCGGAACTCCCCCGTCCACCCCGCGGCGTCTTGCGCCCGCAACGCCAGCGTGCAGCACCGATCCAGCTCCGACGCTCCGCTGAACGACATCTGCAGCGCGTGCGGGTGGTCGCGCCCCAGCATCTCCAGGAACAGACCGCCCTTCAAGTGCGGGATGAGCCCGGGGTTCTGGCTGAGATACGCGACCGAGCCAATCGTCTCGGGAGCGATGACGAAGCGGTAGGTATAGCGCCGTGGCGGGCTCCGGAGGAGCGCCCGCATCACATCGAGTCCCACGACCACACCGGTCAGGTCGTCGTTCACCATGGCCGGGTGGCACAGATGCGCGCACAGGACGATCGTGTCCGACGTTGTCCCCGGCACCACCACTTCCCCCACCTTCAATGTCCCGTAGCTGAAGCTCGTGCGAATCGCCACACGGTAGCGATCGTCGCGCAGCCCGTCGCGCACCGCACGGCTGCAGCACAGCCCCCAGTCGCGCTCGTAGTACTTGAACGCGAACGGGACCGCGTGCTCGAGCCGCGGGTGGACATGAAGGTGCGCGAACAGCTCCTCGCGCGTGACCTCGCCTTCGAACGGCAGCGAATAGGAGACGACGTGGAGTGGATGGTCCGCGTACGAGAAGACCCGCCTGCCGTCCACCGTCTCCAGGTAGGCTTCGTGGCAGGTCCACTTCTCCGGGACGAGCCAGGTCCAGCACTCCCGCCCAGTGGGGTACTCGTGAATCGTCATTGGGATCTGGCGCGCCAGCGCTGCGAGCGCGGCGTCGTACCCGTCCGAAACGATGTCCCGCGGCACGCGCCACAGCGCCTCGATCATCTCGGGCATGGTGGCATTCGCCGGAAGCGCGATCTCCGGTGGAGCGCCGCCCAGGCGCGCCGCGTCGAGGGCGACGGGGTCGCCCGCGGGCCCCCGTGCCGTGTACCAAGGGTCTCGCTCGAGCTCGCGTACCGTGAGCGCGTAATACGCTGGCGCGTCGACCGCGAGCACCTCGCCACGCCCGACCGGCGCGGCGCGGCACACCCCTTCGCGCCGGGCCAGCTCCTCGAGGCAGCTCGGGTCCGGCGCGCAATTGTCAGCCAGCACACGCACGTAGTACGCCCATCCCTGCTTCCGCACGGATCCGTTGTCGCGGATCTGGCCCGTGAAGAGTTTCTGAAACCGGAACGGGACGCCGACACGCTCTTCCACGAAGTGCCGGAACGTCGCCTCGCCGAGCCCCACGCCGAGCAAGCAGATCTTGCCCCCGACCTGCAGCAGCCGGTCGTGCACGCTGCCGGCCCCGAAGCAGGTGGGCGGAACGTCCCTGACCAGCGCCCCGGCGTTGGGCCCGAGCGCGGCGACGGAATGAATGGGATCGCGGGAGCGCAGCACGCCCGGGTGACGACGGAAGTACTCCAGGAAGTCGGCAGACGCGCTCCACGGGCCCCCCGGCGTCGGCGTCTCGCCTATGTCGAAGACCTCCTGACGGCAAAACGAGAACGTGTAGGTCGGCGCCACGATCGTCCCGCCCGGCCCCAGGACATCCTGCAGCGCCCCCAGGACAAGGCCGGCCCGCTCGTCCGGGGTGGCACAGGCGGCCGCCGGCCCCAACGTGTCGAGGGAGGCGTGCACGAATACGGTGTCGCCCGCACGGAGACCGACGTGCTCGAGCGCCTGCGCCAGGTCCGCTCGAGCGTACGGGGAGGAAGGTAGATTCATCGCCGCGGGGGTCCTCCTATGACAACGCGTAGCGCGCCGGCACCGAGAACCCGGGCTGCGCCGCCGAATGGTCGACTTGGAATCGGCGGTGCGACGTGACCTTCATCGACGCCGGCCGCACGAAGGTCCATGTCGCGGCGATCCGCGGCTTCTGAGTGGCAACGCCGCCGCGGTGGAACCCGCCCGTGTCACAGAAAACGATCGTCCCCGGTGTGCCGGTGCAGGACACCCGCTCGGCCGTGGGGAGCAGCTGTTCGAGTTCCCCCGGGCCAGGATACCGCGCCCCGCCGGGCTTCCACGCGCGCACCTGGCCGTAGGGACCTCCCACGGCGCTCCCCGGGACGTACTCCAGCGGGCCCGCCGTGGCATCGACGTCCGAGAAGTACATGTAGATCTTGACGAGCGTCTTGTCCTCTGGATCCCGATGCCAGTTCTGCGAGCCGATGCGCCGCCCGAGGTCGATCGGGATGCCGTGCCAGACGTCCGTATAAATCAGCTTCGCCCACAGGCCGAGATAGCTGTTGACCACGCCCAGCATCGACGAGTCCAGCCCGGCGCCCAGGAGCGGGTGGTCGGCGGCGAGCGTCGGACCGTCGGGATAGAGCTTCACCATGTAGCCGTCCGACACCATCTTGCCGCGAGCGAACTGCTCGGGGAACCTCCGGATGCCCTCGCGCACCTTTTCGCTGGTCGCGAATTGCTCGACCAGCGCCCGGAGGCGGGTCCAGTGCTCGGGAGGTATTCCAAGCTCATCCTGCTGGACGAAGGCGACGCCTCGCTTCGTCATCTCATCGACGACGCGGCGTTGCACCGTCGTGAGCGCCACCGCGTGCGCCGCGAACAACCGCCGGCTCGATGGGTTCGTGAGGTAGCGCGAGTGCGCCTCGTACTTGAGGTTCCGCCACGAGCGATTGGCCCAACCCGTGATCCGGTTGCGAAATCCGTCCCAGATGACCACCCCGACGCCGAGGGCTACGCCTGAGCCCGCCGCTACGGGAGCAATGAGTGTCGTTACGTGACCTGTCATACGACCCTCCCCCTGAATGCCCTACGTCCTGCTGGCGATGATGCCGTCGACCACCCGCTCCTGGTCGGCTGGAGTGAGGCCCACCGAGCACGGTAAGCTCAGCGCGAGTCGGTTCAACCGTTCCGCCACGGAGCAGTCGGTGGCGTACGCGGTCACATGCGGCGCGGAACGATGCAACGGCTGCCACAGCGGCCGCGTCTGGATGCGGTCCCGCTCCAGTCGCCGCATCAACTCGCGGGCGTCGATCCCGTACGCGCGCTCGTCCACCAGGACGGTGTACATCCACCAAGCGCTTTGCGCCCAGAGTGCCTCGCGCATCGGCGTGATCCCCGGCACCGCCTGCAAGGCGTCGTCATAGGCCGCGGCAATCCGCCGCTTGGCGGCGACATGCGCCCCCAACCGCTCCATCTGGGCGACCCCCAGGGCCGCTTGAAGGTTGGTCAGCCGGTAGTTGTAGCCGACCGCGCCGTGCACGTATTCGACCGGATCGTCCTTCGCTTGCGTGGTGAGGTAGCGAGCGCGTCGGGCCGCCGCGGCATCGTCCGTGACGAGCATCCCACCCCCGCCCGTCGTGATGAGCTTGTTCCCGTTGAAGCTGAAGCACCCGACATCACCGAGGCGACCGACCGGCCTGCCGCGATACCCGGCGCCCAGGCTCTCCGTCGCGTCCTCGATCATCGCGAGCCCGTATTTGCGGCAGGCCTCTCGTAGCGGATCCAGGTCCACGGTATGGCCCAGGATATGGACCGGCAGGAGGGCGCGGACGCGCCGGTCCGTCGCGCGGTTGTGCAGGGCACCCGCGCGCCACTCGCATTCCCGCTCGAGGAAGTGCAATGCCTTCGCCGGGTCCATTTGCCAATAATCCGGCTCCGCGTCGACGAACACCGGCCAGGCGCCCACGTATCGGATCGCGTTGGCCGGCGCGATGAACGTGAGCGTCGACACCAGAACCTCGTCGCCCGGCTCGACGCCGGCGACCAGCAGCGCGATATGCAGCGCCGCAGTGCCGCTCACCGTCGCGACCGCGTGCCCGGCCCCGACCGCGTCCGCGACGGACCGCTCGAACCGCTCCACGAAGCCGCCCGCCGACGAGACCCAGCCCGTGTCGAGGCATTGCTTCACGTAGGTCCACTCGTTCCCCTGCAGCTCGGGCACGCTGAGCGGGATGAAGCCCTCGGTCGGAGGCGCGCCGGGCGCCAGCTTCTCGACGGCCGTCAATTGTGGTACCTCGGCTCCGACAGGTCGCCGAGCAGGCCGCTCCGGACCAGCCGCGCCACCTCCCCGATCCCCTCGGGCACGGTGAACGTCGCCGCGAATCCGAGACGCTGCCGGATCCGCGTGAACGACACCCGGTAATCACGGGGATCCTCGTCCCGGTGCACGTACTCCACCGTGGCCTGTGGCGCGTACGGTCGAATCAGGTCCACGAGCTGCCGCTTCTGGTAGTTCTGCTCCGTCGACCCCACGTTGAAGACCTGGCTCCGGACCATGCCCGCCGGCGCCGTGAGCACGTTGGAGATCGCCCGGGCCACGTCCAGCACGTGCACGTACGGGCGCCAGAACTGCTCCCCGTACACCCGCAGGTGAGCCTTCGTGAGCATCTCCGCCGTGAACTCGTTGACGGTCAAATCAAAGCGCATCCGGGGCGACACCCCGAACACGGTGGCAAACCGCAGCGGGGTCGCGGTCACGTCGCCCGTTTCACGCGGATCGAGCAGGACCCGCTCCACCGCCACCTTGGTCTCGGCGTACAACGACACCGGCGCCAGCTCTGACGATTCATCCACATAGCAGCTGGGATCCTTCATGCGGCCGTAGTTGCTGCAGGTGGACGCGAACACGAAGCGTCCCACGCGCGCGCGCCGGCATGCCGCCAGCAGGCCGAGCGATGCGTCCAGATTGACCGCGCGGGCGAGGTCCGGCGCGCGACTGCAGGCCGGATCCCCCACGATCGCCGCGAGGTGCACCACGGCGTCCACGCCGCTGACGGCCTCGCCCACCGCGGTCTCGTCCCGGACGTCGCCATGGAGGAACTCGAAGGCCGGATGCCCCGATACCGCGAGCAGCGGCTCGCCGCCGTGGCACAGGGCGTCCAGCACTCGTACGCGCTGTCCCTGCTCCAGCAGCAGCCGCACGAGCGTGGACCCCACATAACCGGCGCCTCCCGTGACCAAGATGCGCATGGTCACACCCTCGCCCGTTGGAGATCGGCGTGCGCCTGCTCGTAATCGGCCGGCTGTCCGATATCGAGCCAGTATTCGGTGATGGGAAAGCTCACCACGGATCGCCCCTGCTCGAGCAACAGCCCGATCAGGTCGGTCATGTCGAAGCGGCGGTCGGCAGGAATGCAGCGTCGCGCCGCCGGCTCGACGAGGTAGACGCCCGCGTTGATCAGGAAGTGCGAGCGGGGCTTTTCCCGTACACTCACGACGCGCGCCCCGCCCCCGGCACACTCGATCACGCCGTAGGGAATCTGCAGCTCGCAGCGGCGCACGCCGACGGTGAGATCCGCCCCGTGGCGCCGGTGGTAGTCGAGCATGAGATCGAAGCGCGCGCCGGTCAGGATGTCGCCGTTGATGACCAGGAGCGGCGTGTCATCCGCGCCGACCAGGCGCAGCGCGCCCGCCGTGCCGAGCGGCTCTTGCTCCGACACGTACTCGACGTCCACCCCGTACGCCTGCCCGTCCCCGAAGTGATCGCTGATCTGCTCGGCCAGATGGTGCGTCGCGATGGCCACGCGGCGGATCCCCGCCTCGCGCAGCCGCGCAACGGTGCGTTCCAGCAGCGGTCGGTCACCGACCGGCAGCATCGGCTTCGGCACGCGCTCGGTGAGCGGCAGGAGACGCGTGCCGTAGCCGCCGGCCATGATGACGGCCGCCAGCGCCGGCTGTGGGTCGGTCACGATGTCCTTGCGCAGCAGCAGCCCGACCACGAAGCCATTGTCCACAACCGGCAGGCTGTTCACGAACGTGCCGTGCGCGTGGTCCATGAGGTGGAGCGCTTCCCCCGGCGTCACGCCCGGCGCCGCCGCGACCGGGCGACGTGTTGCCACCGTATGACACGCCTGCTCGAGGGGAAGCCGCGCCAGGATCGCGCGCCGGATATCGCCGTCGGTGACGAGGCCGCACAGCTTGCGGTCGTCGCCCGCCAGCACCAGCGCGCCCGTTCCCGCGGTGTCCAGGCGCGCCATGGCCTGGGCGAGCGTCGCGTCGGGCGAGATGAGCACGCTCGCCAATCGGCTCGCCGCCGCTTCAAGCATGCGTGCCCCCCCCGCGGTGGACGCCCAATCGGGTCCCGATCTGCCACAGCGGGGGGCCGACCCGGCCGCCGACTTCCACTTCCCTGACGAGCAGCATCGAATCACCCGTCTTGACGAGCCTGCCACCGGCGGGGCGGCCCACCACCTGCCCGGGCGTGGCGATATACTTGGGCCAGGCGGGATCGTAGTCGGCCCGCCAGATGATGACCGGTCGATCATCCAGCAGCGTGCGCGCCCCCGGACCCGGCCGACTGATGCCCCGCACCTTGTTGTGGAGGTTGGCGCTCGTGTCCGACCAATCCAGCCACTCGTCGCCCGCCTCGCGCCCTCCGAAGTACGTCCCCACCGCGTCCGCCTGGTGCTGGGTCGTGTAGTCGCCGCGCGCGACGAGCTCGACGCTTTCTTCCACCAGGCCCGGAATCGCGTCCACCACCCGGCTGAGTACGTCGCCGTAGGTATCGGTCCAGCCGATCGGCAGCGTGTGCTGGACGAGGATGTCGCCGGTGTCGATCCCGTCGTCCATGAAGTGGGCGGTCACGCCGATCTCGCGCTCGCCGTTGATGATCGCCCAGTTGATGACGTTGCGGCCGCGATAGAAGGGCAGCTTGCCGGCGTGCACGTTGAGGCAGCCGAGCGGCACGCTCTCCCGCACGACGCGCCGCAGGATCTGGTTGTAGGCGATCGACAAGCCGAGGTCCGGCGTAAACGCGCGCAGGCATTCCAGGAACGCAGCGTCGTTCACGTCGCGGGGCTGCAGCAGCGGCACGCGCAGCGCGCGCGCGGCGTCCCCGAGCGTCGTGTCGGAGGGCTGTTCCCGCAACACGACGGCCACGACGTGATGCCGCCCCTGTTGCAGCCGGCGCAGCGACGCGGCGGCCCACGAGCCGTCGCCGAACAGGACGAGGCGCAGCGCGCGGTCTACCGAAGGTCCGCCCATTCCAGCTCCTCGTCGGTGGCGACGTCTCGGGCCAGTTCCCGCCCGACGACGTAGCGCAGCTCATCAGGTTGAATGCCGGTGCCCGGGCGCTTGAACTCCACGTCGGCGGGGGTCAAGCGCTCGCCACGTCGCATCGGACGCACGGCCACCATGCGACGGCGAAACACCTTCCGCTTCTCCACTTCGGCCGCGCACACCGTCCGCACGCCCGACCCGAGCGCGGCGGCGACCGAGCGACTCCCGTCGACCAGCGCCCGCAGCTCCGCTGGGTCGGCGGAGATCGCGTGATCCCAACCGGGCAGGTTCTTGTCCACCGTGAAATGCTTCTCGATCACGCACGCGCCCAGGGCGACCGCCGCGAGCGGGACCGCCGTGCCGAGCGTATGGTCGCTGTACCCGACGGGCACGTCGAACGCCTGCCGCCAAGTATGCATGGTCCGCAGGTTGATGCTCTCGTCCGGCGCCGGGTAGATGGAGACGCAGTGCAGCAACGCCACCGGCCCGGACCCGGCGCTCCGCAGGACGCCCAGCGCACGCTCGACTTCGCCCAACGTGGCCATGCCGGTCGAGAGCAGCACCGGTTTCCCGGTGGCCGCCACGTGCTCCAGCAATGGGAGGTGGTTCACATCCATCGACGCCACCTTGAATGCCGGTGCGTCGAGCGACTCCAGCAGGTCCACCTCCTCCCGCGCAAAGCAGCTCGACAGGAACACGGCTCCCCGGTCGCGGCAGTACGCCGCGATCGCCTCGTGCCGTGCCGGCGTCAGCTGGTACCGCTCGACCGCCTGCTCCAAAGTGGGAGCCCGCTGGTCCTTCGCGTAGACCGTATTTCGGGCGTACTCGGCGCTCGAGATCAACGAACGCTTCGACCACGACTGGAACTTCACCGCGTCGGCGCCGGCGGCCTGCGCCGCGTCGATCAGCGCGCGGCACAGCCCCATATCTCCGTTGTGATTCGCGCCGATCTCGGCGATGATGTACGGCGGCGCGCCCGGTCCGACGGCGCGGCCGGCGATGGTCAGTTGCTCCACACGTCCTCCAGCTCGGGATGTGCGACGCACCACCACCACACGTAGCGCGGCGGCAGGCGATTGAGCGCGTCGACGTAGCGCGCCAGCGTGCCCGCCGAGCCGGTGATGGTCCGGTGAAACGCCTGGACGGTCCGCTGCGCCCGCTCGAGTCGATCGCGGTGAACCGGCGGCATAGACCACGCGGGATCGAGCACGCACCGGTAGTGATTGAGCACCCGCTCGGCGGCCTGCAGCACGTGTCGCGGTGCGAACGGCGGCAGCACGCGTGCGACGTTGGCGGCGTACTGCCGGTACGCCATGCGTGGAGTCCCATCGAAGCCGAGCGAAGCCCCCGCCGCCCAAGCGCGCGTGACGAGCAGCCAGTCCATCAGGATGCATTCGTCCGGTGCCGGGAGACAGCGCGCCAGCACCGTGGAACGGTAGGCCGAGTTCGACAGTCCGAACACGTTGTGGCGCGGCAGCAGCGCCTCCAGATCGGCGTCGTCCGGTCCAAACACGGCGCCGACGTCGTGACCATCCGCGTCGATGATCCGCAGCGCGCACGCCGTGACATCGTGTCGCTGGAGCCCCTCGCGCGCCGCCGCCACCCGCGACGCGTGCAGTACGTCATCGCTGTCCACGAAGACCACGGCAGCATACTCCGAGACCAGGCGCTCCAGCGCGGCCGTTCGCAGGCGCGCGGGCGTGTCGCCGTTCCGGGCCTCGAGCCACGACGCCGCTGGCGCCACGCCGATCGCCTCCGTTACCGCCTGTGGCGTCAGGCCATCCGTGCCGATCCACAGGTCGAAGTCGCGGTCGGTCTGCGCCTGCACCGAGTCGTGCCACGGCGCCAGATAGGGCTCGACGCCGGGATACACCGTCGTGAAAAGCGCCAGCCGTTCAGCGGGCATCGGCGGGCTCCGGCTCCGGCGCCGTGCGAAGCAGGAGCTCCGCCAGCTGCCAGTCCGCTGCCGTGTCGATGTCCACCGCCCGCTGCCACGGTATTTCCCACCCGGTGCGCTCCGGGACGTGGAACGTACCCTCACGTCGGAGCACGCCTGCGCGCGCCCACCAGATCGCGCCGGTGGGGCAGAACAGCTCGGCGAGATCCTGGCCGCGTTGCGTGGCGGCTTGCTCAAACATGGGAGTCAGGACCCATCGGTCGTCGCGGCGCATGGCCCACCAGGGATTGAGCCAGCCGAATCGCGTCACCGACAGCTGCGCTTCCGCGCCGGTTGCGACGAACTGTGCGTAGCTCAGGCGAACGTCCTCCGCCGTGCGCAGCGGACAGTTGGGCATCAGCTGGGCGACATGATCGAAGGCGGCGCCCTCCGGATCGAGCCGCTGCAACGCGTCGAGCGTCACCGCCGACACGGGCGTGTGGTCATCCGCCAGCGTCGCCGGGCGGACGAATGGCACTTCGGCCCCCGCCTGGAGCGCTGCCGCCGCAATCGACGGGCTGTCGGTGCTCACGACGACTCGTTCGAACAGGCCGCTCCCCAGCGCGGCGTCGATCGTGTAGGCGATCAGCGGTCTGCCCCGGAGGTCCTGAATGTTCTTGCCGGGCAGGCGCTTCGACCCACCCCGCGCCGGAATGACGGCGAGCCTAGGCATCGACCGCCTCCGGCTCCCGTTGCGCCTCGCCGGCCGCGTCGTCGACGAAGGCCGTCTGCGACGCCCACAGCCTCCGATACGTGTCGCACGTCGTCAGCAAGCGCTCGTGCGAGTCGAAGCCCACCAGCCGCCCGCGGTCGAGGACGATGATTCGGTCCGCGTGCCGCAACGTCGAGAAGCGGTGCGCGATGACGAACGTGGTCCGGTCCCGCATCAGCCGGTCGATCGCGGTTTGCACTTTGTGCTCCGAGACGGAATCGAGGCTGTTGGTCGCCTCGTCGAGAAACAGGATCGGGGCGTTCTTGAGCAGCGCCGCGGCGACGCAAATCCGCTGCTTCTGCCCGCCGGACAGCCCCCGCGCTTCGGGCCCCGTACCCACGACCGTCTCGTACCCACGCTCCATATCCAGGATCTCGTCGTGCACGTTGGCGGCCTGGGCGGCGGCGACGACTTCGTCCATGGTCGCGTCCGGCCGCCCGATTCGGATGTTGTTGGCGATCGTGTCGATGAACAGGAACGGCTCCTGGAGCACGATGGAGCTGAGGCGCATCAGATCCGCGTGCCTCACGTCCCGGAGATCGACCCCGTCGAGCAGGATCGCTCCGTCCGTGGGGTCGTAGAATCGCAGCAGCAGCGACATCAACGTCGACTTGCCGGCACCCGTCGGACCCACGATACCGATGCTCTGGCCGCGGCGGACCACGGCCGAAACACCACTTACGGCCGCCCGGTCGGCGTACGAGAACGTCACGTCGCGCAGCTCGATGACGGACGGGCCTCCCGATAGACGGCGAGCGCCGGGCCGATCAGCGATCTCGGGTACGGCCTGCAGCACGCGCTCGATCCGCTCGAGACTGGGGATCACCAAGCGAATCGAGCCGTACAGCTGCAGCAGGCCTACGACTGGCGAGTACACCGCCATGACGGCCAGCAGCAAGCCCAGGAGGGACTGCCACATCATCCGCCCCGCAGCCACCTCCTCTCCACCCACGATGAGCACCAGGATCAGCCCCAAGCCCGACACGCCCTCGAGCGCCAGCCGCGCGAGCCCCTGCGTCTGCGTTTGGCGCAGCACGCTGCGCCACAGCATCAGCGAGACTTGCCGCGCGCGCTCGAGCACCTGGGGCTCTCCACAACCGACCTTGATCACCCGGATTCCCTGAGACACCTGGAGGTAGCTGTCGTGCAGGGAGATGGCCTGCGTGCGCTCGTTGCGAGCCGCATCGGTCAGCTGCTGGCCCAGCCAGTAAACCGGGAGGGCACCGAGCGGCACCGATACGAGTCCGATGAGCGCGAGCTTGGGACTCATGAGCCACGCCGCAACCATCAGGCCGACGAGCTGTGAAAGGCACAGGACCAGCTGACCGAACTGGAGCGTGACCGTGCGAATGGCCTTGACGTCGTTGTAGCTCGTCATCACCAGGTCGCCGCGGCTGCTCTTGTCGAAGAACCGCACGGAGAGGGTGAGCAGCTTCGCCAGCACCCGCTGCATCCACTCGAGCTCGACGCGCCGGGCCAAGCGCGCAGCAAACATCTGAGCCGCGAACACCCCCGCCGATCGCAGCAGCCAGACCGCGAACACGGCGACCGCCCCGACCGCCAGGACGCCCCTGACCGCAGCCGGGCCGCTGAGCCCGATCAGCACTTCGCGCAGTGCCCAGATCATCGCGCCCTGGAGCGCACCCTGGGCGAGCGTCGCCGTGAGGAACAACGCCGCGATCCCGGGATGCTGACGCAGCGAGCGCAACGCCGCGCTGAGGGCGGCCAGCGTGCTGCCGCTCGCCGCGCCGCGGTCCGCCGCCAGCACGTCGCCCCTGGGGCCTGCCTTACGGCGCATTGGCCACCCGCTCCATGGGCCGCGCGCGCAGCAACTCCTCCGCGCGCGCCCAATCCGCCGGCGTATCGATGTCCACCCACGGTCCGGCATCCACCACGTATGCGGCGACGCGATCGCCGTACAGAGTGCCGCGCTCGAGGACGACCGCACTCCGGGTGACCAGCACCGACCCATCGCGATGGTATGCGGCCGGAAGCCCCTGGCGTCGCGGTACCGGATTCGCTTCGCCCGTGCTGAGCCGCAGGTAGCCGCGATCGCCCGACACGTACGTCCAATGCGGGTTGTACTCGTCTGGAACGCGGCGCACGGTCATCGCGGCGTCGGCATTGGGGTCCTCGAGCAGCGCGATGCACCCGTCGATTTCGTCGCTCTGCCGGAACGGGCTCGTCGGCTGCAGCAGGCACACGGCGTCGTATTGCTCCCCGTGCGCCTCCACCCACCGCAGCGCGTGCTGCACCACGCCGAGCGACGGCGCGTCGTCCGTGGCGAGTGCCGCGGGACGCACGAAGGGGACCTCCAGACCGAAGCGCGTCGCGACCTCAGCCACCTCGGGATCCTCGGTGCTGACGATCACCCGCGCCAAGCGTCGGGCGGCGAGGGCGGCGGCTGCCGTGTACGCGAGCAGCGGCTGTCCACCCAGGACCCGGATGTTCTTGCGGGGAATACCCCTCGAGCCGCCTCGGGCGGGGACCAATCCTAGGACCCGCAACTCGCGGTCGCGCCACCGGCGCCTGGGCATCGTGTCCACGCGGGTCACCGATACCACCGGGCAGGGGGTGCCGTCGAAAACAACGAATCGGCTCGCAGACACGGCTGCCTGGCGCCCGGCAAGTCATTGCAGTCGAATCGAGCCAGGTGCAGCGGTCGGCTCAAATCCACGTTGGCCGCCCGCTCCGTCGTGAACGCGAACTCCACGCCGACGGCGGCGGCCGCGGCCCCAGCCTCGGGGGTCGCCGCTTCGAGCACTCCGAAGGGATAGCTCAGGGCGAACGGCCGCACGCCGGTCCACTCGGCCAACCGATCCAGTGACGCGCCCACGTCCTCCCGCGCGGCGGCCTGAGGCAACCGGCCCAACGCGAGATGCCGGTCGCCATGCGTGCCCAGGTACCCGCGCGCGGCCAGCATGCGAAGCTGCTCGACACCCATGTACAGGGCGCGGCTGACGGACCCTTCATCGTCCCCAAATCGCTCCCGGAAACACGGCGCGATGAGGGCATCCCTCACCTCGGGGGCCAACCCGTGGTTGAGGATGTACTTCAGTCGAGCGTCGTCGGGTGAGTCCCAGGGATACATCGCCGCCGGGCGGCCATTGCCGCCGACGTCGATCTCGATCCCCCGCCGTCGGGCCTCCGCATGCAGCAGCGCGTGGAATTGGGCCGGCGCAGTCGAGGCCCGCAGCAAGTGGATCTTGTGCACCGGAGCCACCGTCGCGTCCGCGATCGGCCTGGTGCTGACGAAGCAGACGGCCGGAATGCCCAACCGATCGAGGATCGGGAGCGCATGGTCAGCCTGTTCCCGCAAGCCGTCGTCGAACGTCACAAGGCACGCCCGTGCCGGGAGGGCGGGGCCGCCCTGAACGGCGGCGCGGACCTGGGAAAGGCTGACGAACTCGCCCGCCCCGCCCAGCAACTGGAGCTGCGCCTCGAGCGTGGGCGGCGTCACGCCGTGAATCCCCGGGAATGGGTGCTCGAACCGCGGTCGCACATAGTGGTAGTTCACCACGATCAGCGTCACCGCTCGTCCCTCCAGCCAGCTGCAGCCGACACGGCTGCCGCCCGCCCAGTTGGCGTCGCGGACGTCGCATCGCGGCGCGCCGGAATGTCGCGGAATTGTTTTTGTCGCGGCGTGCACCACACGTCCGGGGTGTCGAGCGCGGTCACGAAGCGTCGCGCGCTGTCTCCGCGACCGAAGTGGAAACTCGGGGGAACGGCTCGAGGCAGGTGGTCGAGCGCCTCCAGGATGGCCGCTGCGTCCTCAGGCACGTTCATGATCGACGGGTAGCGGTACCGATTCAGCTGCCGCGTCCCGATGTTGACCGTGGGCACGCCATACACCGGTGCCTCACGCACGCCCGAGCTCGAATTACCGACCAGCGCCTGCCCGTGCTTCAACAGCGTCAAGAAGTACTCGAAGCGCATCGACGGCAGGATCCGAAACCGCGCATTGCCTTCCAGTCCGAGGATCGCCTGCAAGATGACGTCCGCGCCCGTATCGTTGTTGGGATAGAGCACGACGAAGTTTCTGCCGGACCGATCCAGCGCGGATACGACGCTGGTGATCTTCTCCCGTAGGTCGATCACTTCCGTCGTGACCGGGTGGTACAGCGCGATCGCGTAATCGGCAAATGGAATGGCGTACCGAGACCGCACCTCGTCCAAGGACGGCAGCGACTCGGACAGCATCACGTCGATGTCCGGCGATCCAATGACGAAGATCGATTCCCGCGTCTCGCCCATCTGGACCAGCCGCGCCCCGGCATCCGCGTTCGCGACGAAGTGGAGATGGGAGAGCTTCGTCACGGCGTGGCGAATCAGTTCGTCCACGGTGCCGGAGACCTCGCCACCCTCCACGTGCGCGACCAGCGTGTTGCTCAGCGCTCCGACGATCGCGCCCGCCAGGGCCTCGACCCGGTCGCCGTGCACGACGACCATGTCCTGGGGGAACTCGCGCAAGAAGTGACCGAGGCCCTGCACGGTGTTCGCGAGCACCAGATCCATCTGCGTGCAGACCGAGCCGTCCTGGTTGACGTACGGGTAGACGTGATCCAGCCCGCTCCGGTACACCTCCTTGATGGTCGAGCCGTAGCGCGACAGCATGTGCATCCCGGTCGCGAAGATCTGATACTCGAAGTCCGGCCGCGCCGCGACTTCCCGGATCAGCGGCTTGAGCTTGCCGAAGTCGGCCCGTGTGCCGGTGACGAACAGCATCCGCCGGGGCGCACTCATGTCAGATCGTCCAGCGTGAGCTGCGAGTCCTTGCGTATCGGCCGGGCCGCCACCCGGCCCACGACGTCGTCAAACGCCGCTGCTCGCAGCCCGCCGGTCCCGGGTCGCTTCACCCAGATGTTCTCCGCGGACAGCGGTTCGCCCCCGGCGATGTCCCGAATCGCGACGACGCTGGCGTAAGCGAACGCGATGGTCGGCTGCTCCTCGGCCAAAATCGATTTGTGACCGCCCAGCGCCGCAAACACGGCGCGCGACCCTTGCACCAGATCCCGCAGCTCGGACGAGTCGATCGAAATGGGAATGTCGGGGCCGGCCCAAGACTTGTCGGACGTGAAGTGCTTCTCGAGCACCCGCGCCCCGAGCGCGACCGCGGCAAAGCACGTGTACGTGCCGATGGAGTGGTCGCTCAAGCCCACCACCGCGTCCGGAAAGCGCTGCGCCAGCTCCCCCAACGCTCCCAGCCGCACCTTGTCGTACGGCGTCGGATACATCGACGTACAGTGCATCAGGGCGTACGGCACCCTCCGCTGGCGCAGGATCTCCACCGCGGGCTCAATGCTGTCGAGGTCGTTCATACCGGTGCTCAGGATGACGGGCTTGCCGAACGATGCGATGTGCCGCACCAACGGGTAGTTGTTGCACTCGCCCGAACCGATCTTGTACGCAGGTACGTTCAGCCCCTCGAGCCGGTTCGCGGCCGCGCGTGAGAACGGCGTCGACAGGTAGATCATCCCCCTGGCCTCCACGTATTCCTTCAACCTCCGCTCCTCAGCCTCCGTGAAGGCGCACCGCGACATGATGGCCCAAATCGACTCGCTGGCGTTGCCGGGCACCACATCGTTGGGGATCATCTCGTCCGCGATCACATGCGACTGGAACTTCACGCACTCCGCCCCGGCCGCGCCGGCGTCGTCCACCATGCGCAACGCCTTAGCCATGTCGCCTTCGTGGTTGATCCCCACCTCGGCGATCACGAGCGGCGGGTGCCGGGGGCCAATGCAGCGAGTCCCGATCATCAGTTCAGTCATTGTGCGTCGTCACACCGCCGAGAAAGGGATCGAAGCCATCGGGGTCGCAGATTCCTGCGCGGAAGTGTGCTCAGGGAGAGCAAGGAGTGCGCCAAGGCTCGACCCCTCGGTCGCGTCCTTCTAGATGTGGCTGAGCGGGAAAGTGTCACGTTTTGGCAACACATCGAAGTCGCGACCGGTCTTAGCGATACCGATTCGCGCAATCCAGAGGGACTCGGTGCGCGATTGCGCGCGCCGGCCCGCAAACGCGCGACCGTTTCGGCGGGTCGACCGCCCACTCGCAACCGCTCGGGACGCGTCAGCCGCCGACTGGGCGCGGCGATCGGCATGCGCCGCCCAAGCCGTGCGCCGGGCCTCCGCCCCCTGCTCATTCGAGCAGCGGATGTGTCGCCGCAAGACACCAAACGTTCCACCGCTGCGACGCACCCGAATCAGTCGGGAGCCCACTGCGTAACATCAAGTGAGGAATGGGGTTATCGGTCCACGCGTGTTCCGCTAGCGATGGGCAAGCTACTTGCACGAATACGCGCGCGATCACGACGTCCTGGTGCGCTACCAAGGCGAACTCCCGAGCATGGCCTACATCCGGAACCGCTACCTGTTCGCTTCCGACCTGCTGTGGCTCGCAGCCGCGCCGTTCGTCGCCTACGCGATTCGTTTCGAGGGCATCTCCTGGAGTGCGGCAGACGGCCGCACCGCCGCCGTCTACGGTGCATTGTCTGTCGTCGTCAAGGTCGGCGTGTTCCTGCTCTTTGGCCTCTACAATCCGTTGTGGAGCCGCGCCAGCATACCCGACCTGGCGAAGATCGTCCGGGCGACCGCCGCGGCGGCGGGCGTTTGCGCGCTGCTCGGCCTGTGGCTGTTGCCGGCAAGCGCCGTGACGACCCTGCGCCTGCCCATCTCGGTGTTCCTGCTCGATTCGTTCCTCACGATCACGGTCGTCACCGTTCCGCGCTTGCTCATTCGCGCCTGGGCCAACGGGCCACCAGCGTCCGCGACACGCAACGGCAGGCGCGCCTTGATCGTGGGCGCCGGTGCCGCGGGCGAGATGATCTTGCGGGAGCTGTGGGCCAACCCGCAGCTCGACCTCAGCCCCGTCGGCTTCGTGGACGATGACCGCCACAAGCACAACCACGATCTGCATGGCGTGCCGGTACTGGGGCCGTTGTCGGCGATCCGCGCGGTCATCGACCGCCACGACATCCAGGAGATCGTGATCGCGATGCCCAGCGTCCCGGGCAAGGTGGTGCGCGGCGTCGTGCGGGCGGCACTGGACGCCGGGATTCCCACGCGTACGGTCCCGGCGCTCTTCGAAATCCTCTCCGGACGCGTCAGCCTCTCCCACCTCCGGAAAGTGGAGATTCAGGATCTGCTCCGCCGCGAGCCGGTGCGAACCGATCTCACACCGGTACGCGCGATCGTGGCCGGTCACACCGTGCTCGTCACCGGCGCGGGCGGCTCGATCGGGAGCGAGCTGGCGCGCCAGCTCGCCAGGCTCGAGCCCGCGCGCCTCGTGCTCCTGGGAAATGGCGAGAACGAGATTTTCGACATCCTGAATGAGCTGAAGGACGTGCACCCGGCGTTGAAGCTCACATCCATCATCGCCGACGTGCGGGATCGCACCCGAATTCGCAGCGTCTTCCGGCAGCTGCAGCCCTACGCGGTTTTCCACGCAGCGGCACACAAGCACGTGCCCCTGATGGAGGCCAACGTGGCCGACGCCGTGACCAACAACGTCCTGGGCACCGCCAACCTGGTCGAGTGCGCCGCCGAGGCCGAGACGCCGCATTTCGTGCTGATCTCGACGGACAAGGCGGTGCGTCCCACCAGCGTGATGGGGGCCTCCAAGCGGGTGGCGGAGATCGTCGTCCAGCACGCCGCTGCCAGGCGGGGACGCAATTTCGTCTCGGTGCGCTTCGGCAACGTGCTGGGGAGTCGCGGTAGCGTGGTGCCGATTTTCTTGAATCAGATCCGGGCGGGTGGCCCGGTGACCATTACCCACCCCGACATGCGTCGCTATTTCATGACCATTCCGGAGGCCGTCCAGCTGGTGCTGCAGGCGGGCGCCTTGGGACGCGGGGGCGAGGTGTTCGTGTTGGACATGGGAGAGCCCATTCGGATCGTCGATCTCGCCACCGACCTGATTCGCCTGTCGGGATTGGAGGTGCAGCGCGACATCGAGATACGCTACACGGGCATTCGCCCGGGAGAGCGCCTCCATGAAGAGCCCTTCTTCCGGAACGAAGAGGTACATCCCACGCGGCATCCAAAAATCCTGCGTGCCAGAAACACCCGCCTTCCCGCCGGTGTGGAGACCTCAGTCGACGCCCTGATCGCGGCCGGTGAGGAGTGTCGTTCCGATGAGGAGTTGCGCGCCCTGCTCAAGGCGCTCGTCCCGGACTTCGGCGAGCCCGCAGCCAATGTAGAGGAGCACGATGAACGCTCCCGGACGCCGCTCGGGACCCGCCTCCGTGGGCACGCCGCCGCCTCGCGTATGTTCGTCGAGCGACGCGCCGGCCATGAACGCCGCCGGGTCGAACGCCGTGCGCTGCTGACAGCCGCCGCACCGGAGCGACGCATCAGCTCGCAACGTCGCTGCGGCGTCGATCGGCGGGTGCCGACGGACATGCCGCTCTCGGTTCATGCTGCTGGGCCCCCCCGCCGGTCCGCGGCCTGGACGGGCTGAGGCTAGGTGGGCCGGTCTTGGTCCCCGTCGGACTTGGTAACGTAGAGACGACCGTCCGCCACGAGCTGCGCCAGCGTACCCCGCCACGTCCGCGGCAGTCGTATGAGCGTGGTCATCGGGAAGTGCTCCGACTGGAGCGGCTGGAGCCTGGATGGAAACGCGGCGCGCGGCGACTCTGCGCCTTGAGACTTGAACCCCGCCCGCACCAGCGCCTGAGCCGCCCGCTGGGACGAGCAGTAGAAGTCCGCCACCGCCGCGCCCGACTCCCGGGCTGCAACCAGCACGGATCCAACCAGGCTCGTCTCCGCTTCTCCTGAAGCGAGGAACTCCACGATCCGGAGCACGCGAGTCGCCCGATCG
>JACXTT010001549.1_pt1 | contig 38070 bp, 36 predicted proteins | sample 9270951 | NCBI WGS metagenome assembly JACXTT01 (sample SAMN15532306, study PRJNA645909) | rock metagenome | isolation source: weathered quartz diorite | place: Puerto Rico | collected 2017-06-21
GACGACGAAGTCATCAGCCTCACTCCCAAGGCCTTCGATGCGCTTCTCTTATTGGTAGAGAACAGCGGTCACCTGCTCGAAAAAGACACGCTGATGGAACAGCTCTGGCCTGAGACGGCAGTGGAGGACAACAACCTCTCTCAGTGCATTTACGTACTGCGCCGAGCCCTGAGCGAAAGCAACGACCAGAATGAGACCTACATTGAAACCGTACCGCGCCGGGGATACCGGTTCGCAGCCAAGGTCGAGCGAATCTCCGCTGAACAAGCCTCACCCGACCAACAACTACCCCTTGGCGAAAGACTTGAGGGGATCGAAGCCACGCCCCGGCCCCGCTGGAAGCGAGGATGGAAGCTGATCGCGGCCGGCATTGCGGGAGTGCTGATAGCGTTGACAGTTGGGGCCATGTTGCGAAAACCATCCCACGAGAGGGAACAAACATCCACTCCACCGGTACTCGTTTCCGTTGCTGTCTTACCCTTCTTGAACTTAAGCGGTAGTTCCGAGAATGAATATCTGAGCGACGGCGTCACCGAGGAGCTTACGACCGCGTTGGCGGAAGTTCACGGGTTACGCGTCGTCGCACGCACATCGGCCTTTCAGTTCCGCGGCAAAGGCGAGGACGTCCGACGCATTGGTCAGCAGTTAAACGTTGGCGCGGTCGTGGAAGGGAGCGTCGCCAGGTCCGGCGATACGCTGCATGTGACGGCACAGGTCATCAACACCCAGAATGGTTATCATCTCTGGTCAGGCGAGTTCGGCGGAAAGCGCCGCGAAATCTACGCAATGGAGGAGCAGATCGTCCGGCAGACGCTAGGGGCCTTGGGAGTCGCCGCCACCGGGCAGGAACGGGCCATGGCTAACCAGCGCACAGAGGACCCAGTTGCCCACGATCTTTACCTGCAAGGTCGTTATTTTTGGAACAGGCGTGATCTGCCGGACATGGAGCGGAGCATACAACTCTTCGAGGCCGCCATTCAGAGAGACTCGAATTATGCCCTGGCTTACGCCGGACTCGCAGATACCTATGTCGTCCTGGCGGGCAATGGCCAAATGCCGTACTCCCAGGTGATGCCGCGCGCCCGAGTGGCGCTGGCTCACGCCCTGGAGCTCGATCCGGACTTGCCTCAAGCCCATATCACACAAGCGATGCTAATGTCCCCGTGGGACCCGGCAAAAAGGGTGGAGTTCCGCCGAGCTACTGAACTGAGCCCCGGCTATGCCACAGCGCACCATTGGTACGGTGTCATTCTCAGCTCAATCGGACATTTCCAGGAGGCGGATGCGGAGTTGCGGGAGGCCCAGATACTCGATCCGCTGTCCCCGATAATCACTGAAAACCTGGCGGAGAACTTTTATTACTGGCGACGATATGACAGCGCCATCGAACAGGTGCAACGGATCCGAGAGATGGGATCCGGAGTCGGAGACGCGGTTTTAGGGTTAGCGTACATTCAGAAAGGAATGTATCCGGATGCAATCAGCGTCTTCCGCGCTCTGCCCCAAGGGGATGGTGTTGGGAAAAACTTGACCTATCTCGCCTGCGCCTACGCCGCCTCCGGCCAACGAGAAGAAGCTTTCAAGTTGCTTAGTCAAGCGAGTACAAAGGGATACGTTCCGCCCTTTCTAACCGCCCGTGCGTACGTGCTGCTAAGGGACAAAGACGCAGCCTTTCGATGGCTTCACAAGGCGTATCAGCAAACCGATCCAACTCTGGCCGTGGCCCTCAAGGTCGATCCAATTTTCGATCCCATCCGCTCCGATCCACAGTATGCCGAACTCCTGAAAAGAGTCGGCCTGGCCGATTGATTGCCATCAGTCCGGGTACCCCGCCCTTCGCGGTGTTCGAAGGGTGGGTACCTGCCTCTCTCTTCAACCCCGTAGTTTTCTCCTGAAGTTCCGCGTTAGCGCGGCCGAAGCTATTTCTTTTTAGTGCCGATCCTAAGTCCTTCGGCAATGTCGCTCGACTAACCTTCCCCACACTGCTTCACGACGCTACCCTGAGCGAACCGCCGTGTGCCCTACGTTTCGCTTTTGAAACGTGGGCTTCCGTGGGCCGTTTGACAGCCCTCGCAAACCTTCCTAGACTGTGACCATGGAAGTACGTCTTCAGCCCGAAAAGGAAGCCCAACTGGCCCAGATTGCCGCGCAGAGAGGTCTGAAAACCGACGAACTCGCGCAGCAAGTCCTGAGCCGCTACCTGGAAGATGACACCCGCTTCATCGAGGCAGTCAATCTTGGTTTGGCGGCTGCCGACCGTGCGGAGTTTGTGGAGCACGACGAAGTCGGCGCCAGGATTCAAAAGATACTGCGGCCGTAATGCGCCTGCGCTGGACCACGCCCGCTACTTAAGACCTCTACAACATTGTTCGCCGCATTCAGCAGGATAGTCCCGACGCTGCCGCCACGGTCGCAAAGACTCTCTACGATGGTTCTGGCAGTCTGGGAAACTTCCCTCGCCGTGGTCGCAAGGGGCGAATCGAAGGGACCCGCGAGCTGGTCTTCCTTGGCCTGCCTTACATCGCTGTATATCGCATTCAAGATCAAAATCTGGAGATCCTGCGCATCTATCACGGAGCGCAAGACTGGCCCTAAGCCCGGATTGCAAACCCGCACAACACTTCTGAGAAAGCAGCCCTACCCAGCCGGCGTATGTTCAAACGGCAGCTTGGTGTAGCGTGCCTTGTCGATCTCGATTACGAGCGCCACTCTGCCCTCGGGGCTGCGAAAGGGGAAGGGCTTGCCGATGTACTTGTGGGAGATGGCGTCCAGGTACTGGAAGTCGTTATCGGGACGGCGCTCGACCACGCGGCCACGAAGCTGGGCCTCCTGATACGGGTTGTGGAAATCGACGATGGAGAGTGCGACTCGCGGATCGCGTCGGGTGTTCTTCGCTTTGAGGGAGCCTTCCCCGGTACAAATCAGGATGCGGTCCCCTTCCCGGCCCACCCAAACCGGGACGCTTTGAGGTGAGCCATCGGGCATAAGAGTAGAAAGGTGAGCGAAGTTGGGAGCATCAAGCAACGCCCGGATTTCGGTGGAAAGCGGAATCGCCATGACAACCGTCCTTGTGCGGGAGAATTGAACAGATCTATCACATCGATTCGACCGCGATGGAAATGATTCGGCGGGCCCGTGCTTGCTCTACCCCGCTGAGAACAACGGGGGCTTGACAACCGACTCGCGGTCGCATAACCTATCAGTTATGCAACCTCAAGGTTATGCTCAGTCGCCCCCCGCCCACCTGGACGCGACCTTCGCTGCCCTCGCCGATCCCACCCGGCGGGCGATCCTCGCCCGGCTGGCATCGGGCGAGGCCTCGGTGATGGAACTGGCCGAGCCCTTTGCGATGAGCCAGCCTGCAATTTCCAAACATCTCAAGGTGCTGGAGCGCGCCGGGCTGATTTCGCGTGCGGTCGACGCGCAGCGACGTCCGCGCCGGCTTGAGGCCAGGCCGCTCGCAGAAGCCAGCGAATGGCTGGAAAATTATCGCCAGTTCTGGGAAGGTCAATTCCAGCGCCTGGACGCTTTGCTCGATGTATTGAAGACCGCCCAACCAAAAACCAAACAGCAAAAAGGTAAACACACGAAACGCCTGAATTCACGAAACCATCTAGGAGATCAATGAAAAATACTGGAACTTTGAAAGTTACGACGCCCACCGACCGCGAGATCGTCCTGACGCGAGTCTTTGATGCCCCACGCAACTTGGTCTTTGACGCATTCAGCAAGCCCGAGCTGCTCGAACGCTGGTTCGGACCGCGCGACTGGTCTCTGATTGTCTGTGAGGTCGATCTGAAAGTAGGCGGCGGCTTCCGCTTCGTGATGCGTGGCCCCGACGGACGATACATGGGAATGCGCGGCGTCTATCGTGAGATCACGCCACCCGAGCGGTCCGTCCACATGGAGTCGTTCGATGATTATCCAGGGGAGTCGCAGGTAACCGCTGTCTTCATCGAGCAGGGAGGCAAGACGACACTTACAGCCACGATTCTCTATCCTTCGAAAGAAGTTCGCGATGCGGTCATCAACTCGGGCATGGAGCATGGCGCGGCCGAGAGCTACGACAAGCTGGCAGAACTGTTGGCGGAGACACCAGCTCGGGGCGAGTCAAAAGACGCAGCCTGAAATCCTGAACGGCCCTGCGAGTAGAAGACCAACCGGAAAAGACGCACCACACTAAGCGAAGGGAGATCATCGATGAAGGACAGTGGAACTTTGAAATTAACGACACGCGGCGACCGGGAGATCGTGATGACACGCGTCTTCGACGCGCCGCGTAACCTGGTCTTTGAGGCTTTCACCAAGCCTGAACTAGTCAAGCGGTGGCTGCTCGGACCGGAAGGCTGGTCGATGCCGGTGTGCGAGATCGATCTGAGGGTAGGCGGCCAGTATCGCTACGTGTGGCGTCACGTCAAGGGGCATGAAATGGGGATGGGCGGTGTTTTTCGCGAAATCGTCCCGCCGGAGAGGATCGTCGCTACCGAGAAGTTCGACGACGCCTGGTATCCCGGTGAGGCAGTGGACACGACGGTCTTCATCGAGCGGGGCGGAAAGACTACAGTCACGCTCACAGTACTTTACCAGTCGCGCGAGGCGTGTGAGGCTGTGCTGAAGTCTCCGATGGAGTCGGGCGTGGCTGCGGGCTACGACCGCTTGGCAGAACTGCTGGCGTCGACCATGGCGGGAGGAAACAAATGACAAGCGAAATAGCGGCAACGAGTGTGCCTCCCCGCCGCTGGTTGCGAGCACGGCGAAGCACTTTTCGGATTTGTCGCGGTGGTTGTGCTTTCGCTGGGCACCGATGAGGTCCTGCATCTGTTCAAAGTCTATCCACTGTGGGGCGAGCCGATGTACAACCCGCGCCCTACGCGAGTCGGCGAGTCCGAAAGTGCGCTCGCAGTTGGCTCGCCGAGCCCGGTGAGCCCCCGCCACGACGGACCGAGGTCACGGGTTGGGAGTAGTTCCCTGCTCTGGAACGGCCGGCCGAGCCACGCTGGGCGCGAGTGGGCTGGGCAGGTCTATGGTTGGTGCGGGCGTTAGCCAATCCGGCGGAACTTGTACTTCCTGCGGTCTGATCCCTTTCGCTTCTACGATCGACCAGCGCCAGTCTTCGTCCGGGCCGGGCGTGATCCCGATATTTTCCTTGAAGGTCGTGGTGCTGAAAGGCTTCGCCGTGGCTTTGAGGTGATAGAGCAGGGTCACGTCGGAGCGCTTTTCTACGGTTGCCGCCAGCGAGTTCTGTGCGGCTGGAATGACACGAGCGCGGGCGGCCATTTCGGCGTTCTCTCCGGGCTTGCGCTCGAGCGTTAGGCCTACGGTGATTTCCCGTAAATCCCAGTCAGTTCCGTTGAACACTTCCAGCTGAAAATTCTCGTCCTCGATGGAGGCGGGCCCGTCGAGCTTGAGCAGGTCGGGCAGCGGTAAGGTTTCCAGCAAAACCGGCTTGACGAGCAGCGCACCGGCGCGTGCATTGAATGAAAGGCTACAGGTGACGTCCGGCGACGAGGCTTGGATAGTCTTACCGGCGGGATCGATCGAGAGGACGAATTTGTCTTTCTCATGGCCGACGGGCCTGCGGTTCTTGGCATCTTCCGTGGCTTGCGCCAGGTTGTCATTGTCGATGATGGGGGATTCCTGGCGTTGCGGCGACTTGTTGTTGCGGAGATTGCGAGCCAAGTCGCCCAGGGATGGTTCGTTGTCCTGCGCGGTGGCGGCGAGCGGCCACAGCACACAGAGAGCAACGGCGCCTGCGATCCACAACTTCATGATTCTTGCCGCTAAGCGCACAGCGGGTGCGCTCGGACGGTCCCTAGGAGAATTTTAGGCGAGAGGTAACGGCACGGCAGTTACGAGAGGGACACCATGGTACTAGCACTTCCGCGGAAGTAGAAGTCCTGGGCGCGCTCAGATCGAAGCTGCGCGCAACGGGGCGCGCCCAAGCCTTCCATCAGACGAGAGGCTACAACAGGCCAGAGGTACGGAAACGTGAGACTGGATCGGTTAACGGCATCGATTGACGCTTGAAAATCCAGCGTGCCACCGCAAGGCCTAATGCCGCATAACAGATATGCATCAGTTTCATAACACCACCCCACGCCGGACTCGACTTGGGGAGTAATTCGAGGGTTCCGCCGTGAACTAAACGTACCTCTGGTATATCGGCGGGTCTAGCCCACGAAAGTGCTATTTGGTGGGTAAAAGGTCATAGGGAGTAACCCAAGAGCAGTGACCACAGGTTGGTGATTAGTGGGTAGCGAGGCCTCCCGCCGGAGTTTGCGCTAAAGTCACTGCGTTTCGATCCATCCCCCGCCCACGACGGTATCCCCGTCGTAGAAGACGGCGGCTTGGCCGGGGGTGATGGCGCGCTGGGGTTCGTCGAAGGTGACCAGGATCTGGTCCGGGCCGGTGGATTCGATGGTGGCCGGAGCGGGCTGGTGGCGGTGCCTGATCTTGACGGCGACGCGCATGGGCTCGCGGAGTTCGGCAACCGAAATCAGGTTGACGCGATGAGTGCGCAGGGTTCGGGAATAGAGTTCTTCGTCGTTGCCGACGACGACCTGGCGAGTGTCACCCTTGATCTGAAGGACGTAGAGCGGCGACCCCGTGGCGACGCCCAACCCCTTACGCTGCCCGACAGTAAAATTGTGAATCCCGGTGTGCTCGCCGATAATCCGCCCGTCGGCAGTCACCATCTCGCCCGGAGTCTCCAGCGGCGGCTCTCCCTGCTCGGCGAGGTAAGCATCCAGAAAGCGCTTGTAGTCGCCGCCCGGGACAAAGCAGATCTCCTGCGAGTCCGGCTTCTCTGCGATCACCAAAGCGTACTTTCGAGCCAGCTCGCGAACCTCCGGCTTGGTCATCCCGCCCAGCGGAAACAGAGTCCGGCTGAGCTGCTCCTGCGTCAGTCCAAAGAGAAAATAAGTCTGATCCTTACTCTTGTCCGCCGGACGCTTCAGCAGCCGCCGCCCCGTCCCTTCATCAAAACTCACCTGAGCGTAATGCCCGGTCGCCACGCAGTCAGCCCCAATCTGCCGCGCGACAACCAGAAGCTGATCAAACTTCAAGTGATTGTTGCAAAGACTGCAAGGGATCGGAGTGCGTCCGGAAAGATACTCTTCGACGAACGGACGAACCACATCGCGCTCGAAACGCTCTTCGTGATTGACCACGTAATAAGGAATGCCAATCGTCTCGGCCACGCGGCGCGCGTCGTAAACGTCGTCCAGCGAACAGCACCGTCCCTGGACAGACTCCGGCATCCCCTCATGTCCAGCCAGCCGCCGCTGATTCCAAAGTTGCATCGTCAGCCCAATGACGTTGTGCCCCTCCGCCCGCAGCATCGCCGCGACGGTCGAGGAGTCGACTCCGCCGGACATGGCGACCGCGATGGTCTGGAAAGGCATGCGTTTATTGTAAATGGAGTGCCCGTGCGGGGACGGGTCCCTGACCCGTCCAGCCGAGCGAAGCTCGGCATCGACATGCGAATGCAGCTGGGAACGGATCCGGTCCGTATCAGAGCCATAGGAAATCTTTCCGTTTGCATAGGTAAGCATAAGCAGTCCTTTCAAAATATTGTGAAATCGTTATAGGGCTTCTACACGTCGGAGCAAAAGATCGCGGACGGGCTCGCTAGCTTCGAGGTCATCGGTGACCTTTGGCGCCTTCGCTCCCGCGCTCAGCAGCGCTTCAACCGTCGCAACATAATCTCCGGTGTCGCGATGCCAACCATTCATGGAGCCATGGAGCGCAGAGCCCAGGGCGGTGATCTTATGCTGGTTGTAGAGTTCGAGCTGGGGCCGATAGCGCAAAATCTCCCGAACCATTTCGGCGTTGCCATGCCATGAAGCCCAGTCCAGCGACGTCATTTCGTACTCGCCGCGTGCATCGACCGGCCAGCCTCCTGCCAGCATGAGACGCACGGCAGCCGTGTTGTTGTTTTGGGCAGCATCGGGAAGGCGGCGTTTGTCAGCATCCGACAGAGTTGCGACCAGATTCGGACGGCTCACCAGCAAGGCGCGAAACACCTTCTCATCGCCAAGATCAAACGCTTGCTCGAACTTTACGTCTTCCGGACTATGCTGCATGAGGAACTGGAAGACCTCCTCATGGTCGAAGTCGCGGGCGACCTGGTGTGGTGTCCTGCCCCGTCCGAACAGGTAGAGGTAAATCGTGCCGCCGCTTTGCGAATTCTGCTTAGGGAAATACATCTCATTCACACGCGTTCGGATCGAGGCGGGATCGCTCGCGAGGTGGCGGCGCACCAATTCGAGATCGCCGAGAGCGGCTGCCATAAGAATGTCAGTCCGGCAACCATGAGCTATGAGATAGCGTGCGATGGGCTGACGGTCTCGCGGATAATGGCGCGCCTGCAGCACACGCAACATGTGCTGTGCGGGTGTAGATTCGTGCTGCAGATCGAGCGCGTCGATTTCTGCTCCATGTTCGAGCAGATACTGTGCGATTTCTAGGGTTGAGGCGAAATGCAGGGGAGTCTGACCGTTCCAACCGCGAGCGTGGACGACTCCGGGATCTGCCTTCACGAATTCCTGCACCTTTTCAAAGATCCCCAGGCGCGCTGCGGAGTGTATGTCCAAAACTGCGCCCCGTTCGATGAGAAATGGGGCCAGCTCGGGCGCGCAGTCATCAAGCACGCCGATGCCTCCGGCCCACGAGCGGGTCCTAGCATTGATATCAGCGCCGGCCCGCAGCAATACGTCGATGGTCTTTCGGTCAGTCCTGCGCACAGCAGCAATCAGCGCTGGCGCGCCACCGTCAAACTGCGGCAGAGACTCGTTGAGCCGTGCCTTTAGTTCAGGATGTTCTTCGAGTGCTCTAGCAACTTTGCCGGCATCACTGGCGCGAACTGCTGCAGCCAGCATTTCTACTGGTTGAAGTGCGAGTGTTATCGCATCAACGTGCTCCTTCAGCTTTGGCCAACTGGCAAAGCCGTAGTCGAGCGCGATCAGATGTTGTGCATCCACAAGTTTGGGAGATGCCGATATTGAGCGGAAGCATTCAACGGCAACGGGTTGACCCTGCTCGAAATCGTGCAGCAGTTCTTTAGCTTGCTTTTTGAGATGTTCGAGGTTGGGCTTTTGTGGTAATTGGCGAGACATCACTCCTCCTTCTTTGTCGCCCCGTGTCCGCTATGACGGGCAGAAGTGAGGTTGATGTTCTTGAACTGCCGAACAGCCAGGTGGGATCGTCCCTTCCCGCGGACGGGATGCACCCTGTAGTGCGACAGTGAGTATAGTATGACCGGACAGAGTACTCAACTCTCTCGGCTGCTCATTGGCGCGTTATTCAAGATGTGGGCGAAGTTTTTGATTAACCACAGATTATCAGAGCATAGCTTCAGAGGGTGCGGAAAAACTCATGAATGTCGGCACCACAGTGGAAGAGCGGCCCTTCAGGGCTGCGTAAGCCGTTGGAAGTGAGTACGGGCTTTAGCCCGCGTGGTGGCTTTCCTCGGCAAATTGACTTTTTACGCAGCCTCTTCAGCCGTGCCATAAACCTCATTTAGAGATCTGGGGCTACAGCCCCTGATAGCCCGCGCCGCCCGTGCCCACCGGCTTCGCCCCCATAACCAGAAGCCAGAACATAAAAGCCAGTTCCCCAAACGTGAGCGGCATCATCCATCGGGAGACGATGTGTTCATACTGCGGCAGGAGCAAGGACATAAAACTGTTTATCGGATAGGTGAAGCCATTCAGTATCAGCAGGACCCCCAGGATGCGCGGAAGAAAACCCGACCGATACACGAGCATCCCAAGGGGGAACAGCCACAGCCCCCAAAATATTCCGGCGATATCGAATCCGTAGCTATGCAGATTGAGCAACAGCATCGCCAGAGCATCCCGCTGCGGCTTTTCAAATATGGACAGGAAATCCGCCCCGCGCACAAGGACGAGGGCAGCGATTGCGTTCAACTCATTCAGCAACGCGATCGGGATCGAGACCACAATCAATCCCAACATGAGCGAAGCGTGCCGCTGGTTGACCCCCTTGAGCAGATCGTACAAAGCCAGGGCCACGAAGATAAAACCGGTCTGGCAGATGAGTTCGGCTGCGATGCCGAGGCGAAAGAGCGTCTCGTGGGCCGCGATGTTGGTGGCCGTCGCCGCCGCGTTTCCGTGCACGATCAGTTTGCTGGGAACATAAATGAGGGCGAAGACGCCAGGGATTGACATGAGTAGATACAGCAAGCCTGCGAATCTGCCTGGGTTCTTGGTGGAACTCATATGTCCTCGCTGGGGGAGTTTAGCCTGAGATACGGCCGAAGTTGTCAAGAAGTTCCCCACGCGCAAAGGCCGTTCGCCTGGGGCACCCGGCTATCTTCTGCATTCACGAGTGTCACAGAAAAACGGAATGACCCCGAGCCGAAGGAAAATCAATCTTCAGAAGGTCAGAGCCTCTCAAGGTAGGGCCGGTCCGCTAGAAGGGACGCATTTGCAGACCGACAAGGCGCACTGTTCGGTGCGCCTTGTCCTTGAAGTACGCAATCCGAGACTTGGCTTCCGTGAATGAGCCTTGCAATCTCTCACTGTGAGGAAACCATCAGAACGTCGCTTGTCGTCGTCTGCTGTTCCAAGTCTGAGACCGCACTGAGTCGAATCACGGGGCCAGGTGTGCCATCGGGATTGACGGTGGGAAGACCTGCCTTTCCGGTCAAGCGTTGCATTGCTCCAGTCTCCTTTAGCACGGTTACCGGACTGCCCGGGGGTGGCAGTGGAAAATCAGGTGGTAAGTTGAAATGTTGTCCATTCACTTCGGAGATCATGGACACCACGCCCTCGTTGAAGTTGTTGTTGGTGACGCTGATCACGTCACTTATGTCGCCATTCACGCAATTTCCAGTCGGATCCACTCCAACTTGGCAGAGCACATACAGTTGTGGCTTGACGAACACAAACGGAAAGAACAGCGATCCGAATTTTTCGAACTGAGTCTGATTCAGGGTGATTTTTGCGATCGGTGTCACCACTGAAAAAACGTTGGGGGCCAGAAGGAAGACTGCCAGAAACACTGGCAGTAGTCTGGTTTTGCGTTGCATAGATACCTCCTCAAACGTACAGGCGGATCTGAGGGAGGCGAGCCGCACGAGTTTAGCACTGAAAATGACTTAATTTTTAAAAATATATGATGGAAAACTCTCGCGGCGAGGCACAAAGAAATTCTATCGCCGTGCACTATGGAGGCGCTGGCAATATTGGCTGCAGCCATGCAGCTTGAGTTTTATAGCCGGAGATTCAAGCAACAGAGACAGGAACAGGCTGGTGGGAGTGCGCAACATACCGGAGTAGCAATCCAATGCAAAAGTGCGTGTGTTTGGATGCTGTGATTGACTGTATTGGGTCAGGGAGCTACGATCCCGGCGTCCTCTTCCCCGAATGCCACGGACACCGAGGGGGTAAGGGAGGCCCGGGCAACGCGACTGGCTAACCGGGCCTTTCTCTTGGCTGGGAAACTTCAGTGATCTACCGGGTATGAAGTCTCAATCCTATGCTCTACGAGTGAAGCGGCCATCAACGCCAGAGATTCTGGGACTCGTCATATTCGTTGCGATCGTAGTGGCGGGTCTGCTTGCTCTGGTGTTCTCCGTGAGATGAGCGGGGGACGCGCCTCACGCCAGGCGAGGGTAACACCGGGAAACTTTCACATGAGCGCGCGTCGCCCCGTTTGCTAGGCAGCCTTTGACCTATTTCCCCTAATAGTCCCAAGGTAACCCGCAGCGCATCACGTTAGACTCAAATTGCCCACTTGTAAATGGCCCGTCTGGCCCAAGCACACCGCACCAAGAAAAAGCCCCGGCTCGGGGAAGCCGGGGCGTTAGCGGAACTGTGGCTGCACTCACATTGGAACTGGGATCGTCGCCAGATTCGCCATTGATTTTGAAGCACGGCTATGGACGCGTTCCGCCATAGATCAGCAGGTCGCATGATAGCGACTATTGGAGTCCGTTCCACACCATCCGGTGGAACAGCTCGTCCATAGCATCGGGTGATTCTTTCGCGCCGCGATCAAGCCACCATCGCAGCAGCGACAGCACGCTCCCGGCCAGCGCGGAGGCGCCAGCACCCAATTCACGCTGGCGGGTGGCCCACATCTCCGCCGGGAAGTATGACGGGCTGGCGGGTGGCCCATCTTACCGGCATGGTAGATTTTGACTGAGTTCAGGAAGCCACGCATACAATTACTCGTCGAGGAATGAGATGTCGCAAGTGACAGTTCGTAGTGCTGCGCATATTACCGGGATCGCCCCGCAGTTTCTGGTCGACGATCTTGATCGAGCGATTGCGTACTATCGTGACCGGCTTGGCTTCGAACTCGATTTCAAGTATCAGTCGTTCTATGCGGGCGTCAGGCGTAACGGATTCGCGATACACCTCAAGCATGCGCCGAAACTGGCCGCCGACAGGGCGCACCGGAAACAGAACGAGCATCTGGACGCGTACATTTCCGTGTCCGGTATTCGAGACTTGTTCAGCGAGTTGCAGAGGCGTGGGGCTGAAGTGATCAAGCCCCTCGAAGAAAGACCGTGGGCATGCCTTGATTTCTAGGTCGAGGACCCGGACGGCTACATTCTCTGTTTCAGTGAACAGAACGCCTGACGGCGAGTGGCCCACCCGCCCTGCGGTAATTACGACTTGCCGACCGGCGTCGCCCGCGTGAACACCTGCTCCCACTTCCCGTTATGCTTCTGCCAGACGTCGGTGAAATTGAAGGTGTTATGAACGGGTTTCTCTTTGTACGTGCCTTGGGTGGTTACGCGCCCCCAAAGGACTACGGTATCGCCGAATTGTTTGGAATGGATATCATCGAATGTTTCTGATTTCGGCGTGTAGTCAGCCGACCTCATGAAGGCCAAGAGGTCAGCCTTCGTTGTTGTCTTGCCGGATTCATGTACTTCATCTACAAAAATCGCTTGGTCGGCTATTAGCCGTGAGCTTGTATCCAGGTCACCGCGCACACCTGCGGCACTGAGGTCACGATCGAGTTTCTCCACTTCAGCGGCTTCATCCGAAGCCGCCGTCTTCCATGCCGAGGGTGCATGGCTCAGAACAGTCGACAGACCGACAACGGCAAGAGCGATTGCCTGAAAACGCATATCGGCCCTCCTTGTGTGGGATCAAACCGGGATTTGTTTTTTAACTCAGAAAAACGGGCCAAATTATACAACTGTCCTGTCCTCTGCGGGGGTATTTTGGACCGATTCTATATAAGTCCCCGGGCCGATGATCCGCTAGATCGGCGGGTGGGCCACATCTCGGCGGGAAGCATAACACCTTGGTTATTACCTTTTGGCAGAAAGGAGACTGGGTGCCGCACTTCTCGCGCTTTTCGAGAAGTGCGCCGTCCGACCGCCGACACCGTCATGATGGCGTTTCACGCCGACCGTGGCCCCCTCCCCTTGGGCACTCACCGTGTGCTCGTCCGCGTTCCTGACCGACTCGCAGCACGGTCCGCTAGCGGCGGCTTTCCGTGATCGCCTCGCGAATTGCCTGCAACGCTTCATCCATCTGTCTGGGTGTCCCGACCGTAATGCGAACGCATCCGTCGCAACCTGCATTAGTCGATGAATCGCGAACCAGAATACCGCGCCGCCGGGTGGCCCACATTTCGTTTTGTGAAACGTGGTCGCCGGGTGCACCGAGTCTCGCGCTTTTTCCAGGCCGGGATTCCGCAGCGCAGATGCGCTTCCGCGCTCCGGTCACGCTCCTTTGGACAGAAGCGAAATGGGTGTATATTGTCGCGAACCTGAGGTTCTAAATCGGAAACCTGTTGCTGGGCCCCTGTTCAAAACAAAAACTCATGCCTGAACGACGGAGGTTTTCCATATGATGCGATCCATGATTTGGGCCGTTTTGCTATCTCTGCTGTCGATTGCCGGTTTGAGCGGGTGTGAAAAGAAATCGCCGGGTGCACCTCCCGCTCCGACGAACGCGAGCCGCGGCGACTTTATCACCGAAAAGGAAATGATTGCCGAGCGAAAAGCCGCTCAGACAAACCAGCAAGCATGCACAAAGTATTGCGGTGGTCCGATCTCAGCCGCAACCAACAATCCACAAAAGGAAGGTTGTTCTGAGGAACGTTGCAAAGAACTGTACCCCGTCGGGGAAAAACGTTACAAGCATTGCGAAGGTGCAGACTGCAACGATTGCAATCGCCAGAAAGATACGTACTATTCGGTGAATTGCCCCGGAACCGGTGGAACCCCCGGAACCCTCGACGGATGCTTAATTATGCTTTCGAGTATCAGCAAGTGCGAGTAACAGGTTGAAGGGTGGCGGGTGGCCCAGGTAAGCGGGTGCCCCTCGTTTCGTTTTTTGAAACGTGGGTGCTGACACCGAAAACGCCTCTTCTTTTGCCATCCCATTTTGGGAATAACGCTCTTAAAGTATCACTTTAATCTTGACTCCACCGCCCACTCGCCTCTTATAACTCAGAGAAAATGTGTATATACAAAGTATATCCAACAGTTTCTCTATTTTGCCCGGGTGCGCGACGTTTGCGGCTTACGTGAGATTCCGCCTGAGCCACGAACCTCGATGTGCGCGCGAATCGCAGCCGTTCCTATCAGTCCACGTCCACCTGATGAGCGGAGGCACTGCCAGCATCCGCGTCTCGAAAACCGAGACTTGGAGCACCCAGCCCTCGGGGGCTAAAGCCCGCATAATTCCAGAAAGCTTACGCGGGCCCCTTCGGCAAGCTCAGGGCAGGCTCTGAAAGGGCTGCTCTTTCACCGCGGTACCGGATGCCCAGGTGTGCGGGGTTTGCAAACGTGGGAACCAGTCGGGCTACTTGATTACAAGGTAGATACCGCTCTAGCCTAGGGCATGCTTGTGACGGTCATCGTCGTGCTTGTGATCGCCATTTTCGCGGTCTCATATTGGGAAGTCACTAGTAAGCCCGGAAGGGTAGCTGTGTGGCTCTTCTATTGCCTGCTTGGGCTATTGCTTTTGGCTCTGATTCTTCGGTTTCTTGTTCATATGAATGACCGGTGGACCTGAGGGACCTTTATGATTGCGAAGGGCCTCTTCATACTGGGAGGGAGCATATGCATCCTTTTGGGGTTGTTCGTAACCCTCCTCGCCGTCGGTATGTTACAGCAGCCAGGAGGAATGGGAGTTGAGAAGCTGCTGGGGCCACTCATAGGGCTGGCTGCATTGGGCCTCTTCGTCACGGGCGGATTTTGTCTGTACGCGGCTAGGCTTGTGAGCAAGCGGCGTGCAAGCGAGCAGTCCTTAAATTCCCAGAAAGCAATGAAATTCTGAAAGTAAGAGCCTTTGGAAAAACCTCATTCGCAAAGGACACGAATGAATGGGAGCACCCGGCCGCCGACCACGAATCAGGAGGTGGCTCCGGGCTTGGGATAGGCGTTAATCAGCCCACGGATGCGCTTGTCCACAAGGACGCTGGCGAAATCCTTCAGCGCGACCGTGACGCCCGCACCCACGATGCCAAAAATGGCGGTCGGCAATTGCTGTGGGAAGCCAAATACCACCATCAGGCAGAGCACCACGCCCAACGCCTGCAGCCCAAAACCAGCGGTCGCAGCAAGGTTTACGAGACGCGGATCTTCAGGGGGGCGTTTGGCCATTCGACGTTCCACGGCGCGGGCTGCCTTCGGAGCAGCCAAGAGGATTAGCAGGATCCAAAGTGCCGACCGCAGCACGCCTGCCATTGCGATCCGTGTGCGCGCCTGAATGAAGTGAATCCACTCGCCATAGACATTGCTTATATCCTGCCTATCCTCAATCCGCTTCGCGATATCTGTCATGGTTCTTTGGGTCGCAGACTGAAGGCGCAGTGCTGTCAGCCGTGCCACGTCCGGACCTTGCGATGAATCGCCCTTTTTGCCACGTGGTTCGGGCTGTGTCATGGCTGCGAACCTTGCAGCTTCTACTTCCATTACGTCATGCTGACGGGTAAGTGCTTCAGCCCCTCCCATCGCTTCTTGACGCACTTGCATCAGCGGTGTGGTCTTGCGGTTCAAGGCATACCAGGCTGCAACTTGAGCGATAAGGTTGCCAGCATCGTAACCGGCCTCGGCGCTGTTGGCCGCCGCGTCCGCGGATGGAGCGCCGAATCCGTGCTCCTGGGTGCGTTGGTGGTTCTCCCACTGCCGTCGGATTCTACTAGCCATGTCGCCGCCAGCACGTTGCAGGTCGTTCTGAGCGTCCTGCAATTCGTCCTGATCTAGTGCAAGTTGTGCTTCCACTATGTCAAGCTGCTGTTGCAAAGCGTCTTGCTGGGAACCTTTGGCCTGCGGGATTTGCGCTTTGAAGAGATCGACCTGATCCTGGTCGGCCTTGACCTGGGCGGTTGCCTTACTCCCACGCGCGGCAAGTTCCTTTGTCTCGGGTGTGGCAACCCCGGGATGTCCTATCGCCTCGCGTAAAGCAACCGAGTAGGCGAGGTCTAACTCGTGGTCCGCCATCCTGATCGCTTGGTCCGAGAAAAGGCGCTCATCTGGGGTAGAAGCCAGATGCGCTATGGACTGAGCCGTCTGCAGGAGACGCTCGTCAACCAGGACAGCCCTTCGAGACGACGATGAAGCTGGGCGCCCGCAATCACGCGTAAGTATCAGGGCCACCACTACTGCTGACATCGAGACCCAGTGGGCGGCAGCTTTCATATGCTGGCCAGGTTTCATAGAACGCCCCCCTGCGGTCCAAGTGAATGTTACGCTCAAATTATTCCCGGCGATTTGCCGGAATCATATCTGATCTGGCGAGGGTCGATCGAGATTGTCTTAAATCCGGGTAACCCCGGAGGACAGACGCGACGTTCCCAGTTCTCCGAAGATTAGCGACGGCTCGGAAGTATCATTGGTCAAGGAGTATTGGTCAAGGAGTAGGGAGCCGTGACTACGCGTCAATCCCAGGTTCACACTCAACTCGGCCGAGCCGCAGTCCGGATCTTTGCCGCCAATGATCGCATGAACCAGATGCTTATCGAACATCTTGACCCTGCCGCCTGGAGAGCCAAACCGCCCGGCAACAACAAAGCCCGCACCATTGCGGCGATCTTCACGCACATGCACAATGTCCGCGCCAAGTGGGTCAGGCTTACAGCTCCGCACTTGAAGGTTCCACCACAGCTCAACCGCTCGAACTGCACGCCGCAGCAGGCCCGCGCGGGATTGGCAGAGAGCGCGGCTCGCTGCGCGGAGATGCTCGCGGAAGCGCTCGGCGGTGATGCGGGCCGCACCGAGAAGTTTCGCAGAGACGGCTGGGCTCGGCCTTGGCCGGTTGGCCCGGAGATGCTGTGCTACATGCTTTCTCACGAAGCCCACCATCGCGGGCAGGTGTGTATGCTCGCGCATCAGCTCGGATTCCCGTTGCCGATCGAGGTGGCGTCCGGGCTCTGGAATTGGGAAAAGCTGTGGAAAGAGTGCGGGTCGCCGGGCGGTCCCGGCTACGATTCTTAAGGAATCGATCGTCTTAAGGAATCGCAAGGGCGCTGCGGGCCAGCAGGGGCTGAAGCCGTGCCCTGACACGAACCGGGGGGCGCGGCCTTACCGCTGCCGCGCCTCGGCCTCGGCCAGCCATCCACGCCGCAGTTTTTCGTACGGGACGTTCGACAAGTAGGGTTTGATATCGAGAATCGCCGTCCCGTCCAGCATATCCACGCCCCGTACTTGCAGATCGGTCCCCTCACGGCGAAGCAGCTCAACGACGGTCAGAGCAATCGGATTCGGACGATAGGGCGAGCGGGTGGCAAACACGCCGTGCTGCCGATTGTCCGAGGGCGGCGTACCGAGCAATTCGAAACCCTGCGACCGATCGAACTCCCAGAGAACGAAAAGATGCGAGAAGCCCTCGATGTCGGTAAGCCCCGGCTCAAACTCGGGCAGAATCTTGAGCACACCATCTGCGTCGTGCTTAGCGCCGAGGCCCTTGGGAATCTCGCTGCCATTTTTGTATGGACTGCTCACGGATCCGATCGGACGCGAGGTAAACATGCTCTTCAGGCTCCTCCCCGAAACTGAATAATCCTCCGCCGATCGCGTTTCGAGGGTCTGCCGGCGGGTAACTGTTCGAACTGTTTCATCGCCTTCCGCTCCGCTGCCACTTTCAAACGCTGCTCACGGCTGGCGTCGGTCTCGCGGTAGAGCGTTTGCGCAACCGAAGCGGGGCCGCGGACTTCGCTGAGCAGCAGTACCTCTACCTGAAAGTCGCCGCCATCATTGATGACTCGCAGCGTGTCTCCGACGCGGACTTCGCGCGCAGCTTTGGCGGGCTGCCCGTTGCATTGGATCCGTCCGAGACCACAGGCTCGCACGGCCAGGGCCCGCGTCTTGAAGAATCTGGCGGCCCACAGCCACTTATCGATCCGCACCGAGAGCATGATCTAAGGATTGACGGCTACTTTGTTGTAGAGCGGTGACAGTTCCCGCAGGCGCGCCACGGTTTCCGGCACGAGCGACAGCGCGAAGTCCACATCGTCCGCGGTGTTCTGCTTGCCCAGGCTGAAGCGGATGCTGGCGCGAGCCCGATCAGGGCGCAGGCCCATGGCGGTCAGCACGTGCGAGGGCTCGATCGCTCCGGAGGAACAAGCGGCGCCGGTTGACACCGCCAGGCCCTTCAGGTCGAGAGCGATCACGAGAGCCTCGCCTTCGATGTAGTCGAAATAAATGTTAGCGGTGTTGGGCACGCGGGGCGCGTTCTCTCCGTTTGTGCCGGTGGCTTCGATCTGGCGCAGTTCCCTTTCGAGATGATCGCGCACGGTTGCCATCTTCTTGTCGTCGCCGCGTTCGAAGGCAGCAAGCGCCAATTCAGTGGCCTTGCCCAGGCCGATAATTCCCGGGACATTCTCGGTTCCGGCCCGGCGTGAGCGTTCGTGGCTTCCGCCGTAAAGCATCGCTTCCAGCAGAGTTCCCTTGCGGACGTACAAGGCGCCGATCCCTTGCGGCGCATGAACCTTGTGGCCGGAAATTGTCAGCAGGTCGCAGCCGACTTTGTTCACGTCGATCGGGATTTTGCCGGCCGCCTGCACGGCATCGGTGTGGAAGTACACGTCGGCTTCGGCAGCAACTTTTCCGATCTCTTCGACGGGTTGTACAACGCCGGTTTCGTTGTTGGCCGTCATGATGGTGATGAGCTTCGTCTTCGACCGCAGGGCGCGCTTGACGTCATCCGGATCGACGCGCCCGCGGCCGTCAATGGGAACACTGGTGACCTCGCATCCCTTGTCTTCGAGATGCTTGCACGCGTTCATCACGGCGTGATGCTCAATGGTCGAAGTGATGATGTGATCGCCCGGCTTGGCGAGTCCGAAAATGGCGAGGTTGTCGCCTTCAGTGCCACCGCTGGTGAAGACTACTTCGGACGCCCGGCAGCCGAGCAGGTCAGCAACCGACTCGCGGGCGCGCTCGACAGCGGCGCGCGTCTCCTGTCCATGATGGTGGATGGACGAGGCATTCCCAAAGTGCTCGGCGAAGTAGGGACGCATGGCGTCCAGAACTTCGGGCAGCACGGGAGTGGTCGCGTTGTTGTCTAGGTAGACCCGCTGCATGGTAGCCACTTCCTATTGTACTGATCCGGGAGGCAGCGGTCAGGTCTCAATGACCCATAGGGGCTTGCGGAGTACGCTCGCCGAGAGTGAATTGGACTTCGGCGGCGCCGTGGGCGGGAACCGTGACGTGCTTGCTCCAAGTCACGGGAGCAGAAAACACGGGGCGCTTCACACGCTCCTGGGTGATGACGTCGTAGAGCTCGTTTTCGCCGACCACCCTCCACCCTTCATGCCAGGCGGCGATCTCGTACTCACCCGGGGGGACCTGGGTGATCTCGAAGTTGCCGTCCGGGTCGGTGACCGCGTAATAGGGGTGGGGCGCGACCATCATCTCCGCGTTCATCCAAACGTGGCCGGCATTGCAACGCAGGTCCACGAGTCCCTCGCGGTTCATGGTGCGCTGAACGACTTGATCCTGGAAAGGAAACGGCAGGTTGTAGTCCGCAGCGCCCGACATATGCACGGTGTGCAGGGTGGGATCGCTGCTCTTCACCTGCAGGTTGCCCTGAAGCGGGACCAATAAAATGTGAGGCTCGTATCGACAACTCTTCTGATTCAGGAACCGGCGCGGTTCGGGGAGCTCCATCGGCTTGCCTTTTGTGATGTCCTTGAGAAAGACGACGGTGTTAGCCACGCCGCTGTTGTCGCCGACAATGAGGCGCTCCAGGTCGCGACGCTTCTGGCCCTGCGGATCGCAGATCTGCGGATCTTTGTTAATTTGCGAGGGGACCAAACGCGGTAGAGGGCCCTGCCATTTCACTGAGCCCTTGATGGTACCGCCATCCTGGACCGCGATGACACGATAGCTGCTGGATTGCGCGGCGCAGAAGGATGCGGATAACAGGGCCGCCGCCATCGCCAGGTTGCCAGTGCAACGCCTCACTATTCACTACCTTGCAGATCCTCTGAAAACAACAAGCTGCGAGGAGCCTGCGGGCGCTCAAGTCGGTCGATCTCGGCAGCGGCGTGATCGCCAGGAGGAGGTTGGGAATGCAATCGTGCCCCACGATACGACCACTACCTTCTCTTGACCTTAGGTCACGAGACTGGACGTTGCAAATTACAACAGTGCAATGTCTTTTGGAAGGTCTCCGGTCTCAGCCGGCGAGGTCGGCCACCGATTCTCGGGCACGCTCGACAGCGGCGCGGGTCTCCTGTCCATGATGGCGGATGGACGAGGCATTCCCGAAGTGCTCGGCGGAGTAGGGACGCATGGCGTCCAGAACCTCAGGCAGCACAGGCGTAGTCGCGTTATCGTCGAGATAGGTGCGGCGCATGGTGCTAGGTCTATTGAACTGATGCGGAGGGCGCGATGCAGGGCTCGGAGGGCTGGGCTCAGGCTTTTGGGTGCGCCTGTCTCACGAAAAAGCGCTCCGGATTCGTCCTATCCTCGGGTACCCCTGCCGCGTAGCCTGCCAAACATGGCGACTACCAGCCATTCTGCGCTGGTGAAATCGCCGGTTTGCATCTACAATCCAGCGGAACTCACGACCCGGCGTTCGTCGGGGACTCGCTCCGGAGACGACACAATGACGCGTCTTGTTCTTACTTTCGCGTTACTCACCGGGTTATGCCACGCTCAAACGCCGTCGTGCGGCGCCATACATCCCGTGGCCGGAACTGCCGGAAGCGCGGTTTTATCCACGGTCAGCGCAGGCAAGCCGCGATCTGCAGCGGAGAACGGCGTTGTTTTGTTCGGCATTTACATTCCATATGCCTGCGTTACCACCGGTATCGCTTATATGGTCGGGACCGCTGACAACACTGGCAACCATCTCTACGGTTTTGGCTTGCTCTGTGCTGCCGGCTGTTCGGGCGTTGGCACTCTAGTTGCCCAAACGGGTGCGCTACACGGAAACACGGTTGCTCCAGGCACAACCAGCCACAACCTCGCTTGGTTCGGAGGAGCTGTTACCTTGCAGCCCGGCATCTACGCTTTACTAGTGGGCAGCGACTGTTCAAGCGGTTGTGCCGTTCTACGGGGAGATGCCGACAACGGCGCCTTTTACGCCTTCATCGCGCCCAACACGGGCACGAACATTCCCTGGAAATTCGACGCCTCGGGATTTTCTTGCGCCGTGCCACCCTGCAGCGTGCCTGCGATCGGTCCTCCCGTGAACATAGCAGCCGGTGGAGTAAGCCGGCTGCCAACGAGTCCGAACTTCATTCTGTACTGACGTGCAAGGATGAGCGCCCTTATCAGCCTGGTTTTCCTTCTCGCACTGCAGACGCCACAGCAGTCGGCGGAGATTCCGGCTCGCGTTGTTCCTGGAAGTGCGGTCGGTTCTCTACAGCCCGCCGCTAGCTTACCGTGCTTCTTCCAAACTTCTTGGAACGTAGGCGCGCAGTCTTATCTCGGTAACGGAATAACTCACGACTCTAGAAATAACCCCAACGCGATCTACAACACTACCGGATCCAACTACTTCATTTTCGACGGGCCGTTGTTTTACGTTGGCTCTCCATGTAAAACCACGACGATCAGCTTCCTGGTCGCGAATGTCGATCCGCTCGGGTTCCACTACATATGTCAGGGTGGTACGACGGACTACGCAGTGAGCTGCACATCAGTGTCGGGCACTACCGTATCTCCAAATCCGGCGGCGTGCACTGGAGGAGGATCGTGTAAAGAGAGCGAAAAAATCTCCAATACCTACGATATTGGCCTCTACTGCGTCGGTGGGGGACAATGTACGTATGGAAAACTCTACGCGGAGACGTTGTCACCGATTACCGGGCTTCCTCTCCCGGTGTCAGATTTTTTTCATGACTGCGCTCATTACCCCCCGCCTTGCTACACACGCACTGGCCATCAAACTCAGTACCGAGTCGATTTAGATTTCATCGGGGGCGCCACCATCCTTCCGACAGGTGAGTATGCCATTGGCATGGCAACGAATTGCGACAATGGCCATGGACTTGGAGGCGACGCCTGCGGTACCGGCCTAGGTGAAGGCGGACCAAAGGCTTACAACGCCGGGGCCGGCCCTGACGTCGTCAAGGCAGGGACGGAACTGCTGAGCTTCAAATATTTCACCGGTGACCGAACATCTACAAAGTGCCTCCTGTACGACCGCTTGCATGACAACAGCATTGGGTTACCGCCGGCGTTAACCGCCTACGATATCGGCGGGCCCAACGGTTGCACCGCAGTCAACAACGGACGATCGGTCCGGCCCAAATTCCATTCACTGAAACCGCATATCCTGAACTTCGTGATTTGGAGCAAGTAGCGAACCTCAGAGCGCGGACGTTGGTAGAAGCCGTGTACTCGTCACCCGTAAAAGCGGAAGTCACTCCAGAACTCGGGCCAACTTCGGTGGAGACCTCGGCAGACGTAGATGTCGGGATGATCGCTGGTCTCTTCGTTCTCGATTCCGTAGGGGTTCGGAGTATGTCCGGCAACTTCGCAGGAAGAGAAATTGCGCTCCAGGAATCCGTGCGAGAGTCCCAGCACAATCAGCGTTTCAGGCGGGGGATCGCCGTATCCACGTTGCCAAAAGGAGTTGACGCCGCTGATAGCTTGCGGCAACCCGTGGTTGGGCCCGTATAGATTGATCGCTCCGGCCTCTCCATAATTGCCGGTCAGAATGCCGAGACGGGCGCGATCCTGAGCCGGGAGAGAATCGCGAATCCGCGCCACTGTCTGGACCAGTTCGGGCCATCCCAGTTCTTCCCGAAAATCGCCCTGTACCTTGGCCGCGCGGTTAAACCACGCGGAGTTAACGGGCGCAACCGGCAGCGTGAAGCCCACAATGATCCCGACGTCAGCGACCAGCGCGGTCCAGGCCCCGGCTCGCACCACGAAATGCCAGGAACCGCGGAGAGACGCCAGCCAACGCTCGCCCCATACACTACCGGCGGCGTAGAGCATCGGATAGGCTCCCGCCAAGTAATAAGCTCGTCCTTTAGCGATGACAAACAGCAAGAGCGGCACGACATACATCCAGCCCAACATCCGAAAGCGACGGCCCGCGCCTGCGATCAGACAGTAGTAGAGTCCGGCGAGCGCGAGTAGGAGAGCGAGGAGAGTCATCTCCAGTTGGCCAGGCAGAAAGTCTTTGGTGCGGCCGATGCGAATGTCGCGCTCGTGGATATGCTTCAGGAAATCGAGCGAGATAAAGTGGTGCTGCGCCTGCCAGATCAGGTTGGGCAAGAAAACCACGATCGACGCAGCGACTCCGTACCAGAGCCACTTGCTGGCCAAATACCTGCGCGCGTCGGTGAGCACGACGCCCGCGACGATGCCGAGTGCGAAGAAACCCATGCTGTATTTCGCCATCATCCCCAAACCGATCGCGGAGCCGATGGCGAGCCACCAACGCGGGTCTTCGGACTTGAGCAGACGAACAACGAAGTAGGCGGTCAACACCCAGAACAAGTAGTCAAACGAGACATACTGCATGAGCGCGCCGCCCGCCAGGCAAAACGGGATCGCGGCAGCAATGGCGACCAACTGAGCGCCTCGGCCTCCACCAAGCTCGCGCGCCATCAGACCGGTAAGGACGACGGCCGCGGCCTGGGCCAATGCGGCAAAGAAGCGGAATCCAGCCAGCGAGGTTCCGAAAAATGTCAGCGAGATCCGCGCAAAAAAAGGTGTGATGGGCGGGTACGCTACATAGCCCCAGGCAAGATGGCGTGCGTCATCGAGAGTCGCGAGTTCGTCACGATGGAAGCCGTAGCGTCCGCCGGTGAGCAGGTGGACAACTACCGTGCCCAACGCGGCGTACATCAGAATAGCGACGTCGCCAGACCAGGCAGAGACAGACTTTGCAGATTGACTCGGTTCGGCTGGCGACGTCATAGGTGATCTAGCGCTTGTCGATGGACGGGTACTTCTGCGGATATACGGGGCCCACATAATCCGCGCGCGGGCGAATCAAGCGATTATCATTGAGCTGCTCGATGACATGAGCAGTCCATCCGCTGACGCGTGAGACGGCAAAGATGGGAGTGAACAGGTCCACGTCAATGCCGAGCGTGTGGTAGGTCGAAGCGGAGTAGAAGTCCACGTTAGCGTTGAGTTTCTTTTCGGCCTTCACGAACTCTTCAATCTTGTGCGAGGCGTCGTACCACTTGGGATTGCCGTTGGAGCGGCCGAGATCGCGCGACATCTTGCGCAGGTGGGTGGCGCGGGGATCTTCGGTGTGGTACACGCGGTGTCCGAAGCCCGGCACCTTCTTCTTTTGCGCGAGCATTCCCTTCACGTACTCGACCGGGTCGACGCTTTTGGCGTCGATCTCTTTGAGTATCTTGAAAACTGCTTCGTTAGCTCCGCCGTGCAGGGGGCCTTTCAGGGCGCCAATCGCAGACGTAATTGCCGAGTGCATATCGGAAAGGGTGGCGGCGGTTACGCGGGCGGCAAAAGTCGAGGCGTTCAATTCGTGGTCGGCGTGCAGGATGAGCGCGATGTCCAGGGCGCGCTCGGCTGTCTCTGACGGCGCCGTGCCATTCAGCATCAGCAGAAAGTTGGCGGCATGGGACAAGCTGCGGTCCGGTTCAATCACCGGCTTCCCTTTGCGGATGCGATCGTAGTTGGCAACGATCATAGCGATCTGTGAAGTCAGGCGGATCGCCTTGTTGACGTTCGCGTCATGATCGTTGCGGTCATATTCTGCATCATAGAAAGAGAGAGCAGAAACCATGGTGCGCAACACGTCCATGGGTAATGCGTGCTTGGGCGCGAGTTGCAGGAGCTTGATGATGCCGGGGTCGAGCTTGCGTTCTTCCGCCAGCCGCTGTTGCAGCGACTTCAGTTCGTCGGCTTTAGGCAGTCGTCCGAACCAGAGCAGGTAGCAGACTTCCTCAAATGTGGACTGGTCGGCAAGGTCGTGGATGTCATAGCCGCGATAGGCGAGAACTCCCCGGTCGCCGTCGATGTAGCAGATGCTGGAGGTGGTCGCGACTACCCCTTCCAACCCTTTGGGGGCGTGCGCGCTGGTGACGCTGGACATGGCTCCTCGCTTGCGTGGCGGATGGATGCGGTTGCTCATCCGGGAAGAAAGTGTCGTTGAGCAACCCTCTTTTATACGCGAAAGCCGCGAGAGTTTCCAGGCGGTGACTTGGCCGGAGGCGCATGCCCAGCGTATATTGAATAGTTTGCCGCCTGCTGCTAGAGCCCGTGTGGTCACCCGCAGAATTCCTACTGATATGGAGAAATTCATGAAGACGAAATGGCTGATCTTTGCGTTGATTCTTGCCGTCGCAGCGCCCCTGGCGCTGGCCGACGAGGGCATGTGGCTATTCAACGCATTCCCCAAAGAGAAGGTGAAAGCCCAGTACGGCTTCCTCCCGACGCAAGAGTGGCTGGATCACGTGCGGCAGTCGTCGGTCCGTTTCAACAATGGAGGCTCGGGGTCGTTCGTGTCAGCGGATGGGCTGACTTTTACCAATCATCACGTGGGGGCGGACTGTATCCAGAAGCTGAGCAAGGCGGGCACCGACTACATGAAGACCGGCTTCTACGCCAGGACCCATGCCGACGAGGCGAAGTGTCCGGACCTTGAATTGAACGTGCTGATGGGCATTGAAGACGTCTCGGCGAAAGTAAAAGCGGGATCGACCGCGAGCATGTCGGCGGCGGAGGCTGGACAGGCGCAGCGCTCGGCCATGAGTGCTATCGAAAAAGATTGCACGACTTCCACGGGCATGCGTTGCGACGTGGTGACGCTCTACTCCGGCGAAGTCTTCCATCTCTACAAATACAAGAAGTACACCGACGTACGCTTGGTGTTTGCACCCGAGTTCGATGCTGCTTTCTTCGGAGGGGACCCCGACAACTTTACCTACCCGCGGTACGACCTCGACATTTCGTTCTTCCGCATTTACGAGAATGACAAGCCGGTTCACCTCGATCATTACTTGAAATGGTCCAAGGGCGGTGTGAAGGACGGCGACCTGGTTTTCGTATCGGGACATCCCGGAAACACCGACCGATTGAAGACCGTGGCCCAGATGCAATACCTCAAGGATGTGGATTACCCGTCGCGGCTGGCCAACTACAAACGGCGGATCGCCCTGTTCCAGAAGTTCAGCGCCGAGTCGCCGGAGAACGCGCGCATTGCGCAGGAAGACCTCTTCAGCTATCAGAATTCGCAGAAAGCCATTACCGGCTATTTCGAGGGCCTGCGCGACCTGGCCGCAATGTCGCAGAAAAACATGGCCGAGCGCGAACAGGAAAAGCAATACCTGGAAAAGCATCCTCAGGGACCTAATCCGTGGGAAGAGATCGCGAATGCGATGAAGGTCGAGCGGGAGATTTACAACTCTCTCATCTACGTGGAGCGGATACGCGGATTCAACTCCGAGCTGGCGCAGTACGCGCGATGGATCGTGCGTGCTGCAGAAGAAAAACCGAAGCCCAACGGGGACCGGCTGCGGGAATATCGCGATTCCGGCCTGCCTTCGTTGGAGCAACGACTATTCAGCGCGGCTCCCATCTACAAGAATTTCGATACCGTGCTGCTGGGGGATTCGCTGGCGCAAATGCAGGAAGCCCTTGGAGCGGACCAGCCGGCCGTCAAGGCCGCTTTGAGCGGGAAGTCCGGCGACGAGGTTGCCAGGGATGTGATCGGTGGAACGAAGCTCGACGACGTGGCTGTCCGCAAACAACTTTATGAAGGCGGCAAGGCGGCGGTCGAGGCAAGCACCGATCCGCTGATTGTGCTGATGCGGAATGTGGAGCCGGCAGCGCGGGCTGTGCGCAAGCGCTATGACGACGAAGTGGATGCGGTGGAGCGGCGCGACGGCGCCATCATCGCCAAGGCGCGCTTCGAGCAGAGCGGATTCACTCAGCCTCCGGATGCGACTTTCACATTGCGCTTGAGTTATGGAGCAGTGAAGGGGTATGAGGAAAACGGAAAGAAGATTCCTTATTTCACCACTATGGCAGGCGCGTTTCAGCACGCTGACGAGCACGGCAACAAACCTCCCTACAACCTGGCGGAGAGCTGGACGAAGATGAAGCCCAAACTCACGCTCTCGACGCCTCTGAATTACGTTTCAACGCCGGACATCATTGGCGGCAACTCCGGCAGCCCGATGATCAACAAGGCGGGTGAAGTGGTCGGGATCATCTTCGATGGCAACATCCAGTCGCTGGTGTGGAATTTCTTTTTTGACGACCGGCAGGGACGCGCCGTCCAGGTGGATTCGCGCGGGATTATCGAGGCGCTGCGGAAGATCTATGGCGCGGATGCGCTCGCAAATGAACTGACGGGAACGAAGGCGGCGGCTTCGGCAAATGCGAAGGCGGCCGCCAAATAAATAGTGAGTCATGCTGATCACGCTCGACGACCTGCGGCGCCTTGCCGTCGCCCAAAGTCTCTTCACGCCCACTACGTTAAAACGCGCCCTCCACAGGCTAGGCTTTGTGCAAGCCGACCCGATCCGCGCGCCGGCGCGCGCTCAGGATTTGATACTGCGCCATCGCGTCAAGGACTACCGCGCCGGCGACCTCGAACGCCGCTACACAAAGCTCGGTGTCGAGGAGGACTTCTTCGTCACCTATGGCTTCGTGACCAGATCCTTACAGGCGCTGATGCATCCGCGCTCGGATAGCTGCGTCCCTGCCGAGAGTCGTCTGCCCTGGCCCGCAGCGCGCAGGAAGCGGGCACAACTCCTGCTGGAGTTCATTCGCGAACGCGGTGCAGTGCACCCGCGCGAGGTCGATGATCATTTCTCGCACGGCACGGTGAGGAACTATTGGGGCGGCTCGTCGAACGCCACGACCCATCTCCTGGACGCCATGCACTACCAGGGCCTGCTGCGCGTGGTGCGGCGGGACGGAGGAATCCGCATTTACGCCGCACATCAGCACGGGCTCAGTCCGACCGATGCGGCCACGTGCCGCGGGCGCCTTGACGCGCTGGCCGACGTGGCCATCCGCATCTATGCCCCGTTGCCCAGTACGAGCCTGGCGTACCTTGTGCGCCGCCTGCGCTTTGCCACGCCGCAGTGGCAAGAAGAGTTGAAGGGTGCCTTGCAGCGGGCCAAACAGCGGCTCTCGCATGCGCGCGTCGATGGCGTCGACTGGTATTGGTCGCGCGAGGAGGATGCGTCGCGCCGTGCACTGCAGGACACGGTGCGTTTGCTCACGCCCTTCGACGCGGTTGTGCATGACCGCGCCCGCTTCGAGCTGTTGTGGGGTTGGGTCTACCGTTTCGAAGCTTACACACCGGCGTCCAAACGCACGCGCGGCTATTACGCTCTGCCGCTGCTTTGGCGCGATCGCGTGATTGGCTGGGGCAATCTCTCGGTGAAGAATGGTGAGCTTAAGTCTGAGTTCGGCTACGTCGAATCGCCGCCGCGGGATCGCGCCTTCAAGCGGGAACTCGAAGCGGAGTTGGATCGCATGCGAGCCTTCCTGGGCATCGAATCTTGAGGCCTGTTCTGAGCAACGGTGCCCTCCTCCAGTTCAAGGGAATGCGCGTGAGAACTAGAATTTCGGCAAACACCGTGGAACAAAGCTCATGGTCCGGTTGCCAGTAACTTGAAGCTCGCGGCTTCAATACAATGGCACCTTCGGATCGACCGTACGCGCCCAACCGTCGATTCCGCCACGCATGGACTGCGCTTTTTCGAAGCCTTGCTGGCGCAGCCAGTTCGCTACGCTGAGTGAACGCATGCCGTGATGGCACATGACGATGATGTGGTCATCAGGATCGAGTTCCTGATGAGCCCGCGTTGGAATGTCGCCCATCGGAATTTGCTTCGCGCCTTCGAGGCGAGAGACCTCCCACTCCCAGGGCTCGCGAACATCGAGCAGGGTGAACGTCTCGCCGCGCTTCTGCAGCGATTTGACCTGGCCGGAACTGATTTCTAACTCGAGAGTTGGTTCTGCGGTCATGGTTGTGCATTGCTGCGTCCGATGGTGGTTAAGCTGACCAGTGCCGCCAGAGCCCAGAGCCCACCCGTCCCGAGGCGCGCGTTATGCACTTGTGCGGACGGAACCGAGCGCCACAGCGTCAGGCCGAAGCCGATGATAAAGTTCACTACCAGCACGCCGAAAAACATGCGTTCGCGCAGGCAGCGGGTATCGAGCATCAGGCCGACCAGCAGCACGATCCAGACTATGTAGGTTGCCGCCGTCCAGCCGTCGTGCGGCCAATCATATTCGCCGCGCAGAACGTGACTGAACGAGATCCAGGCAAAATACCCACAGGCCAGGAATCCCATGACTCCCCACGGCGTCGCGCGACACATGAGGTGGCCTGAACTATAGGGACGCTTCGTCACCGTTATAGTATTCGTCACTTCTACTTGCCTGTCCATCTCGGTGGCCGCTTCTCGAGGAAGGCGGCGATGCCTTCGCGGGCGTCCTCGGTGGCGACGAGTTCTTCCAGATAGATTCTCTCAGCCCGGGCCAATCCTTTGTCAAAGTGAATTGCGTCCCACGCGTACATAGATTTCTTGGCGTGGGCCAGAGCGGCCGAACTCATGGCCTGGAGCTGGCTCAGCGTTTCCTGGACGACGGCCGCGAGTTCGTCGGCGCTGGCAGAACGATTCGCCAAGCCAATGGCGACGGCTTCGTCGCCAGATATATGCCGCCCGGTCAGAATAAGCTCGCTGGCCCGCTTCTGGCCGACCAGCGCGGGGAGCGCTACCGTTGCGACCGGCGGATAACAGCCCAGCTTGATCTCCGGGAAACCCCAGGTGGCGTCACGTGCGGTGTAGACCATGTCACAGACAGCGGCAAGTTCGGCACCTCCGCCGAGGCATGCGCCCTGGACCGCGGCGATCGTAATTTTGCGCGAAGCGACGACGCCGCGGATCACCGCGTGGAAACTCGTAAGCATCTCGCGGGCCTGCTCGGGCACATGCGCTTTGACGTCCACCCCAGCCGAAAAGGCTCGGGAACCACCTTCGAAAAGAATCACTGAGAGATCTGGGCGGGATTCGATTTCCGGCAGAACTTGTGTGAGTTCATGCGTCATCGGGATGTCGATGACATTCAGCGGAGGGTTCTGCAGTCTTACCCGCGCGACCGGCGGCGTGACCGCTACCTCAACCCGAACTGTGGAGATTGGTGCCACCCGGGTTTGTTTCCGCCCGCAGCGCGGACAACCCCTTTCCGCTGACTGACTTGCGCTGCTTTCACCTACAATTATGTAAGTACACTTACACCAGTACAAACGTTCCACGTGGAACACAACGCACTAAATATTGATCGCCGACTTGCGCGGCTCGCCGATGGTTGCCAGCGGGTCGCGGGCGCCTTCTTTTTCTATGATCCACTTCTTCTCGTTGCGCAGTATATCGAGAAGCAGCTCTTTGTCTTTTGCCCCCGGCAGGTACTCTTCGCAGTGCTGTTCGTAGGCTCGATCGTCGAGTGCTTCGCCAGTTTCGCAATGGAACTTCTTCCCTGCCCAGCGCCCGATGTTGCGATTGAAGTGCATGTCGGGCGTGTAGAACTTTTTTTCTCCCGGCTTCAAGAACGTATTCAGTCGGTCGATGAGGCCTGACACTTCTTTCTGGTAGAGATGACGATTGTAGTCATTGAGATCGTCGAGGTCAGCGGTTTGCTCGTTCTGCGGCTCGTCGTAGCGGCCCTTAATTCCCCAAACGTAGGCCCAATGCGCCGAGGAAGAATGGTCGGTGCCGAACAGATCGTAAGAGCTTGAGATCCATTTGTTGAGATATTTCTGCATCAACCATCGTGGGATGACACCGGCTTCGACTACGCGCCGGAGGCCGTCGTTGCCCGTGCCCATGTGGAAAGCTTCTTCGCGCAGCATGTACGAGGTCGAGCGGCCGAGCGGCGCGAAGGCCGAAAACTTCAGCATCTGCAACTGGAATTTTCCGTCACGGTCGACGAAGTCGGTGTACGTGAAGAAGTCGAGCCAATTGTCGATATCGACATTGAACGTGCCGAGCAGGCGCTTGTTTTCAAAGGCGCGGCGTTCCAGCATTTTCTGCGCTTCGACTTTTCCGGAGGAGCCGAAGAAGTCGATCAGCAAGGCACACATCTGCCAGCCGTGGCGCATTTCTTCGATCATCACGCGGGTGAGCGCGCGGCGGTCCCAGTCGGTGGGCGAAGCTTCGAACAGGTTACGCTGCTGCTCGACCGACGCGAACTCGGTGTCGCCCTGGTAGACGATCATGTTCATGAGGGCGTCGCGCATCTGCTGCGTAGGAACCTGACGCAGGTTCTCCCACTTGCGGCGACCTTTGAATGATCCGAACTGGATGTCGTCGGTTTCGACCGCGCCGTAGAGGGTGTCGAAGTGGAACGATGAGACGTCGTCCTGATTGACGCCGATCTCTTTGCGCCAGTCGTTGAACAGACCGACCCAGTCGCTGAAGCTTCCGATTTTCGCTACTTTGCCGGGCATGTTTCTAATCCTCTTTCCGCCTCGCCTCTGCCGGAGCACTTGGCAGTTAGCGCTTAGCATTTAGCCAATTCCGGGCTCGGAGCAGGTCCAAGCTAACGCTAAGTGCCAAGTACTCACTGCGGTCTTCTACTTCGCTGTGAAAATTGCCGGGCGCTTCTCAACATACGCTGCCAGTCCTTCTTTGGCGTCGTCGCTCTGAAACAGAATCTGCTGGTTTTCGCGCTCGACAGCCAAGGCCGACTCCATTGGAATTTCCCATCCGGTCTGCACGGCGCGCTTGATGCGGCCGACGGCCTTCGCGGCCTTGTTCGGCGGCGTGAACTGGCGGGCGTACTCCATGATGTTCTCCATGAAGCCATCACGCTCGAAGATGTCGTTGACGATGCCGAACTCTTGGGCTTCTTCGAACGAGAAGGTGTTGCCGGTTACCATCAGTTCGATGGCCTTGCTCTTCCCTACCAGGCGCGACAGGCGTTGCGTGCCACCGGTGCCCGGGAGGACGCCGAGGTTGACTTCGGGCAGGCCGATCTTGCCGGCGTCTTTGCGGGCGATGCGGAGGTCGGCGGCCATAGCGATTTCGAGTCCGCCGCCAACGCAGTGCCCGTTGATGGCGGCGATGACAAGCTTCGGTGTGTGCTCGAGGCGCAGCAGCGTTTCGTTGGCGTGCAGGCAGAAGTAATACTTGAAGGTCGGGTCAACGCTGGCCAACATCTTGATGTTGGCGCCGGCGGAGAAGAACTTGTCACCTACACCGGTGAGGACGATCACGTAGACGTCGTTGTCCATGCGGGCTTTGAGGATGGCGTCGTCGAGCTGACGGTTCATCTCGTAGGTGTAAGTGTTGGCGGGCGGATCATTCATCTCGATCACGGCAACGCCGGCGTCGGTGCGGTAGTTGACGAGCTGCTTGGTGGTTTCGGCAGTTGCTGGTTGCGTGGTTGTGGCCATGCTTTGCTCCTTCGTGATGCCGTCAGTGTCGCCGGCTGAAGCCGGCTTTGGATTTGGATTTACCGTTTGCGTCGCGCCTGAAGGCGCGCCCCTTCAAATCTTTTTGTAACGCCTCTTAGAGCGCCTCGGTCCGTGGCGCGCATCGTATGCTTCGCGCGATCGCTGATCACTCCACGGAGAAAAATGTCGCCCATGCGTCGCGCCAGTCCTTCGGCAGCGCCGTCGACGCGGGGGTTGTACCAAGTGTAGATCCAGTTCATCATGCCGAACAGGCTCATGACGGCAGTGCGAGCGTCAAAATCAAGGGTGCGCTCGCGCTTGAGGGCCTCCATCAGGCCGAGGCAGATGCGATAGTACTCACGCTTGATGGCCGCAATCTCAGAGCCGAGACCGTTCTTCAGGGCCTCATCCTCGTGCGACAGAACTTTCATGCCCTCCTGATTCGCGAGGAAATATTCGAGATGGTTCAGAATGAAGACTCGAATGCGCTCCTCGGGATCAGCGCTCTCTGCGAGGCGTATCTTTAGCTTTTCCAAGATCGTTGTGAAGGTGTGTTTTTGAATCAGGTACAGAAGGCGTTCTTTCGATCCGAAATAATGATAAAGACCCGCGAGCGACATGCCTGAGGCGCGCGAGAGGTCACGCATCGAAGCGCCTTCGTATCCCTTTTCGCAGAACACTTCGGTGGCGTGGTCCAGAACTTCGCCGAGACGACGATGGAAACGAGCGTCGGAGGCAGGGCTGGCAGCGCGGCGTGGGCGTCCGGGAGCGCGATTGGTTGCGGAACGAGCCATTAGGTTCGAACGTTCGTTCTAATTAATTATACGACGCTATGACGTAGATCACAAGAGATGAGATGTTGCTCAGTTTCGAGGCTGGCTTCCGGTTAGCTTCTGCCTCGGCAACAATCGTCAAGGTTTCGGGCCGTCTCGTCCAATCCGCTGATAGAATTGCCAGCGATCTTGCGGAGGTCGCCATGAGAAAAATCTCGCGCGCGGTCGCCTTGTTGCTGGTCTGTTACCCGCTCTTGTTGTTGGCACAGAATCCAGCCGGCCAACTGCCTACTCCGGATCAGAACTCTATTCTGAATCTCTACGACGCCTTCGGCTACCAGAAGCGCGGCACGATTCTCGACTGGGGTTTCTCGGTGCTTGTCCGGTACAACGGCAAAACCATTCTTTTTGATACCGGCAATAGCGCCGACGGCTTCGAGCACAATGTCAAGGCGCTGGGTGTGGATCTGAAGCAAGTGGATATCGCCGTGCTGTCGCACCGTCACTATGACCACATCTCGGGCTTCGACTATATGTTAAAGGTCAAACCCACGGTGAAAGTTTATCTGCCTGCAGATATGACACTGGGCGCGCCCGTCCACTACACATTCTCCCATGACACGAAGGAGTCCCTGGCCGGCCTGCCACCGGAACAGTTGTATTTTGGCGGCGGCGTCAATTCCATCGACTACAAGCCCGGCGAGCGCTTTCACGGCGCCAACCAGGAGTTTGTGCCGGCTAGCCGGGAGATCGCTCCCGGTATTTATTTGATCGTCACCCGTTCGGTCATGATGGGAGATTTCAACGCTTATCCGCCGAACGAGCCCGGACATCCTGATCTCGCAGGTTTTCCCGAACTATCGCTGGCGCTGAAGACGGAGAAAGGAATCGTCCTGATCACGGGATGCTCGCACAGCACAGTGGAAGCGATTATCCGCGCGACCAAGCAGTATCTCGGAACGAACATCGAACTAGTTGAAGGCGGTTTTCACTTGTTTCCATACGACGGCGACTATATTTCGAAGCTCGCGCGGCGGATGAAGGACGAGTTTGGCGTTCGGCGTGTGGCTCCGGCCCATTGCACCGGCAACTTGGCTTTCAAGATTTTCCGTGATGTCTATGGAGAGAACTACAACTACGCGGGCGTGGAATCCGAGGTGATGTTCCCGCACTGATATTGCGTGCCGCCGCGATGAACTGCTTCGACAGCCGCGCCCAACAATCTTTAAGTTAGCGCTTAGCGGCCGTTCCGTATTCAGCTCAACCAATATCAGTCAGCTCTTGATCCCAGTCATCAGCTTTTCAATCTCGGACTTCAGGTCGGCGGTAAGAGGCAGGAAGGGCAGACGGGAAGGGCCTCCATAGTAGCCGTTCAGGTCCATGGCGTACTTGACGCCGGGGACGCCCAGTTCGCTGACGATGCGTTGGGCGGCGAGTTTCACGCGATCTTGCTTTTCACGAGCGAGAGGGGTGTCGCCTTCTTTGAGTGCGGCATAGATCTCATAGCAGGCCATGGGCGCAGGAGATGCGAAAGCGAGGATGGCGCCGACGGCTCCCATTGTGAGTGACTGCTCCAGCTGATGGGCGGTGCCAACCATTACCTGGAAGCCGACTTCTTTCTGGCGTGTCTTGAGTTTACCGACGACAGTTACAGCTGAAGATGAAGGCTTGGCTGCCCCAGCGAGAGTCTCAACCGAAACTAATTGTCCTCCGTTCGAGGTGTCGCGAGGATCACAAGAGGATGTGCTGAGGACTCAGTTCAAGGCTGACTCACATTCGGTGAGTAGAATCCTCTTCACCTTGTTGCGATCAAGTGTCTGTATGGTTCCCGCAACGCGCACCTGGATTTCCATCCCGCTCACTGAAACGAGATCGCCGGTCAGCACGGTTCCATCCCGGAGTTCGAAGGTGTCGTGAGCGGAGGTCCCGAGCTCGTAGCTGACGCTGCCTCCGGAGACGTCATCCGGACCAATTTCAACGGGAAACTTGCCCGCACTGAATCCTGCTTTACTGAACTCCAGGTTGTGCTTCCCGACTGCCAATTGCACCATCTTGGGGGTTGCACCGACCTCGGTACCATCCACGGAGAGCGTAGCACCCTGGGGAACGGAATTGACTGTAAGCGAGACTTTCTTGGCGGGTGCCAGCGGTTGTAGCTCCGAGGGAAGAGAGTTCGGAGTGAGATCAACCGAGACGGGCGTGCCAAGCGCGTGCACCGTGGTCTGAAACTTGACCGTCTGCCCCGGGATGACGTTATCCAACGTGATCCATCCATCGCCGATACGAACCTTGTTCTTGTCGTACAGATAGAGGTTAAAACCGATGTGTGGAATCTTTTTCCCCCAAAGGTTTTCTGCAGTGGTTTCCGCTACATAGCTATGCTGACCGGCCACCGACCCGATTTCTTTAAATTTTCCGAGTGTTAGGCGGACCACCGTCGAGCCGGTTAGTGGCCAGTTGATGACTTGCGGCGCATCTTTGGCGGCGAGCAATGCAACGTCGAGCAGGAGGAAGAGAGTGCAGATGAAGATCTTTGACATAGTGTTTCCGTTTACCAATGCGGAGTCTGAGACTCGGTAACCGGTGGATTAGGTTTCGCCGGAGCCTCCGGGACCGTAACATGGGTCACGGTACGTTCGACCAAGAAAATCTTCCTGATCTTGTTGCGATCGAAGGTCTGCTCGTTGCCGTGGATGTTGATGACAACCGACTCCAACGTCATCGAAATAACGTCCCCGGTCAGGATCGAGCCGTCGCGGAGCTCAATCGTGTCATTAGCGAGGCCGCCGAGCGTGATGGTGATGGAGCCGCCGGGAGCCTCATCTGGATTGACGTCGAGTGGTGTTTTCGCGTCGGCGTAGCCTTCCTTGTGGAGCTCCAGGTTGTGGGTGCCGCCGAGCACGCGAACGGTTATGGGTGTTATGCCGGCGGGTTGGTCGTCAACCTTTAGCGCTGCTCCTGGTGGAACAGAGATGATCGTGACCGGAACGAGTTTGGTCGAGGTGGGCACGCCGCCAGAGTTTCGCGCGGCGATGTTCAGCAGCGCCGGCTGGCCTACTGACGTGCATTGGAACTGAACCTTGGCCGACTGACCCGGATTCAGATCCTCCACGATCAGAAGTCCGTTGCCGATGCGGACGTTCTTGCGGTCAAGTAGCGAAATGTTGAACGATGCGCGCGGCATTACCTTGGTGGTCAGGTTTTGCACGATGACGTCGGAGACGAGCGTCATTTTCCCCGCATAGGAGCCCATTTCATGGAAGGTGCCGAAGGTGAGTTTAAGGGTCGGATTCTCTTGCGGCCACATCATCACCATGTCCGGCTTCTTAGCGAAGGAGAGGGCAGAGGCAAGGATCAGGAGGGCAGCCACAAAACTCGGTCGGCGCGACATGGAGGGGATTCTTGCACGGGAAACGAGGGACGGGCAACTATCTATTTGCTGTGTTGCAGAGTAAGCAGGTCGGGGCGGGGGCGCCCGTCCCACACGGTTAGCTCTTGATTCCTGCCATGAGCTTTTCGATTTCGGACTTCAGGTCAGCGGTTAGCGGTAGAAATGGCAGACGTGATGCGCCTCCATAGTAGCCGTTCAGATCCATGGCGTATTTGACTCCAGGGACGCCGAGCTCGCCGACGACTCGTTGCGCCGCCAGTTTGACGCGCTCTTGTTTTTCACGCGCGAGGGTGGTGTCGCCCTCTTTGAGCGCGGCATAGATTTCGTAGCAGGCCATAGGCGCGGGACACGCGAAAGCGAGAATGGCGCCGACGGCCCCCATCGCCAGCGATGGCTCAAGCTGATGGGCGGCGCCGACCATGACCTGGAAGCCGACTTCTTTCTGGCGCGTCTTCAGTTTGCCGACGACAGTTACAGCGGACGATGAAGGCTTGGCTGCCCCAGCGAGAGTCTCAACCGAAACTAATTGTCCTCCGTTCGAGGTGTCGCTTGCGGCGGCTTTCAGCATGCGCGGAGTCACGGCGTCGAAAGTTTCAGTGACGGTTGCGGAGCGTTTTACGTGGCGAGTGCCATCGACCATCTTCTTTACTTTTTCCAGATTGCCGCTTGACTCTTTGATGGCGATGATATTCGGGTGATCGGCGAGTTCGATGACGACTTCGGCGGGGATGTCGTATCCGGTGGCTGGCGGGAAGTTGTAGATCACGAGCGGGAGCGGCGAGCGGTCGGCCACGGTGCGATAGAAAGCCAGGATGTTGGCGGGGAGCATTTGCTTCTTGTAATAGTGCGGCGTGCGGACCATGGCCGCGTCGTAGCCTAGTTCGGCGGCATATTCGGTGAGGTGCAGGGTTTCGATCGCGGATTCAACTCCCGTGCCGGCAATCATCACTTTGTTGGGCGCGGCGGCGGAGAGTGCGGTCTTGAGGACGTCGCGACGCTCCTGGTCGGAGAGCAGGATGGCTTCACCCGTCGAACCTTGCACGACAATGCCGGCAGAGGGTGTGCGGGAGTAGCGCTCGACGTTGGCTTCGAGTTTCTTGTGATA
>JACXTT010001550.1_pt1 | contig 38068 bp, 33 predicted proteins | sample 9270951 | NCBI WGS metagenome assembly JACXTT01 (sample SAMN15532306, study PRJNA645909) | rock metagenome | isolation source: weathered quartz diorite | place: Puerto Rico | collected 2017-06-21
GGTGCCAAAAGCTTTTTTAGTTGAAGTTTAGCCCGTTTCGGTTAATACCACCCGCATTAAGCTTTAATTACCCGGAATTACCGATCCCGGAACCTTAATATTGGTGGTAAACGTTCCGGTACCGTTAAGCACATTGGTGGTGGCAGCCAGCTCACCGTTATCAAAAACGCCATTGCCATTCCAATCCACAAATACTTTAGCAGCTTTGTTAAAATTGCTACCACAAGTACCTAAGGTAATACTCAAAGGGTAAGTTTTAGCCTGCTCCAGCTGAACGGTAAGATTAGTATAATCTGAATAGCTTTTACAGCCTGCGGCAGGTGTATTATTAATGTTTGATATCTTTACGTTATCAATGCGAGAATCGGCATTTGATAGTGGTGCCGATGTGCAATAAGTAGTTCCGCCGGCGCCCGTAACAATAAGCGAATACGCCTGTGGCCCTTGCTTTAAGGTACCTTTGTGTGATACCGTTATAGTATAGCTTTTACCCGGAGTAGTGTTAGAAATGTAAACCTGTTCAATATTATCACGGATGTTATCGCCGGTTGTGGCCGCTGCTGCGGGAGCATCGGGGTTTAACACCCAGGGATTATAGGTAGTAGTGCCATCACTGATCCGGATATCCAAATCGTTAACTAATTTTGGGGAACGGTTATTAATTGTTCCATCAGCATTGGGGGTACCTTCAGGGTCTGTCCATGATATAGTTGCCGACAGCACATCATTGCCCGAGGCTACCACAGTAAAAGTTTGTTTTTGTCCTTGTTGCAGTGAATTTTCACTAATGATGCTTTTTGTACCATTATCAGTTATGGCTTGTGCAGCCTTTTTGGTGTTAAGCAGGCCCCATCCATAAATATAATCGGGCCCAACATTACCTCCATCAAAGGCGGTTTGACATACGAGTCCTTTTAAAGTGGCTGCCCTCATAAAAGCTCCTCCATTCTTTTGGGCATAATACTCCTGCAATAAATACAGCGACCCCGTAATATTAGGCGCAGCCATGGAGGTTCCGGAAAGGGTGAGGTATGCTGCAGGATTGGCAACTCCAACAGATAATACGTTTACGCCGTTACCCACAATATCGGGTTTAATACGGCCATCATCTGTAGGGCCCCAACTGCTAAAAAATGCAGTGGTGATATCTTGCCGGCTGCTTGGCCCAAATGGCAATGGATTTACGCCTCCAACAGTAAGTATATTTTTGGCGTTACCCGTGGTACTGATAATATCATAACCATTATTATCGCTGATGCCTGCCGGTCTTGGACCTTTATCAACCAAAGTTTGATCAGTTTTACTTTTGTAGCCATAATAGTCGGCCCCTACCGCCGGGCCGTTACTTGAACGGCTATTCCCCGCCGATTCTACGATGAGGTAGTAAGGTGCATTGTAGGCAATCTTATCCCATGCCTGAGCTCGTGTGTCATAAAAACCAAAAGTATAATCAACACTATCGCCAGGCAAGCCGTACCATTCCCAGCGGTTATTGGTATCGTTAAAATTCCAACCCGCTTCATCTCCATAAGAATGATTAGATAATAATAACCCCGATGCAGCTGCACTCATTTCGGCTACATCACTATTATAATCGAATGATTGCAGGGTGGCCGCATTAAAAGCCATCCCCTTAGCTGGAGCATATACTCCCCGGGCTATCATGGTACCAGCCACATGAGTGGTATGATCCAGCACCGATGATCCGTCCTTAATGGTTATATTTTTACCAGCAAATTCCTGATGAGCGGTGTATATTGAGCCACCATCCCAGATAGCCAACTTATTATTCAAAAAAGTACTTGAGCCCGACAAATTAAGCCCGAGCGAACCACCCGGTTGTACGGTATTAGTGCCGGTTGTAGCTGCCGATGTAGTATTATTATGCGTGATGAGATAAATAGGAAAACCCAAAGAGTTAACACCTTGCAAGGATACCAGGTTACCGTTTCTGGTATGGCGCTGCACGCTCCAACCCTTACTTGCAGCCAGGGATAAGGCCTGTTTGTGACTGGACTCATAAGTACTGCGTATCTGGCTGGAGAAGCGTGTTAATTCGGCACGTTTGGCATCGGTTACCAGCGCTTGTTGGGCAAAAGTGCGGGCCGTTGCACACAGCAATAAAAAACATATACAAATTGCTGCGTAAGATTTATTCATAGATCTGAGATATAGGCATTTTTACAGCCCTAAATCTATAAATATTCCCTTAGTTATTAAAGCCCAACCCAATTAAAGAGTATTAAATATCAGTATATAATACAATCTATGGAAATTTGACCACATTACTTTGATGCTTCACAGGGCGAATATTTCCCACTGCACCGGCTTTTACCAAACCTATTTTGTAAAGATCACTAATGGTATGTCAACCACAAATTGATTCATAGTTTTGGATTGAGGGTGACTCCATTAATAAAAAAGTGGGTTTACATGGGTTTACACTTTTTAGGGTTGAATTTTGATTAAATATCTAATAATCAATAATTTATATTTTATTTCCCCAGAAAAGTGTAAACCCACTTTCGTAACAAACCGTGGTACTTTTTCAAGGATGATTACGACAGATATTTACCTACAATAGGCATCCGGCGGCCCATACCAAATGCTTTTGGCGATACCCGGAGTATTGGCGGGGTTTGATAACGCTTATGTTCGGCCAGGTTGGTGAGCCTGATCACGCGGCGAACCGTAGCTTCGTCATAACCCATTTTGATGATATCGGTTGATGAACGGCGATTCTCGATGTACTCGGCCAGTATCTTATCCAGTATATCATATTCAGGTAAAGAGTCGGTATCCTTTTGATCGGGTCTGAGCTCCGCTGATGGTGGTTTGACGATAGAATTGATCGGGATGATCTCCTGATTACGATTGATGTAACGGGCAAGCTCAAAAACCTGCGTTTTGTAAACATCTCCTATTACCGATATCCCACCGCACATATCACCATATAAAGTACCGTAGCCTACGGCTGCCTCGCTTTTATTGCTGGTGTTTAATAAAATGTAACCAAACTTATTGCACATAGCCATCAGCAATATGGCGCGACTGCGTGATTGTATATTTTCTTCGGCTATGTTAAATGGCAGGTTATTGAATTGCGGATGTAGCGCGGTTTCAATCGCTTCGGTGATATTTTTAATCGGAACCAATTCGCTTTTGCAACCCAGGTTATTCACCAGGTCTTCGGCATCTTTTAAAGAGTGATCGGTAGAAAAACGTGAAGGCAGCAACACGGCCATTACATTTTGAGCGCCCAAAGCTTCTGCGGCTAAAGCACATACCACAGCAGAGTCGATACCGCCCGACAAACCAAGAATGGCTTGCTTAAAGCCTGATTTATAGAAATAATCGCGAATGCCCAATATAATTGCCTGGTGTATCTGCTCAATATCAGCAGCACGTTCGGCTTTCAGGGTTGTAGGATGATCAAAACTGATAGAGGCATCCTCATTTAAGGTATAATAGGCCAGGTTTTCTTCAAAATAAGGCAACTCATCTATCAGTTTACCGGTATTATCAAAAACCAATGATCCGCCATCAAATATCAATTCTGTTTGTGCACCTATCTGGTTTACATACAGCAAGGGTAAATGGTAGCGGCTGGCATTATCACTCAAAATAGCAATACGCTCCTCGTCATGGTTATAAGCAAAGGGCGACGCGGCTATATTGATCATGACATCGGGCTGCTGATGGATGAGGCTATCCATTGGCCGGGTAATATATAGTGGGTTTTCGATGGTATTCCACAGATCCTCACAAATGGTCAATGCAATTTTTTTGCCTTTAAATTCTATACAGTTAAACTCCGTTGAAGGCTCAAAATACCGGTACTCATCAAATACATCATAATTGGGTAACAGCGCTTTATTTACCACAGCCTTTACCTGGCCGTTCTCAATAAAATAGGCAGAGTTGTTCAGATCTTTCCCCTCCTCTTTATGATTATAGGTCGGTAAGCCTATGATACAGGCAATGTTGGTACATACCGCGGCTATTTTTTTCGCCGATTCATCGCACAGATCAATAAATTCATCAAACTCCAGAAAGTCACGCGCAGGATAACCAGAAACGCACAATTCGGCAAATACCACCAGGTCGGCGCCATTTTGCTGAGCCTTTTGTATATGGTCTATAATTTTGGCTGTGTTCGATTCGAAATTACCTATATGATAGTTAAGCTGGGCTAATGCGATTTTCATAGACAGTATAGTAACGTATTAATGCAAATAAAAATTATTTTTGCTCAAAGGATAAAGATGATAAACCCCCGGCTCAAAGCAAAGCAAATTTACTTAATTTTTTCCATCGCCCTGATATTAGCGTCATGCGGGCGCAACAAAAAGGTTGATGTAAGCAACATCAATATTGAAGTTAAGGTGGAGCGGTTTGATCATGACTTTGATGCCATGCGTACTAAACCGATGAGCACTCAAGCTATATTTTTACAGCAAAAATATGGTGCTTTTTATCCCGATTTTATAAGTCGCATCCTGGTGGCAGGCAATACCGCTGATACAGCTTATTTTAAGACCCTCCACGAAGTTTTTAATGGCAAAGCCTATACAGACCTGAAACATGATGTAGATGCTGCCTATCCCAACATGGATGCGCAGAATGCGAGCCTTACGCAGGCCTTTAAATACATTAAATATTACTATCCGCAAAAAAAGCTACCCAGGGTTTATGCTTATCTTTCGGGTTTCCAGGCTCAAACTTCTATTGGGGATGGCTATTTTGCGGTAGGGCTCGATTTGTTTTTGGGTGCCGATTCCCGCTTCTACCCTGCCCTTACCAATGCCTTTCCGCATTATTTGTCCAGGCATTTTACTCCCGAAAACATTACCCCGCGCGTAGTGGAAGGTATTGCCCGCGAGGATATGTTCCCGGAAGACGACAATAATAAGTCGATGCTCGAAAAAATGATTTACAATGGCAAGATCATGTATTTTATGGATCGCATATTACCGGAGGTTGGGGATACCACCAAAATTGGTTACACTACCGCTCAGCTTAAGTGGTGCGAGGATTTTAAAGCAAAAATATGGGGCTATTTTTTAGATGAAAATCTGCTTTACGAAACTGATTATCCTAAAATTCAGAAATATTTTACCGAAGCCCCCTTCACTCCCGGTTTGGGCGAAAAAAATGAATCGGCTCCAAAACTAGCCGTGTGGACGGGCTGGCAAATTGTTAGGGAATATATGGACAAACACCCCGAAGTTACCCTGCCACAGCTAATGGCCGAGAAAGATGCCCAAAAAGTATTGAATCAATCAAAGTACAGACCAAAGTAAGCCCCCCAGCCCCCTGAAGGTGGAGTTTTTGATTCGCTAACGAATTCATATAAACAAAACAGCCTTTCTGAAATTCAGAAAGGCTGTTTTGTTTATATGCCTTAACTCCCCCTTTAGAGATCAAGAAGCTAATTATTTGATGATCTTGAAAACAGTTCTTAAACCTATTGCCACACCTAAAATAAGCAACAAGTTAGCTATCCATGAAAAATAGGTTGAATTTTCATCACCAGCAAAACGAATGAAAACACCTGTTATGCCAATAGCGATAGCTAAAACCAATATTTTATAATGTTGTTCTGAATTAGCGTTTTGTGTAGAATCCATGGTACTTTGTTTAATGTTGGGCAAAAATAGAAATGTTTACGGAATTTACCACCAATTTTTTAGGATTTTATCGTACTGGGTATTACGGGATGTTTTCTTTTATAATAACGGATAAACAACCAGGCACTCGCACCACCTAACATAAGAAATACCCACGCATTAGCTAACCCGATAACCAATTCAGCAAAAAGCGACCAACCATAGGCTAAAGCGCCTAAAAACCTTTTATGAACCGGTAATTGATAGGCCGATGGATCATCATTGGCAACAACTTCTTTAACTATGCCATTATTTTGATAAAAACTTAAAGTTAAAGAGCTTAATTTAACAGCCTTATCTATTTTAAGATTGTTTATTTTACTATCAACTAAATCATCTTTCATCGTTAATTCGGTAGTAGCGTCTTTATTTTTTGTATTCTGTTCGGCAACAAATGCGGCTCTATTATTCTGTTTTAATTTGGACGACAAATATTCAAGTGATTTATCGTCAATATCCATTTTGCTGGAGTTAACATATAATCCCATACGGGCCACCTGAATTATAAAATCCTCCAGGTGATTTGGAGGAATGCTCACGGTCATGTCGGCAACACGGGTAAATGAGGTTATGTGCATTACCGAATCGTTGCTTATATGCACATCCTGACTCCGTTCCGTAGTAGCCTGCATTTGATGGTGCATTACTATACCATTATATTTTGTAGTAAGCGCAGCAATATTCTCAACAGTTTGCTGTACATCTTTCACCTTAAATCGCATATCCGCGGTTTTCACCAGCTTCGATGCTCCGGAGGTATCAGCGCCGGATGATCTGGCAGTATCAGTATTACCCACCTTTTGATCAGTGTTATAACCTGAGCCCGAACCCTTACAAGCGCCCAGCAGCAAGACGGCCGCCAATGGCAGCATTAAAATTTTTGTTTTCATGTTGTTGTTAATTTTTTTGGTTACTATTGATACCAAAAAAGGGATTTAGGTAACCCTTAGTGAAGCGAATCAAGAAATTAGAGCCAAGAATTAAGACAAAATATTTGACATCTCATAAAACACATTATTGTATAAGACACAAAGAATAAAAACAAAAAAGCCCGGCATAAACCAGGCTTTTTAAATATGCTTACGAAGGAGTGTTAAACTCCTAATAATAACCTTGCGGGATCTTCCAGTAATTGTTTTACACGTACCAGGAAACTTACCGACTCACGACCGTCAATAATGCGGTGATCATAAGATAATGCCAGGTACATCATTGGGCGGATAACCACTTGACCGTTTACGGCAACCGGACGTTCAATAATGTTGTGCATACCCAATATGGCCGATTGAGGCGAGTTTAATATCGGTGTTGACATCATGGAACCAAACACACCACCATTGGTAATGGTAAAAGTACCGCCGGTCATTTCAGGAATGGTTAGTTTATTTTCACGGGCTTTACCAGCTAATACCACAATTTCCTTTTCAATTTCGGCCAGGCTCATGCTATCTGCATTACGGATAACCGGAACTACCAGACCTTTAGGAGCCGATACAGCGATAGAAATGTCGGCAAAATTGCTGTATACTACTTCTTCGCCTTCAATACGGGCGCCAACAGCAGGCCAGTCTTTCAGGGCTTCAGTAACCGCTTTGGTAAAGAACGACATGAAGCCTAAACCTACGCCGTGTTTCTCTTTAAATTTATCCTTGTATTTACCACGCAATTCCATGATGGGCTGCATATCCACCTCGTTGAAAGTGGTTAACATAGCCGTTTCATTTTTAACAGCAACCAAACGTTTGGCCACTGTTTTACGCAGCGAGGTCATTTTTTCGCGTTTTTCACTTCTTTCGCCGGCCACCACTGGTGCAGCAACAGGAGCTGAAGCAGTTGCAGCAGGAGCAGCAGGTTTAGCTGGTGCAGCCTGCGCATTCAGGGCATCCCCTTTAGTAATACGACCATCAACACCAGTACCATTTATACCCTTAGGATCAACACCTTTTTCGGCCAGAATTTTGGCAGCGGCAGGTGATGGAGTGCCGGAGGCATAGGTTACTGCGCCATCAGCTTTAGTAGGAGCTCCGCCGCGTGGCGACTCATCCGTAGCGCTAACAACCGCAGGCGTTACTGGTGTAGCCTGTACAGCAGCACCTGAACCTTCAATGGTACAAACCACAGCGCCAATAGGCAATACATCGCCTTCTTTAGCTATAGTTTTTAACACACCGGCTTTTTCGGCGGTTAATTCAAATGTCGCTTTATCTGATTCCAATTCGGCCAGGGCTTCATCCATCTCCACAGTATCGCCATCTTTTTTGATCCAGCGGGATAAAGTAACTTCTGTTATAGATTCGCCTACAGTAGGCACTTTAATTTCTAAAGATCCACCTGCAGCAGGGGCAGCGGCCACCGGAGCCGGAGCAGGTGCATTAGCCACAACTTCGGGCTGTGGTTGAGCCGCAGGAGCGCTTTCCTTTGCAGGAGCAGCAGCGCCGGCGCCTTCTTCAATGTTGGCAACAACAGCGCCAATGGCCAAAGTATCGCCTTCATTGGCCAATATTTTCAGGGTTCCTGCTTTTTCGGCAGTCAATTCAAAAGTGGCTTTGTCTGATTCTAATTCGGCAATAACCTCATCCATTTCCACGTGATCGCCATCTTTTTTCTTCCAGCCTGATAGGGTTACTTCTGTTATTGATTCGCCTACCGGCGGAACTTTGATCGCTAAACTCATATTTTAGTTTTGTAGATTTAATATTTTTAGTTGCGGGTTGCCTGTTGCGAGGTTCGTGTAAATAGTTGGTAACTTAACACGCGCACCCCGAAACTCGCCACAGGCAACATAAGTTAATCCGCTCCGGCATCAGCCATTTTTTTTGTTGTCTTTTTTATTGCTTCTTTTACCACTTTACCGGCAGGTGCTTCAAACGCTTTAGAAACAATATAGGCCTGCTGCGCGGCATGCTGTTTAGCAAAGCCGGTAGCTGTACTGCTGCCCTCGATGCGTGAAATTACATTTAGGTTGATCACCTTATCATTATGGAACTTACGGCAAATATATGGCCATGCACCCATATTTTCGGGTTCTTCCTGCACCCAGATAAACTCAGTGGCTTTATCGTATTTGGCTTTAATTTTTAATATCTGAACAACCGGTGTAGGATATAATTGTTCTACACGTACAATAGCTATATCCTTACGTTTGTCAGTCAGTTGTTTCTCCTGCAGATCGTAGTATACTTTACCGGTGCAAAGCAATACACGTTTTACCTTTTTAACATCAGCATAGGTATCATCTATTAATTCATGGAATTTACCGTTGGTGAACTCATCAATTGGCGATACACATTTAGGACTGCGGAGTAAGCTTTTTGGTGTAAAGATGATCAATGGCTTGCGGAAATCGCGGTGCATTTGTCTACGCAGGATATGGAAGAAGTTGGCAGGTGTGGTGCAATTGGCCACCTGGATATTGTCATCGGCACAAAGCTCCATAAAGCGCTCTACGCGTGCCGAGGAGTGCTCAGGGCCTTGTCCTTCATAACCATGCGGCAACAGCATTACCAAACCATTACCACGCTGCCATTTAGTTTCGGCACTGGCGATGTACTGGTCAACGATGATCTGTGCACCATTGAAGAAGTCACCAAACTGGGCTTCCCATATCGTTAAAGCATTAGGGTTAGCCAAGGCATAGCCATACTCAAAACCTAATACACCATATTCAGATAATAAGGAGTTATAGATACTTAGTTTAGCCTCGGTATCAATAGTAGCCAGCGGCGTATATTCATCCTCAGAATCAATCAAGGTTAATACCGCATGACGATGAGAGAAGGTACCACGCTTAACATCCTCGCCGCTTAACCTTACCGGGAAACCATCTTTTAATAATGTACCGTAGGCTAATAACTCGGCCATGGCCCAGTCAAATACCTGGGTGTTGTTCACCATCGCCCGGCGATCTTCAAATAGTTTTTCGATCTTTTTAAAGAAGTCTTTGTCAGCCGGCAGAGAGGTTATTTTATTACCAATCTCTATGATTTCTTCTTTAGGTACTGATGTATCCACAGCCGATACCAGTTCTTTATGACTGGCTAAGTGTAATCCGCTCCAGGCGCCTTCAAACATGGCGATGGTTTCGGTAAATCTTTCTTCGGCCTTTGATTCATCCAGTTTTTGCTGTAATTCATCACGGAAAGTTTTTTCCATAGATTTAAGCAAGCTGGCATCAACACTGCCTTCGGCCACTAATTTCTCATTATAAATGATCAGAGGATTAGGGTGCGCCTCAATGGCTTTGTATAATAATGGCTGAGTGAATTTTGGTTCATCTGACTCATTGTGACCGTAACGACGATAGCACAGAATATCAATAAACACATCCTCGTTAAATACCTGGCGGTATTCCATAGCCAGGTTAACTACGTAAGCCAATGCTTCTACGTCATCTCCATTGACGTGGAAAACCGGTGAAAGCACAGTCTTAGCCACGTCGGTACAATAAGTACTGGAACGAGCATCTTTATAATTAGTGGTAAAACCTATCTGGTTATTGATCACCAGGTGAATGGTACCACCTGTGCGGTAACCATCCAGTTTTTCCATTTGTAAAACTTCGTAGACAATACCCTGGCCTGCTACCGAGGCATCACCATGGATCAATATCGGGGCGATCTTATTATGGTCGCCGTTATATTTAAAATCGATCTTTGAACGGGTGATACCTTCCACAACAGGGTCAACCGCTTCCAGGTGCGAAGGGTTTGGACAAAGGCTTAAGTGAACTTTTTTACCATTAGAGGTAGTTACGTCGGTTGAAAAACCCAGGTGATACTTAACGTCGCCACCAAAAGGTGTTTCAGAATCAAAGTTTTTGCCTTCAAACTCAGAGAACACCTCTTTATAGGTTTTCTCCATAATGTTGGTCAGCACGTTTAACCTGCCGCGGTGAGCCATACCTATGATAAACTCCTCGATACCCAGATCGGCACCTTTATTTATTACCGAATCCAATGACGGAATCAGCGCTTCAGCTCCTTCCAGTGAAAAGCGTTTCTGGCCCAAAAATTTGGTACCTAAAAAGTTTTCGAAGGTTACAGCCTCGTTGAGCTTATTCAGCATCAATTTCTTTTCGTCAACAGTAAATGAAGGTGTGTTGCGGTTGCTCTCCATCCTGTCTTCAAACCATTTTAATTTGATAGGGTTACGGATGTACCTGTATTCCGCACCAATGGCACGGCAATAAGTATCTTCCAATAACTGGCGAATATCGCGCAGAGTGGCAGCACCCAAACCAACTTCAACACCGGCATTAAACACGGTATCCATGTCGGCTTCGCTCAGGCCAAAAGTCTCCAGCTCTTTACCGGGGAAATAATGACGACGCTCACGCACCGGGTTTGTTTTGGCAAACAGGTGACCGCGTGAGCGGTATCCGTGAATCATATTGAGTACATTGATCTCTTTTAAAAAGTGATCAGGGGTTTTATCACCGACATTTGGCGCGGTTGTTCCGGCAGGGGCTTGTGTATCCTTACCAAAATCAAAACCTTCAAAAAATTTCTGCCATCCATAATCCACCGATTCGGGATCCTGTTTGTAGCTGTCGTATAGAGTATTAATGTAGTCTGCGTTGCCGCTATTGATATAATTGAGACGATCCATGAGAAACTGATCTTTAAAACGGTACAAAAGTAAGCATATAGGCTTATATACTTCATAATTAATTGTAAAGAAATTTACATATGCCTAATATCTGTGTTATAACGCACAGAATTGAACAAAAGCATATTTGATAGCATCATAAATTTCAAAATAGCTTAAACACGATGTGAAAAATACCGGCCAATAATTCCCTACACAAGCACCAACAAAAAAAGGCTGTTTAAAAAAACAGCCTTTTATATAATATGTGGTGATATTTATTGTTGCAAATAACCTATAATTCCTTCATATATCCAGCCATCTCGACCATTGCCAATTTCATTAAAATCATTTGAATACAGATGCGCTCCATTTTTAGAACTTCTGTAACGATATAATGGCTTATATCCGGCCACTGGCGAAAGATCCAAATAACCCGGTACACCTTCTCTTTTTGCCTGAGATGGAATCTCATTTACATCGGTTGTGAAAAAATGATAGCCACTGCTTAGCAAAAATCTGTTTAATGGAGCAACACCAGTCTTTGAGTTATCGTTGTATACATAACCCAAACTACCCTCTACATTCCAATTTGGTTGATTAGCTACCTCATTTGGATCGGTCACTAACATGCGATCGCCACTTTTTGTATTTAAGCACCTGTACAATGTTGATTTTCCGTATTGAACCTGAACTTGGTGATTGGGTAAATAATCATTATAAATATAATTTTTAACCGCATTTGCCAAGCTTGGATCGGGGATCAATTCATTAATTGGAATCAGACCACTTTGTGCGATGTTGATTAATTCGGCATTTTGGGCGTTAGTACTGGCTTGCCATGCACTATAATCAATAGGCGGTGTACTTTGGGTGAATGAAATTGTAGCCGGAGTAATACCTAAAGTTGGATCGCCACCATTGGTAAGATAATGCACATACTGATTAAAGTTGGAGCTACTTTGCGAATGATTAGAATTCACGCCTGCATTAATAGAGAATATAGCTCCTAAACTGGCATCCAGGCCTGCTGAGGCAGCAGATTTCCTATCGGTGCTTTTGGTTTCTGATTGATAGGTAACTTGTAGTTTGGCACCTAAAATAATATCAGAAAGTACAAAAGCGCCGTATTGACTTACTATTTGTTGTGGCGTAAGCGTAGCAATATCATTTAAAAAATTTTGTGTTAAATATTTTTGCAGCAATGCAGATGTGGCATTGAATTTCAATTCCCGCTGTTGTATCAGCAAATTATAACTTCCGTAAATATATTTGGAGTTAAAAGAGTTTGAATTTGAATATGCCGATGTTACTGAGCCTTTAAACAACGAAAAACCCACCGTAGCATTCAAATGTGCCGAAATATCTGAAGCATAAGCTTGTACATTTTCACCGTATGAAAAAGATGAGTTTCTGGTTGTGTTTAAATTAGTAACTAACCGGGTTGGCTCGGTGCTGTAAAGTTTAGCGATATCAACAACCTGGAATGTTGTTGAACTTGAATTCGCATACTCACCGGTTACATCATAGCCATAACCCAACAAATCCCAAACACCATCTTTGGCTGATTGCGATTTCAATTTACCGGTTGCTGTATTGGTTTCTGTTTGTTTTGGAGTTAGCTGATCTTGTTTTTTGCATGACCATAACATTCCCAGCAAGGGAATCAAGAGTAAGATTTTTTTCATAAAAAGCGATAAGGATTTAATTAATATAATACGACAAGTATACTACTTATATTCAATAATAATATTAAGAAATAGTAATATTTACCAACTCTATTATTTATAGACACCGATATTATAAAAATACGCAACGTAAATTTTCCTATACCTTTTGTATTGTAAAGAAGCGCACTTTATGGAATTAAATTTTAAAAAAAGAAAAAGCCTAAACTTACGCTTTCACCAGACCGCCGGCCTCACCAATATGTGATGGTTGCCAGGTGGCTACAAAATCACCGTCGGCATCCTTGGAAATCTGAATAATCCGCTAAAATAGTCCTAGTCACAGCTTCTTTACCATTTGCTATTAACTTCATATTTAATTTATGGTTAATATTTATCAAACCACAACAAGATGCTACTTACCATATTAACAATTTATTATCAACTAATTGCCCGTAAATTATCCAACTGACGCGCCACGTATTTTCTTAATAATTTCTTCATACGAAACAATCTCTCATTATCTATTTTCGCCGAAAATTTTAAAAAATGAAATCAAGAACTCTGGTTTTTCTAAGTAGCTTATTCCTGTTTCTTACATTCGGGTGTAAAAAATCATCCTCGTTTGTGGCTGCTAAAGTTGATAGTGCAGAAACTTCAAAACTTAGCATCCATGCAACAAGTACATTTATACATCCCGGCATGCTGCATACTCAAGCAGATTTTATCAGGATGCAAACCATGGTTAATGCCGGAACGGAGCCATGGCTTTCCGGCTATAAAGTATTAGCCGCAAACGGCTATGCATCTCTTGGCTATAAAATGATTGGCCCAAGTGATACCCTTACCCGGACAAATACAGGTGGGAATTACCCCCATCTCATGCGCGACGCGGCAGCAGCCTACCAGGAAGCGCTTATGTGGAAAATTTCGGACAATGCAGCTTATGCGAATAACGCCATCCATATTTTAAATGCCTGGGCTTCCAAATGCAAAGCAATAAGCGGAGATTCAAATGCCGATCTTGCTTCAGGCTTATATGGCTACCAACTAGCAAATGCTGCCGAAATCCTGCGTGACTATAGTGGCTGGGCACCAGCTGATTTTGAAAACTTTAAAACATTTATGCTCAACGTATTTTATCCGGTAGCTAATGATTTTTTAGTACGACATAACGGCACCTGCGATACACATTACTGGGCTAACTGGGACCTCAGTAATATGGCCACTATCCTATCCATCGGTATCCTTTGCGACGACGAGGCTAAATTTAACCAGGCGATAACTTACTTTAAAAGCGGCATAGGCAATGGCAATATTGACAGGACAGTATCTTTTATACATCCCGGAAATTTAGGACAAAATCAGGAAGCGGGCCGCGATCAGGGACATGCTACATTAGATATTTCATTGATTGGGGCATTTTGCCAAATGGCTTTTAACCAGGGACAGGATCTGTTTGCCTATGAGAACAATAAAGTTTTGGCACTGGCCGAATACACTGCCAGCTATAATCTCGGAAACACCGTACCTTATCATGCCTATAACAATTGTAATAATGTAAATCAAACAATCATATCAACAAACGCCCGGGGTACTAAACGGCCTTCGTGGGAACTAATTTACAATCATTACACCAATTTGATGGGTGTTGCGGCAACCTTCAGCAGCCAGTTTGCAGCCATGGTGAGACCTGAAGGCGGCGGTGGTAACTATGGCTCTGACAGCGGGGGCTTCGATCAATTGGGATTTGGCACTTTAACTTATTCTGTTGGCACACAACCCATAGCTAATGGTACCTACAGACTAATTAATCGCGCCAGCGGGAAGTATCTGGATAATTTGGGTGCGACCACCAATGGCGCAAATATTGGCCAGGAGACATCCAGTAGTGGCAATAACCAAAAATGGACACTCGCCTACGGCGGCGGCTATTACAAGCTGACCTGCGCTACCGGAGGAAAATGCCTGGATAGTGATGGACATACTGCTGATGGATCAACAGTGACACAGTGGACAAGTGGGGGAAGCACCAATCAACAATGGACAATTATCCCTGTAGGTTCTTATTATAAAATTGTGAACCGAACTAATGGTAAATGCCTCGATTCAGGTACAGGCACCGCCGATGGCGTTATCATGCAGTTTCAGCCAAGTAGCAACAGCAATAGCCAGCAATGGACCATTGCACCATGATGAATCTATTTTTTGAATTATTAAAATAAGAATAACTAATACCTGGAAAGCGATTGCTGAATAAGTAGCGATCGCTTTTCTGCTTATATAAATTTAGCAACAAAGAGATGCTTATGAGAACAGAAGACTAAGGAGAGAAAACTAATCAGGCCCCTACCAGGTCGCCGGCCTCGTCAATGGTAGAATGCTGCCAGGTGGTTACAAAATCACTCTCGGCATCTTTGGGTTGCATAACCGCTATAGCGTATTTACTTTCTTTGGCATCATTTATCCCGGCAATAAAGGCCCAGTTACCCCAGTTACTGGCCGGCGAATAATCGATCAGCTTTTCTTCAAAATAAATCGCCCCGCGAGTCCAGTCAACTTTAAGGTCATGTACCAGATGAAAAGCCACTAGCTGGCGGCAATGGTTGCAGATAAAACCTGTTGCATTCAACTCGTGCATACAGGCATCAATATATGGAACACCGGTTTCGCCATGTGCCCATTTATTAAATTCCAATTCATTAACGGTTACATCAGCCTCTTCGCTTCCTTCGTTTTTGGCTTTGATGAATTTTTGACCATGTTTTTTAAACATGAACCTGAAATAATCGCGCCAAAGAAGTTCCAGTTTCAGCATACTGGCATTTTGCGCATAGCTATCGCCGCTATGCTTAAATATTTCCCAGTAAACCTGCCTTGGTGATATACAGCCTACCGATAACCACGGAGATAATTTTGACGAATTATTAGCGCCCCCCCGGGAACCTTTAGGCTTAACAGCCTGTTCACTCTGTGAAAAGTATTTGTGCAACTGTACCAAAGCAGCGGTTTCGCCACCCTGAAAATAGTTGGTAGCGCGTGGGTCATCGATAGGTTCATCCAACCCTAATTGCTGTAGCGTAGGTAATTCACCTGCATCGGTTATCCCGGGAGTGATGATCTGCTCGGGCGTAGCTACACAAGGACGTACATTGCTGTCCCGCTCTACTTTTTTCTTAAATACCGCGAAGCTATCCGGAATATCCTTAATCGGGAAAGGAAGATCTTCTTTATGATATAGGGTATGACCAATAAAGTGTTTCAGGTTAAGCTTCAGTTTCCATAAAGCGGCTTCCACCTGCTCAGATATCTCGGTTTCCTCGTAAGCTACTTCCCGATGATGATATACCTCGTTCACCTGATATTGCTCGGCAAGCTGAGGTAATATTTCGGCTGGATTACCTGTTCTGATGATCAGTTCAGCACCGTAGACTTGTAAATTCTTGCGCAGATCGGCCACAGCTTCTAACAGGAAACGAGCCCTGAAACTTCCGGTTTTTGAAGCCCCGGATATGGTACGTTGAAAATAGTAAGGGTCAAAACAATATACAGGCAGCACTTTATCAGCCTTACGCACAGCCTCTAACAAAATTTCGTTATCGTGTATCCGTAAGTCGTTTCTGAACCAAACCAATATTGTCTTTTCACTCATCGTTAAACAGGGAGTTAACTGAATATATGCAGACCGCAAATTTGCAATTTATTTGTGTCATAAACACACTTTGTTGCAATATTTGACACCGTTTCAACATTTTTTCGGTCTTCCGAACGGTTTTAAATGCTGTTTTTTAAAGATCCCGAATTACTTATTAGGGATAAATATAAGTTATATCTCTAATATTACAATAGTGCTGCGCCACGCAAAAAACTTTTTAAACCCTTTATTTTAACACTTTTTTGCTCAAAAACAGAACAAAAACGCTTGAAAAATGATCGAAAACACACTCAAAACCATCGATTTTAACACTTTTTAACAAATTTTCGATGAGTTTTAAAAGGTTTAAAAAGTATTAAATTACAGATTGTCAAATAACTATATAAAAAACGGTCTACTTTGGTGTCTTTTTATTCTTTAAGCAAACAGCCCGGTTCTCCTGTTTGATCAGGAAAACCGGGCTGTTTCTACACAAATATACGCAATATTTGACAGAATAATTAATTGGTTAGTTTACGAAGATCGTGCTACTTCTTTTGCTGTTGTTGTACCTGTTATCACCAGGGAAGTATTCCGAATTTTGAGTGCGTGAATGTGCCCGTAGGGCCGTCTGTACCGAGCAATGCCACGCGCACCGCCTCGGCCGCCCCCTCCTCTACTGTCTCTGTGCCTGCATGCCCGTTAAGATTAGTCTTGGTAAAGCCTGGAGAAACAGCATTAACGTTGATACCTTCCGGTTCCAGTTCAATAGCCATGGCTAGCGTTAAGGCATTGAGCGCTGTTTTGGACGCAGGGTAAACAGGGCCAAAAATAGCCCGGTGACCATTGGCAGGGTCGGCATTCATGGTTAATGAACCGGCGCCACTGGACACGTTGACGATACGGGCTTGTGTGGATTTGCGCAAAAGCGGCAGCATAGCCTGGTAAACAGCCAGCACACCAAATACATTCGTATCCCACACAGCGCGCATTTCATCGATAGATACATTGCTGGGACGGGTGGTTTTGGCGTATTCTTCCACAGACGGGCCTGGTTTCTTATTGGTATTTGAAATGGCCGCGTTCTGAATGAGCACGTCGAGGCGGCCAAATTCGCTGCCTATCCGTTCCGCAGCAGCAGTGATCGAAGCCTGATCTGTTACATCCAATTGGAGCGCATGTGCATGCTCGCCTATCTCCCTGGCCGCAGCTTCGCCACGCTCCAAATTGCGTGAGCCTACCAGCACCGTGAAGCCATGCGTAATGAGGTCTTTTGCAATCTGTAAACCGATTCCCTGATTGGCCCCGGTAACCAGCGCTATAGTCCTATCTTCGTTTATATTGATTTGTTTATCCGTAATTGATACTTTTTCCATGATTCTTTTGTTTATACAAAGTTCCCGCGAAACGGGGCTCTTTTGTTAAAGAGAATCAAACCAAAAGTATGATTTTCAAACTTTACCTGCTCTGAAAGATTTGGGCACAAGACCGGTTACCCGCTTAAAATAATTGTTAAAATAGGTAGGATATTCAAATCCCAAACTGTAGGCTATCTCTGCTATACTCCAGTCGGTATGCTGCAAAAGGGCTTTAGCCTCCGCAACAATACGTTCTGTGATATGCACAGATGTTGGTTTTCCCGTAACTTCCTTTACCGAACGGTTTAGATAGTTAACGTGTACGGCCAAACTTTCGGCAAAGTCCTGGGCGGTTCGTAATTTGAGCGGAGACCCAATGCTTTCTATCGGAAATTGCTTTTCCTGTAACTCCATAAACAGGTGCGTGATGCGCGTAGCTGCATTTTTGTGCTTCGGCTCATTTAACGATGGCCGGATCCTTAACGCTTCGTGCATAATAAGTTCTATGCAGGTTTTCAGCAATTCGGCCTGGTGTTCATAATCGCTCTGATAAACAGACAGCATTTTTTGGTAAATACCCGTTATAAACAGCTCCTGCTCGTTGTTTAAAGGAATGATGGGCGTTGTATCAAAGCGAAACAAGGCAGAGTTTTGCAAAAGCTCCGTGCGCTCCCGCCCTGCCATAAAAGCATCGGTAAAAACACAGGCAAAGCCTTTTCTTTCGGTATGGTGAGTTACGCTATGCGGAATATGCGGGTTTATTAAAACTAAACAAGTTTCCTTTATTTCAGCCGTCCGGTCGCCATAGGATACTGTCATATCGCTGGTCACCAAAACTATTTTATAAAAATCGCGCCTGCCATGAGCATGCTGCGGCCCCGCCCCTCCGGAGATCTTATAAACCTTAAAACCCTTCCATTTTAAATCCGGAGTATGCCATTCCGCAACTTCGGGCAGCGTATCGGTTGTCATCCAGCAAAAGTAATAAAATCAAACCTTAAATAGAGTGAGTATAAATCACGGGATTGTTAATATTTGACGGAGAGTATTTACTGGTGCGTGATGCGGTGATTAAACCGACCACGGGCTGGATCTTCTGTGATTTACAATTTCGGCTCTGCATGATGCAGAAGATTTCTCTTTCGCGCTACGCTCATCTCTACTCCTGCTCTATCGAAATGACAAACTTTTTTAATAGAAATATAATCTTTCAGCCCGTGGTGGGTGTTATTACCGCACCACTATTAGTCGGAAGAATCAAAATAAATGTTAAATATCAGATTTGGCTAAAGCCTATAGTTATTCACTTACAATCCGTTGGTTAAAACCAACGGCAATGAAGGGATAAATCAATTGTTTTTTTATTCATTGCCGCCCCATTTATGGGACGGATAGCAGGTTCGGTGCTCAGGCTTCAGCCAAAATCTATTCTTCCTGGCATTTATAGCGATATCAACCAAAGATAATCTCCTCTATATCTGGGGCACCACTGTAAATACACTCCGATAATATTTACGATACGCATATCCCAAAAACAAATTGATGATCAGCATCATAATAACAAATGCGAGGCCGGGTGGCGACAAAAACACGTGAAATAAAAAGATATTTAAGGTTACCGGCGAGATAACGAGCAGAAAAAAGGCTGGATAGCGGTTGATGAGCAAAAACGCACCGCAGGTGATCTCGGTTATCTTCAAAAACTGAAAAAAATAACCGGATTTTAACAGCGCGCCCTGGAATTCCCTACCGGCTAATGGCATGGCCGGGATCTTGATAAAATGAAAAAAGAAAGAAAGACCGAATAATACATAAATGAGGCCCAGTAACGAGCGACCAATAATTACAGCAATTTTCATGTTAATAAATGTTATGATGTAAAACGCATTTGAACCATTATACAGACACAGTTAAACAATGCCATTGGTAACATATAAAATCTATTCAACGGTACTCCATACTGTATTTTGGCTATGCCTGGCTACCCTCAGAAACAGGATAACTGTTGCTACAATCAGCATGATGAGGGCCGTACCCCGTAATGGAAATTCATCCTTTATCAGTTCTTCAATCAGTGGTAGTGAATACGCTTTGCCGAGTGGCTCTTGTATCTCTGGGACAAAATAATTACCTGTTACAATACATGCCCATAACTCTGGCAGCAGTACAATAAAAACAAAGGTTTTGGTAATTCCTTGTGGCCGCCACCAAAACATGGGGACTAATAAAAAAATGGGGAAAAATCCGGGAACTACATAGATTGACAAAAACTGCGCAATGGGTACCGAGGCACGGAAAGAAAGCCAATCTGCCGGGCAAACAACGGTCCATATAGAATAGTTTATAAATTTTTCTACGTTATCAGCCCCAACCAGGTAGAAAACCAGAGCAAAAACCCCTATAAACAATATGCGATTAAAGGGGTTCACGTTTTTGAAATAGGCGTTTAATATAAAAAATGCCAGAAAAGCCTGCAGCCACGCCGGGATCACCTGGAAATATAAGCTTAAGTGTGTAAGTCTATTTTTTACTATCCCATTAAACCCTTTCGATAATAAATAGGGTTGAGCGGGCATCAATACAAAAAGAATGAGGATAACTGCGCTGAAAGAGAAAAGGAAGGAAGCCCAAAACATCCATTTAGGAATTGTTTTAGGGGTATAAAACCATAATGATGCCGTGCAAAAGAATACTAAAACCGTCGGAACATAATAGATAACAACTACTTTCCTGCTAAAAACACCAAATACCTGTGTTACGTTTTCATGGATACGATCAAAAGATGGATAATCACAAAAATTAATCATCATAACTGCTCCTAAACAATAAAAGCATAATATGGAATAAATAAGTAATAACGCCGGATTCTGCTGCTTTTTACTAACTGATTCTGCAATAATTATGTTCATTTATAATAGTGATATTGATAGGTTAAACCAGATTATAGTTATCCTGAAACGGACTGAAATTATCAATGGCGATTGGAGGATTATATCAACCGGTTAACTACAAAGTGCCCCTGGGTAATCGTGTATGTTTCGCCGGCACTTTTTAACTTACCTTCAAAGGTTCCTTCAACAGTTCCGCCTATTGGCCCAAACCTGGTGATGGTGATAGTCCCTGGTGTTGCGCCTGGGGTAGTAAGCGTGGGACTAAGGTTTCTGTCTTTCCCATTAACCTGAACCTGCAAAACAAAATATACCTTTTTATCTTCTCCTGGTTTGGCATTGGTAATTGGGTCGTTAACCTTGGCTGTTCCTGTACCGGCATGATTAAAGGCTATATTAATTGCCCATTTCTGTTCGTCATCATTTGAGGGATCATCATCTACATATATTTTCAAGTAACCCGGAGTAACGGCAAGTGCACCTTTCTGCTTTGATTTAGCATCAAAATTAAGCGTGATTAATTGGTGATGGAAGACACCTCCATCAATGGTATAGGTTACCTGATTTTTCCTGACCTGGGCAATAACTGAGTATGAAATTATTAACAGCACCATGAGTGCTGTGATTAGCTTGAATTTTTTTCCCATCATGAGATATCTCTTAAATAAGACAGTGCTACAAAAATCCAAACAAGCGTGCTGCCTATCAATCGCAGAATACCATGATTTTATAAGGAGTAAGCGTGAACAGGTTAAGTATATAATTATTCTGGCCGGAATTATTATGGGTAAATACCTTTATATTTAAATCAACGCAACACATCCTCATTCACAAAGCATGATGCCCGGTACGCTGTAATTTTAAGAGTATTTAAATTTGGCACTATATGAAAAGCAAAGCGTCATTAGCAATCAAAGTATCTTTTATGCTGATGATATTTTATGCTGTTTTTTTGTGCTGCCTGTTCATACCGGCAGGTACCATTTGGTTTTATAACGGATGGATTTATTTCGGAATATTTTTTTTCTGGGTAAATCTGCTCACTTTTTATTTTTTATCTAAGGATCCGCAGCTTATAGAACGCCGTACACAAAGCGAAAAAGAAAAAAACCAACAAGTGATTCAATCGCTCAACGGGATCCTGTTTTTGGCTATGCTGATTATTCCGGGGATTGATTTCAGATATCAGTTCAGCAGTGTTCCGTTATGGCTGGTGATTTTGGCCGCCATTGTTGTTTCAATGGGGTTCCTCACCGTGTTTTTTGTTTTCAAACAAAACAGTTACCTGGCCAGTAATATTCAAGCTTATCAAAACCAAAGGGTAATTAGCACCGGGCTTTATTCTTTGGTACGCCACCCGATGTATAGCGGTGCTTACTTGATTATTTTGTTTGGCCCTTTAGTATTAGGATCATGGTTAGCGTTAATACCAGCGTTGGCCATGGGCGTATTGATTATATTAAGAACACTGAACGAAGAGAAGGTTTTATCGCGAGATTTAAATGGTTACAAGAATTACTGTGAGCAAGTAAAATACAGGTATTTTCCCGGGTTTTGGTAGTATGGAATTTAATCAGTTACTTAATGAATTACGCCACTTACGGCCAATATCTTTAATATCACAATAATAAAAAAGAGAGCTTCAAGAACATAAGCCCATTTATTAGCGAAATTTAATGTGTAACGATTATTAGGACTTAATACAATTAAACGCTTGTTGCTTTTTTCGTAATAAAATAAGCCAAACTTGTAATAGCCTTGAGGCCCATCATTTGGGCCTTCTTCTGTATCTAACATTACCTATCCGCCTTTACTTTAGCCCGGATAACTGAATCTTTTTGTGCAGGACTCAGTTTATAATTATACTGAAACAGCGCACCTTCAAAATCGCCGTATGACGGGTTAGGGATCACGATGTAGCGGCTGCCAAATTCCTTTTGCAGTTTTTGGGTTATCGCCGTGCGGTTTTCTTCGGTAGGGTGATTATCATACAGCATATTAAAATCGGGCAGGTTATCGCCGCAAAGCAGCAAGATCTCATGCGTTTTTAATACTTCCTGGCGGCGGTCTTCTTTACTGGAGTTGCCGTTTTTTAAAAATAAATGCTCATCGTTGGCATTGGGCATGGCGTATTTCTGCAGATTGTACAGTGTGGCGCCACGCTCGTTCTCGTTACGGTTGGTGATATAGTAAATGGTGATACCTTTAGATGCCGCGTATTTAAAAAAGGCTGGTGCACCGGGTACGGTATCGGCCTGGGCCTTGTCAGTCCATTGTTTCCAGGTTTTATCGCTGTAGTCTGCATTTTTCAGACCTTGTGCAGCATCGTAAGGACTATTATCCAACAAGGTTTCGTCAATATCGGTCACGATAGCCAGCGGCTTGGTACTTACCTTTTTTACGCCTTCGTCTACACGCTGTTTGGCAATGTTATACGCCTGAAAACATAATGCCCTGTATTCGGCCGCCCTTTGCTGCCATAAAGACGCCCATATTTTACCATCGTTGGTGATGGATGTACTGCCATTAACAGCCGATGTTGCATTGACTGTAGAAGGGGCAGTTGTAGTGGTTATTTTTTTTGATGCGCAAGCGCCGAGCACTAAAAGGGCTGGTATTAAATAGCAATAGCTTTTTTTCATTATTAGGGACTAAAGTACCATCCGACAGGGCAGACTGATTAAATTTTATAAAAGTTCGGGCTTAATTTTATCCTTGAACTCCTTGGCAAATTTATTCAGTTTTGGCTGGATCACAAATGCGCAGTACGATTTATTAGGATTATCGTTAAAATAGTTCTGGTGATAATCTTCCGCCGAATAAAACTCACTGGCCGGGGTAATTTCTGTAACTATCGGATCGTCAAATACATGTTCGCTGGTCAATGTTTTGATCATCGCCTCTGAGGCCTGTTTCTGCTCATCGGTATAGTAAAATATAGCCGAGCGGTATTGGGTACCCACATCATTACCCTGACGGTTTAACGTAGTAGGATTGTGTGTTTTGAAAAACACCAGCAGCAATTCGTCGAGCGAAATTACGTCGGCATCATACTCCAGGTGTATCACCTCGGCATGACCGGTTGCGCCGGTACAAACCTGCTCATAAGTAGGGTTTAAAACCTTACCACCCATGTAACCGGATGTTACGGAGATTACACCTTTAAGTGATTGAAATACAGCTTCGGTGCACCAAAAGCAACCGTTGCCAAATGTTATTTTTTGTATGTTCATGCTATTTATAAACGAAGTTAATACTTGTTTGGTTTATGCAGATAATGGCCTCTTTGAAAATGTCATTCAAATTACTAAATTAGTAATTACACATTCACTAAACCCTAAATTCATGAAAATTGCAGTATTAATTGCCCGCATTTTGCTGGGCCTCATCTTTGTGGTATTTGGTCTTCATTTCTTTTTCCATTTTTCCTTTATGCCGGCGCCCACTCCCATGCCCGAAAAAGCACAAGCCTTTACCGGCGGCCTTTATGGTTCCGGTTATTTTTTACAGTACATGAAAGTGATTGAAATTACAAGCGGCCTGGCTATACTGGTTAACCGCTTTACCGCTTTCTTTTTGCTCATCCTGTTTCCGATAACGTTAAACATATTCCTGTTTCATGCTATTTTAGTACCATCGGGCATACCCGTTGCAGCTGTTATTATTATACTGCACTTATTTTTGGCTTTTGCCTACCGTAAATATTACGCCAGCTTATTTACCGCTGTGCCAACCATATCATAAACCATATACAAGCAAAAAAGCCTCCCGGTGTATATCGGGAGGCTTTTTGTTTATTGACTCTTTTGCGCTTGTTGCATGGGGTTTGGCCCGGCAGTAACGCCTCTTGGCAGGGTTTGCTGTTTAAATAGCTCAAACCTTGATGGCTGGTATTCGCGTGGCCAGCTGTTATTGCTTTCGTCAATATCGGCGGTTTCGCGGTATGGGTCGAGTTTAATGCCTTTTACCTCTTTAGTTTTGGCAAAAACCTTGGTGATCTTATTTTCATTTTTACGCCAGATGTAGGCTGATATTTTCTCAACCTCCTTGGTGCCATCGGCATAGGTCCACTCAATAATTAAAGGGGTAACCAGGCCGCCTTTGTTACTAAAGCTAACCTCGTAAAAGTAGTTCTTGCTATCGTATAGTTTCTTTTCGGCAGGACTGGCTGCATCATACATCGCCTGGTAGCTTTGCGTGGTGGCCGGCGTTGCCGCGAAACGATCCCACTTACTGTAAAAATCCTGTAAGGAAGTATCGGCTTCTACCGCGAAACGGGTACCTGCTTCTTTATTACGGGTGGTACTGATATTTTCGAGGTTGCGATCATATTGTGCCCGATCAGTAGCAGCTTCCACAACCGGATTTTTGGTATTGAGGCGATAGTATTTTACACTGTCGATAGATACGTCGACAGGATCAGTTCCGTAGAACCATCCGCGCCAGAACCAATCCAGATCAACAGCTGAAGCATCTTCCATCGTACGGAAAAAATCGGCTGGCGTTGGGTGTTTAAAGGCCCAGCGGTGTGCGTAGGTTTTAAAGGCGTAGTCAAACAGTTCGCGGCCCATCACGGTTTCGCGCAGGATATTTAAAGCGGTGGCCGGTTTAGAGTATGCGTTGGGGCCAAACATCACGATGTTCTCGGAGTTGGTCATGATAGGCTCTAACTGATCTTTCGGCATCTTCATATAATCAACAATCTTATATGCCGGACCGCGCTGCGACGGATAGCGGCTATCCCACTCCTGCTCGGCCATATACTGGCAAAAGGTATTCAAGCCTTCGTCCATCCAGGTCCACTGGCGCTCGTCAGAGTTCACGATCATCGGGAAAAAGTTATGCCCAACTTCGTGGATAATTACACCGATCATGCCATTCTTAGTAGCCTCACTGTAAGTGCCATCCTTTTCGGCACGACCATAATTAAAACAGATCATCGGATATTCCATACCATTAGAAGCTTCAACAGAAATAGCCACCGGGTATGGATATGGGAAGGTGTGTTTAGAATAAGTTTTCAAAGTGTGCGCTACCACCTTGGTAGAGTATTTGCGATAAAGCGGATATGCCTCGGGGCCATAGTACGACATGGCCATCACTTTTTTGCCACCATCAATCTGGGTACTCATAGCATCCCAAACTATCCGGCGTGAGGATACCCAGGCAAAATCGCGTACGTTTTCGGCGTGGAAGGTCCAGGTTTTGCGTGCCGATGCATGGTTTTTCATGGCCTGTTTTACCTCATCCAGCGTAACAATTTCCTGTGGTGTAGTTGCAGACTGCGCGGCGTTCCAGCGTTTCAGCTGCGCCGCAGTAAGCGTTTGGGCATAGTTGGAACATTGACCGGTACCACCTACAATATGATCGGCCGGTACGTTCATGCTTACCTTAAAATCGCCAAAGGTTAAAGCAAACTCACCACGACCGGTGAACTGTTTGTTTTGCCAGCCTTGAAAATCGCTATAAACCGCCATACGCGGATACCACTGCGTCATGGTGTACAGGTAATTGCCATCCTCCGGAAAATATTCGTAACCGCCACGGCCACCAATAGTTAAGCGATCTGATATATTATACCACCAGTTAATTTTAAAGCGAAATTTTTGTCCCGGCTGTAAAGTAACCGGAAGCTCAACGCGCATCATGGTTTGGTTAATGGTATAGTTGAGCGCGGTGCCATTGGCATCTTTAACGCTTACAATGTGGTTACCCAAATCAAGATCATGCCCCATAATGCCCTGCAACTGACGGATGGTCATTTTGCTTTGCATTTTGCTTTCATCAAACTTGGCGCTTTCTGCATCCTTTTTATGCTCGTTCTCATCCAGCTGCAACCACAGGTAGGTAAGCGGATCGGGCGAATTGTTGGTATAGGTGATGGTTTCGTTACCATCTAAACGCTGCTTATCGTCGTTAAGCGTGGCACTGATTTCGTAATCGGCTTTTTGCTGCCAGTATTTTGGACCGGGAGCACCCGAAGCCGAGCGGTACTCGTTGGGTGTAGAGATTATGGTACCCAGTTGCTCAAACCGGTTGCCGTGATTGGAGCCAGGATTATTATCATACTGCGCCCAGGCAGCCGATGTTAATAGCGTACAGGAAAATAATGCGAAGTAAAATTTATTCATCTGAATTTTATGAGTAAAAAGCGTTCAATGCACATGATAAAAGCAATTCCAAATATAGCCGACGAAAGGAACATTGTCCACTCACGCTGTGGTGTTTTGGCAAATTTGATTAATAAATAAGAGATAAGTAACGCAGATATTACAATTAGCACCTGCCCAAACTCCAGCCCCAGGTTAAAAGCAAACAGCTGCGCGGTAATATTACTGCTGCTCCCCAGTAAACTTTTGAGGTAATTGGAGAACCCCATACCATGTATCAGTCCGAAAAAAAGCGCCAGCGTATAATTAAGGCGCATAGTGGTTACCGTGCGTTTTTTATTGAATACGTTCACCAAACTGGTAAAAACAATGGTTACGGGTATCAGGAATTCAATAAGAGAGGTGTTGATATGGATGATATTTAAAACACTTAATGCCAGTGTAATAGAATGACCAATAGTAAAGGCTGTAACCAGCACCAGTACCTTGCGCCAGTCGGCCAGTAAATAAGTTCCGCACAGCACGGTTACAAACAAAATATGGTCGTATCCCTCCCAGTTGCAGATGTGCTGCCACCCCAGTTCAAAGTATAAAGAAAAATCAGTCATGTAGTCAAATTCGCAATTGCCAATAAAATTAACGTTTTTTGCGTAAAGTAAAACTATTTAACGCAATTATGTTGCAATTAATAATTATCAGCTGGCTCAGCTTCTTCCATCCCTTTTATGTGAGCGTTACCGAAATTAACCATAATGCCCATACGCAGGCGGTTGAGGTAAGCTGCCGCATATTTTATGATGATTTAGAACGTACGCTGGAGAAACAATACCACACCCATATAGATATTGTAAAGCCTGCCGATAAAAACAAAATGAACCAGCTGCTAAGTGATTATATTAAAAAGCACCTCATCATTAAAGCCGATGGCAAACCACTCGCGTTAAGCTACGTGGGTTACGAAATTCAGGAAGATGCCGCATGGGCTTATTTTGAAGTTAAAGGCATTAATAAGGTGAAAAAATTTGAGGTACATGACGATTTACTATTCTCCGAGCATCCCGAGCAGATCAATATGCTGCATGTAACCGTAGGCGGCCAACGCAAAAGTACCAAACTGAGCAACCCGGAGAGCGACGCGGCGTTTGAGTTTTAAAGAGGGATCAAAGAGCAAGGACAAAAGACTATCAGACTAAAGAAATTGTCATGCTGAACGCAGTGAAGCATCTATTGTTCGCCATGCATGTTTAGATCCTTCGCTTCGCTCAGGATGACAGAAAGTTTTTTTATCCTTTATTTTTTATCTTTGCTCTTTGATCCTTTTTCACTCTTCCTTCTTCAAAATCCCTTTTGCTACACTTTCATCAATCAGCGTTTTGGCAAAATCCCAAAGGGTTTGTGAGCCTTGCTGTATGATGCTTTTCTTTTGCACTACTTTATCATAACTAACGTTATGCTCTTTCCAGGTTCCTCCATTGTTGGATATGTTTTGAAGCAATGGCTCCAAGCGATCCATTGCGCGGGCAAATTTGGCTTCCGGGGTTTCACCGGCCTCAAATTCTTCCCATATGGCAGTAAATTCTTCGGCTTGTTCTGTTGGTAACAGTCCGAAAATCCTTTCAGCTGCTTTACGCTCGGCTTCGGTATTGGTGTGATTGAGTACTGTGTCGTACAAAAAAACATCACCGGCATCAATCTCTACTACGTCATGTATCAGCAGCATTTTGATCACTTTAAGCGTGTTTACAGGTTCGTTGGAGTGTTCGGCCAAAACCATAGTCATCACTGCTAAGTGCCAGCTATGTTCGGCGTCGTTCTCGTTCCTGTCGCTGTTAAAAAGGCGGGTTTTACGTTGGATGTATTTTACTTTGTCTATTTCGTGGATGAAAGCCACTTGTTGGATGAGATGCTCAAAATTCATATCTTATGTTTAAGCACTGCAAATATAACTCATATTTAAATTTATCCAGCTGTTATTAATGAAAAAGAAACAGGATACGGTTTGGTTTGTTAAACAGATTATAACCTAAAAATTAAGCATTTTTTGTACTATCTGGTACATCCTAATTCACAAAAATTGCTGTAACTTGCTTGCATATTAGTTAACTTTTCTAAAAATAATTGCCGTTGACGTATGACCGTATTAGAAAACGAGTTTCTTAAAGTAGCCATTGATTTGAAGGGCGCGCAGCTCAGTTCATTTTATAACAAGCAAACGGGTATTGAACACCTTTGGCAAGCCAACCCTGATATTTGGCCCTGGCATTCGCCCAATCTGTTCCCGGTTGTGGGCGGTTTGATCAACAACCAGTTATTGGTTGAGGGTCAGCCATACGAAATGGGAAGGCATGGCTTTGCAAGGCAATCAGAATTTATTTTGCTGGAAGCCGATGAAGTATCAGCTAGTTTCTCGCTCCCTTACTGCGAAAAAACCTTGCAGGTATATCCGTACAAATTTGATTACCAGGTTTTATATATGCTCATCGATAACTCGTTGAGGATTACGCATAAGGTGATCAATCTTGATAAAAAGACCATCTACTTTTCGGTTGGCGCCCATCCAGCCTTTAACATACCGTTTTTTAAGGATGAAAATTATGAGGATTATTACCTTGAATTTGAAACCGACGAGCACCTGGAAGCCAATATGCTATCGGCTGATGGCTTTTTTACCGGCGAAACCCATCCCGTGGCTACACCTGGCAATAAACTTCACTTAACCCGCCATTTATTTGATGCTGATGCCCTTGTTTTTAAACAGCTCAACTCACGCATGGTGAGTATCAAAAGTAAAAAGCATGATCAGTCTGTTTCGGTAGAATTTCCACACTATAATTACTTAGGTGTATGGGCTAAACCTGGTGCCGATTTTGTGTGTATTGAACCCTGGCTGGGTTGTGCCGATACGCAGGATCACCATGTAAACATCAACAAAAAAGAAGCTATACAAACCCTGCATGCGGGCCATGTTTTTGAGGCTCCTTATTTTATTAGTCTTTAGGCAGGATTTTTGCAGTAAAAAATAGAAAAAGCGGTAAAACATTTTTGCTGCTTTTTTATTTTACAATAATTAAACACAACACGCTATTAAAACTAATTAACATGAAAAAGAAAATTTATCTTATCGCCCTCACCATGCTGCTTTCAGTCGCGGCATTTAACAGCTACGCATCTACCGCTACAGACGGTGCTTTAACTATATTGAGTAAGGAACAAATAGCCAGTATGACTACTGAGCAAAAAGAAGCCCGTGTAGAAGAGATTAAAGCCAGGGTGAACGAAATTAAAGCTATGGATAAATCGGAGCTTACCAAGCAAGATCGCAAGGAGTTACGTACCGAACTTAAAGGCTTAAAACATGAAGCCAACGCATTGGGCGGCGGTGGCATTTATCTTTCTTTAGGTGCTATTATCATCATCATTTTAGTATTGATCCTGATACTGTAATCTTTTATATAAAACAAAAAAGCCTCCTGATATAAACAGGAGGCTTTTTTTTGTGTCTAAAATAACCCTAACTGGCCTTTATCATCCAACTGGATGTCGTCTGGGTTAGTGATCTCAAAGTCTACTTTTTTATGAACTTCTTTGGGTTGATCATCCGATGGTTCCGCTTCTTTGTCCTCTGGTTCTTTCGGTTCCTGTTTTGGAGCTGCTGGCTGTACCGGAGATGCCTGCCATTTAGCTTTAGGCTGAACAATTTCCGGTTCGGATTCATCGCCCGATAGCTGATCAACAGGTTCCTCTGCACCTGCTTCTTCATCTAATTCGGTTTCCGGTTCTTCTGTATCAACAGGCTCATCCACGCCTTCACTATCAGCTATTAATTCCACTGATTTTACCGGGAATTGCGACAGCCGGTTACCCATAGCCTTCATGCCTTTTACATCAATCAGTTCGGCCAGATTTACTTCAATCGTTTCGGGGGTCTGATCTTTACCTTTCAGTTGAACCACACTCACCAGAGGTGATTCTTTAGCCATCAATATCAGTTTTGATCCGGCTTCTTCGCTGATGATACTTACCTGTTTGCCTAAAGCTATAGGTTCAAACGAGAAACGCTTTACCATATAGTTTTTTGATTTACCATCCAGATGGATAACCGAGTAAACTTTCTTGGGGTCGTACTTTTCAATCAGGATCATCTTATCATCAAAATGATTGTTCAGATCAAAACTGGTCAATTCATATACACCGTTACTCAGCACATTCAATATCCGGTCGTCGCCATCAAATTCGCCCAGGTATTTACCGCGGCTATCGGCATTCAGGCGTTTCAGGATATCGTCGTACCAGATCTTACGACCAGCCAGTGTTGATATACCTTTACTTTTCAGGATGATCTTTTTAACCGGGTATTTGGTAATAATGTTACCCATAGATCCACGGCCTTTGATAGCCAGGGTGGCAAAATCTTCATCAAACTGCAGTTTTTTGAGTTTGGAGTGCGGTTTTAGCTGCACGTTCACTACCTCGGCTTCACCGTTAGGGTTAGCGCTAAAATATAATACTTTGGTGCCTTTTGTCCCCTTAGTCAGATCATATTCCTTATCGCGGGTTACACCCACCACCGAGAAGCGTTTGATATAGCTGATACCGCTCGTGCCATCCTTATAGATCATGTTGTATACGGTGCGCTCGTCATTCTTTTTAAATACGGCCACATGAATGATCTCTTTACCCACAAACACTTTGTCCTGCACCTTGGTGATGATGCAACGCCCGTCGGCGCGGAAAACAATGATCTCGTCGATATCCGAGCAATCGCCCACCAGTTCATCCTTTTTAAGGCCCGAACCAATAAAGCCATCCTCGCGGTTAACATAAAGCTTTACGTTAGCCAATGCTACCTGGGCGGCTTCTACCTTATCAAAGGTGCGCAGCTCAGTTTTACGTTCCCGGTCTTTACCATATTTCTCCTTCAGTTTTTCAAACCAGGCAATAGTATAATCCGTGAGGTGTTTGAGATGGTGTTTCACCTGCTTGATCTCATTCTCCAGGGTTTTCATCAGCTCATCCGCTTTTTTAACGTCAAAGCGGGTGATGCTGCTCATGGGTTTATCGATCAGCTTTTTATAATCCTCGGGTAATATCTCCCGGTAAAACTGCGGGAAGAAAGGCTCAAACAAACGGTTCAATACCTCCAACACAGCTTCAAAATTGCCCGAGTTTTCGTATTCGGGGTGCTTGTACATCCCCTCCTGTATAAATATTTTAAGTAATGAACTGAAGAAGATCCGCTCCATCAACTCCTTCAGCCTGATCTCCAGTTCCTGCTTCAGCAAATCTTTTGTAAAAAAAGTGCTTTCATTAAGCATATCATTTACACTCATGAACCGCGGCTTATCATCCTGGATAACGCAGGTATTTGGCGATATAGACACCTCGCAATCAGTAAAAGCATACAACGCGTCGATAGTTACATCGGGCGAAATACCGGGTGCCAGGTGAATAATGATCTCGACATGCTGAGCAGTATTATCTTCGATCTTTTTGATCTTGATCTTACCCTTATCATTGGCCGATATCACACTATCGATCAAACTGCCGGTAGTGGTCGAGAATGGGATCTCGGTAATAGCCAGCGTTTTTTTATCACGCTCCACAATTTTAGCACGCACACGAATCTTGCCGCCCCGCTGCCCTTCATTATATAACGAAGCATCAGCCATACCACCGGTAGGGAAATCGGGCAGCAGGTTTGGTCGCTCGCCTTTCAATACGGCGATTGATGCATCCAACAGTTCAATAAAATTATGCGGTAATATTTTAGTAGCCAAACCTACCGCAATACCTTCGGCGCCCTGTGCCAGCAGCAAAGGGAATTTTACCGGCAGCGTAATAGGCTCCTTGTTACGCCCGTCATAGCTGGCCTGCCAAACGGTGGTATCAGCATTAAAAACAACGTCAAGCGCAAATTTCGACAGGCGCGCTTCAATATAACGTGGTGCCGCGGCCGAATCGCCGGTTACGGGGTCGCCCCAGTTACCCTGGCAATCAATCAGCAGGTTCTTTTGCCCTATCTGCACCATGGCATCGCCAATAGAGGCATCACCATGCGGGTGATACTTCATGGTATTACCTATTACGTTGGCCGCTTTATTAAAACGTCCGTCGTCCATTTCTTTCAAGGAGTGCAGTATCCGGCGCTGTACGGGTTTTAATCCATCATTGATATGCGGAACGGCACGGTCGAGAATTACGTAAGAAGCATAATCCAGGAACCAGTTTTCGTATAACCCGTCGAGTGAGGTAACATTATGTAATTTTTGTTCATTGCTGTCGGGGATATCGTTTTGATTCAGATCTTCACTCATTATATGCTAAAAAACTTTTGGATGGGTAAAGATAAAAAATTATGCGCGGATGTGCCGACGACGGATTTGCACATTTTGGATTTTGTTAACAATTGGGGATACTTACAAACAAGCGCAAGGCTACGAATTATTCTTAAACTGGCGTACTATTTTGTCAAAAAGTGGGTTTACATGGTTTACACTTTTTATGGTTTAAATTGATTTAATCATTTGATTATAAATATTTTAATTAAAATTCACGTTAAAATGTGTAAACCCAGTTTTTTATAAAACTTACTCACTTGCGCTCGTTTGCCAGGTTTGTTCTTGACTCGTAATTCCTGATTCTTACCCCTCTTATTGCGCCAAATCATTACAGATAAACAAACTATGATGACTATCCATATTCAACACCTTGCCTTCCAGCACACTTTGCCCTGCGCTGGCTGGGTTGTTGCCGCTGCCCAGCGGCCAGCTACCTTTAGTATATAGGATACTGATACCCGCGGTACCAGCCAGGCTCAATCCAAAATCGGTACAGTTATTTCTGTTGAGGTTGTAGTTTTTCTGATCGAATTGTTTAATCACTTTGAGGATCCTTTTAAACCGTCGTTCAGATATGAATTTGCCCACAGTTTCGTCCCAACCGTGCTGCTCGTCATTTTTAAAAACAGAAGCTGTAGTTGGGAAGAGTGGTGTGGCCGACAAAAAATGCTCTTTTTTGGGATAAAACCCGAACGACCTGGATACCGATGTAGAATCGGTATTATATTTAATAAGTGTTATAAAGGTATGCCCTACCTTACTCAATTTCACAAATATCTTGCGTTTGCCCGATACCGGTTGTGATATATGGATCAGCAAGGCATAAGCCGAAGCTTTTTTGCCATCATCAAAAGGGTCAACAATATTGGCCAATTTTATAGGTGGCGATTTTACTTCACGGGTGGTGGTGTAGATGTAGTTGTTTGAATCGGCCAATATTTGTTCATCGATATGATTAATGGTCAGCAAACCGGTAACCGAAGTGTCCCGCTGTAAAGCTGCCAGGGTAGATACAGGTTTACGCTCCGTTATATAGGTACTATCCAAAGCAGCGGAATCAATCAAATGCGTATTTGTATCCGGATCCCCTACCGGCAGCGTTTTAAAATAACATTTCATCGCCAGTGAATACATCCGGAGCCGGGCAAATATATTGGCCATATGATAATAGAACTTATGGCTGCGTTTTTTGTCGGCTGTAATAACTACTAATTGATTGGACTTTAAAAGATCAGCAACGGGACGGGCGTCATGCTTTTTGCCGTAAACATCCAGATCGGCTACCTTCTGCAGATAATTATCTTCGTCAAAGTCGGCAGCGTTAAGGGTATTATCCGGGGTAGCATCGGACTTTTTCAGATTGTTAGCAGCAATCACCCGGCTATGCACACCACCTGAGTCTACCCGTAATTGCGCATATCTCACTACCGGGGCATCCTGTGCATAAAGGGGTGTTTGCAGTAATAGTAATATAATGGCGCTATACCCTATCCATCGTAATAATACTTTCATTTCATTGCGGTTTGGTTGAACAAAACGGTTATTAAAAACAAAAGCCTTTCATAAAAACTGAAAGGCTCAACAACAAATATTGATCTGTATTTTATGCGCTGCCTTTACAATAACCGGGTGCTACAACAGTTAACGTTGCATGCAGAGTTAATGATATGAGCAGCATTTGTAATCATATGGATACAAACATACAAATAGTCTACAAATTTAGTAGTTATTTTATAAAAGAAATTTGTACTCTTGTTTAGCCATAGCATTTAAGGGCTTGTTATATGAATACTTACGCTTTAATTACAGGAGCCAGCAAAGGCATAGGCAGGGCATTGGCTCTACAGCTCGCAAAAAAAGGTTATCCGGTTTTACTGGTGGCCCGCTCCAGAGATGAACTGCAGGCACTGGCAACCGAAATAATAACCACCTACCAGGTACAGGCGCGGTGGCTGGCTATCGACCTGTCTGATAGCGACGCCCCGGAAAAGGTTATAAAATGGTGCACTGATAATTCATACCAGGTATCAGTACTGATCAATAATGCAGGTTACGGTTTATGGGGCAGTTTTGAAAAGGTAGATATCGACGGGCAGCTCAACGTGATCAGTTTAAATATCAATACGTTGGTAAAACTAACACACGCATTTTTACCTCTATTAAAGCAGCAATCAAAAGCTTATATTTTAAATGTGGGCAGTACGGCGGCTTACCAGGCTGTGCCTACACTGGGGATTTATTCGGCCACAAAAGCTTTTGTGTTATCATTTACCAGGGCTTTAAGATATGAACTTAAAGGCACTACTATATCGGTAAGCTGTCTTAGTCCCGGTCCTACCGATACCGGTTTTGCCCATCGCGCAGGTTTGGATGCCTTTGCCGACCTGGCGGCTAAATTCAATATGCAACCCGATAAAGTGGCAGCAATAGGACTGAAAGGAATGTTCAACAAAAAGGCCGAGATTGTACCCGGCCTGTTGAACAAGCTTTCGGTGATTGGCGCCCGGCATCTACCAAAAGCCCTTATTGAAAAAATAGGCGGTGATTTGTATAAGAATAAGTAAGATTGTGACGATATATTTTATAAAGATTCTCCCCACGCGTCATTGCGAGGTACGAAGCAATCCCCGGTTAGCAGAGTCGCTCTGTACAGTACAGAGATTGCTTCGTACCTCGCAATGACGCGTGGACTGGGGGTGTCGAAAGCGGAAGAGAGGGTCGCCCAGCGAATCGTAGGCGGGGAGAGTCTACTTCGCGCGACAGCTTGAACTATACCCAGTTAGCCTATCTTAAAAAAATTTCCATAATTATTTGTTTTTCCCAAATCACTTGTTACATTTGCATTGTCTATTAAATCTATAGACATTATATATTAAATAATTGACAACACAAAACTTACATATAACCAACGCATGTTACATGCGAATGCCTTTTCCCAAAAAGGTAATGGTTTGTTGTTGTTGATCTTTTTCTCCTCAATACATACTACAATACAATTACCTGCTATTACATAGCCGGGGATTTCCGCATCATTTTTTTACTATTTACAATTTCAACATGAGTACCGTATATAAAAAATTCACTTTAGGCGATAAGCTTACCACCGAACAGCATCACTTTTTTAATGAGCATGGCTTTATTCATTTCAAAAAATTCATTAACCCAGAAACTGTACAGTCAATTACCAGGGCATCTGAGCAGGTACAGGAGCAGTGGATAAAAAATGAGGTGGCCAAGGTTAACGGTGTCCCTATAAAATACGGCAAGGATCTGAACGGTGAACCCATTGTACAGCGCTTCGCTTTTATCAATCAACATCACCCCGTGTTTTCAGAGTTTATACAGGATCCCCGCTTTAATACCTTGCTTGATCTTATTGGCCCTGATGCCCGGTTTGGCACCGATGAAAAAGATGGAATGGTATTGAACCATTATGTAAACAGCGAGCAAAGCAGTTTTACTAAGATGGGCTGGCATACTGATGGTCTGCGCGATATTTTCCATGGACAAAAATTAAATCCGATGCTTAATGTGGGCATCCACCTAAGTACATTGCAACCCGAAAACGGTGGCTTACGCATATTGCCCGGCACGCATAAACAAGGACTTTACCAAATGCTCTTTAAAAAGAAATATTTCCTGGATCATGATGCCGATGAAAACGAGCTGGCTATTACACCAGAAGCCGGCGACCTCACCATTCATGATGGCCGGCTATGGCACCGGGTTGCCCAATCATCGGTCATTGGCGAAGCCAGCCGCCGCAGAGTGATCTACGTACCTATTATTGCAGGCAAATACGCTCCGAAGGACGCCAACAGCCCTACCGTGTTTTATCAAAAATTTGCAGGCTTAGTTAAATAACCAGATGCTTATAGTTTTATTATTCGGTTATCTGGCACGCACTGGAAGGCTTGCCCCGGCACAAAACGCGTTAGTGAAGTTAAAGTATTATTATAAAGGCAAACGAGTTGCTTTTGCACGAGTATTCAATTAATCCAAAATATTATAAATGAAAAAATAATTACAATTAAATCTACTATATACATAGATTTAATAGATTAAATATTATATTTGCAACAGAAAGTTTATAAATGGTGGTTCATTTAATATAAGCAAGCAGGTGCTGGTTCGGCAGCAAACGGATGGGTTCGACTCCCTCCCCTGCATCTCTCTTCTCTCATATTTATGTTTTATAATTGGTTAATTAGAGTTCCTGCCCATCAGGAGCTCTTTTTTATTTTAAATGGAGCACTGACGAATCTACTCACCCGGTCTACGCTTCGCTGGACCACCCTCTCTCCGACTTCGTCGCAAAGAGGGTTAAGAAAAATGAAGTGAAGATCCCCTCTATGCGCGAAGCGGAGAGAGGGGTGACGAGCGTAGCGATGTCGGGGTGAGTCGCTACCGCGTTTAATTCCTGCTCTCTTTCAAAGCAGATGATTATTTAACAATTGCATAAAATTCATTTTACTTATTAAAAAAATTTAAAAAGTATTTGAGATTAAAAATTAGTTTTATTAAGTTTGTGACAATAATGTACAGCATGTTATTCAACGGAATTTACGTAAACCTCATGTCGGTGAGGTTTAAAAGGTTTTGTTAATTGGTTTGATAAAAATCCTCGTTTCGGCGGGGGTTTTTTGTATAGTGACTTTTTTATTCATCATATAACTAAAACAGAGGTTCTTAGAAAATTATGGCCCGATTAAATTTATTGGAAGAGACCCGGTACGAGAAGCTGCCGGTAAGCGTTTATGGTAACCAGCAGGAAGCCTCGGTAGCAGTGGCGGCTCGTATTGCTGCACTCATCCGCGA
>JACXTT010001551.1_pt1 | contig 38045 bp, 24 predicted proteins | sample 9270951 | NCBI WGS metagenome assembly JACXTT01 (sample SAMN15532306, study PRJNA645909) | rock metagenome | isolation source: weathered quartz diorite | place: Puerto Rico | collected 2017-06-21
AGGCTTTCCTCGAAACCTGGAACGAGGATCCAACTCCTTTCGTCTGGACGAAGTCGTCGAAGACCATCATCCGCGACCATAGACGACTTCTTGCGCTCACTTCACGGACGAAACACTAGTCCCTTCTCCCCCGCACGGGGGAGAAGGTGCCGAAGGCGGATGAGGGGGCTCGCGCACCTTCTCCCCTCGCGGAGGGGAGAAGGAACTGATGGCCCGAATACCGCGAGTTTCTCTTACTCAGTCGCGGCGCTGCGCACGCGGATACAATTTCGCGCATGAAGAAACCCCGCAATTTTCCATTTTCAATTTTCAATTTTCAATTTGCACTCGCGATCGCAGCGCCTCTTCTCCTGGCCGCAGCCCCGTACGATCCCGCCAAAGTCGCGCCCGACATCGAGCAGCGCCTGCAGAAGTTTCAGAAGGTCGAGATGACCTTCACGGGTGCCGATCTTTCGGCGAAAGAGAAGAAGGTCGTCTCGGAGCTGGTCGCGGCGTGCCGCGATCTGGAGGACATCTACTGGCGCCAGGCCACGCCGTCCGACATCGAGCTCTATCACGCGACCGCGAAGGCTAACCCTGCGCTACACCACTATCTCTGGATCCACGGCAGCCACTACGATCAGATCGACGAGAATCGTCCCTTCTATGGCAGCGAAGAAATGCCGCCCGGCCGCGCGCTCTTCCCCGAGGGAGTGACGCGCGCCGAGATCGAGGCGTACGTCAAGGAGCATCCGGAGCAGAAGAAGGCGATCTACGACGAGCGGACGGTCGTCGAGCTCGTGAGCCGCAATCCGCTGAAGCTGAAGACCACGCCGTATCACGTGAAGTTTCACAAGTGGCTCGTGAGCGCGGCCGGTCATCTGCGCAATGCAGCGGCGGCGACGCCCGACAAATCGTTCGCGAAGTTCCTCCGCCTGCGTGCGAAGGCGCTGCTCGACGACAACTACTATCCGAGCGATCTGGTCTGGGTCAGTGAGATGAAGGATCCGAAGATCGATGTGATCTTCGCCCCATACGAGACCTATCTCGACGGCCTCCTCGGCGTGAAGACGTCGTACGGCGCCGCGGTGATGATTCGCAACGAGCCGGAGAGCAGGAAGCTCGCGGTGTTTCAGAAATACGTTCCCGACATTCAGGACGCGTTGCCTCTGGCAGCGGAAGACCGGCCGTCGAAGCATGGTCACGCATCGCCGATGGAAGTGATGGATACGCCGTACCGCGCGGGCGATCTGCGTCACGGCTATCAGGCCGTTGCCGACAATCTGCCCAACGATCCGAAGATTCATCAGCAGGCCGGCAGCAAGAAGATCTTCTTCAAGAACTACATGGATGCGCGCGTGAACGACGTGATCCTTCCGGTCGCGAAGCGCGTGATGCGGCAGGATCAGGCGGCGATGGCGTCGGCCGAAGGAACGCTGACCGTCGTCATGATGCACGAGATCTGTCACGGCCTTGGGCCCGCGTTCGCGCGGCAGAATGGTCAACAGGTTGACATTCGCGCGGCGATCGGTCCGATCTACTCCGCGCTGGAAGAGGCGAAGGCGGACATCACCGGCATGTACGGCCTGAAGTGGCTCGTCGAGCACGATGCGCTGCCGAAAGAGAGGCTGAACGAATATTACGCGTCGTACGAGGCCGGCATCTTCCGCACGGTGCGTTTCGGCGTCGGCGAGGCGCACGGCCGCGCGGAGATGATGGAGTTCAACTTCCTGCGCGAGCGCGGTGCGATCACGCTGAATGGCGGCCGCTACGAGCTGGTGCTCGACAAGATGCCGGACGCAATCGCCGCGCTGACGAAGGAACTGCTGGAGATCGAAGCGACCGGCGATCGCGCGCGCGCGGAAGCCTGGTTCGCCAAGTACGACAAGATGCCGGCCGAGCTCAAGAGCGCGCTCGAGGCCGCGAAGGATCTGCCCGTTGACGTCGATCCGATCATTCCGTTCCCGGAGGGAGTAAGGTGATGCGGAGTCACAGGCGCCCTCGCCTGTCCACCGAGCCGGCAGGCGAGGTGCCTGTCGCTCCACCGGAATGAAGCGCGGCAAGAAAGAGCTTCGCCACCAACACGAGCGGCCGGAAGGAAGCTGGGACGAACTACTCGCATCCGATGCGAGCGCGGATGCAGCGCGCGGCGATGCGGCGATCGTGATCTACGTCGGCAGTGCGCGGTGCCGTGCTGTCTATCGCGAGCAGGAGATCGATGTCGTCGTGCCGTCGGGCATCGCGGTGAAGCAAAAGAGCCTCCTCGCGGTGGGCGATCGCATCGTCGTCGCAAACGAGTCGGGGATGTGGCGGCTGGAGTCGATCCTCCCGCGCCGCACCGCGCTTGCGCGCCCCGATCCGCTGCGGCCGCACATGCAGCGGCTCATCGCCGCGAACATCGATGTCGTGGTCCACGTCGTGTCGGTGAAAGCGCCACCGCTGCGGCCGCGGCTCATCGATCGCTACATGATCGCGATCATGCGCGGCGGTGCGAAGCCGGTGGTCTGCGTGAACAAGATCGATCTTCTCGAGGAGGAGGATCGGCGCGAGGAGCTCGCGCGGCTCGATGTGTATCGCGCGCTCGACGTGCCGGTGATCGCCTGTTCGACGCGCACCGGCGAAGGGCTCGATACGCTGCGCGCGGAGGCCGAGGGGAAGACGACGGCGCTGGTGGGGCACAGCGGGGTAGGGAAGTCGTCGATCCTCAACGCGATCGATCAGCGGCTGCAGCTGGCGACCAACACGCTGCATCGCCGCGGCACGGGACGCCACACGACGACCGCATCGACGCTGTATGACTTCGGCGGAGGGACGTACCTCATCGATACGCCGGGCATCCGCGAGTTCGGACTGTGGGATCTCGATCGGGCCTCGCTGCGCGACTACTTCCCGGAGTTCGATGAGCCGGCCGAGTACTGCCGCTTCACCGACTGTACGCACGTGCACGAGCCGGTCTGCGAAGTGAAGGAGCGGCTCGAGCGGGGAGAGGTGAATGCGGCGAGGTATGAGACCTATCTGCGTTTGTATGAGGATCTCTAGCGAGAATCATGAAAAAGCGAAATGCAGAATGCAGAATGCAGAATTCAGAATGAAAAATGCGGTATTCGCGAGTGCCATGGTCTTCATTCTGAATTCTGCATTCTGCATTCTGCATTTCGCTTTTCCATGAATAGTCCTGGCTCCAGGCGCTCGCGCGTCCCTCCCCGCGGCTAGAATCCCACCCATGAACCGTTCCCTGGCTGTCGTCCTCCTCGCCCTCGCATGCGCAACACCGAAGCCGGTGCCGGCGCCCCAACCAGCCGCTGCACCTCCGGTCTCTGCCGAGTCAATGAAGGACACGTACGGCGACTCGACCGAGACCGCGGTCACCGTGCCCGTGCAAGGCGACGAAGTCGAGTTCGAGAACAAATGGATCTACGAGCGCTTCGGCCGTTTCCGCCGCCTGAAGTTCGCCGTCGCCCATCAGAACGACCGCCACTACGACATCATCACGATCGAGCAGCCGGACCATTCGCAGCACACGGTCTACTTTGACATCACGGATCTGTGGATGAAGTGGGCCGCGGAGAAGAAGCAGTAAGTCTCGGCGGTGGAGCGGATGAGTGAGCAACCTCAGCTCTCCGTCATCCCGAGCGTAGTCGAGGGACCCGGGTGGGCGGGCGGTACGAAGATCATCTCGCGTGCCTCCCACACACACAGGTCCCTCGACTCCGCTCGGGATGACGCGGAGAACGCTGAATTCACAACCTTGCGACTATTCAGAGTTCACGGCTCCTCCGGCCCCAATTGATCGATCTCTTTCCAGATCTCGTCCAGGTCGATCGTCAATCCTTCGCAGCCGGGGACGCTCTGCATGATTCCCTGTGAGGCGTGTGCCGCCCGCGCGTAGCGTCCGTCTGTCAACTCGAAGATCTCGAGCGATTGCAACGTCGGATCGAAGAGCCAGTAGAAGCGGACGCCGAACGCTGCGTAGTCATCCATTTTTTCGATGCGATCGCGCCGCTCGTCGCGCGGTGAGGGGGAGACGACCTCCACTGCAATATCAGGCGGGATGCGAACAACTCCCCGTCGCGGAACCTTGGTGTCTTTCGAAAGGTAGACGGCAAGATCCGGCTTTCGTCCTCGGTCCCTTCGAACGGCGTACTTCGCATCGGAACCCGCTACCCACCCGCGGCCAGCCAGCCAGATTCTAAGCAGAGCTCCGAGCCAGACGACGACAACCTCGTGCACGAAGTCGGGCACCTCTTCCTCCTCGAGTTGTCCATCGACCAGTTCGCCACGCTCGTCCTCGTCCATCGCTGCCCATTGTTCGAGTGTCATGGGGCGACCGAGTGCCGGATGCGAAGGATGCTCAGAGGTGGATGACATGCATCTATCGTAATGCTTCGCCGGAACCGAGGGAAACCGCGATCGTTCGTCTCACGCCAACGGGCCTCACCGCGAACCGGCGCACCGCAACACCTCCGCCACGCTCCACGCCTGCGCCGCGCATCCTCTCGGGTGATACGGGGCCTCCGCGTCGAACACCTCGGCGATCGTGCCGATGCACGAGTCTTCCATGTGCTTCGGAAACCCCGCCAGAAAGCGGCTCGCGTCTTCGTCCGGATGCACCTTGCGCCACGCATCGATGAACGGGCCGATGAGCCAGCCCCACACCGTCCCCTGGTGATACGCGGCATCGCGCGCGCGGAGATCGCCGTCGTACGCTTTCTTGTAGTCGGGATGCTCACGGCTCAGCGACCGGAGGCCGAACGGCGTCAGCAGGCGCTCCTCCACGACGCCGACGACTCGCTGCCAGCGCGACTCGTTCAGCACGGGATGATCGAGCGAGAGCGCGAAGATCTGATTCGGCCGGAACGCGGGGTCGATCGGGTCGACGACATCGTAAAGATATTGACCATCTTCGTTCCAGAAGCGCTGGTTGAAGGAGGCGCGTGCCTTCGCCGCGTACTGCTGCATCCGCGCCGCGTTCGCCTCATCCCCTTCGTCGCGCAGAAAGCGCTCGAGGATACAGAGAGCGTTGTAATACAGCGCGTTGATCTCAACCGCCTTGCCGCGCCGCGGCGTCACGACCCAGTCGCCGACCTTCGCGTCCATCCACGTCAGCTGATATCCCTCCGCCCCCTGCGACAAGAGTCCATCCTCGGGATCCACATGAATGTTGAAGCGCGTCCCCTCGATGTGCCGATCGATGATGTCGAGCATCTTCGGCAGCAACTGCCGCAGCGTCTCGCGGTCGTTCGTGTATCGCACGTAGCGCGCAACCGCGTGGAAGAACCACATCGTCGCGTCCGCCGTGTGGTACAGCCCCTCATTTTCCCCCTCGGGAAACATGTTCGGAATGAGCCCGTCCCGCGTGTACGACGCGAACGTGCGGAGGATGTTGCCCGCTTCGCGATGCCGCCCGGTGACGAGCGTCAGCCCTTCGAGGCTGATCATCGTGTCGCGGCCCCAGTCCGTGAACCAGTGATAGCCCGCGATCATGGTGCGCGGATCGTCGCCGGCCGCGTGCGCGCGCGCTTCGTCCGCAGCGCGCGTGCGCGGCGAGATGAGGAACTGATCCGCGGCGAGCACGAGCTGACTTCGGAACTCGCTCCCGCTCGCGGCGTTCGCGATCATGAGCAACTTCTCGCGCCGTGCGTGCTCGGCGTTGCACGCGTCGCCCGCATCCATCGCGCGAATCGCCTCCCACGACTCGACTGACGCGATCAGTCCCGCAGTGTGTCCCGGCTCGATCGTGAAGCGAATGATTCCGGGACTCCAGAGTCCACCTTCGAACTCGTAGCCGCGTGCGCGCTCGATTCGATAGAGCACGCCGTTGTAGACGAGTTGCTCGCGCTGCAACTCGCCGTGGCCGAGGAAGCGAAGACGGAGCGGGGGATAGGGACGGCCATCGCTGATCTCGATGCCATCATCGCCCGGCGTCACAGTCCAGTTCTGCGAGACGCCTTCCGTCAGCAAGCCTTCGTGCGGGCGGAAGTGCAGCGAGGGCCGCAACTCGAGCGTCACTGCGTGCGGCGCGGTGACGAGCCGGTACGCGATGTAGGTCGTGTTCTGCAGATGCGGCATCACGACGCGCTTCTCGAGGTGGACGCCGTCGCGCACGTAGTGCCAGACCGGAAGACCATTCTCGAGCACGAGTTGCTCGAGGATGTCGGGTGCCGGATAACGAATCGGTGCCGGCGTGTTGTGCTCATCCGCACTCAGGCGGTACGTAGCTCCATCGACGATGAGATGTTCTTCGAGGTGATTGAACATCATCGTGCGGCCGAGCGGCGAGGGCATCGCGGCAATGAGCAAGCCGTGGAAGCGGCGCGTACATGCACCGCCGATCGTGCCGCTGGCGTAGCCGCCGAGACCGTTGGTCACGAGCCACTCGCGTCTGAGGAGCGCTTCCTGCGGATCGCCCCGCCGCCATCCGGAAATCATCGCTGTGGCTGTTGCGCAACTTGTGCCCGTTCAGGCAGCAGACAGCAGGCAGCAGACAGCAGGCGGTAGAGAGAGGTCGTTTCTGTTTTCTCACCTGCTGTCCGCTGTCTGCTGCCTGCTGTCTCGCTACAATGCGCCGTTCATGTTTCTCACGGACGGCCCCGACAAGGCACCGACGCTCATCCTCGCGCATGGCGCGGGCGGCGCGATGGACACGTCATGGATGAACGACATCGCGCGCGGGCTCGCGGAGCGCGGCGTGCGCGTGATCCGCTTCGAGTTTCCCTACATGGCTGCTCGGCGCACCGGAAAGAAGTCGGGCGCGCCGGATCGACAGGACGTGCTGCTCGATTCCTGGCGCGAGGTCGTGCGCAGGACCGGCAGTGACGTCTTCATCGGAGGCAAGTCGATGGGCGGCCGGATGGCGAGCATGGTCGCCGACGAGCTCTCCGTCCGCGGCCTCGTCTGCCTCGGCTATCCCTTTCATCCGCCCGGCGCACCGGAGAAGACGCGCACGAAGCATCTCGAGTCGTTGCAGACGAAGACGCTGATCGTCCAGGGAGAGCGCGATCCGTTCGGAACTGCTGAAGACGTTGCGGGCTACAAGCTCTCGAAGTCGATTCATATCGAATGGCTCGCCGATGGCGATCATTCGTTCAAGCCGCGCAAGCAATCAGGCTTCACCAACGCCCAACATATGAAGAGAGCGGCCGATCTCGTGGCCGCGTTCGTGCTGTCGAACTCGAACCAGGAGAACGTTTGAAAAAGAGCCTGATCCTCATCGCCGCGCTGTTCCTCGCAACGGCGGCAAGCGCGCAGCGCCTGCCGGGAAACGTCGTCCCTCACCACTATGCGATCGTGATGGAGCCGGATCTCGAGCACGAATCATTCAAAGGTGAGGAGACGATCGATGTCGAGCTGAAGGAGCGAGTGCAGGCGATCGTGCTCAACGCGCTCACGCTCGAACTGCACGACGTGAAGGTGAATGACGTCGGCGCGACGGTGACTGCCGATCCGAAGGCGGAGACCGTGACGCTCGCGCTCGCATCGCCGGTCGGGCCGGGGAAGGCTGCGATTCACATCGCGTTCGATGGAACGCTGAAGCAGCAACTGCGCGGCTTCTATCTCAGCACGACGCAGCGGAGAAAGTATGCGGTCTCGCAATTCGAGGCGACGGATGCGCGCCGCGCGTTTCCCTGCTTCGATGAGCCGGCGATGAAGGCGACGTTCGATGTCAGGATCATCGCGCCGAAAGGCGACAGCGCGATCTCGAACATGCCGGTCGTTTCCGATAAGGAGCTGCCGGACGGACGTCACGAAGTCAGCTTCGCAACGACGCCGCGCATCTCGTCGTATCTCGTCGCGATGCTCGTCGGCGACTTCCAGTGCACGAACGGTGAAGTGAAGGGTGTGCCGATTCGCGTCTGCGCGACGCCCGAGAACGCCGCGCTCACGCAGTTTGCCGTGCAGGCCGCGAAGGACGAGATCACCTTCTACGAGTCGTATTACGGGATCAAGTATCCGTTCACGAAACTCGACAACATCGGCGTCCCCGACTTCCAGGCCGGCGCGATGGAGAACGCGGGGGCGATCACGTACCGCGAAGTGGCGCTGCTCGCGTCGGCGGCGGCGTCGTCCGAGATGAAGCGCAGGATCGCGGGAACGATCGGCCACGAGATCGCGCATCAATGGTTCGGCGATCTCGTGACGATGAAGTGGTGGAACGACGTCTGGCTCAACGAAGGCTTCGCGACGTTCATGACGCCGAAGGCGCTGGCGGCCGCGCATCCGGAGTGGAATCAGGATGCGGTGACCGCCTCCTCGACGCGGCGCTCGGTCGAGATCGACTCGATGCGTGCCACGCGCGCGATCCGCACCGATGCCGCGACCAGCGCCGCGATCAACGAGCTCTTCGACGGGATCGCCTACGGCAAGACGGCCGCGGTGCTGCGGATGGTTGAGCATTGGGTAGGGGAGGAGCCGTTTCGCGCGGGGATCAGTACGTACTTGAAGAAGTACTCCTGGGACAACGCGGCCGGCGAGGACTTCTGGAACACGATGGCGTCGGCGACGAAGCAGCCCGTCGATCGCGTGATGGCGTCGTTCGTGACGCAGCCCGGAGTGCCGGTGATCACGGCGACGGAGTCGTGTACGAACGACGAGCGGGTCGTCGAGCTGAAACAACAACGCTTCCTGATGGCCGGTGGAAGTGGGGGACAGGCGGCCTCGCCTGTCCAATCGTGGCAGATCCCAGTCTGCGTGCGTACTGCGGATCAACTAACCGAGCGCTGCACCCTAATCGAAAAACCGGCGCAAACGATCACATTCAAAGGCTGCAAGTCGCCGCTGCTCCTCAACGCCAGGGGCACCGGCTTCTACGTGACGCAGTACTCGAAGGAAGGCCTCGCGCAACTGCGAGGACATCTCGATCAGTTGAGCGCCCCTGAGCGCATCGCCCTCCTCGGCGACGACTGGATGCTGGTGCGCGCGCGGCGCCGCGACATCGGCGACGATCTCGCGCTCATCGAGGCGTTGCCGTCGAACGCCACGCGCAGCGAGATCCTCGAGGTCGCGGAGCGCATCGACTCGATCAACGACGACATCGTGACCGATGCGCAGCGCGGCGCGTGGCGGCAGTGGGTGCAGAGGATCGCGAAGCGCTGGCAGCCCGAGGGGGGATGGACACCGAAGGCGGAGGAGAGCGACGAGCAGCGCGAGGTTCGCGCCGCCGTGCTCACGATGCTCGGCAATGGTGCGGAAGATGCGGAGACCATCGCGAAGGCGAAGGAGATGACGGCGAAGGTGCTCGAGGACCCGCGGGCATTCGATCCGACGATTGCGAATGCCGCGATTCGCATCGCCGCGCGGCACGGAGACGCGGCGCTGTTCGATCGCGTGCTCGAGGCACGCCGCAATGCGAAGACCTTCGAGGGGAAAGTGCGCTGGAGCTTCGCGTTGATGGCGTTCCGCGATGCGTCACTCGTCAATCGCGAGCTCGAGTTCGTGACGGGCAGCGAGGTCCGCTCGCAGGACTCGCCGCGCTATCTTGCATCGCTGCTCGAGAATCCTGTGACGCGCGCTGCGACGTGGGATTGGATGCGGACGAAGTGGAGCGAAGTGTCGAAGCGCTTTCCATACTGGGCGCTGGAGGCGGCGGTGGGCGGACTCTCGTCGGCCTGCGATGCGAAGACGCTGAAGGAGATGGATGAGTTCTTCGCCGCGAATCCTGCGCCGGGTGCCGAGCGGAGAATTCGCTCGGCGAAGGAAGCGATCGAGATCTGCACCGCGTATCGCGAGATGCAGAGCCCCGCACTCGCGGACTATTTGCGCTACTCACACCCATGAAATCGGGAGGCCATCCGGGAGGTGTTGCACTCCGTATAATCCATTGCTGAGGATCGATGCGATTCCTGCTGCCCGCGCTGTTGGGTCTTGCGTCTCTCGTGGCGATCGCCGATGAGCCGCCTCCTCCCGCGGCCTGTCCGGCGATGAACGCGACCAACATCTACATCGCGTCCACCTGTCTGATCCCTGGCTCGCGCTGTCAGACCGGCGCCTCGCAGCAGTTTCTCGCCGCTGCCTTCCAATACGACTTCAACTGCGCGCCCCATACATTCCTCTGGAATTTTGGTGATGGCTCGCCAGCGATCGCGGGACAAGCTGTCAGCCACTCGTATGCAGCAGCAGGCAATTACACAGTTCTGCTCACCGTCACGAACGCCGCTCAGACGTACAGCACTGCGGCAGCGATCGTCATCGCCGGCACCGGCTGCCCTTCGATGACCACCAGCAACGTGGCTCTAACCAGCGATTGCAGCAGCGCGTGTCCGGCCGGCGTGCCGCTGACCTTCAGCGTTGCCGGTACAGGCTACGATTTCTCCTGCGGTACTCACGCGTTCACATGGAACTTTGGCGATGGTTCGTCACTGCTGACCGCGCAGACCGTGAGTCACACGTACGCCGCTCCAGGAGCGTATCCCGTCACCGTGGCGATCACCAACGCTTCGCAGACGCTCCCGATCGCAAAGAACATCACGGTGGTCGCTGCGGCCCGGGGCACGACGCGCGTGAATCTGCTGGGAGATGCGGGACGATTCGGCAGTCCCGCGGCACTGAGCCAGTGGACGCAGCATGGTACGGGCCTCGTCACCTGGTCCGCCGATTCCGCCGGCGACAGTGGCAGCGGTTCGGCGGAGCTGACGGCCACGTCCACTGCGACCTACATCAGCCGTGTCGTTCCAGTTGTTCCGTCGCGCAGCTACATCGCGCAGGCATTATTGAGGAATCCCGGATCCGGCTCTTGCAACGGCCGCATCAGCATCTGGTTTCTGGCCGCACCGGATGGTCCCGTCATCGGAGGACGCGAGGGCTATTCGCTGATAACCAGCACTCAGTGGGATCCTTTTCAAAGCATCAGCGGAGAACTGATCTTTTCGCCAACCGCGGCGAAGTACGCGGAAATACGCCTCTCGGGAGAGACGCCCGGATGCACGGTTCATTTCAGCGATGCCGGGTTCTATGAGATCACTCCGGAGATCAAGTCCTTCACGACGTCTGCTTCTGATGTCGCGCCCGGAACGCCGGTCACCCTTTCCTGGCGCATTGAGAACGCGACCGGCATCAACGCGCCCGGCGGTTCACATCTCTGGTACAACGATCCCGGCTCCGCCGTCGTGTATCCGCAGACCACGACCACTTACACGTTGAATGCGAGCGTTGATCGGGTGGACGGCTTCGGCTCATTGCCACCCGACGTATGGAAACTCATTCTTCCGCATTGCCTCGCAAATCTTTCGGGGAGGGATAGCTCCTCGGTCACGGTACACGTGACACCTACCGGCGATTGTCCCAATCTGCGCGGAACCGGATTTGGACTCGATCTCGTAGGCGCCCGCGCTGCCGGTCAGGCAGTGACCTTTGAGGTGCATCCCGGATCCCGTGACTCCGGTTTCTGCTCGCGCGATACGCTGCTGTGGGATTTCGGAGACGGAAGCAGCGGTCTCGGCGCGAAGGTCATCCACACGTACGCAGCAGCAGGAACGTACCAGGTCTTACTGCGCATCACGGACAGCGCCGACCCAACGTTCAGTGCGTTCGTCGGTTCGACGCTCCAGATCCAGAGCGGCGCAGTCGGTGTTCTCAGTCTCTCTTCGACGTCGATTCGCGCCGGAGACGCCGCCACGATCACCTGGTACGCGAGCGTTGCCGCGGAAGTCCACACGGCGCCGTACGGCTATTTCAGCGATCGCTCATTGCCGATCGGACCGATGATCGCGAGTGGCGAGAGCGGCTCCCTTCAGGTGAGTCCCTCGGACAGCACCACTTACGTGCTCACTGGCCCGGGAAGTACGCCCGTGCTCGACGTCGTCGCCGTCTATGTGAACAGCAGCACGCCGCCGTCGATTCAATTCAGTGCGACTCCCGCTTCAATCCGGAAAGGCGATCCTGTGGTGTTGAGCTGGCAAATCAGCGGCGACGATTGCGGCACACCGTTCATCGACAATGGCGTCGGACCGACAGCCTATTTCGACGGGCTCTCCGACAAGGGAAGCACAGTGATCTATCCGTCGGAGACAACGACGTACACACTGACGGCCGAAGGAAGCGGCGGCCGCGCGTCGAAGGCGGTGACCGTTACAGTCGACAGCGTGCTGGCGGCGAGTATCCGGCATCTGGCCGGAGTGGCGTTGACGTCGGGCGCAACGAACGGCCCAGTGAGCACCGCGTTGTTCAACCATCCGGCTGCCGCTGGAATCGACGCGCAGGGAAACGTCTACGTCGTCGATGCCGGGAATCATGCGATCCGCCGCATCCGGAGTGATGGCACCGTCGAGACCTATGCCGGACAACTCGGTGTGCGCGGCCGCGCCAATGGGTACCGTACGCAGGCAACGTTCGACTTCACGAATTTCTCCGGCGGGTTTCTCGTGAGCTCCGACGGAGCGATCACGGTGTGGGACGCGAGTGGCCGCCGCGACGTGAGCGTTGCGGGAGAGGTGACGGGGAACAACTGCACTTCGGCTTCCTGTGGACGCTTCATCATCGTCACCGGAATCGTTCGCGGCCCATCCGGCATCGAGTACTGGAGCGACAGCAACAAGCATGTGATCTGGCAGAGGCCTGCATCCTCGCCGGACGCATCGATCCTCGCGGGGACGTCGGGAGAGCCCGGCTTCGCCGACGGGCGCGCGAGTCAGGCGCGTTTCAACACGCCGCGCTCGTTGACCATCGATGCGGAGGGAAGTCTCTTCGTCAGCGATTCCGGCAATCAAGCGATTCGGAAGGTGACGGCGGACGGGCGTGTCACGACGTATGCGGGCAAGGCACCCGACGGCTCGACGGTCGCGAGCTCGAGCGGCGATCTGTCACCGGGCATCAGCGCGCTCGTCGCGGGCGCTGGCGGCGTTCTCTACGTTGTCGACCCGGTGACGAACAGCATCATGAAAATCCTTCCTGATGGAAGGATTCAGACTCTGGTCGGCAATGGCTCCGCGGGCTCAGCGGACGGCTCGGGGTCGAACGGCACGATGAACGATCCCAGCGGAATTACGCGGGATAGGAACGGTGAGCTGGTGACGACGGATCGCGGCAACCACGAGGTCCGGACCATTTCGGATCCCGTTCCTCCTCCTTGTCCATTGCCGGATCCGACGAACACGACCATCGAGTACGAGAATGCGACGGCAGCCTGCGGCCCTGCCGGCAACGAATGCACGACGAACGACGCGCTCTACTTCTCGTTGCGTGGAGCCGGCTTCGCGTTCTCCTGTGCGGCTCATTCGTTTGTCTGGGATTTCGGCGACGGGACGCGCACCATCTCGAGCGCGTCATCGCAGAAGCACGCGTATGCGCTGCCGGGGGCTTATGCGGTTCGAGTGACGATCAGCCGCGGCGATTCCACAACAACCGTGACACGAACTCTGACCATTGTTACTCCCCACGGACGGCGTCGTGCCACGCGGCATTGAACGTCAGCGCAGGCGCGACGAACTTGCACCGCTCGGCGCGGATGTCGGCCGCTGAATATCCTCGATCGTTCCTTTGTTGACGGATCGCGACGGGTATCCTCGATGCGATGGAATGGACGCGCCGGTCGTGAGATGGTCAGCTTGCGCTCGTGTAAGTCATTGAGTATTCTCCACGTTCCTCATTGAGCGCCCATAGCTCAGCTGGATAGAGCGTCAGCCTCCGGAGCTGAAGGTCGCAGGTTCGAATCCTGCTGGGCGCACCACCTCTAACCTGAACGGCCCGATCGCCCCAGGCGCTCATGGCGAATGCCTCGGAGCTCCTCGCCACGCCTCCGTCGGCGCCAAGCTCCCGGCGTGATCAAGTGAGCAAAGGATCCCCTGAAAGAAGGGGGTCCTGCCGTCTTCGTGGCTCAGGATGACGTGTATCATCAGCGAATCCTTGCCAAGTGTTTCAACCGGCACGCGCCTTGGGCCGTATGAGATCCTTTCGCCGCTCGGCGCGGGCGGGATGGGTGAGGTTTATCGCGCGCGCGATACACGTCTCGATCGCACGGTCGCGGTGAAGGTGCTCCCTTCGCGTCTTCTTTCGGACTCCGAAGCACGCGCACGTTTTGAGCGCGAGGCGCGCGCGATCTCGGCGCTCAATCACCCGAACATCTGCACGCTGCACGATGTCGGCGATCAGGACGGGACGATCTATCTCGTCATGGAATTGCTCGAAGGGGAATCGCTTGCAGCGCTTCTTCTTCGCGGCAGGCTTTTGCTCGATCGCGCTCTGCGCCATGGAATCGAGATCGCCCGCGCTCTCGACCGCGCGCACCGGCAGGGCATCATTCATCGCGATCTCAAGCCGGGCAACATCATGATCACGCGCGTCGGTGTGAAGATCGTCGACTTCGGCCTCGCGCGCCAGACACTCTCAGCGGCAGCTCACGATGCTCCGACCGTCGCTACGCCGATCACCGCCGAAGGAACGATTCTCGGAACGCTGCAGTACATGTCGCCGGAACAACTGGAAGGGAAAGCGGCCGACGAGCGGACGGACATCTTTTCGCTGGGTTGCATCCTCTATGAGATGGTGACGGGCCGGCGCGCGTTCGACGGTTCGAGCCAGGTAAGCATCATCACCTCGATCATGAGCGAGGAGCCGCCGCCGCTCGGCTCGCTGGTTCCTCTCACGCCGCCTTCACTCGAGCGACTCGTGGGCAGGTGCCTGGCGAAAAGCGCTGAAGATCGGTGGCGTAGTGCAGGCGACCTTGCCACGGAGTTGCAGTGGATCAGCGAGGGGAGTGGAGCGAGTGCGACGGCTGCAGCGAAGCGTTCGCATGCGCCATGGATCGTTGCCGGCGCGTCGCTGCTTCTCGCCGGGGTTGCTGGAGTGATGATGCTCATGCGCAGGCCGCCTGCGCCAGCCTCTCCGCTTCGCGCAGCGATTTCGATCGCAGCGGATACGTTGGCGACGACCATCCTTCGCAACAACCTGGCCATTTCGCCCGATGGGCGTTCGCTTGTCTATCTCGCGACGAACAAAGGCAAGAGGGCGCTCTGGCTGCGGAAACTCGACTCGCCGGATTCTGTGGAGCTTCCGCATACGGAGAACGCATCCTTTGCGATCTGGTCACCCGACGGGACAGAGATCGCGTTCGACACGGCATCGAGTCTGGTCAGGATGCCGATCGGCGGAGGGGACCCGATCGTTGTCTGCGAGCTCAAGCCAGGTGCATACCAAAGCGCAACGTGGGGTGAGGATGGCACCATCCTCATCAGTCAGTTGCTCGCCGCGGAGGGTGCGAACAAGCTGACGCGTGTTTCTTCGAGCGGCGGACCGATCACCGAAATCATGTTCGAGGGGAGAAATGTCGTGTTTCCTCGCTTCCTCGATCGCGATCGCTTTCTTTACTGCTCATTTTCGGTACCGAGCGACTTTCGGCTTCATGAGCGTTCGCTTTCAACTGGTGCCGATCGCGACCTTGGACCGATCGAGTCGCGTGCCGAGGTGGTTGGGGATACGCTCCTTTTCGTTCGAGCGGGATCGCTCTGCGCCCAACGCCTCGGGAAGGACTTCGCACGCTCGAGCGAGCCCGTGGTCATCGCACCGGACGTTGAACTCTATGGGACGCTTGGCGGCGCAGAGTTTTCTGCCTCCGAGCGGGATGATTGCGTTCTATCCGATGTTTCGCAATGCAACTCTGACTCGCTTCAATCGCGAAGGGCGGATGACCGGGGTCGTCGGGCCGCCTGGTTCTACTCAGGTCTTTCGCGTCTCGCATGACGGGAAGCGCGTCGTCGTCACCATGCGCGACGGCGAACATGGGACCTACGATCTCGGCGTAGTCGACATCGCGCGCAACAGCATCACGCGCATCACGCAGTCGAGGCCCAGCGAGTGGGTGCCAGTCTGGTCACCGGACGACCGGATGCTTGCTTACGCATTCGAACAGAACGGACCCTCTCACATCTTCATGATGCCGGTATCCGGCGGGGATCCGGTGATGGTGACGAAGGCGCGTGGTGTGCAGTACACGTACGACTGGCTGAGGAATGGGAAGATCCTGTTCAGCGAGCTCGCACCCGGCACGCAACGCGACATCTGGCTTGTGGATGCGAAAGGCGGTTCTGAACCGGAGCCGTGGCTCAAGACGCCTTTCAACGAGGCGACCCCGCGTATGTCGCCGGACGGCGCGTGGATCGCCTTTACTTCGAACAGCTCCGGGCAGACGCAGGTCTATGTTGCACCATACGAACGGCCCGCCGATCGTGTGCAAGTTTCCACGGATGGAAAGGCGGCGTATCCATTCTGGAGCGGCGATGGTCGTGAGCTGTTCTGGGGAACGAACGACAGCAGCATGTACAGCGTAGCGATCCACACGACACCATCATTCGATGCCGGCAAACCGCAGCTCCTCTTTCAAGACAGCGGCGGGAGTTGGGTCGGCATCGACATCATTCCGGGCACGAACGATTTTCTCATTGCGCGGCAGGCGGAGCAGCCACGGCAGGTTGAGTTGATCGAGAACTGGCGTTCGTTGCTTCCGAAGTAATCGGGTGCGGAAGCAGCCGAGGTTGTCCTACGCCATTCGCCGCAGCACGAGCCGTGCGCGCGTACCGCCAAGGGGCGAGGATTCCAGCGTGACGGAACCGCCGTACAGCTCGGCGAGCTCGCGGACGATCGCCGGCCCGAGTCCCGATCCATGTACCCGCTCATCGGCTCTAACACCTCGCTGCAGCTGGCGTGACCTCAGTGTGGATGCGAACTCGTGTTGCGGCCCGAGTTCCGGATTCCTCGTATCGCTGAGGAGGCTTACGGAGGCTTACCGATACGCTCACGGTAACTCCGGGACGGCTCGGGACCCTTCGGTCAGCTTGTGAAATGCTCGTGTCCCTGAGAGTGCCGTAGTTGCCCGCCGCACGATCGCGACGATCTCCGACCCTCAAGAGCTGAAGGTCGCAGGTTCGAATCCTGCTGGGCGCACCAACCCTGAAGCAAACAAAGAAGGCCACTTGATGTGGCCTTTGTACCGGAGCGCGAAGGTCCTCCCGAAATAGGTGAGCGCTACGCTGCGTCTTCCTTACGTGCAGTAAAGAACGTAAGGAGAAACGAACATGGCAGTCTCGACGATGACCAGCAAAGGGCAAACGACCGTCCCGAAGGAAGTCCGCGAAGCGCTCGACCTGGAGCCCGGCGCAAAACTGCGGTGGGAAGTCCACGGCACTCGCGTCGCGATCACGACGGAACGTCCGGCGCTCTACGCGCTGCGCGGCTTCATCAAGCACGGCCCCGATCCGTTGACCGCCGTTGCCGAAGCCCGCAAGACGCGAGGCCGCGTCTGACGTGCGCAGCGTAGTCGCCGACGCGAACGTCTTCGTCTCATTCTTCGTCGAGCGTAACAAGGCACAGCAAGACGCCGCGCAGGCCTTGCTCGCCGCCGCGGAAGAAGGCGCGATCGGCGGAGTCATCCCCCAATCCGTCGTCTTCGAAATTTTGAGCGCGCTACATCGCCAGTAGATGGTCGCGGTTCGCTCGCAGTGCTTTGCCCAGCTCCGGGAGAATCGCGATGTACACGGCAACGGCCGCTGCGAGCGTGAGGATGAGCGCGATGGCGCCCGCGCCTTTGGCAACGAGCTCTCCGAGCGCGTGGACACCGATCAATCCAGTGATGGTCACCAGCAGCAGGACTGGCGAGATCCAGGAGAGGTGCAGCGGAATCTGGAGACCGGCCACCCCATCGATCCGGCGTGGAAATCGGATCGACAGTAGGTGACCCACGGCAGTCGTGACGATGAGCGCGAGACCTCCGGACGCGAGGCCGATCATCACTTCGCCCAGCGCGGGTCTTCTCATCGCGAACAGCGGAAGGACGGCGATCGTCGTCTGGATCGCCGTAAATGCAATCAGCCCTCGCAGCTTGCCGGCAAGCAGATCGCGTGGCTCGAGCGGGAGCAGCAGCATCGTGCGCAATCCTCCGCGATCCCATCCGAACTGATTCATCCAGATCTGCGGATTCATCGCCACAGCCAGGACCGGAACGATCGCGAACCACATCACCGTGTCCCCGCGCGCCACGAGTCTCACCAGATCCTCCGGCATCGTCTTCCCTGCGGCTCTCCCTCCGTGAATGAACGCGGTGATCATCGCGACAGGTCCCGTGAAGAGCAGCGGAAGAAAGAGCTGAACGCGCACCGCGCCTCCGAGCAACTGTCGCAGAAAGAGCCGGCCAATGCCCGACGCAGGGGAGCTGAAGTCGAGCATGCGCTCGCTGCCACTGCGCGAGCCGTCAGACTCTACTTCCGCCATCAGCCGTCGCCCGTGGATCTGCGCCGCGGCGGCGAATAGCGCGATGGCCGAGACAGTCGCAATCGCGATTCCGCCGAGTCCGGCGGACACGCGTCCCGATCGCAACGCCACGACGCCAGCAAATCCGCGCGAAATCGGCATCGCCTGCGCAAGCGCGAGCAGACTTTCTTTCAATCCATGGAGACCATGTGCATACGAAGCAACGACCATTGACGCGACGAACGCAATCGCGACTCGGCGGTGTCGGGCGAGTGAAGCCCACAGAGCGGCGACGATGATCATCGTCGCCAGCATCGCCACCACACCATCGAACATGAGCAGGAGGATCAGCAGCGAGAGTCTCGGCATCCTCAACGAGAGTCCGATACTCAGGCAGACCGTTGCCCCCGCGCCCAGCAACGGAAAGACCTCGAAGAGACTTGCCGGCAGGTCCGCGAGGAGCAGCTGCAAGGGTGTGATCGGATAGCGGCCGAAGCGAGTGAAGGGAAACGCCGGCTTGAATCGAAAGCTGCCCAGGAGCGCGAAGCCGAGTGTGAACGTCACCTGCAGAAGGTTCCAGTTCCGCAGCACGCCAGCGTCCGCCGGTTGTGCGAGCTCGCCGCCCATGCTGAACCCGAGATTGACGGCCATGAGTCCAGGCAGGATCATGACGAGTCCCACGATCACCAGCATCACGACAGTGACGACTTTCCCGCCGAGCCCTGCGTCGCGCGCGATTTGATTCCACGTGCTGCGATAGTGCGCGAGCACGAGAGCGACTGGCTCGTTCAGAGCCACGAGAGCTCTCCCGGTCTTGCGCCGCCCATCAAGCCGACGAACAACTCCTCGAGGTTGTCGAACGCACCATGGCGCTGGCGAAGATCGCCGAGACTCCCGAATGCCAGCAGGCGTCCCTTGTCGATGATGGCGATCGTGTCGCAGAGACGCTCGACGATCTCCAGCACATGCGAGGTCATGACGATGGTGACGCCCTTGTGCTGAAGCTGAGCGAGGATGTCGCGGATCGTGCGACTGGTCATCGGATCGATGCCTTCGAATGGCTCGTCGAGGAAGACGAGCTCCGGCCCGTGGATCAGCGCGGCCGCGAGTGCCAGCTTCTTCTTCATGCCGTAGCTGTAGTCGCGCACGAGCGTGCCCGGCTGCGGTGCGAGGTCGAGCGTTTCGAACATCTCGCGCGCGCGAGCGCTGATGACGCTGGTGGGAAGTCCGTGGATCCGCCCGACGAACTGGAGGAACTGCGAGCCGGTGAGGTACTCGAGGAGGCTCTCGTCCTGAGGCATGACGCCGATGCGCCGTTTGATCTCCATCGGATGTTCTTCGATGTCGAGCCCGAGGACGCGAATCGTTCCCGCGGATGGGCGCAACAGGCCTGTGGCCATGTTGATCGAGGTGGTCTTGCCCGCGCCGTTCCGGCCGAGGAGTCCTACGAGCGATGCGCGGACGATGCGCAGAGAGACATCGCTCACCGCTACGGTGTCGCCGAAGCGCTTCGTCACGCCGTCGAGCGCGAGCGCCACTGGAGGGCCGTTCGTAGCTTCGCGTTCCATCGAGTCGCGTCCTTCTCGCTATTGAACTCATGATCGCATTCAAGGTCATGGGGCGCTAATCGTGAAAAACCGGCCGCGCCCCACACTCCACTAGAATCGACGACCATGCTCACGATGCGAAATGCCCTCGCACTTGTCACGTTTGCTGCAGTCTGTGCTCTCACCACCACGCCGGCACCCGCGCAAACTCGCAACTACGACCTGCTCCTCGGTCCGGGCAAAGCGGGATTCGAGACGGTGACGGTGCACGCCGGGCTCCACGAGGTGCACTACGAATACAACGATCGCGGCCGCGGGCCGAAACTCGACTCGACGATTCATGTTGATGAGCATTCGATCCCGGTCTCTTTGAGGACGACAGGCGTCGACTACTACAAGACTCCCGTGACGGAGTCGTTCGATACGAATGCGGGACGCGCTGCCTGGTCTAACGGTTCCGAGAAGGATTCTGCACCCGCGGGCAGCGGCTTCTATCTCAGCATGTATGGCGCTCCGGAAGAGAACGCGCTGCTCGCGCGCGCACTGCTCTCCGCGCCGGAGCACCGGCTGTATCTTCTCCCCGCGGGCGAGGCGGCATTGCGCAAGCTTGGCGACACCACTGTCGTCAGCGGCGATAACAAGCAGCACGTCACCTGCTACGAAGTCGCCGGTCTTGGCTTCGTTCCCGATCCGCTCTGGCTCGACGACGACAACGAGCTCTTCGCCTCCGTCTCTTCATGGTCATCGCTGATCCGCGAAGGGTGGGATTCCTCCGCGAAGACACTCCTCGATGCGCAGAAGCGGTGGCGGGACGAATCGAATCACGCGATGACGAAGCGGCTCATGCACGACGAAGGACCGCGGATCGCGATCAGGAACGTCGCGATCTTCGATCCCAAAACCATGAAGACCAGTGCGCCGGACAGGATGGTCACCATTCGCGGCAATCGAATCGAGCGCGTCGGACCGGTCACCACGACGGACGCATACACCATCGATGGTCAGGGCCGCGTACTGATGCCGGGACTGTGGGACATGCATCAGCATTTTTCGGAGGTCGATGGACTGCTCGACATCGCGAACGGCGTGACCGGCGCGCGCGATCTCGGCAATGACGTCGAGTTCATCGCCGAGCTGAAGAAGAAGTTCGAGAGCAACGAGCTGATCGGACCGCGCATCGTGCTCGCCGCTCTGATCGACGGCACGAGTCCATACACGGGACCGACGAAACTGATCGTGGACAGCGAAGCTGACGCGCGCCGAGTCATCGATCGCGTCGCCCCCCTCGGGTTCGAACAGACGAAGATCTACAGCTCGATCAAGCCCGAGCTCGTGCCGTTCATCGCGAAGGTTTCGCACGAGCATCACATGCGCGTCAGCGGTCACATCCCGGCCGGCATGACGGCGGCGGAAGCCGTACGCGCCGGCTATGACGAGATCCAGCACGCGAACATGCTCATGCTCAACTTCATGCCGGATGTGAAGGAGACGCGCACTCCCGCGCGCTTCACCGCCGTGGCGGAGCGGGGAGCGGCGCTCGATCTTCGATCGGAAGAGGTGAAGAAGTTCATTGCGCTCCTGCGCCAGCACAAGACGGTCATCGATCCGACGCTGAACATCTTCGAGAATCTCTTCACGGCGCGCAGAGGCGAGATCGATCCGTCGTACGCGATGATTGCCAATCGTCTTCCGCCGCAGGTGCGGCGAGGTTTCCTGACGGGAGGCCTGGCCGTACCGGAAGGGATGGATCGGCGGTATCGCGATTCGTTTGCGAAGATGCTGGGCCTGGTGAAGTTGATGTACGACGGCGGAATCACAGTCGTCGCGGGGACCGACACGCTCGCCGGCTTCGCGCTGCACCGCGAGCTCGAGCTCTATGTGAAGGCCGGAATCCCGGCACCAGCAGTGCTGCGCATCGCGACCCTCGGCGCCGCAACAGTCGCGCGGCGCGAGCAGGAGCTCGGCACCATCGAACAAGGCAAGCTCGCAGACATGGTCCTCATCGACGGGAACCCGGCGAAGAACATCAGCGACATCCGCAAGGTCGCACTCGTGATCAAGGATGGGAAGGTGTTCGATCCGAGAGAGATCGAACGGGAGCTCGGGGTGCAATCACCGGCGAACCCGGGAGATTGACATATCAACAAAAGTTGATATGATGTCTCGCGATGGCTGAAGCAGTCCTCCGCACCTTGCGCTCCGATGATGCCGTGGCGCGGCTCGCGCGCATTTTTCACGCGCTCTCCGATGAGACGCGGCTGCGGATCGTCGGGCGGCTGCTGACCGGCGAGCAGTGCGTCTGCAACCTCACCGACATCCTGGGCGCCTCGCAGTCGCGCCTCTCCTTTCATATGAAAACGCTGAAAGACGCCGGGCTGGTCACGCAGAGGCGCGACGGCAAATGGATTCATTACTCGATCGTTCCCCAGGCCGTAGTCGAGATCAGGCAATTGCTCGGCGGGATCGCCGAGCGGGCCGCGAAGTGTTGCGGCTGAAAAAAATTTTGAACAATCCATCAACAAATGTTGATGCGTAAGAAGGAGAACAACATGTCAGAGAATTCGATCAAGGAAGTCGTCAAGGAGAAGTACGGCGCTGCCGCGCAGCGTGTGTCCTCAGGAAAGATCGGCTGCTGCGGCGGGAGTTGTGATGGCGATCCGATCACCTCCGATCTCTACAACGAGCTGGAGAAGGGCAGCATCCCCGAGTCCGCCGCTCTCGCGTCCCTCGGCTGCGGCAATCCGACGGCGTTGCTGCAACTCAATCCCGGAGAGACGGTGCTCGATCTCGGGTCGGGTGGCGGCATCGACGTCCTCCTTTCGGCCAAACGAGTCGGGCCGGCAGGAAAGGTCTATGGGCTCGATATGACCGACGAGATGCTCGAGCTCGCACGCCGCAATGCAGCGGAAGCCGCGGCCACGAACGTCGAGTTCCTCAAAGGCGAAATCGAGTCCATCCCGCTGCCCGATGCCTCGGTCGACGTGATCATCTCGAATTGCGTCATCAATCTCTCAGCGGACAAGGATCGAGTTCTGCGCGAAGCCTATCGGGTGCTGAAGCCCGGCGGGAGGTTCGCCGTTTCCGACGTCGTCGTGCGCGGCGATGTTCCTGATGCCGTTCGAAAGAGCGTGGAGCTGTGGGTCGGTTGTGTGGCCGGCGCGCTCGGAGATCGGGAGTACATCGAGAAGCTCGAGAACGCAGGATTCACGGAAGCCTCGATCGAGCCGACGCGGGTGTATCGCGTCGAGGATGCGCGAGCATTCCTCGCCGATGCCGGAATCGACGCAGACACGGTTGCGCCCGAGGTCGACGGCAAGTTCATGAGTGCGTTCGTTCGCGCGCGCAAGTGAACATCGAAATGTGGCCAACGGCGCGCTCGGGCCATCAGTTCCTTCTCCCCTCCGCGAGGGGAGAAGGTGCGCGAAGCGCGGATGAGGGGTTCGTGCAACGCGCGAACAGGAGCCCCTCATCCGCCTTCGGCACCTTCTCCCCCGTGCGGGGGAGAAGGAACTAGTCGGCTCAAACCCGCATTAACACTGCTTGGTTTCTTTCTCTCAGTCCCGGCGGACGGTCAGCGTGCCGCGCGGCGGCGCGCGATCGGGACTACGGTGATCGTCGCCGCGCTGCTCGTCGCGGTTCCACAACTATTCGTGACTCGCGCCCAGAAGTGTGTGGTCTGGGTGAGAGGGCGTGTCGAGATCGTCGGCCCCGTGCCGGCCGGATACGACGAATCGCCGGCCAGCCCTTCGAACCATACGGCCGTCGCGCCGCTGCCGGTGTAGCCGATGGTTAGGGATACCGATGCTCCGGCCGAGACCGTCTGATCCTTCGGCTGTTCGACGATTCGTGGTGCGTTGCACGGCGAGGCCTCGACCGTCACGATCGTACCGCTGCTGTCCGCGGCGGGTGCACAGAGTCCCGTCACGCGGACCCAGTACGACGTCGTCGTCTGCGGGCTCACCGCGATCGCCGCGCCCGTTCCGCCGGACACCTTCGAAGACACATCTCCGCTCACACCCGTGTACCACTGGTAGCTGAGCGGCCCGGTGCCGGCCGCACTAACCGAGAGCTGCACCGAGCCTCCGCGCACGATCGTCACCCCCAGCGGTTGTGCCGTGATCGATGGCGGCGTACATCCCGCGGCGTTGCCGTACACCGCATCGACGGCGGTGATGTCCCATGCCTGGAGCTGTCCGTCGAGACCGGAGAGGAGGATGTGGTTCATGATCGCCGCGCCGCTGCACTCGAGCGCCGGATCGGTGGAGCAGGCGGCGTTGAGCTTGCGGTTCTGATCCGAATGCCGGAGGCCGAGCGTGTGGCCGAGCTCGTGAACGATGACGCTTTTGAATTGATCGGCCGTGAGCTGCGCCGCCGTGCAGGCGCTGAGTCCCTGGTTCATGCTCACGTCCGCCTCGAGCGTCGTGCCGAACGTCTCGCCTCGGAAGACGTGCGCGCCTCCTCCGAAGTTGGCCGCCGTCATTCCCCCCATGCCGAGCGCACCGCCGGATGTGCAACTGAACGGCTGCACGCCTGCCGCGGTGAGGTTCTTCTCGAAGACGAAGTTGTTGACGCCGTCCGCACCGTCGGTGAAACCCTTGCTGTTCGCGTTCGACGTCGCCAGTACGTAGTTCGTTCCGTGCGCGTTCCATGCGGCGAAGGCGGCGGTGATCTGCGACGTGCCTGTGCCCAACGGCCCGCTCTCGTTGTTTCCCTGATTCCACTTCACGCTGTTCGGGAACGTGTTCCAGCGGGTGCCGAGGCCTGATGCGTACTGCATCGTGTAGGAGGAGGCGGTGTAGACCGCATCGCTGCGCGGACTGGCGTGAATGCCCCCATCCGACTTCAGCACGTTCTCATCCGTGGCGGGGGATGAAGTCTTGCTGCCGCGCGCGACATCATGAACGAACTCGAGAAAAGCGCTCGCGGAACGGAGCGGCTCGAGATGGGGAGTGCCATCGAGATCCCAGCCGTGGATCTCCGAGGAATCGCGCACGAGCAATTCATTGTCGCGCGCGAAACGGAAGCAGCCGAGCTGGAGATCGGTGATCGCGAACGAGCCGTCTTCACGGCGAGAGAGGAACAGCAGAACGTGTTCGCCGTCGAGGAGCGTCGGTGCGCCGGGAACGATGCGCGCTTCGTCGCCGGCAATGCCTCCCGGCTCGTGAATGCGTGTGATCGCCGTTGCGGTTCCCTTGAACGTTTCTTCCAACGCAATCTCCGTCACCGTCTCGATGCCGAAGCGTGATCGCTCGCAGTGGGAACCAAGGACGTAGCCGCTGATGATCGTGTCGGCGCGCCCGATCTCGTCGCGATCGGTCGGGACGATGTACGAGATCGCGGATGCGGTATTCGCCACCAGGAGAATCGCGCACCACGAGATCAGGGAAGGACGAGGCATCCCTGACAAGATGCGTTACGAAGGGGATTCGTGTCGTGACGCGAGTCACGGGGCGAGACTCGAATGTCGCAGAATGGGCCACGATGACGAAGACGTGTTTGCCGTTCCTTCTGCTCTTCACGATCGCCGCATCTGCGCAGGAGCTGTCGCTGCGCGCCCTCTCCGGCCACTGGATCGATGTGCAATATGCCGAGGCGCTGGAGAAATCGCGGTCGCCGCTGGAAGCGGACAAGGTCGTGACGCCAACCGCGCTCTGGCTGTATCAGACGAAGGGTCTATGGCGTCTGCAAGCGACCGACTTTCATGAAGGGTTCGAGCGGCCGGTCGCGAGCATTCGCGCATTGAAGGGTGGCTACGAGTTTGATGCGGGGGAGGCGGAGGCGAGATCGGGAAGCGGCCACCGCATCCCGTTCACCATCGAGAAGCGCGGCGGCGCGATGCTGCTGCACGGCGCGTTCTTCGATGAGACGAAACCGGCGACGTACAAGCGGATCGACGAGTCCGCGGACAACTGGGCGATGCGGCTGCTGCTCGCCGGCAAGTACGCCGACGAACATGGCCGCGCTGCCTCGATCTCGCCGGATGGTGATTTCATGCTGCCGGGCGCGAAGCCGTTCAAGGCGGCGATCGTGCTCGACACGAGCGAGGCTTGCTGCGACTACGTCAACACCGATCGCAAGTCGAATACGCAATACGAGGACCGGATCGCGTATCGCTGGCGCGGATCGACACTCGAGTTGTACGAGGTCATCACGAATCCCGAATCGGAGTGTCCGATCGCGAGTGCGAAGACGCCTTTTGTCGCACTGCGGCCGAGGCGCTGAGAGCAAGGCGTACAGTCCCTGCAAGGAGATAGTCCTTCTCCCCCGCGCACGGGGGAGAAGGTGCCCGAAGGGCGGACCCCTCATCCGCGCTCCGCGCACCTTCTCCCCTCGCGGAGGGGAGAAGGAACCAGGCGTCTTTCAATCGGTGTCGACATCGAAGTGATTCGGTGATGTCGCAAATCCGCCGGCACGCCTTTGCGAAACCCGTAACGTGTTAGCATCGGCTCGGTCCAGTACAAACGAGCCGCATCATGATCGGCGCTACGCTCGCCAACCGCTACCAGATTACAGGGGAGCTCGGACGCGGTGGGATGGGGGTTGTCTATCGAGCCCGTGATCCTCTGCTCGGCCGCGACATCGCGGTCAAGCTGATCCCTCCTCTTCTTCTCACCGCGCAAGCCGAAGAGCGTCTGCGCCGCGAAGCGCAGCTCGTCGCGCAGATGGACCATCCCGCGATCGTCCCTCTCTTCGACATCGGTGAGCATGAAGGTTCGCTTTTCCTCCTCATGCCGGTCGTCGAGGGGCGCAACCTCCGCACGTTCATGGGCGAAAAGCCGCGCAGCCTGGGCCTCGTGCTCGACATCGTCGGCCAGGTCGCCGACGCCCTCGCTTACAGCCACAATCTCGGCGTCGTCCATCGCGATGTGAAGCCGGAGAACGTGATGGTCTCCGGCGACGAGTCTGCGCCGCGCATCCGCGTCACGGACTTCGGACTGGCGCGCACATCGTCCGACGCACATTTCACGCGCAGCGGCGCACTCGTCGGCACGATGTCGTACTTCAGCCCCGAACAAGTCCTCGGCCAGCACATCGAAGGGCGCTCCGATGTCTACTCGCTCGGCGTGATGCTCTTCGAGAGCATCTGCGGCGAAGTGCCGTTCACGGGTGAGACGCAGTCGGTGCTCTACCGCATTGCACACGAACATGTGCGCTCGCCGCGCAGCCTCGGCGCGACGATCGGCGAGGAGCTCGATCAGATCGTGCTGCGCGCGCTGGCGAAGGATCCGTCACGGCGCTTCGACGCCGCGGAGTTCGCCGACTCCGTCCGCCGCTGCCGTTTGCGCCTCGACGAAGACGAGCGCAACGCCGCGGTCGCGCTCTCCACGACCTCGATCTTTCAGCGGCCCGCGCTCGCGCCTCTGATCGGACGGGAGCGCGAGCTGACCGAGCTGCAGCGCCGCCTCAACGTTGCGATGGATGGCGAGTGCCACTTCGCATTGATCGGCGGCGATCCGGGCATCGGCAAGACGCGGCTCGTCGAAGAGATCGAGACGCTGGCGAAGGCGCGGCGCGTGCGCGTGCTGCACGGACGCTTTCACGAACAGGAGCAGTCGATTCGCTATCAGGGTTTCGTCGAAGCGATTCAGGAGTACTTCGGCCTGCGCAGCGCAGGACGCCTTTCGGGCGAGCTCGCCGACTTCTCCGACCTCGCCGCCGATCTGATCTCGGTCTTCCCGGTGCTGGTCGACATCGCCGAACTGCGCACGCAATCGGATTCTGGTGCGCCTTCCAGCGTTCGCGGCGATGACCGCACGCAGATCTACGAGCTGCTGGCGCGCACCTTCATCCGCATCGCCGGCGGGAATCCACTCGTGCTCGTGTTCGAGAATCTCCATGCGGCAGAGGTCTCGCTCGACGGGCTGCAGTATCTGGTTAGACGCGCATCCGCAACGCCTTTGTTCATTCTCGGCACATGGCGGCCGACGGAGGTGACGCGCCGCCACGGTCTCATGCGGCTGATCGATTCCTTCTCCGGCGATCCGCGCTTCACCTCCATCACCGTCGGTCCGCTCTCCTCGGGCGAGCATCGGCGGCTCGTGGAGTCGCTGATCGGCAGCGCCGCGATCGATCACGATCTGCTGAATCGCATCTACGAGGCGACGGAAGCGAATCCGTTGTTCACCCGCGAGCTCGTACGCTCGTTCATCGACTCGGGCGGCATCGTGCGCCGCGCGACGGGCGAGTGGTCGCTCTCCGGCGACATCGCGATCTCCTCCGCGCCGCTGCCGGCCACGATCCAGCAGATCGTCGCCAAGCGGATGGAGCGCTTGCCCGAAGAGCTGGGCGAATTGCTCGCTGTCTGTTCGATCCTCGGAAGATCGTTCGACGTCGCCGATCTCGAGACGCTCGTGCCCGACATCGGCGATCTCGATGGCAGCATCGACAAGCTGATCGCTGAAGGGCTGCTCGAGGAAGACCGCGAATCGCGCGCGGACCGCGTCAGCTTCTCCAGCGGCATCGTGCGGGACGTGCTCTATTCGACGATCACACGCCGCCGCAAGAAATCACTGCACCGCCGTTTCGCCGAGCAGCTCGAGCGGCGCAATGAAGGCCGCATCGAGCGCGTGCGGCGCCAGCTCGTGCATCACTACGCGGAAGGCGATGTCGGCGAGAAGGCGATCGAGCACGGCCTCGCCGCCGCGCGCCATGCGTTCGATGCGTTCCGGCCCGAAGATGTGCAGCAGCTGCTGGCGCCGGTGATGGAGTTCACGGAAGAAGAGCCGGCCAGCGGCGATCGCGCATCGCGAGCGGAGGCACACCTGCTGCTCGCGCGCTCGCTGCAGATGACGGGCAACGCGGAGCCTGCAGCGCGCGAAGCGGCGGCCGCGCATCGTCTGTACGATGCGATGGGAAAGACGGAGTCCGCACTCGATGCGGTGTTGCTCGCGGGCGAGGCGGCGTGGCAGGCGCGCAAAGTCGACGAAGCGCAGCGATGGATCGATCGCGGATTGGAGAGTGCGCGCCGCGAACATCGCATCGATGTGCTGCGCCGCCTGCTGTCGCTCGCAGCGACGATCATGAATCTGCGCTGCCAGTACGGTGCGGCGGCGGAACTGCTCGATGAGCTCGAGCGGCTCGATCAGCCCGCGATGGTGAACGCCGCGCCGCGCCGTCCCGGAGGACGCATCGTCGTCGCATCGTCGACCGATGTTCACGCAATGGAACCGGCGCAGATCACGACGGTCGAGGAAGGGGAGATCTTTCCGCTCGCCTGCGAGACGCTCGTGCGGACGGATGGCCGGGGACATCTCCTGCCGCTGCTGGCGAAGGGATGGAAGAGCGAAGGCGAGGGGAGCCGCTTCCGCTTCACGCTGCGGCGCGATGCGATCTTCCATGACGGCGGGATGATGACGGCCGATGATGTGCGCCGCTCCTTCGAGCGCGCGGTGCGCTTCCGCGAAGGTGAGCTGGCGCCCGGTGTGAGCGCGATCCTCGGCGTGAGTGAATATCGCGCGCAGCGTGCGGAGGCGATCGAAGGCATTACGGTGATCGCCGACGACGAGCTCGAGATCACACTGCGCGATCCGCTGCCGATCTATCCCGCTCTGCTGACGGATCCGGCAACCGCCGTCGTGCATGAAACAGCGGGCGGTATCGCCGGCACCGGACCGTTCCAACTGAAGAGCCGTGCGCCGGGCCGCATCATTTTCTCGCGGCGCGGAGATGGTCTCGGCGTGATGCCGCTGCTCGACGAGGTCGAGTTCCGCACGATTCCATCCGCCTCCGAGATCGCGGAGAAGCTGCGCTCCGGTGAGATCGATGTCGCGCGCGATCTCACGCCGAACGATGTCGACACGCTGCTTCGCGACCGCCGCGTGCGGCGCACGTTCGTCGAAGCTCCGAAGCCGACGACGTGGTTCGCGCTCTTCAACACGATGAGCGAAGTGGGAAAGAGTGCAGCTCTTCGTCAGGCACTCACGCGGCTCGTGCGCACACATGATCTCGTCTGGCGCTCGATCGGCCGCCTCGGGCATCCCGCGGTCTCGCTCATTCCTCCCGGCTTTCTCGGTCACGATCCGGGCCGCAGGCGCGCGCCGCTCACGACGCTGGAAGCGAGCGAGATGCTGAAGGCGAGTGGGTTGCCGCAGCCGATTCGGTTGCGTGCGCTCGTTCATCCGCTCCTGCGCGAGCGCTATCGCAAGCTGCTCGATGCATTGCTCACGGTGTGGGGCGATGCGGGCATCGAGCTCACGGCGGAGGCCGTGACGATCGACGACTTCGTCGGCCGGCTCGATGACAATCGTGACGTCGATGTGCTGCTCATGCGGTGGAACGCCGACTATGAGGATCCCGACACTTTCACGCATTCGCTGTTTCATTCGTCGGCGGGCCTGCTCCATGGATGGTTCTGGTCGCCGGAGACCGACTCGCTGTGCGAGCGCGCGCGTGTCGATACGGATCCTGCTGCGCGCGAGCTGCTCTATCGCAAGTTCGACGCCGCGCTCATCGACAGCGGTGTCGTGCTGCCGCTCTTTCACGAGATCGACTATCGCCTCGCGGGGCCCGCGGTGTCGCATCTGAATCTCATGAGCACTGCTCCGTATGTCGATTACATGGAGATCGCGCGCGTCGAGCCGGAAGGAGCGCCGGCGACGATGCCTGCCGGCGGGACGCTGCATGTCGCGATCGCGGAAGGTGTCGCGGATCTCGATCCCGTCAATGCGGCGACCGCGGAAGTGGGCGAGGTCACGGCGACGATCTTCGACACGCTGACGCGCGCACGCGAAGGGGCGCGCATCGCGCCCTGGCTCGCCTCGGGCATCGCGATGGAAGCAGGCGGCACGCGCGCGCGCATCGCGATCCGCGAGAATGCGCGCTTCCACGACGGCCGGCATCTGACTGCGCGCGACGTCCGCTATTCGTGGGAGCGATTGCTGCGCTCGCGCAACCAGCATCACTGGGCGTTCGCCAGCATCCGCGGCGCGCGCGATTTCATCGAGGGCAGGACGGACTCGGTGTCGGGCATTCAGCTCGTCTCGACGCACGAGCTCGTCGTGCACCTCGAGACGCCTTGCTCATTCTTCCCGGCGCTGCTCGCCGATGTGCAGGCAGCGATCGTCGTCGAAGGGACGACGGCGGTGACCGGCGGTTGGAAAGAGGGCTGCATCGGGAGCGGGCCGTTCCGCGTGGCGCGCTTCGAGCCGCGGCGCCGTATCGAGCTCGAGCGCAATCCGTTCTACTGGCGGGATGGACTGCCGCGTTGTGACGCACTCGTGTTTCATCTGGGAATCAATGCGGATCAGGCGCGCGAGGAATTGATCGACGGCAATCTCTCGATCGCGTCCGGCCTCTTTCCGGCGGACGTCGAGAAGCTGCGGCAGATGCCGGAGCTCGCGGCCGGCTTCCGCGCGATTCCGCGCCTCTCGACGTATTACGCGGCGTTCAATTCGCAGCGAGGGCCGCTCCGTAATATGGAGCTGCGGCGCCGCATCGTGCGCGCGCTCGACGTCCCTGCGCTCGTACGCCGCGGCATGGGACGACTGGCGATTCCCGCGAATGGAATCATCCCGCCGGGCTTGCTCGGGCATGGACCATCGAACGAGTTTGGCCGCGCATCGCGGCAGCTCGAGACACGCGTCGACGTCGGTCTCAACGTACTGATGCACCCGCTCCTCCTCGGCGAGTTCTCGTCGTTCGGCGAGCTGATGCTGGAGGCACTCGCGCTCGCCGGCATTCGCGTCGAAGTGCTGGCGCGTACCTCGGCGGAGTTCCGAGATCCCGATCTCCGTGCGCGCGCCGACATGTTGATCTCGCGCTGGGTTGCTGACTATCCCGATCCCGACACATTCGCCAGCGGGATCTTCTCCAGTCATGCGCAGAACGCGTGGCCGTACTGCGGGACACCGGAGCTCGATGAGTTGATCGCGCGCGGCAGGTCGGAAGTCGATCCGTCGATTCGTCATGGGATCTATCGCGAGATCGAGGCGATCATCGCGGCGAATGCCGTCGTTCTTCCGCTTTTTCACGAACAGGTCTATCGCTTTGCGCGGCCTTCGATCGAAGGGATGACGCTCAATGTGTCGTTTCCCGAAGTCAATTACGAGAGCATCTGGATGGGGCGCTGAGGTGGCGGTATGACGAAGAACAAGAAGCCGAAGGACACGACGGACGAGATCAGCCGCGATGTGCACTGGCGCGCAGTCGGGTCGCCACCATGCGTGATCGTGTTGTATGGCGGAGAGCTTGGCCAGCGCGTCGCGCTGACCGGCAGTGAGACGATCATCGGCCGCGATGACGACGTTGCGGTGAGCATTCCGATCCACACGATCTCGCGGCGGCACGCGCGGATCTTCGTCGCCGATAACGTCTATCGCATCGAAGACCTCGGCAGCACAAATGGGACGTTCGTGAACGATGCGCCGATCGAAGGGCCGCGCCGGCTGGAGAATGGTGACCTGATCCGCTGCGGCGGCTCGGTCGTGAAGTTCATCGCCGGAGGCAACGTCGAGGCGATGTATCACGAGGAGATCTACAACCTGGCCATCACGGACGGTTTGACGCAGGCGGCGAACAAGCGCCATCTGCTCGATTTTCTCGAGCGCGAGATCGCGCGCGCCGTGCGGCACGAGCGGCCGTTGTCGCTCGTGATGTTCGACCTCGATCACTTCAAGAAGATCAACGATACGTACGGACATCTGGCCGGCGACCGGATGCTGGTCGGCATCGCGCAATATGTGGCGAGCTCCGTGCGCCGCGAAGAGTTGTTCGCGCGCTATGGCGGCGAAGAGTTCGCGGTGGTGCTGCCGGAGGCAGACCTCGATGAGGCGGCCGGCTTCTGCGAAAGGATCCGCTTGCTGATCGACTCCGCGATCTTCGAATTCGACCAGCACCAGATGCGCGCCACGATCAGCCTCGGCGCGACCACACTGCGCAAGGGCGACACGGTGCAGTCGCTGGTTGAGCGCGCGGATACGCAGCTCTATCAGGCGAAGCGGAGCGGCAGGAACCGCGTGAGCGTGAGCTGACGGAGTCGAGGGACCCGGGCGGGCGGGAGGCGCGCGACATCATCTCTTCGAAACTCCCAGTGTTTATGCGGGTTTGCGCCGACTAGTCCCTTCTCCCCCCGCACGGGGGAGAAGGTGCCGAAGGCGGATGAGGGGGCTCTTGTTCGCGCGTTGCACGAACCCCTCATCCGCGCTTCGCGCAACTTCTCCCCCCGCACGGGGGGGAAGGGACTGATGGGCCCGAGCACCGCGAGTTTCTTTTTCTCAGTCGCGTCGCGCAGCGACGTCGGCCGCTCGGGATGACACGGCCTCGCACACACTATTTCTTCTGATCGCCGGCCGAGACGGCCGTCGATTGCGGGCGGGACGCCCGCTCTCCTTCCTTCCAACGCATCGCGGCAAGAATCCGCGCCCTTCCGCTCGGATGATCGAAGAAGAGAAATTCCTCCACCGGGCCGGGACTCATCTTGCGATATTCGCCGAGATGGAGGGCGGCCTGGGCGAAGCCGTCGGGCTCGTGTGCGGCGTTCAAGCCGTACATATCCGCCTCGGCCTCCTGCGTCCGGATGATCGTGTTGATCACCGGCGTGAGGACGAAGAAGAAGAGCGACGATAGGAGCACGACGAGCGGCAGTGCCGCGGTGTCGCTGATGCCGCGAAGCCCCTGACGCGTACCCCAGCGTGCCAGTGCCCAGCCGAGCGTGAGGCGAAGGGCGACGAACCACATCGCGATCAGGATGGTGAACTTGAACGCCCTGTCGTACGAATGATTGAGCACGTAGTGCCCGATCTCATGTCCCATGAAGGCCTGAATTTCTTCAGGCGAGCCGCGGCGGAGCAGATTGTCATTGATCGTGATGCGCATCGTCGAGCCGAAGCCGGAGACGTTCGCGCTCATGCGCGTCGTCTGTTTGGAAGCGTCGATCTCGTACACATCACGCGCAGAGATGCCATTGGCGCGCGCCATTCGCAGAATCGGCTCGGTGACCTTTGGATCGTGGAGAGGCACGCGCTTGTTGAACAGCGGAGAGAGGAACACCGGCCAGATGAGCTGAAGCAAGACGACGAATGCCGAAGTCGTGATCGCTCCCCAGATCCACCAGGTACGTGACAGCTTGCGGACGATCGCGTAGAGCACCGATCCGACGATCGCGCCCATGACGACATCGAGTGCGAAGTCGAGGCTCAGATCACCCATCCACGCCGCGAAGGTCTGCGTGGAGAGGCCGTATTGATGTTCGCGGAAGAAGCTTTCGTAGAGCGTCAGCGGAAAGCCCGCGACGCCGAGCACGGCGAAGTACTGCAATAGATAAAGGATCGTTTGCAGCCAGGGGCGGCTCGACATCCGTTCCGCGCGCTCACGCATCCTGATGGACCAGCCGAATGCGAGGAGCGCAATCGAGATCGCCGCCCCCCAGAGAAACTCCCAGAGGATCAACCAATAGCCGCCCTCGAAGTACGCATCGGAGCGGGCCTTCGCCGCAGGCGGCATCAGCGCGAGATAGGCGTTCGTCGCCGCCTCCGGATCGAAGTGTGCCGAGGCCTGTGCGGCTTGCGGGATTGGGATCGGGGAAGGGAGCACGCTTTGCGGCTCGGCCGCGAAGGCGGCGAGCGAGACGAGACAGAGGACGAGGAGGAGGAGCGAACGGTACCGCATGTGGAAGGATGAGAACGAGAGCGCGCGGAAAAGGTTTCAGCGGAGCGCGTCCATGCACGAGATGGGAACGACAACCCTCAAAACCGTGTTGTGCCCGTCGCATGACCACTCTCGCGCCTGAAGCCACTGCCTTGTCCGAACGCGTGCGCGCGGCAACCGAGCTTTTGGAGGCGATCGATCGCGACCGCGGCATCATTGCCGAGCTCACGCCCGAGGAGCGCGAACGCTTTCTCAAAGCGACGCGTATCGTGTCCGATCCCGATCCGCGTGCGCGCCGTCGTCTCGTGAAGGCCAGCAAGCGCCAGCGCAAGGCGGCGATTGCGAAGCAGGATGAAGAGGTCTTCGCCGTGACCGGAATCCGCGAGCTGCGCCGCAAGCCGGTCTTCACGACGCCGAACTACTACCGAGACGAGGCCACTCCGCTGCTGCCTCTGCCCGAATCCGAGCAACCGAAAACAGCGGAGCCGCGTCACTGCTATGTCTGCAAGCAGCACTATCAGGCCGTGCATCACTTCTACGATCAGCTCTGCCCAGCCTGCGCGGACTTCAATTTCGCGAAACGGACGGAGCTCGCCGACCTCACGGGCCGTGTCGCACTGCTGACCGGTGGCCGCGTGAAGATCGGTTATCAGGCCGGATTGAAGTTGCTGCGCGCCGGAGCACGGCTGATCGTGACGACGCGATTCCCGCGCGACTCCGCGGCCCGCTACGCAGCGGAGCCCGATTTCGCCGACTGGTCCGAGCGCGTGGAGATCTACGGTCTCGACCTTCGCCACACGCCGAGCGTGGAGGCGTTCTGCACGGAGATCCTCCACACGCGCGAGCGTCTCGACTTCATCATCAACAATGCCTGTCAGACAGTGCGGCGGCCGCCCGCGTTCTACGAGCACATGATGGAGCGTGAAACGGCCGCCCTGCACGACCTCGCCGCCGCGGAGCGCCGCCTCCTCGGCGGCTTCGCCGGGCTGCGCGGCTACGACATGCTGGCGAAGCGATCGGAGATCGCCGGCGTGATCGGTTCGGCGGAACTGTCGCAGGTGCCGCTGCTTCCGGAAGACCAAGCGCCGTCGGGTGAGCTGTTCCCCGAGGGGAAGCTGGATCAGGATCTTCAACAGGTCGATCTGCGCGGGCGGAACTCGTGGCGCCTGCTCCTGCACGAAGTGTCATCGGTCGAACTGCTGGAAGTGCAGCTCGTGAACGCCGTGGCGCCGTTCATCATCAATGCGCGGCTCAAGCCGCTGATGCTGCGGACGGCGAATCGCGACAAGCACATCGTGAATGTCTCGGCGATGGAGGGGCAGTTCTATCGCAACCAGAAGACCACGCGGCATCCGCACACGAACATGGCCAAGGCCGCGCTCAACATGATGACGCGCACCTCTGCAGCGGATTACGAGAGGGATGGCATTCACATGAACAGCGTGGATACGGGCTGGGTGACGGACGAGGATCCCGCGGCGATTGCCGCGCGCAAGCGAGACGAGCAGCGCTTCCATCCGCCGCTGGACATCATCGATGGAGCGGCGCGCATCGTTGATCCGATCATCTCCGGAATCAACACGGGAAGGCACGTGTGGGGCCAGTTCCTCAAGGATTACAAGCCGACGGACTGGTAGGGTGCAGCGGCTGGTTAGCGTGCATCGCAGCCGCTTGCCGAATGGCAGCGCAAAGGATCGGGAAGGTCAACATGTGGACCAATCGCGTCAGATCGCAACCGATCCGATGTGTTTCAACGAAACCGCGTCGACATTGTTCGCCAGCGGAAACGAATCCTCTCCTGCATGGATGACATAGAGGCGATCGAGCTGGAGGTCGTCGCACGCGGCACGCATCGATCGCGTCAGGGCCGGCGCAACCGTCCGCTTGATCTCGAATCCGATGCGCCGTCCGCGGCGCAAGACGAGCAGATCCAGTTCTGCGCCAGCATGCGTCGCCCAGAAGAAGATCTCGCCACGCTGAAGCTCCAGGCGGTTGATGAGATCCTCGACGACGAATCCTTCCCACGAGGCTCCGACTTTCGGGTGGCCATGGAGATCTTGCTCCGACTCGATGCCGAGCAACCCATGCAGAATCCCCGAATCGATCACGTAGACCTTGGGCGCTCGCACCTGCCGCTTGCTGAGGTTCTCGAACCAGGGTGGTAGTTGGCGGATGACGAGCGCTGACGACAGCAGGTCGAGGTAACGACGGACTGTCGTTGCGGATACGCCAAAGGCACGCGCCAGCTCGGCTCCGTTCCAGAGCTGTGCGTGGTAGTGCGCGAGCATGGTCCAAAACCGATAAAGCGTCTCGGAGGGGATCGTCACGCCGAGTTGCGGCAGATCGCGCTCGAGAAAGGTGCGAATGAAGGCGCTGCGCCATTCGAAGCTGGCGGCATCGGAAGCGGCGAGGAACGAGCGCGGAAATCCGCCGCGCAGCCAGAGCAGATCGCGGCGCGCCAAACCAACTTCGTCGATCTCGAACCCACCGAGCGGGTAGTGAAAGATTCGTCCCGCCAGCGATTCAGACGACTGACGCAACAGTTCCGGTGAAGCGCTGCCGAGAACGAGGAATCGCGCAGGCGTGCCGGGGCGATCGGCGAGCACACGCAGCAGCGGAAACAACTCCGGGCGGCGTTGGATCTCGTCGAGGACGACCAGCCCGCGAAGGGGCTCGAGAGCGAGTTGGGGATCGGCGAGTCGCGCAAGATCTCGCGGATTCTCCAGATCGAACCGCACGGCTTTCGATTCACCCTCGGCAAGGGTGTTTGCGAGCGTGGTTTTTCCCACTTGCCGGGCACCAATGAGTGCCACCACGGGGTACCGGCCGAGCAGTTCGCGAACTCGCTGAACCTGTCGCCTTCTAGGGATCATAGACCTAGATTACCTTGAAAATCGAGCGATTGATGATCGAATTTCGATGTGCAGGGAGTTCCTCAAGGATTACAAGCCGGCTGACGGGTAGGGTGCAGCGGCTGGTTAGCGTGCGGCCCGGATCGTCCGTGAATCGTAAGCCCAGTGCAGCAGCGCCTGCCGCTGCTTTCGATGGCACTCGAGATTGCCGTCGGGGCACCCGTGACGGATTTGCGCGACGTGGCGCGTCATCGCCTTCCAGCGTTTGATCTGCCGTTCATCGTCATCGCTGCGGCGGCCGAGGTAGTAACGGCAGTACCACTGAAACCAGCCGCGCGGATCCTGATCGCGAATCCATCCTTTGCGCTGCCATTCGGCGAGCGGCTGCGATGCATTGACGCCGAAGAAATTGAGCGCTGGATCGTGGCGCTCGCGGCAGAGCTTCGCCTTTTCGAACCAGCTCGCCGGAAATTCGTTTGCACAGTCGGTCATGTAGCGGCCGCCGAAAATGCCGAGTGCGAGCAGCTCTTTCGGCGTGAGTTGCGGTTTGAAGTCAGGGTGAAAATTGCGGCCCGCAGGTTCGGTGAGTTGGTAGACGTACTGCTCCTGCATCAGGTCTGAGACTTCGATCCAGCGCGGTTGCATTTGTTGCTGATTCTGGCGCGGTCCGTGGTAACCGGCAACGACCGATCTCTCGTCATCCCGAGCGAAGTCGAGGGACCCGGGTGGGTGGGCGGTACGAAGATCATGTCGCGCGCCTCCCACTCACCCGGATCCTCGACTTCGCTTCCCAGGAAACTTCCAGTGTTTATGCGGGTTTGAGCCGACTAGTCCCTTCTCCCCCGCACGGGGGAGAAGGTGCCGAAGGCGGATGAGGGGCTCTTGTTCGCGCGTTGCACGAACCCCTCATCCG
>JACXTT010001552.1_pt1 | contig 38037 bp, 37 predicted proteins | sample 9270951 | NCBI WGS metagenome assembly JACXTT01 (sample SAMN15532306, study PRJNA645909) | rock metagenome | isolation source: weathered quartz diorite | place: Puerto Rico | collected 2017-06-21
TACGCCAAGCGGGAGGTGCGGTTGAAACGATGACGTGTGACGTGCGTCAGAACGATCAGGTCGAGGCGGTTATTCAGAAGACCGTCGATGCGTGGGGCCGAATCGATGTGCTGATCAATAACGCCGGCGCGAGCTTTGTCGCGCATGCACATGACATTTCACCGAATGGGTTTGCCGCGATCGTCGCTATTAATTTGAATGGAACGTTTAACTTCTCCCGCGCGGCGGCCAAAATCATGATGGAGAAGAAAACCGGCGGAAATATCATCAACGTTTCGTCAGACTCTGGCGTCTATGGCGCTGCGACTATGAGCCACTACGGCGCCGCGAAAGCTGGAGTCATCAATCTCACGCGTTCCCTTGCCATCGAATGGGCGCGGTATGGTATTCGCGTCAATTGTGTCTCTCCGGGGCCGATTGAGACCCCTGGCGTCAAAGAAGTGTTGTGGCCGACGCCGGAGCTGCAGCAGAAAGCCGTCAATGGTACGGCGCTCAAGCGTTTTGGCACAGGGCTCGAAGTGGCGTGGCCCTGCGTTTTCTTGGCCTCATCAGCTTCGAGTTATATCACTGGCGCGAATCTGCAAGTTGATGGATACGCCATGGCTGCTGGTGATCCTGCCAGCCGATTGAGTTAATAGCCCTGAGTGTAGCAGGAGTAAAAGTATGACAGGTATTGTGTCCTTTGGTTCGTATGTCCCGACGTATCGCTTGCCGCGCGACGTGATTGCGAAGGAATGGGGGACTCCCTCCCTCGGCGGTGAGCGTGCGATTGCGAACTTTGATGAAGACAGCCTGACGATGGCAGTGAATGCCAGTGTAGATGCACTCGGCGGTCGCGACCCTCGTTCGCTCGCAGGCGTCTTTTTTGCGTCGACTACTTCGCCTTATCGTGAAAAGCAGGCCGCCGTCACTGTCGCCACCGTGCTGGAAGCGAGTCCAGAGATTCGCACGATAGACTTCACGGATTCGCTGCGCGCCGGCACCTCCGCGTTGCTCACTGCGCTTGAGCTCGTGCAGCCGGGGAAGACCATTTTGGTGTGCGCCGGAGATTTCCGCATGGGCGAGCCAGATTCGCAGCAGGAGCAGAATTACGGTGACGCCGGCGGAGCCATTTTGGTTGGAACAGAAAATGTCATCGCCGAGACGGTGGGGACCTACAGCGTCAGCCAAGAATTTCTGGGCACCTGGCGCACTGAAGAACAAGATTACCTGCGCTCTTTTCCTGGAGCATTTGAAACTAGGTTCGGCTACAACCGCTTCATTGCCGCCGCCGTGCAAGGCGTGCTGAAAAAATGCAACCTGACGCCCAAAGACATTGCTAATGCGGCGATCGCCGCTCCGGCGCAAAGAACGCTGCAAGCTGCCCTCCGGGGACTAGGCTTAGACGCGAAATCCCAAGTGCAAGACACCTTTTGGAATACCGTGGGTGATGCAGGCACGGCGCAGCCTCTGGTGTTGTTAGCGGCTGTGCTCGAACGTGCAAAACCCGGCGATCTTATTCTTGTGGTGGGCTATGGCGACGGCGGTGACGCCGCAATTTTCCGTGTGACTGAGGCAATAGCCGGATTCAAAGCGGCGCGCAGCCTTTTTTCGCAAATCGAAGTGAAGCGCACGATGTCGTCCTACGGCAAGTATGCACGCTTTCGCAAGTTAATGCGCAAGGACTATACAACGACAGATATGTCTACGCCGGTTGTGCTGCTGCGGGATCAAAAAGAGATTCTTCCTCTCCATGGCGGCAAATGCCCAAAGTGCAGCACTCTCCAGTTTCCCATCCACCGCATTTGTATCGAATGTGGATATCGCGAAGGCTTAGAGGAGGTGAAACTTTCTCGGAGAGGAAAGTTGTTTACCTTTACCCATGATTACTTGACGGAAACTCCTGATCCACCCACAACCCATGCGGTGATTGATCTCGACGGCGGAGGTCGAGTGTACGTACAAATGACTGATTGTGAGTCGGATCGAGTCGAAATTGACATGCCTTTAGAACTGACGTTCCGGAAATATCACGAAGGCTACGGCATCAAGAATTATTTCTGGAAAGCACGACCGGTGAATAAATAAAAGAGCCGCATATAGCTTATGGCTTATGGCATATAGCTTATGGCTTATGGCATATAGCTTATGGCTTATGGCATATAGTTTATAAGCTATCTGCTATAGAGTGAGCGAAGCGAACGGGCCATTAGCCATACGCCAAATTGAAAGGAGGCCTTTCATGAACATTCGGGATAAAGTTGCGGTGATTGGTGCTGGATGTAGCAAGTTTGGAGAAAACTATGACATGAGCGCCGAAGACATGATCGTCAGTGCAGCGTTTGACGCCTATACCGACGCCAAGATCGATCCCAGCCAGATTCAGGCGGCATGGGTTGGAACGCTGAGTTCCGCCAATGCCGGCAACGCCCTGGCTGATCCGCTGAAACTTTTTAACATTCCCATCACACGTGTAGAAAATTATTGCGCTTCCGGCATGGACGCTTTCCGTAATGCTTGCATGGCAGTGGCCTCCGGTATGTACGACATCGTGCTTGCCCTGGGCTTTGAGAAGCTGCGCGACTCAGGCCAACGTGGCTTAGGTACTTTTGGAAATCATCCCGTAGTAGGCTATGGCACAACCGCTCCTTCGCTGTTCGCAATGGCGGCGAACCGATATTTTTCTACGTATGGCATCGACAAGCGTGCACTCGCCAAAGTAGCGATGAAGAACCATCACAACGGCACTATGAGTCCTAAGGCGCATTTTCAGATGGAGGTTACCGAAGAGCAAGTGGTGAATGCCCCGCTGATCTGTAGCCCGCTTGGTCTGTTTGATTGCTGCCCGACGACGGATGGCGCTGCCGCAGTCATTATCTGCAAGGCTGAACTCGCGAAGTCATTCCGTCCTGACCCCGTATTGGTGAAAGGGGTAGGGCTGGCCGTGACTTCCGGTGAACCATATCTAAAACCGGGGTTTGCCTATACTGGTTTCCCTGCCACTGCCCAAGCCGCACAATCCGCCTACGAACAAGCTGGCATGACGGTAAAAGATATTGATCTCGTTGAATGCCACGATTGCTTCACCATCACAGAAATCCTCAACATTGAAGACCTCGGTCTCGCGAAGCGCGGCGAAGGCTGGCGCTACGTGGAAGAAGGGCGTGCTGCTATCGGCGGAGAGATTCCCGTGAATCCTTCCGGTGGTCTCAAGTCCTTTGGTCACCCGATTGGCGCTACGGGCGTTCGCATGATCTATGAAGTGTCGCAACATCTGTGGAACAAAGCTGGCGCTCGCCAAGTGAAAGACGCAGAAGTCGGTCTTGCCCACAACCTAGGTGGACCGGGTTCGGTTGGTTGTGTGACGATTCTGGGGAATAGCTAGGACTTTTCGCTGCGCAAAGGTCAGGAGAAAGAGGCAAGGGATTTCGCTCCCCTTGCCTCTTTTTCTTTCTAGTGATTTGTTGCTGACCGCAAAGGGGACTGACAAATACTGCTACAGAGGGGCGCTCATGGATTTTGGGTTTAGTGAAGAACAGGAACTCCTACGACAATCGGCGGCGGACTTTCTTAGTAAAGAATGTCCAATGACCTATGTCCGCCAAATGATGGACGATGCACTCGGCCACTCCGAAGAGTTGTGGAAAAAGATGGCGGATCTCGGTTGGATGGGGCTAATCTATCCTGAAGAGTTCGGCGGCTCTGGCCTCAATATGGTGGATCTCGTGGTGGTGCTCGAAGAGATGGGTAAAGTGGCGGCGCCGGGACCATTCCTTGCGTCGGTGTGCTTGGGAGGATTAGCCATTCTTGAGGCGGGTAACGCCGAGCAGAAGCAGAAGTATCTCCCGGGTATTGCGGCTGGGACCACGAAAGCCACTTTGGCCGTGTTAGAAGAGGAAGCCCGCTGGGACGAGAAAGGGGTCAAACTGCAGGCGCGCAGGGGGAAAAACAATTACTCTTTGAACGGAGTAAAGCTATTTGTTCCAGATGCGCATGTGGCTGACCTGATCGTGTGCATTGCACGCACTACCGAGGGACCGACCCTCTTCATCGTTGATCGGCAACAGGCTGGCGTGACTGTGACCCAACTTAAGACGATGGATCAGACTCGTCGGCTGAATGAAGTGCGCTTCGATAAGGTGCGAGTGAATGCCGACGCCGTTCTCGGCGCTCCGGGAAAAGGGTGGGAAGCGTTGAGTCGAATTCTTGATTGTGGAAAAGTTGCCTTATGCGCTGAGATGTGTGGCGGCGCCCAGAAAGTGCTCGACATGACTGTCGAGTATGCGAAGATGCGTGAGCAGTTTGGCCGACCGATCGGTTCATTCCAGGCCATTCAGCATAAATGCGCAAATATGCTCGTACAGGTCGAGAGCGCCAAATCCGCGACGTATTATGCAGCGTGGGCCGTGGCGAATGTGGCGCCGGAAGCGCCGTTAGCGGCAGCCATGGCCAAAGCCTATTGCAGCGACGCGTACCGCCAAGTGAGTGCGGAAGGTATTCAGGTGCATGGCGGTATTGGCTTTACTTGGGAGCACGATATCCATATTTATTTTAAGCGCGCCAAAGGGTCAGAAGTAACTTTTGGTGATGCTACGTGGAACCGCGAGTTAGTGGCGCAGTATACTTTAGACGTTGCGCCAACAGCGTAGTGACGGATTGAGCCATTGAACGATTGAGTCATTGAAGAATCCTCGAAGAAAGAATCTTCCTAGAGCAATGACTCAATGACCCGATGATCCAATGATTCAATGGTCTCATCGTTTGGCGGCCAAGGTAGGAGGGAATTATGGCGGACAAAAGTGATATCGGCAGAGTTGGTAAACCGGTCACTATGCGGATTGAAGCCGGGAAGATTCGAGAATTTGCCAAGGCAATCAAAGATCCCAATCCGTTGTACCGTGACGAGAATATCGCCAAGGCTGAGATTGGCGGCATCATGCCGCCGCCGACATTCTTAATGGCGCTTGCCCACTGGGATGATGGAGAAGGGCAGCCACGCGTGCAATTAGACACCCGACGTATTCTTCATGGTGAGCAAGAATTTGAATACTTCAAACCGATATATGTTGGTGACACGCTCACTGCAATAACAAAGGTCGCAAATATCTTCGAAAAAAAAGGTGGGCGAGGGGGAACCATGACGTTTGTTGTCATGGATACGGACTTCACCAATCAAAAGGGTGAGAAAGTTGCAGTTGCACACTTCACCGTAATTGAAACCGGGCAAGCCGTCGCCACGAGCTAGAAGGGGGATATATGGCGCGCACAAAACTCTACTTTGAAGATGTGAAAGAAGGCGACGAGCTGCCGTCGTTTACGGTGGAAAACTTAACCCGTGGTGATTTTGTTAAATATGCCGGCGCCTCGGGTGACTTCACGCCGCTGCATTATGACCAGACTTTTGTCGAATCGGCAGGGATTCCGACGGTTTTTGCTATGGGCATGCTGAATGCGGGGATTCTGAGCCGTTTAGTTGCTGACTATGCCGGACTAGAAAATCTGCGCAAATACAAAGTGCGCTTCGCTACGCGCGTGTGGCCGGGTGATTCGGTGACGTGCAAAGGGAAGGTCACTAAGAAAGCTGTCGAAAACGGTGAGAAGATCATCGAAGGCGACGTCCAAGCGCTCAATCAAAAAGGCGAGGTGGCCATCCAGGGAAGTTTCCGCGCCTCCTTGCCGTCGCGTAGTTAGTGTTGCCTTTCCGTGGAATTTAATTCTTATATCACTTTCTGAAAGATCGTCTCTTTCCCCAGATGTGGACAAGGCGCTTAAGCGCCTTGCCTGCAGTCAAAAACGCTACTTTCAAGGCGGAGCTGGAGTGAAGAGACTGCCTTCTTCGTCGATTTCTCCATGCCCCAATTCTCCTCTTCGTTTTCAATTAGGCGGCAATAGGAAGAGTTCGTGACGATTGAGTTGCCTGTTGTTTGTGAAGTTCGGGCTTCGCGTGTTCTTCTTTCCACTGCTTCAAGCCTCGGCGAATGTAACCAGTGTCAATTCCTAACACATTGCAGATATTTAGAAACGAGAATGGCCACTGTTGGTCGTCCTTAAAGAACCACTCTTCGGCTTCCTGCGCGAGTCGTTGGGTGCGTCGATTCCTCTTGCGCCCTTGTTTCCGAAAACAGTCGAGGGCGTTTTCCAAGACTGCGCGCATCAGTGCGAGCTCGCCACGTGAAGTATCCGCATTGCAGGGAGAGTTGTAAAACTGTTCTGGCAATACAGCTGCTAACGGAAGCGCGTGGGTCGCGGCCCCTAAATCGTAAAGGAATGGAGATAAGGCTGGGCGAGAGAACGATTTGCGGTGCTGAACTGGGAGTGATTTTTTCATAATGGATACGCTCTTGTTGAGAAACAGAGGAAAAGTGAAAAAGTTTCACTCCGCCTGCTGATTACTGACTCTGATCCTCAGAGAACGGCAAAGGGGACGGACCAGTGTAGCGTGCTCGCGGTCTGATAAGTTGATCCAGTTGATATTGTTCAATCGCATGACCGATCCACCCGAGAGTTCTTCCTAAGGCGAACAACGCCAACGCTGTCCCCGGCGGTTGTTGTAAAGCACTCGCCAAAATAGCAAGTCCAAAATCTACTGTAGGGTGTTGACCAGTTGCGTGCTGCATTTGTGTGACGAGCACGTCGCCTAGCGCGACCGCTGGTGCTTCAGGGTAGGCTGCAGCGGTAAGTTCCAGCAATACCCGACCACGTGGATCTCCGTCTGGGTACAGCCGATGACCAAACCCCGGAAGACCTTCGCCCCGTTTCAGTCGATGGGCTATGACGGTCTGCGCTTGATTCGGTGTTCCGACTTCACGCAAAAAAGCTTCTACTTGTTCAACGCCGCCGCCATGTTTGACGCCTTGTAAGGCTGAGAGTCCGGCCATCACTACGGCGTATGGCGTGGCGCCAGCAGACGCGACACAGCGAGCGGTAAAAGCAGAGACGTTGAGTTCATGGTCAGCACAAAGGATCAACGCGGCGCGCAGGAGTTGAACGGCCTCTGGGTCTTCGGGCACCCAGCCTGCTTGCAGCGTCTGGGCAATGTCAGCGCCTTTTTCATCACGTCCAGCTGCAGTTAGAGCGAGGAGCCCGAGAATGCGTGCGCCGGTTCGTGCAACCGCAGGCGCTCGTAGATCGTAGGCAGTGATGTCTTCTGCTGCGGCGATGGGTAAAAGCGCCTGAAACATTTCGACGAGAGCAAGGTCGGCGACGCGGCGACGCGTCGCTAAACAGCGGAATGACGCTCGACTGCTTGCCGCATCAAAGAGTGTGGAAATTTCCGCTTCCAGGTCGCCAAGCCAGATTAATGCTGCAACCTCTTCAACCGTGCGACTCTTCGCCAGAGCTATCACCTCATGGCCACGATAGTAGAGTTGTCCGTTGGCGATGAGGGTAATGGCCGAATCAAGCACCGGCTCTCCCCAATGGAGCGCCTGTTCGGCAGCTTTGGTGGGATTACGACGTAATTCTTTGCGTTCCCTGAGACGCTCGATGTCTTCTCGATGATACCGACGACTACGCGAGTTACTATCAGTCGATTCTGAACGAACGAGACCGCGGCTGACGTAAGCATACAGAGTGGTAGGGCTGACGTTTAACACATCTGCTGCTTCTTGGGCCGTAAGGTATCGATCCTTTTTCATATTCCTGTCCTTTTTTACGAATCATTGCTCAAGAGAATATTATATATTGATTTATAAATCAATGTTGACAATATATTTTGAAATTCTATTATTCTCTGTAGACAGGGTTAAAACAAAAAATCATTCGAGGTAGGAGGTTTGTATGGCAACCTGGAATCCCATGACGCGAAGACTCGAACCTGCGGTCTCTGCCGTGCAGCGTCATCAGCTCCAAGACGTTTCTGAGCCAAATTTGTTGCGGGACGTTTTTCCCTACGATGCAGTACCGAAGATTGTGTTTGATGGCGTACTGGAAGAAATGGACCCAGCGCCAGAGTTTTACATCACGGACACGACGTTTCGTGACGGCCAGCAGGCGCGTCCACCGTACACCGTCCGGCAAATCGTTGATCTGTATCAGCTGTTACACCGCCTCGGCGGACCCATGGGGGTCATTCGGCAAGCCGAATTCTTTCTCTATTCAGATGTCGATCGCGAAGCGGTCGAACACTGTCTGGCTTTAGGTTATCGGTTTCCAGAAGTGACGGGCTGGATTCGTGCCGTCAAAGCAGATTTTCACTTGGTGAAAGCGATGGGATTGCAGGAGACCGGCATCCTGACCTCTTGTTCCGATTATCACATCTTTCTCAAGCTCAAAAAAACCCGGAGACAAGCGCTAGAAGATTATCTGGGAGTGGTGAAGACGGCGCTCGAGGCTGGTATTCGCATCCGTTGTCATTTGGAAGATGCGACGCGGGCTGACTTTTACGGCTTTGTCGTTCCGTTCGTGGCGGCGCTCATGCGCCTGCGCGAGGAGAGCGGTATGCCTATCAAGATTCGCGTGTGTGACACCATGGGATTCGGCGTGCCGTTTCCCGGCGCGGCGCTGCCGCGCAGCGTGCCCAAGCTGATCCAAGGACTGCGGCGCGAATGCGGTGTTCCGCCGGAATGTCTGGAGTGGCATGGACATAACGATTTTCACAAAGTGTTAGTAAACGCCTCGACCGCATGGCTCTATGGGTGTATGTATGCGAACGGCACCTTGCTGGGTTATGGTGAACGTACAGGCAACCCGCCGCTCGAAGGCTTGGTGATGGACTACATCTCCCTCAAAGGCGAAACCAACGGAATGGATACGTCAGTCATTACCGAAATTGCTCAGTATTTTGAGCAGCAGGTTGGCTATCAAATTCCCGCAAACTATCCGTTTGTTGGTCGGGACTTTAACGTCACGCGCGCGGGCATTCATGCCGATGGTCTCCTCAAGGACGAAGAGATTTACAACATTTTTGACACAGAAAAAGTCCTCGGACGTCCGCCGCGGGTGGCGGTAGACAAAACTTCCGGCATGGCTGGCGTGTCCTGGTGGATCAATACCTATTTCAACTTGTCGTCCTCGCGCCGAGTGGACAAAAAATCGGAAGCCGTGCGCAAGATCACCGAATGGGTGGACGCGCAGTATCGCCAGGAACGGACAACGTCAATTTCTGATGAAGAAATGCTCGAACAAGTTCAGTTACATCTACCGCAACTTGTTGAACAGGCGGCTTGAGGAGGGAGGGCGCAGCCTACTGCGCCCCGTCGACTCACATCGGGTGTTTGGCGAGAAATTCTTTCATTGTCGCCGTGAACGGCTCACGTGCGGAGATGAAGAAACCATGGCCGACGTTGTCGAAGATCTTCAGTTCAGCGCCGGGAATCTCCCGTGCAATAATTTCGGAGTTGGCGGCGGGAATCAGAATATCATCACGCCCAGTTACCACCAGCGTCGGCGCCGTGATCTCTTTGAGATGTTTGAATACTCGCAAGGTCATGGTTGCCTGGAAATGGCGCTCGTAGGCGAAGCGCGGCGTTGCGTGGGTAAGCGTGCGTTGAAGATTTTCTTCTAACTCAGCGTGATGCGTGCGGATAAATTCATCCGAGAACGACAACTTCCAGCCTTCACGTCCGGCTTCTTCTGGCGTCATGCCTGCACGTCCGGCTAGCATTTTCATCGATTCCGGCGGCGCGGCGACCGCGTTTCTGCCGCCCGGCGTCGTGCAGCCCAAGATTAAGCTGGCGACGCGTGGTTGATAGTGAGCGGCTAATTCTTGGGCGATCATACCACCCATGGAAACGCCAAACATATGGGCCCGCGGAATATTGAGTAAATCAAGTAAACCAATTGCCTCTGCGGCGAACATGGCGATGCTGTAGGGTTCGTCCGGCTTATCCGACAACCCGGTGCCCCGGTTGTCAAAGGTAATGACTTGATACGTTTGGGCCATGTCGCGGATGAAGGCAAGATCCCACGCGATGGAGGGCTGTCCTAACCCATTAATAAAGAGCAGTGGTTGTCCTCGACCGTGAATGTCATAGTGGAGATTGATTCCGTTAATATGCGCGTAAGGCATAGCTCCTCCTTTGTATTGTCCGTGCAAGCCTTTTAGCAGGCGCGCAGAGGGATTGCCAGGGAAACGGCGACTGGTATAGATCGACACTATGGACGCTGCGGCTGAACTCAAAATGTGCCAAGCTCCGGACCTGCGACGAGCTATTAAGACGTTGTCTCGCGTGCGAACTATGGCCTCATTGTGTCATCTTGCCGAGATCTGGTTCGTGATTGTCGTTGTTGGATATGCGAGCATCGTGCTTGTTCCGCTTTCTGTAAGCGTGGCTGGGGTCGCAGCGTATATCGTTGCGGTTGCGGTCATTGCTTCCCGTCAACATGCGCTCATGGTGATGACGCATGAGGGTATTCATAAGCGTGTGGCGCGTAGGCTATGGCTCAACGATTGGATGACGCGGCTGCTCGCATCTTTCCCTGTGTTGATTTCGTTAGCCAAGTGGCGGTTCATTCATCTCTATCACCATCAGTACACCCAGACGGAAAACGATCCCGATCGGGCGATTTATGCGCGTTATCCGCTTGCTCGTAAAAAGGCGAGACTGATGTTGTTGCGTGACCTATGCGGTCGCAATGTGATTGCAACGGTCAAATACTTCCTTGATATTCCGTTTGTGACCGTGGCCTTCAATCGACGCTTTTTAGGTGAAGCAAGAGCTGCACAATATCAACAAGTTGCCGATATGCGGGTGTTTGCCGTGTTTTGGCTCATCGTGTTAGTCGGAGGGTTATATATAGGCGGGCTGCGGTTTGCGTCAGTGTTTGTACTTTACTGGCTCGTTCCGTACTGTACATTCACACAGATATTTTTTCGCGTTCGCGGGGCAATTGAACACGGCAACACGCCTGATTCACAGAATCCGTACCAACAGACCCGAACGTATCTGATCCATCCGGTGCTCGCATTTTTCTTTGCTCCGAAGCAAGTGAATTATCACCTGGAGCACCATTTATATCCTTCTGTGCCGTTCTATAATCTTCCTCGGCTGCATGCAGTGCTTCAGCAGACGGTATATCCGCAAGCGCAAGCGTGCTGTGAGCCATTTGCGGTAAGCCTAAGCAAGCTTGTAGACAAGGGCGGGACGAACCCGCCCTCTAATTGAGCTAATGTTTACAGGTTATAGGCTCGTGCGGCGTTGTCGCCGATGACGTTTTGCTGGTCGGCGGCTGGCATCGTGGCGATATTCTTCTTTAACGTTTTGAGTGCGCCAGGAAAGCCGTCGAAATGAGGGAAATCGCTTGACCAGAAAAATTTATTTGACCCCCAACGCTCACTGGCTGCGGGGATCATGCTTTCATCTACATCAGCGCCAGCCCAGACTTGCCGAAGAAAATACTCGCTCGGTGGACGTTTGCATGCAGTCATGAATCCACTGTGCTCCCATTTGCTATCCATACGTTCAATAAAATGGGGCACCCAACCCGCACCCACTTCGAGGACGAGGAGCTTGAGGTTTGGGAATCGCTCTAGTGTTCCGCCTTCAAAGAAACTCACGAATGAGGCCTGAATATCAAAACCGAGAGTAACTGACAAGAAATAGAAGGGCGAACCTTTGAACGTAGGGTGTTGATACCATTCACTGCCATAGTACCCAGGACGGGCAATGACATGCAGACCCACGGGAAGGCCTAGATCCTGGGCGACTGCCCAAAAAGGATCGTAGTAGGTGTCGCCATAGGCTTTGCCGTTGGCTGGATGGGGCGTCATCATGACGCCTTTCACTCCCAGTTTTGCGGCTCGTTTGAGTTCTCCTACTGCTCGTTCGACATCCATGAGAGAAATGTGCGCGACGGCGTACAGCCGGTCCGGGTAGGGTCGGCAAAAGTCGCTGATCCAGTCGTTATAGACACGACAATACGCCGTCGCCAATTCCGGATCGTTGACTTCACCTTCCCAAGTGAGTCCAATTGAGGGGTAAAGAACAGAAGCGTCTATGCCTTCCTCATCCATCCATTTTATCCGAGCATGAGGATCATACGCTCCCGCTGGGCCATCCCTATAGCTGAACTCATTAGAGAAGGCGACTTCGCCTGATTGACCGAACGCTGCGGCTATGCCAAAGCCGCGACTGAACGAAGAGAATTTTCCTTCTATAATTACGCTCTCTATGCCCTCTGCGTCGCGAGCTAGTCCCAAGGCGCGATCCTTAAACTTGTTCTCTAAATTCTTTTTCCACAGATCAGGCGGCTCTAGAATATGACCATCTGCATCGACTGTTCTTCCAAGCTGCATAATTATCCCTCCTTATTTGGATGCTTATAGCCTTTTGTATCTTTATAGAAGGTAGAATTCAAATAGAATTTCTCTGAGTTTGACGAGAGAATCGATGAGCCTGGTTGGGAAAAATTCAGAGAAAACAGTGGTTTAGAGATTCCAAGCAATGCACTGAGCAATACCGGTAAGAAAAATAATGCGAGTGCTGAAGGGGTTTGAATTTTTCTGAAGAGGCGTCGTCAAACCAAGAAGAAGAGAAAGACAGAGCTTCCTTCTCCCTAAAATGCCCCCTGTTTTTCTCTTCGTGTCTCCTCCCTTCCTTGCCCTAGGCCGAAGAGACTCCCGCTCTTCGGCCTTTTCTTTTGCTTATCAGTGCAAAAGAGGAGAATGACTTTGCGAAAGGAGTTTTTCCAGCTTCTCTTTCACAATATTCGAATCGACAATAGGTTTGGCGATATAGTCGTTACAGCCAGCAGCTAAAGCTTTTTCCTCGTCGCCAACCATAGCCTGTGCGGTAAGGGCGATAATGGGGAGGCTTCGTATAGGCCCCTGCATGCTGCGAATACGGCGAGCTGTTTCCCAACCATCTAAAATCGGAAGTTTCAGATCGAGAAACATCAAATCAGGTGGATTCGTAGCGATAATGTCCAGCGCCTCCTGTCCGTGTGTAGCTTCCAGGAGTTCGAAATCCCCGATTTTACGTAATCTGTAGATCAGGATATGCCGGTTATCTTCGTTGTCCTCAACGACAAGGATTTTTTTCCGACTCATGATGTCCCTCGCGCAATGCTTGTTTCTGCACCGCTTATATCCATGCATCATAAAGGACAACGTTCTCAGCCGTCAAATTCGCCAAGAAAATAAAAAAGTCATGCTGAGGAGTCGAAGAGAAATGCTCTCGCCGGGAATCGAACCCAGACCCCAGGTTCCGGAGACCTGTATGATATCCATTTCACCACGAGAGCGACAGAAGCGACCTACTCATAGCACTTCGTTTCTGGACGAGCAACGTCGTTATCGGGCGTAAAATGTCTTGCGCGTAGCCGGGCTACCGAAGGCGCCATGGCTGTGGCAAGATGCTCTCTCTGAGGAGGAAATCTATCCAGTGAATGTGGTTCCTGCTGTCAGGGTAATCAACCTCTGCCGTCAGTATGGGGCCCGAGCAGCACTTATCGACGTGAGCTTCACTGTTAAACGTGGAGAATTGTTCGCCCTGCTTGGTCCGAACGGTGGTGGAAAAACAACGTTATTTAAAATTCTCTCGACGCTCTTATCTCCAACAAGTGGAGACATCGAAGTTTTCGGACAAAGCTTGACGCAAAATCCCCATGCGATTCGTTCGTGTCTTGGGGTAGTCTTTCAACATCCAAGCCTTGATCCCAAATTAACCGTTATGGAGAATCTCCAACACCACGGTCATCTCTATGGTTTGCGCGGGCAGTTGCTCCAGCAGCGGGCGGCGGAAATGCTGAAACGGTTGAATCTCGTAGATCGCAGCAACGATTTCGTCGAAACGTTGTCTGGCGGTATGCAAAGGCGTGTAGAACTAGCGAAAGGACTGTTACATAAGCCGACTCTGCTGTTGCTTGATGAACCGAGTACTGGGTTAGACCCGGGCGCGCGACGGGATTTTAACAACTATTTGGTGCAATTACGCGAGCAAGAGGGGGTCACTGTCATTCTCACCACACATATTATGGAAGAGGCGGAGCGGTGTGATCGCGTAGGTATCCTTCATCAAGGGAAACTCGTGGCGCTCGATACTCCTGACGCGCTCAAGGCGCAAGTTGGTGGGGATGTCGTGGCTATTCGTACTGCGAATCTTCAGGAGTTTCGCGAAAAAATAACAAAGCGGTTTGGCTGCAAGCCTGCACTGGTGGACGGTTCCCTGCGAATCGAACGTTCTCGTGGGCACGAATTTGTACGGGAAGTCGTAGAAGCCTTTCCCGGCGAGGTCCAATCTGTCACCTTCGGCCGCCCGACACTAGAAGATGTCTTTATTCACCAGACTGGACATCGGTTCTTGGAAGCGGAAACCAGCGAAGGGCGTATAGCATGAGCAGCTTTTTTCTTCCTATCATGACATTATGGAAACGTGAGGTGGTGCGATTCGTGCGACAGCGAAGTCGAGTGATGAGCGCATTGAGCACCCCGCTGGTGTTTTGGCTCCTCTTGGGCAGCGGGTTTCGCGCATCTTTCCGACCGCCCGGAGCCCCGGAAGGCGTAGGGTATCTAGAATATCTGTACCCCGGCATTATTGTTCTCGTTCTTCTGTTTACGGCGATCTTTTCTACAATTTCTATTATTGAAGATCGGAAAGCCGGATTTTTGCAAGGCGTACTCGTCGCGCCGGTGTCGCGTGCGAGTATTGTGCTGGGACAAGCCTTGGGGGGAGCGACTTTGGCTTTATTACAAGGGATGCTCTTTCTCGTACTGGCCCCTATTGCGGGTATTTCGCTGTCCCTGTTGGCGATTCTTGGCGTGATTGTCGTCATGGCGCTGATTGCGTTTGCATTAACCAGCATTGGCTTAACAATCGCCTGGCGCATGGAGTCCATTCAGGGCTTTCACGCGATCATGAATCTGATTCTCATGCCGGTATGGTTTTTATCCGGAGCCTTTTTCCCGGCGACGGGATTACCATTCTGGCTGGGCTGGTTGATGCGTCTGAATCCATTAACCTATGGGATGGCGGCGCTGCGCAGCTGCTTTTATCTGGGCAATCCAACTATTGTTGGTCCGTTGCCTTCGATGACTCCCTCTCTTTTGGTGACAACCGCTTTTGCTGGTGGGGCATTCTGGTTGGCAACCGTGACCGCACAACGGCGCGTCCAGCCGTGAGGACGCCTGTAGCTTTCTTCTGCTGTTGGACGCCAGGGTGAAGCAATATCTCGCCTTTCAGACGATAGAGTTCGGCTTCATACCAGCATTCGCCGGTTTTTTGCCCCACGGCGAGCGCTTCATTGATGATCCTTAAGGCCTCTTCACTCCGCCCTTCTTGGACACAAGATTCCGCCAGTAAGGAAAGAAAGTAGGGCCGGGCTAGTTCAGCTCCAGTGGTGAGGCACGCCCTTAGCCCTTGCTGCATTTGGGTTATCCCTTCTTCGGGGCTGTTGAGCTTCGCCAGCGTGCTTCCCCACAGAATAGTAGCTACTGCCTCCAAGTGGGCAAATCCTTGTTCATGAGCAATTTTCGTGGCCGTTTGTGCATGCTCGTGCGCAGTCTCCGGCTTACGGTGCAGCACCTGCAGCATCGTTATCCAATTCAGAGCAAAAGAAAGACTGTAGACATGGGAACTCGCAGTGGCTAGTGAGAGCGCTGCTTGGGCCTGTTGAAGGGCTCGCTCTGCATGCCCGAGCAGCCATTGCGCTTTCGATGCGAGAACTCGGCAAATAACACGTGCGTCATGCCCATAAAGAAAAGTGTGCGAGCTTTGCTGCTGCATATCACAACGTGTTAAGCTGCTCTCCAAGTGTGCGTTCCCGGCTTCCACCTCTCCGAGCCAGAGTAACAATGCTCCATGAACAATCTCAGCTTCAAGCGAGCGCACTGGGTCTTGAAGAGTGTGAGCAAGAGCAAACATTCGTTCACTGGCCTCACGAGCAAGCTGAAGCTCGCCTTTCACGATCGCATTTACGGTGAGCCCCCAGAGCACGGGGAAAAGCTGGGAAGTTTCTCCTGCTTGACGACACAATTCACGAGCTTGTGTGTAGATTTGTTGGACTTCCATCGACCCATGGCCTCGGGAGGCGATCAGGGGCGCACTAACCGCAAGACGAAGCGCTAACTCTTGGTGCACGTTTTCGATCGACGACGGCGAGGTTTGCAGAAGTGTAATACCGTCGATGAGGTGGGTAATAGTCTCCTGCTGTGCGTGTCGGGGAGCAGGCTCACCGTCCAGAGGAGAAGGAACAATGGCTGTCTGCGGTCTGGTTTTCTGAGAAGCCGTTGGTTCTATTGCAGCATCTCCGACGCCTTTACCGTGCGGGCGTAGACGCAGAGGAGCAATGAACCGATATCCGCGCCTATGCACGGTTTCGATAAATCGCGGCGACGACGTTGTGTCCTGCAACGCCTTCCGCGCGTCTCGAATACAAAACCGCAGGACATCATCCGAGACTACGGTGTCAGGCCAGACCGCATCGAAGAGAGCTGCACGCGTCACCAGTCGCCCAGCCTGCTTGAGCAACACCTGGAGCACCGCAAACGTTTTCGGTCGGAGCAAGAGCCGCTGTCGTCCACGCCATAGACATTGATTGACAGTGTCAAAACGAAAAGGACCGAAATGCAACTCTGTACTTGGGCCGGAGGCGTTCACAATTTTCTCACAGTAATTTCACCGAATGTTCCGGACTATTGTTCGTCTGCCATGCTATCCGTATTGCCATGTGACGGGCGTGTGCGCAAGCCGCCGTGTAAAGGGGATGACCCACTTTCATGTCGTATTATGACTGTCTCTCTTTGTCGCTTACTGTGCTTGTTTGTATCCTCCTTCAATCACTCGTTTGGGCAGACTCGCAACTTATCCTCTTCGAGCACCCAGAACGGCTGTCATTCACCGGCTTCGGCGCGTCGCTTGCGACGGTGGGAGACCTCGATGGCGATGGCGTCCCGGACTATGTCATCGGCGCATACGAGCATTTTTGGAACAACAACCTCAAACAGGGGCGGGCTTTTGTTTTCAGCGGACGGAAAGGCGGTCTCCTGTATGTTCTTGACCTTCCTCACCCTCGGCTGGCCGGCGGCTCTGGCGCAACCCCGTTCAGCGGCGCCTCGTTCGGCTGGGCCGTTGCCGCTGCTGGCGACATTGATCAAGATGGCGCGCCGGATATCCTCATTGGTGCATTTAACTACGATGAGAGCGGGGCGGCTTATGTCTTCAGCGGTAAGACCAGAGCGCTGCTTCTCACACTCCAACCTCCTCAGGCGCAACCCAGCGCTGGCTTTGGCTGGAGTGTGGCCTCTCTCGGCGACCTAACTGGCGATAAGATCCCTGAACTTATTGTCGGCGCATTTGCCTATGCTGGAACCGGCCGAGCATTTGTCTTTAACGGGAAAGACGGCTCGCTGTTGGGGTCATTCGGACCGCCATCACCTGAGCCGAGCGCATTTGGTTGGTCTGTCGCTGGAGCCGGCGACCTGGATGGCGATGGCTCCCCTGACCTTGTAATTGGTGCTCCATACGCTTCTGTCAATGGGGCGTCCGCCCAAGGGCGCGTCTACGCCTTTAGCGGACGGACCAGAAAACTGCTCTACGTTTTAGACGATCCATCTCCTCAGGCAGGAGCCGTCTTCGGATGGCGTATCGCTGTGGGGGGAGACTATGATGGCGACGGAACCCCGGAAGTGTTAATCGGAGCACCTTACCAGGATGTCGGTAAGAATCGCTCAGTGGGGGAAGCGTTCATCTTTAGCGGTAGAAACGGTTCACAGCTTCTGACTTTGGATGATCCCGCCCCGACGAAACCGTATGCGGGGTTTGGTCTCGCACTCACAACTTGTCCGGACATTAATCAAGATGGCGTTCCCGAAGTGCTTGTTGGCGCGCCGTTCCAGACTGTGGATCAATTCCACATCCAGGGGGAAGCGTTTCTCTTTGATGGGCGAAGCGGGACCCACCTCTCGACGTTCGACAATCCGGATCCCCACCAAGGCTCTCAGTTTGGCTATACCGTCGTTTCTCCCGGCGATGTCAACGGCGATGGGATTGCCGATTTCATGATTGGCGCGTCCGGCCAAACCATTCGAGAAAAAGCCGCCGTAGGGCGAGCCTACCTTTTTCTGTCGCGCTCTCCGACGGCTCCGTCTGCCGAGTCTCTTCACACTTCAGCCGCACCGAATAAAGACTAATGCGTTATCTATATTTTCCCCTAGTCTTGCTCATTCTCGTCTGCACTTTGAGCGGATGTCGATCAGCATCGAGCCTGACCGGCGCTGAATTAGCGCGAAAGTATCCGGATAAACATTATATACAAGTTGACGGAGTCTCCTTGTATTATGAACAAGCGGGCCTCGGTCCTCCAGTTGTATTCTTGCATGGCTTGCTCACTCACTCAGCTCTCTGGCGCACTATCACTACGGGTCTGACGTATGGCAATTCTCTCTATTCGGTAGACCTGATGGGCTTTGGCTTTTCGGAAAAACCCCAACACGTAAGCTACAGCCTTGACGCCTACGTCGCTCAGTTGCATCGTCTCATTGAAGAACTGCGGCTCCATCGTCCAGTATTGGTCGGGCACGGATTGGGAGCCGCCATCGCCGCACTCTACGCTGTACGTTATCCGACCGAGGTCGACAAACTTGTGTTGTTGGATGCGCCTTTTTCCCAAGTCCCTTCGCCATTCCTGCTCCGTCTCCTCCAAGTTCCCCTGCTTGGCTCTTGGTTTACCGGGGATTGGATCATTGATCGTATCCTCCGTGGCGGTGTAGAAAACCGCGCCTTGCTGACAGACGCCGTGCGGCAGCAGTATACCCAGCCATATCATGATGATCCTGGAGCCTGGATGGCGTTACAGAAATGTTTGCGAGAAATCGAGGTGGAGACAATGTGGAAACAACAAATCCAACTTGGGCTTGCAACGCTTCAGTCGCCAATCCTGCTCGTTTGGGGCAGCCATGATGAGTATGTTCCCGTTGCTGTGGGGCGCGCATTGCATGACCTTCTTCCTCGGGCGCAAATGGAGGTGATCCTCCACAGCGGTCATTACATCCAGGAAGATCGTCCGGAGGAAGTGCGAGCAGTGCTGAAAGCCTTTCTCACTCAGGAATAAGAGCGATAGTTGGAGGGAGCAAAGCGTCATGGGCGTCATGAAGATTTCCACTGGGCCTCGCTACACGCCGCTCGGGAGCCCCACGGAGCGACGTGATCGTGAAGTGCGACAACTCGTCCAGCGTATTGTGGCTGAAGTGCTCACACAGCCACGGCAAAAACGCGCTTGCCATAAATATCAACGTGGGGGTCGTATGGTTCCTAAGACTCGCCAGCCGTAACAAGCGAGCAAAGAGAGGAAAATGCTATGGAACCCTCAGTGACATATAATCCCGATCAATTGAGCACACCAGCGGTGATTGCTGACCCATATCCACTCTATCACCGTCTGCGAGAGCATTGGCCGTTTCTCTATACCATTTTGCCCGCGGGTTTTGTTCCCGGTCTAAGCGGTCCTCTTCGGGGGTGGGCGTTCATGCAGTATGCCCACGTTTATACTGCCTTGCGCGATCACGCCACCTTCTCATCAGCGCGCAATCCTCTGGATGGCGTCCTTTTCCCTAAATTGGTGCTTCTGACAGACGATCCACCCCGCCACGCCCGCTTCCGTCGCCTTGTCAATGCTGTGCTCACTCTGAAGCGCATTGAAGCTCTCATTCCATGGATTACCAGCGTAGTGACAAATTTGCTTGATACAATGGAAACCGACGCAATTGATCTTGTCCAGGCGTATACAATCCCGCTTCCAGTCCGTGTGATCGCACCCATCTTGGGTATCCCGCCAGAAAAGTATGTGCTCTTCAAGCAGTGGTCCGAGGCTGCGGTAGCAACGATATCGATGGAGCCGGAACAACGCTCGCAATATATTCAAGCGATGGTCGAGTATTTTGGCAAGCTGATCGCGGCCCGTCGCGCGCATGGCGCGGAAGATTTAATCAGTGCTCTCATCCAAGCTGATGTGGAAGGAGAACGATTACAGGAGTGGGAGGTCCTCGGCTTTTGCCTGTTACTTCTCATCGCGGGGAATGAAACCACGACTCATTTGATCGGGAATCTCTTCAATCTTTTGGCTGAGCGACCGCTCCTCTGGCGACAATTGCGTGAAGATCGTGGTCTTGTCGATGTTGTGATTGAGGAAACCTTGCGCTACGAAACGCCCGTACAACGGTTGTTTCGTGTCACAACTCGTGAAGTCAAACTCTCTGGCGTTACTGTCCCAGAGGGAGCTTTGATCGCCGTATTCTTCGGCTCGGCGAATCGTGATCCGACCATCTTCCCTGACCCAGACGTCTTTCGGCTTGACCGCGACCTGCGACAGCATGTGGCGTTTGGGACGGGGGTGCATTATTGTTTAGGCGCTCCACTCGCGCGTGCGGAAGCAAGGATCACGCTCAACGCGTTTTTGGATCGATTTTCTACATTGGTGCAAGGTAAAATGCCCAGGGTGCGACAAACGGCGACTGACATGATGTTGGGGTTTCATCAATTGCCGTTGGTGTTAGACCGCAAAGGGAAGTGAGAGAGGCAAAAGAGTCATTCTCTCAGCTCGACTTTATCCAATCAGGCTGCATAACAAACGGTCTCTGTGAAGCGCTCGAAGAGCGAGCGCGGGAGTTTTATTATTGCAGAGTGGGGCTCCGACATCGCAAAATGGCAAGCACTCCACAGCTCCCGTCTGACCAGCGCCATCGCGTCAACAAAGGGCGGGCGGGAGTTGGCATACCACGCGGCGGTGCGCACGACGCGGGTCTCTGCCTGGAGCACCGCGTGCGCCATGAGCGTGACGAGCGAGTACCACCCGAATAACGCCGGGGTCGTCCGCCCGATGGCCCAGTCCTGCCATTGTTGTTGTGTCTCCAGACCCAGATGGGCGCGCGCTTCCTCAAAGGTCACTTCCAGGGTCCAGCGCCGCACAAACCACTCCAAGATCTGGGTCGGCGTGTACGCGAGGTGGGTGGCGAGCAGGGCTTGGGGCTCGCACTCGTCCTGGGGGTCGCGACTCAACACCCAGCGCACAGGCACAGGCGGTAGACCCGTGTGATACCACCCGGCCGTGTCCGTGCCGACCTCCACCTCCCGTGCGCCTCCCCCATCCCAGTTGTTTGCCCTCACCGTACTCCACTGGGGTTGCGGATCGGTGAGTACCTGTTGCCGCGGAGGCCGGCGGGCCCCTTTCTTGCGCGGGCGCCCGTTTTGCCCTGGAGCCCGAGGAGGCGCAGGCGCATAGAGAGCCGCCTCCCGCCGTTACCCCGTGATCAAGCTCACGGCGGGCGTGTCGCTGCCCTGCTTGAGCAATTCGCTCACCGCAGCGGAACTAGCGGCCACCACGCCGACCTCCCGTCCGCGCAGCCAGCGGTGGCACCACCCCATCACTTGCCCCGCCCATTGCGGTAACCTCTTGTGCCGCGGCCTCCGCTGCTGGTGCTAACGCTCCGAGGGACATACCGCCCTGAGAACGGGCAAGACCCAGACCCGCCCCGCCCCGGGCATTTCCGCCAACCCCAGCGCCCAGAGCCAGCGCAACCCGCTGGCCTTTACCCTATGAGAACGCAAGGAGCGCACCGGATCGCGATACCTCCCTTTGGCTTTGCTCTTCGCCCCCCGCCGCCGTTCCAAGGGGTCGTCGAGGCCACTGACGACGGGACCGACGGGACCGGCGGGGCCAACGGTGGCCACCACCAGGCCGAGCAGCACGCGGGCCACCGCCACCCTCGACCACCGCGCCCGATTCCGCACCCGATGCTACTTCTGCAACTGTTCCTCCTGGCTTACCCCCATCACCCCTAACACGGCCGTCACCGTGCGTTTGCCGGGGGCCAGCCGCGCTCCTACCCCCAATACCTCGACGTGTGCCCAGACACGCTTGGAAAAGAAGGCAGCAAATGTGACAATCAGCCGGCTCAGAGCGACAGGAATAGTGAGCATGCCTCACCGCTTTTGGCACACGAGTGAGGACCAGCTTACATACCTGTCGCTCTGCTTTCAAAGTCACCCCCAATGGATAAAGTCGAGCTAAGAAGAAGTGGTGTTCCAATCGTAGCGCGCCCCTGGCGGGAAGACGTAGCCTTGGCGGTGACACAGCATATTGAGACAACAAGGAGAGGCTGGGGCCGTCCTCAGCTCTAAAGAAAAGATAGACAAAAGCAAAGTGTTACGCGTCGACCAACGTGATGCCACCCGACAAAAGCCGCAGTGAACTGCGACGAGACAAAGACAGGTCTCGCGGAGGTCAACGGTACAAAATTGTACTACGAAACGAGAGGACAGGGACCACCAATCGTCTTTATCCATGGCGGATTGTTGAACAGCCGCGAGTGGGATAAGCCATTCATGGCGTTTGCTGAACACCAAAGGGCGATCCGGTTCGATGCGCCAGGAGCAGGAAAGTTGCTCGGTCATGACACATCATATGCTGCCCCTGATGATATCATTGAACTCGCTCGATTCCTTGGAATAGAGACAGAGAACGTAGTCATATAGGCGCGTCGAGTGGAGGGGAGATGGCAGTAGATTTTGCGCTGGCGCACCCGGATATGGTCAAGGCGCTCGTCCTGGTTGTCGGCGTCGTTGGTGGATGGGATCCGCCTCCTGACTTTGAGAAGAGAGTACGTCCATATCACGAGATTGCAGGAAAGAGTCCAGAAGCAATAGCTGACTTGTGGCTGACTAACCCATATTGGATTCCTGCGCCGGAGAATCCAGAAGCCCGGCGAAAATTTCGTACAATCGTTGTGGAAAGCTTTCAGACACCGCTAGCGCCCTCGTTGCCCGCTGATTCATTGAGCCCGCCGGCTATTGAACGATTAGCAGAAATCTATATGCCGACATTGATCGTTGTCGGTGCTTTGGATGATCCTGAGATAATAAAAGTCGCAGCTATGCTTACGCAGAAGATCGCCGGCGCTAGGCTCGTCACCATCGCCAAAGCGGGACATTTTCCTCATCTAGAGCAGCCGATAGAATTTAATCGAGCTGTACTTAATTTCTTATCGTCCGCGCGAAAGTAGGAGTTCAATGAGCGCAGAAGCACGTGAGTCTCTCTACAGCCTGGGTGAGCAACTCATTGCCCACCGCAAACTGGTCCTGCTGAGCGTCATGGTTACGACTCTCCTATTTGCGATAGCTGCGGTCCGCTTACGGCTCGTGACGCGCTTTGACGAACTGCTGCCACAGAACCACGAATTCATCCAAACGCATAACCAATACGCCTCGACGTTCGGCGGCGCGAACACCATTACCCTCATGATCGAAGTCAAAGACGGTACGATCTTTACCGAGAAAACGCTCCGAGCGATTTTTGACATCACCAAACGTCTTGACGGCATCCACGGTGTTAACCACGATCTTATCGATTCGTTAGCGCACCGTTCCACGCAGCGCATCCGCTTGCTCCGTGGGATGGAAATTGTCGAGCCAGTCATGGGCCGCGTCGCGAAAACGGCGGAAGAAGTTGCGCTTATGCGCCGCATTGTCCGGACTTCGACGAACCTCTACGGCGTATTAGTGTCCTTCGATGAAAAGGCCACAATGATGCGTGCGACTTTCATCGAAGGGCGGTTGGACCACCGTCGTGTGTTCGACGAAATCACGCATGCCATCATCGAGCCGTTTACTGATGAGAACACGCGCATCTTCGTGACCGGAGAGGTGTGGCTGTACGGTTGGGTCTATTGCTACGCCAAGGAAGCGTTTTTCATTTTCCTTGCGACTACGGTGTTACTCTGGGTGCTGTTGTATGGGTACTTCCACGACATCCGCGGCGCGCTGCGACCAACGATCACTGGAGCCATCTCAGCGATATGGGGGCTGGGCTTCATCAGTCTGATTGGCTTCAGTCTCGACCCCCTCACTTTGGTGATTCCCTTCTTCATTACTGCCCGCGCCGTGAGTCACTCCGTGCAAATGCACGATCGTTACTACGAAGAATATAAAAGGGCCGGTTGGCGGAAGGAGCCAGCGATTATCGCCTCTTTTGCCGAGCTGTTCGTTCCGACCCTTTCCGGTATCCTCACGGACGCGTTGGGACTACTGGTCATATTGTTCGTACCAATCCCATTTTTACAAAAATTAGCGGTGAGCGCCACGATGTGGATTCTCGCCATCACGGTGAGCGAGCTGTTGCTCAACCCGATTGTGTATTTCTATCTGCGCGCACCTGATCCGCGCGTAATTGAGCGACGAGAACACGGATGGTTAGCCCGAGCCATATCGGTTGTGACGGAGGCAATGCTCTCGCCCACAGGCAGAATCTTCACCTTGGCGAGTTGGGGCGTGGTGCTGCTCGGCAGCGTCTACTTCTGGTCCGACTTAGTGGTGGGCGACCCTACCGCGACAACATCTTTATTGGGACCGAACGAACCCTACAATACCTCACATCAGCATATTCAGGAACGCTTTGGCGGCATAGAAGAACTGATTGTGATGATCGAACGCCGGGGAGAACAAGCCTCGCTGGCGACCCCAGAGGTGTTCCATGCAATTGAGCAGTTTCAACGATATCTTGAGCGCGATCCTGCCGTGATGGTTGGAATCTCCTTTGTTGATGTCCTCGTTGCGTTCAATGTCTATTTCAACGGCTTTGATCCCAAATGGGCGGTGCTGCCGCGGACAGAGCGGCGCGCGCGGCTCTTGCTGTCTGCTTTATTTGCCAACATGTCCTATCAACGGAGTAGTTGTCTCATTGATTCTCATTACCGAGTGGCGCCAATCCGGTTCTACTGCACAGATCATAAAAGCGAGACGCTTAAACGTATTATCAGACTCGCGCGTGACTACATTCACACGCATCCACTAGAGGCGGCGCGGTTTCGTCTGGCTGGAGGAGCGGTGGGAGTGCTCGCCGCCGCCAACGAGGAGCTACTCAAGAATGACGCGCTGGTCAACGTGCTGGGGTTCACCACCATTTTCATCATTGTGGTGTTTACATACCGATCTTGGGCGGCTGGGCTTTACCTCCCGATCCCGCTGTTAGCGGCGAACGCTGTCGTTAACGCCTATATGAGCGTTCGCCACATCGGCATCAACGTGAACACGCTGCCAGTCGTCACGGTCGGAGTAGGGTTTGGCATTGACTATGGTTTCTACATTGTTAGTCGCTTCATCGAGGAATGTCACACCGGGAGAAACTTGCGGGAAGCGGTTTCTGTTGCTGTAGCCACGGCGGGCAAGTCTGTTGCGTTCACGGCGCTCACAATGATTGTCGGATCCCTATTGTGGACATGGTCGCATCTGCGTTTTGATGCGGAGATGGGATTACTCTTGGCGCTGTGGATGGGAGTCAGTTTCCTGGCCACAGTGTCGCTTCTGCCGGTGATTGTTCTCCTGTATCCACCACAGTTTATTGTGGGCGCGGCCTCTAGGATTCCAGATTGATACTGGATGCGTGTCCAACCTCTAGATTTCGTTAACGTTCTTTGCTAAGGGCTCTCCGTAGAGAGCCTTATGACTGACGAGATCCTCACGCTTAAAGAAGTCGCTGCGTTGCTCAAAGTGGCCGAGAAAACCATTGCCACAATGGCGCAACAGGGAGAACTGCCCGCGTTCAAAGTCGGCGAGCAGTGGCGTTTTTGCCGGACAAACCTGGAAGCGTGGATCGAAGTGCAATCACGATCCACAGCGCTCGCCAAAGCGCCAATTGTCCCATCGTCACCTCTTGCTGTCTCCATCAATGGACTCTACGAGCTTGACGAACGCTTGTATCAGTTACGACGTGCAGGAAAACCTGTTGCTCTTGAGCCAAAAGCCTTTGATGTTCTTGTCTATCTGATTCGTTATCGTGACCGAGTAGTAACGAAAGATGAACTGCTCACGCATCTGTGGCCCGAACAAGTAGTGACTGAGTCTTCATTGACACAGTGCATTGCCAAGGCGCGTAAAGCGCTGCAGAACGGAACAGGCCCTTCATCCATCCACAACGTGTATGGACGCGGCTATCGTTTCATTCTCCCTGTTGTTGAAGGTGCTTTAAAAACATACAGAAGACAGAAGCAACAGATTGTACTCCCGCCGCAATTTTCCTCGCCTCATCCGGAGGCTCGCGCTTATTTTATGCGAGGACGTAACTATCTGTTCCAATTTGCCTCAGCGTCGCTTCTCCAAGCGCGACGTATGTACGAGCAGGCTATCTCGCTTGATCCGCAGTATGCTGCTGCCTACGCTGCATTAGCGTGGACCTATTTGTTGGAATGGACGTGGCTATGGAATCCAGAGCCGCTCGTACTTGATCGCGCCTTGATGCTTGCCCAACAAGCGGTGGCCTTGGACGATACTTTGGCAGTGGCTCATTTGACGTTAGGCTATGTCTCTCTCTTCCGGCGCCAACATACGCAGGCCATTGCTGAAACAGAACGCAGTCTAGCCCTTGAGCCGTGCTACGCCTGGGCACACGCGATGCTTGCTGAGATGTTGGTCAGCGTCGGACGGCCACAGGAAGCAATCCACTTAATCGAAAAAGCGATGGAGCTGGAACCACAATCCGCAGCCTTGTTCTCCGCTAGCCTGGGCTTTACGTATCGAGCGCTCCATCGGTGCGATGAGGCGGTTGCTGCTTTGCAGCGCACGGTTACGCACAATCCGAATTTTCCTTCTGCTCGCCTCTTCCTCGCGGTTCTGTACAGTGAAATGGGACAGCGTATCCGAGCGAAAGAGCAATTGTCCGTGCTCCGTCGCCTCACGCCGCAGCTCTCAGCGAACGGATTGAAGGCGCGACTTCCTTATCAAGATAGAGCAGAGACTGAACGAGTAATTGTTGCGCTCAGCAAGGTAGGGTTAAGCTGAAAAGCGGGGCGCTATTGGGATAGGATTGTAACGGCGCCACCCCCACAAACTTCATCGGCGCCAGACACTGAAGGCGGCCCGTCATTCCGGGCGAGCATAGCGAGACCCGGAATCCAGGAAAAGAAAACTGGATTCCCGCGTTCGCGAGAATGACGAACAGAAAAACTTCCTCTCTTTTCCTGAGCACGAGGCTATTTCGGTTTGGTCCGTCTACCATCACACTTCTTCCGTAAATCACCAGTTTTTCGTCAAGATTTTTTGTCTACTTCCGTGCTCTCTTTTCCCGAGAGGCAAAAACCATGGGGAAATGGTTGAAGCGAGGCGTCATTGTTCTGATAACCTTTAGTGCAGTCAGCGGAGGTTACCTATCATCCGATGTGGATGGATGAAACTGATATTCTTGCTCATGCGGAAGGGACATTGCTTTTGATTCCCAAGATTGCTTCCAGCGCGCAGCCTTCTCCGTCACTCGAAGAGCAACAAGAAAAAACTGAATCACCTGTTGCCCAGTCTGATTGATGTGCACGTGCATTATTTGGTGACTGATCAAGCTTTATTTAGTCTACTTTTTCTCATACACGGCGTCGTCGCGATTCGTGACATTGTAGACTACATCAACCTTTAGTGTCCGCTCCGCGTCAGATAGTTTGGGGAGTAGACCTCGGGGGTATTGTTAGGAATAGGTTCGTTGAAGTACCACTCCGTCCGCCATTCTGACGGCTGTTTATTTGCTGGTGGCGAATCTCCTGTAGTAGCTGAGCCTGTTTGTAGATCGACCAGCGCCCAGTGCGATGTGAACGGCCACTCATCCTCATAATTATATTTCCCCCCGGCAAGCGGTCTCGCAGGGTAGCCTTCATACGGTTTTGTTGTATAAGAAATACATCCCACCATCGCCTTCCATAGTTCTCCGTTCTGATCGTGCATTTCTTGAATAAGAGGAGCAAAGAAGTCCTGGTCCATATAGAGCACCCGCTTCGAGTACCCATACTCTCGTGGATACGCGGTAGGGGTTCCTTCAATGATCCATACGCGACGTTTTTCCCAGGAGACGCAGGGTAGGGCGGACAGAATGCCGTGCTTGCCATCGCGCGGGGCGCACCAAGCTGAACTGTCTCCATATTTGCCACTGTGGACAACGGCGAGCAACTCCTTCTCCGCCAAGATCCGGAAGGTCCAGTGAGGAATGTTGCCATTGAACCCATAGAAAGAGTCAAAATCGAAATCTGAACCGCCGAGGGCGTCGCTCCGGTTAGCGATACTGACGCGCGCGACTTTGCGCCGTTCAGGAGCGTACACATAAATGTCATCCGCCGTATCACGAGGAGTGTAACGAAAGAGGATGGAAACCAATCCTTTAAGGTCGTTGGGCTGGGTAAGAGGACCGAACCATTCTGTGCGACGCAGGGGCGGATTGTGAGCGATCGTGGGCTTTGGCTCCGTGTAGAGTCGGCCCATCCACATGAGTTGGTGAAAAGTACTCTCGTAGGTGCGTGCTACCGATCCGCTGTTATCCACCAACTCGGCAACGTATTCAACACCCAGATTGTCAATCAGGTATGGTGGTTGTTCATGGTTCCATATAACCTTGAACCCCGCCAGCGGATCGTTGATATCGATTGTGGGAAACGGACACCCCGCCACATAATTGGCGATATCGCGCCCGTCAGGGTCAATAATGACTTGCGCGGCATACTTCTCGGTTGCATCCTGGTACGCTTTGGGCCAGTGCACTTTTTTTGTGGCAATGATTGACATTGTCATCCCGTGCTCAACCATCCAACGTGTAGCTGGGGTGAGGAGTGTTTCGGCCTGTGCGACATTCTCTTTCGTGATGGTGTCTCCAGGGTTAACGTCAGCATGGCTTTTTATTGTCAAGCAGATAGAGAAAACTCCTGTGAGTAAATAGTAGGCCAGTAGGGTTTTCTTCATAGTGGTCTTTTCTCCTTCTCTTCCTAGAACTGCACTTCAAATCCCTCGCGTTCTTGGCTCTCTTCCTCCAATAGGGTGCCCCGCGCTCCGGTGTAGGAGCCAGGCGGGTAATAGAGATAGCCTTTGAGCGTCGCGCCAGGAGCAATCATTTGTGCGTCAAGTGGAGGTTTCGGATACACTGAATGGCTTACTCCACTCATTGGAGGGACGCGTACGCCTTGAGCTGTGAGGAGATACAGCCTCTCCACTTCTAATGTGTACCAGCGAGTTGTCGTGTTAAGGATTTCAACCCGCACGGGCAGGACGCTGGAAAGGTCTTGGCCAAACTCCACCGTAGTGTCGAACCCCGTCAATGGCTGGAGCTTCACCTGCATTTGTCCTTGAGGGAGTTTCTCCTCTCCCCGCTCTTTTCGTTGGGCAGCGTCGATCATGCCAGTGAAGCGCGAAAAAAAGTACTCGGGAAAGCGGCGATTCTGTGCTCCTAAGGTACTAAGAAAGGAGAGGCCGTAATCGCCTTGCGCTTGGGCCTCGCCGCTACAGGAAACGGTGACGCGGACAGTATCATCCCATCCAGCAGGTTTTGGGCGGGAGCCCTCAATCACTCCTGGACTGGTGGGGGTCGCTGGGGTAAACGAAGACACTGCATAGTTTTCCCTCACGATACTGTAGGCGATCTGGTTCACCTGTTCACATGTGGCGTTTGGCGCGTGGACAATAAGAGGTGGAAGAGGGAATATCGGATTCTTGGGCCTGGGGATGCAGCCTGGAGCCGTGACTATCAACGCAGTCAGGGCACAAAACCAGAGGGTGCGTATTGACCAGGTCATAGGTAAATACTCTCCTTTTTGGCGCAGACACTAGCGTGCTTCTGTCTTTTTGGCCTAGTTTTTGTCCATACCAACAACATCAACACTGACCAATTCGAGGCGTTGTCCGCGTTGTTGATACATCCCGACGATCTTGAGGGGCGTGCCTGGTTCGGCCTGCGCCACTTTTGAGAGCAGCTCTGCAGGTCCGATCAGCTCAAAGTCGTACTGGCGTTTGCCTTGCTTCTGAAGGATCATAGCTGGACTTAATTGCGGATTTGGGGGCGATTCCAGCTTAACGATTTCAAATTTATAGGTTTCATGGTATTGGCCGATGCCAAGCGTCACTACAGCGATGCTATCCCCCCCGGCCCCTTCGGTCTCTGGATTAATCACGCCGCTCATCTGCAGCTCAAAGGGGGTCCTCGACATGTCTGCCCAGGGATTCTCTCCTGCTCCTATGCCTGGAAACGCGCTTACTGAATTGGTGGATACAAGCATAGTCGCCAAAGCAAGTATTATGCAGAGCAAACTATCACCATACACCCTGAACATAGGTAAATGCATAGTTTCCTTCTCCTCCTTCACAAAAAGTTCTGCCCATTTTGTAAAGGAAGGAGACGGCAGAAGCTTGAGTGAGAGCCAACGGTTTTCCGGGGATTTCCTGACGAAGTCTAACGATTTCCTTACGGAGGTCGGAGACGACTTCCGACGGATACAATTCTGGCTTACAACCGCTGGAATAGCCGTATGAAGGAGTGCTCAATGAACTATGCCGTCCTGTGCTTTCGCCTCCTGCGACTCGTGTTCATTCTGACCCTCCCTGGTCGCGCATTGGGCGCTGCGCAGCCAGGAGAGACAGTGACCAAAGACACTCTAGCGCAGGTTGAGGATGTGCTGACGCCGTCGACTCGCTGGATGGTCGAGCGAGGGATGCCGATGCTCATCACTGAGACAAAAAAGGTTCAGTGGCCGCAGGCATATCGAGAGGCCACAGCCAAATACGCCAGCCAAGTCAAACTTGCGGCTGATGGCAAAGACCTGTACGACTATGTGGCTGGCTGCCCGTTTCCCATTATTGACATCAACGACGCCTTGGCAGGATTCCGCATAATGTGGAATCATAGCCGAGGCCCGTACCATCTCGACAACGCCGGCGCGGAGCTTTTCGGGGAATTGATCAATAATAAAGGAGAGGTCGAGAGAACCTATGAAACCCTGTGGCGACAATTGATGTGGATGGGACGACTCTATATGGATCCGAAGCCCGAGATCCTGCACTCGCCGTCTATCCGTCGCACCAACCTTTTCGGTCCCTATTTTCTCCCGAATGATCTCAAAGGATTTGCAGTCCTCGACATTCGTTACCTGGAGCCAACTATGGCTGATGATACCTACGCATACTATCCGGAAACGAGACGAGTCCGACGCCTCAGTGTGGCCGACCGAGGAGGTCCTTTAGGTGGAATCTTAGGAACAGATTACGACATTGATTCATTCCTGGGCTTCAATGGCAACATTCCCTATTGGAATTTTCGTGTCTTAGCGGAGAAGGATATTCTTGCTGTGGTCCACAGTGGCAAGTATGGGGATCGTGCGGCATGGTGTGCGCCGCGCGACGGCGCCCACGGTATTGTCGCCGCATTGCCGTGTGTGTCATGGGAAAAGCGTCGTGTATGGGTAGTGGAGGGAACTCCCGCGAACTATTCAGCGTTGTATGCCTACTCGAAGCGAGTGTTGTATATCGATCAAGATTTCTTTTTTCCCGTGATCACTGAAATCTACAATCAGCGCGGAGAATTGTGGAAGAGTCTTCTCCATAGCGTGTTCTATACGAGGAAACCTTACGACAACTATCCGATAAAACCTCAAAACGGAGCGCAGTATCACTACGCTGAGGAGATGCCGTTTATGCCGAACTGGGTTCTCATTGATCTCCAACAGACGCACGCTACGGTGGTCGATGCTCCATCGGGGTTTAAAGACCCCGCTGAGTGGCAAACCGAGTGGTATTTCAATGAAGAGGTAGCGACGAATACTCCGACCGCGCATTCGATCAATGCGCTGCAGCAATATGGTCGCTAACCGTTGCTCATGGAGAATAAGGCTAGGCTACGCTCATGATTTACGAGTTCGGCGACTTTGAACTCGACGAACGCCTGTATTTGTTGCGCCGTTCCGGTGAGCCGCTCAAGCTTGAACCAAAGGTGCTTGATGTCCTCGTCTGTCTGTTGCGCTCGCGCGATCGTGTCGTCACCAAAGACGAGTTGATCGAACATGTGTGGCCGGGGCAGGTGATTAGTGATGCTGCACTCACGCACTGTCTGGCGAAAGCACGGAAAGCGGTGGACGATGATGGCGGCCGCCAGCAGATCATCAAGACGCAACACGGTCGAGGGTATCGCTTTATCGCCGCCGTCACTGAACGCAGAGACGAGACGCCTATGCTCCTCCAACCAGCTCAGGGGGACACGGCAGGGCAAGCCTCTTCTCCCGCCCTTGTGTCCTTTGCTCCTGTATTTCCTGCCGAGCAAGTTTCATCAGAACGGAGCGCTCAAGTCTCTCCTTTCCCTGTGCGCATTCAACCCGCGTGGTTCAGGAAATTGTTCCTTGTGGCCGTCCTCTTCATCAGTGGAGGGCTCAGCGCTTGGCTGTTCTTTTCCTATTCTTTTCCCTTTGGTGGCGGAGGACGGACAAAACAAACGGCGCCATCAGCGTTTTCTGCGAAGCCCTCACTGGCAGTGTTGCCTTTTGTGAATTTCAGCGGCGAAACACAACAGGATTACTTTGCGGATGGTCTCACAGAAGATTTGATTACCGCGCTCTCGCGTATCTCAGGTTTGTTCGTTGTCGCTCGCAACTCTGTCTATACGTATAAAGGCAAGCCGGCAAAAGTCGAAGAACTGGGACGAGAACTAGGGGCGCAGTACGTTTTAGAAGGAAGCGTGCGCAAAGATGGGGAGCGAGTGCGCATCACGGCGCAACTGGTGGACACGGCGACTGGCTATCATGTGTGGGCTGAACGATACGACCGTCCGCTAACCGACATTTTTGCACTCCAAGATGAAATTACGCAAAATATCGTGACGGCGTTGGCCGTGAAGCTCAAAGAAGGTGAGTCATTGGCTTACCGTTCCACGGACAATGTTGAAGCGTATGACTATGCTGCACGCGGCTGGGAATATCACTTCCGGTTCACGCAGGCGGCGAACGCCCAAGCAAGGCAGATGTTTGAGAAGGCGGTCGCGCTCGATCCCAAATTTACAGTGGCTTACATCGGTCTCGGTCGGACGTACATGTTCGATTGGATCTCTGTCTGGGACCTTTCGGATGAGACGCGGGAGCACGCCCTGGAGCTTGCCCAGCACGCATACACCCTGGACCCTACGCTCCCTGCGGTCCACACTTTTCTTGCTGACGTCTATCTCCTGAAAAAGCAGCATGACCAGGCAATTGACGAGGCGCAGCAAGCGATTGCGCTCGATCCCAGCTTCGCCTACGGGTATATGGTGCTGGCGAGCATTCTTAATTTTGCCGGGCGTCCGGAGGAGGCGATCAGTTTGTTAGTAGAGAAAGCGATGCGTCTCGATCCGGGAGGGGCTGCTTATTCCTCGACGCTGCTAGGGCATTCCTATTTGCTGCTAGGCCGCTATGACGAAGCGATCCCCGCTTTGAAGCGGACGTTGACGCGGAATCCGGACTATCTTCCCACGCATGTGCATCTCGCGGCGGTTTATGCAGAGTTGGGGCGTCAGGCCGAAGCTGAAGCCGAGATGGCTGAATGTCGACGGCTGTGTCCTCTAGGCTCTCTTGAACTAGGACGGCAACGCCTACCGTACAAAGAGCCGCAAGATTTGCAACGCATTCTTGATGCACTGTATAAAGCGGGGTTGAGATAGGACCTCATTGCAGAGGAGAGGAGCTGGTCATGAGTTGCGTCTTTGGTAATTTTGAACTCGACGAACAGACCTATCAACTTTGTCAATCAGGAGAAGTTGTTGCAATTGAACCGCAAGCCTTTAAACTTCTTGCTTACCTCATTGCTCATCGTGATCGGGCCGTGAGCAGAGAAGAATTGTTCGACAAACTCTGGCCGGGTCAAGTTGTAGGGGATGCAGCGCTTACCTACTGCGTAGCAAAAGCGCGGAAAGCAGTGCAGGACACTGGGGCGCAGCAGCAAATTATTAAGACTGTACATGGTCGTGGGTATCGGTTCGTTGCTCCAATCGTTGTGACTCCGCCGATTTCTGATTCCAGGTTGCTAGTTTCTGGTCCAAACTTCGAGGAACAGGAAACGAGAACCCAGAAACTAGAAACGTTCTCAAGGGAATTTCTAGCCGCAGCTCTAGAACAGCAAATGCAACTGGCGTTTTGGTCATCCCGACAGAACAGGCAGTTACTAATGGTCTGTTGCCTGTTTGTAGCGGGCTGGCTGGTTGCAGTGGGGAGCCTGGCCCTACGGTCGCCGATATTACTCCAGCCGACGGCGCCGATCACCCTTGCGTCTACTCCTGACCTCGCCCAGGCGGAACTAAGGATATGTCACTGGTGGGTAGTGTCTGCCAAGAACCAAGCCGCTTTAGAAGCGCTGCTCAAAGGCTGGGAGTATTATGACCGGTCTACACCCGAGGCTATGGTCCAAGCACGATGGATGTTAGAGCGAGCCTTAGAACTCGACCCTGCCTATGCGGCGGCATATGCAAGTTTAGGTTGGATAGCATGGCGTGACTGGCTCTCGTGGAGTCAGAATCCCAATAGTTTGGAGCAAGCTTCGCTTTACTTGCAAAAGGCAGCCACACTCGATTCGTCCTGTCCACGGACGGCTACTTTATTGGCAGAGGTGATGGCTACCCAAAGACGGCAGGCGCAGGTTATGACCGAGGTCCAACGGATCAGCGCTCTTAATCCGAATTGAACTTTACAGAAGGGAGCAAAAGAAACTACTGCTCAAACCGAGCCTCTTCGGTTTTCAATCCGTGCTCCTCAGACACTTTTCGCCACAGCTCGTCTGTCCCTTCGCAAATCCTCACATTTCCTTCGCTATTCCTTTCCTTTTCGTTATGCATTTCTGTTCGGGCGTATGTAGAGTGTAGGCTCACAAACCGTGCAGAGGGCAGTCTGGCCCTACAAAAAATGGGGAGGACAAGATGAGCAAGGCAAAACAGACGTTCGCATACGTGCTAATTGTATTTTTTTTGACGCTCCCGCTTGCATACGCTGAAGAGGCTACTTCTGCAGCCGAGGTCAATGGCGCGAGGCTGTACTATGAAACTGCTGGAAAAGGACCATCTTTGGTGCTCATTCATGGAGGACTTCTTAACAGATTGGAATGGGACGAACAGTTCAACACGTTTACGGAGCACTATCATGTAATTCGTTATGACGTCTGCGGCTATGGAAAATCAGAGGCTCGCAGACTGCCATTCTCTCACGTTGAGGACTTGTACCAACTGCTCCATTTCCTCAACATTGAGCGCGCCGTTCTTATTGGCGGCTCAATGAGTGGAGGTATTGCCACTGATTTTACTCTCGAACATCCGGAGATGGTGCAGGCTCTTATCCTAGTTGGACCGGCGCTTGGCGGCTGGCCGTATTCGCTCGAGTTCATTCAGCGGGGGTTCCAGATCATATTGGCGACAGTGGCTGAGGGACCTGAGAAAGGCGCTGACCTGTGGCTGAATTCTTATATTATTCCTGCGCCGGACAATCCCGCAGCCCGTCAACGATTCCGTACCTTGTTTATCGAAAATTTCCATGGTTTCCTCTCCCCTTGGTATCTGGCGCGCCCGCTCAATCCTCCCACGTTGCAAAGGCTGGGAGAAATCCACATCCCAACTCTGTTGCTGACCGGTCAGTTAGAGAATCCAGAAAATCTTGCGGTCTTGGATACGCTTGCGACAAAAATCACCAACGCGAAAAAGATCATCATTCCTCAGGCTGGGCACCTCCCGCAAATGGAGAAGCCGGAAGAGTTCAATCATGTCGTGCTCGATTTCTTGAGGAAACACTAGTGAACGTCGAGAAGAAGAATGCGAGTGAACAAGCGGTCTAGGCTGTAACCGGTCTCCTAACCGCGCCACAGTCCGCGCTAGGGACCCGTAGGTGACGGGTTCGTCGGGGTCAGGAGACTCGCGCTGAACCGGGACAATTTCTACAGTAAGGAGTAGTCTGATGAAAAAGATATGGTGGGGTATTGCAACGGTTATTGTGATTGGGGCGCTACGTTTGCTGACAACAGCAGAAGCCGGAGAACAGAAGCTCACTGGAAGTTTTTCTGGGAGTTTGATAACAGCGCAGATTGATATTGACGGTGATGGCATGCCAGGTGGGTTCTCGATGGTGCGAGGAAAGAGCAACCTCGGCTCCATCACAGTTCAGACGATCGGTGAAAGTGCTGCACGCCTGCCTGCTGTTCAGGTGTGTCCTAATGGCAACATGGAGTTCCCCTTATTGATGGCGCATGCTGTTATCCACTTTGATGACACAGGGGATTTGCTCTTCGCTAAAGCCTCCTCTGGGGCCACTTGCTTTGATCCAAAGGCTGGCGTGTTTATTTCAAAATGGAAAGGCGTCTTCGCCGGAGGCTCAAGAAAGTTGACTAATGCGACTGGCGCCTTTGAAGTGACCTCAAGCGGGAAAGCGCTTGTCGGGGATCGCAAAGGACACGAATTTGACTATCTGACCGGTGAGTTCTCAGGAACAATAGTTACGCCGTAGCGACAAGTAGGGGACAAAACTGATGCTAATATGGCTTGCGATACTCGTACTAAGTCACTTGTTAGGCCCTGTCGCTTTTGCAGGGACCCCGATACCAGCGGAGCCCTCACGGCTTGTCGGCCCCGTACAGACGACGACCACGGCTACAACAATTGCGGGCAGAGAAGGTGAACGGGTGGTCTCTCATTATGATTCCTCGGGCAACGAAACTGAAACTGTCCGCTATGCCGATACCGACAGTATCGTGGAAAAATCTGTCCACACCTACAACTCGAATGGCAAGAAAACGGAGACGATAACCTATAATCCAGACGGCTCGCTGCTCACGAAAACGCTTTACCTTTATGATTTTCAAGGACGATTGAGCGAAACGACAACTCTGGATGACGTAGGAATCATTAACCACATGGTATATACCAGCGACGAAAAGAGGCAAACGGTCGAGGAAACGATCACTCCCGCCCGTCAGGAAGTTACCAGACGCTTGACTCATTTCTACGATAGCAAGGGGCTAGAAACCTCAACTGTCATCATTGCTCGGGACGGCGGCATGAGCAAAATCACTTTTGTCTATGATGACAAGGGAGACTTAACCGAACGCGTCGTGTGCGCCAAGGATGGGTCAGTGATCGATCGTTTGCGCTATGAGTACGAGTTCGATGCCGTCGGCAATTGGATCAAGCAGACAGAGTTCATTTGTCCCCCTGCTGAAGAGAATGTGGACGCCGCTTGTACGCCAGCCGCGATGACTGTTCGGACCATTACCTACGCTGTGCAGAATCTGCCCAGCTCTCCTCCCAAGAAAGACAAGAGCAACTGAACACCAATCATTGTTACGGAAAGGTCACTACATGGCTCAAGTCCCTCTCGCGCGTAAACTCGCCTTCTCCGCTAGCGGTCTGGGTGGTTGTGCCTGTCTCGTCATCGCCAATGCATATTTAATGTATTTCTACACTGACCTTGTCGGGCTCAACATCGGCTTGGTCGGGCTTGCGCTGAGCATCACACGAGTTTTCGATGCCCTCAATGATCCCATCATCGGATACATGTCGGATAAGACACACACGCGCTGGGGACGGCGACGACCGTGGATTGCTGCCGGAGCCATTCCGGGGAGTCTCACGTTTGCGTTGCTTTTTCAACCGCCAAACACGACGGATCAATACCTGTTATTTTTCTATCTTCTTCTTGTGTTCTTTGTCTGCGACATTTTCGCCACGATGTGTGGCGTACCCGGGTTCGCTCTGACGGCTGAACTTTCTTCCGACTATCAAGAACGGACGCAGATCTTTGCGCTGTGCACGTTTTTTAACAACGTCGGTACGATTCTCGGCGGGTTTCTTCCTTTTGCTGTTGCACTCTTTGCCGATCTACGCATTGGGTATGCGCGAGTCACGCTTTGGGCTGCACTTATTTCAGTGCTTTTTACTCTGCTTGCGTTGTTCGCCCCGGAGCGCCCAGATGCTCTCCGTGGAGCCACCGCCGGATTTCACGACTTTTGTCATGGATATTTGACATGCCTTCGCCACCGCCTCTTTCGCACGCTGCTCATGACCTGCTTTTTATTGAATGTTGGGATGTGGATCGGCTACGCTGTCGGCGTCTATGCGCTCGTGTATTGGCTGGGATTCGCGCTAGGTGAGATTGGCTTTATTTACCCCGTCTGGCTTGGAGCTTCGTGTTTGTTTCTGCCCTTTTGGACCTGGCTGTCCGGACGAATTGGTAAGGAGGTCGCGCTCAAATGGGTGCTTTTGTATGGGGCTGCAATGTATTTTGCTTTGTATTTCCTTACTCCTAATAAACTGCTCGTCTATATGCTCGTAGTCTTTTCAGGGTTCGGGCTCGCTGGTTTCGTGGCTCTGCCCTCCTTGTTAGCGGATGTTCTTGACGTCGATGAACTC
>JACXTT010001553.1_pt1 | contig 38019 bp, 30 predicted proteins | sample 9270951 | NCBI WGS metagenome assembly JACXTT01 (sample SAMN15532306, study PRJNA645909) | rock metagenome | isolation source: weathered quartz diorite | place: Puerto Rico | collected 2017-06-21
ATCAGCTCAAGGGTTTCCGGCGCGATCTCGAAGGCGAAGCGCGCCGCGAAGCGCGCCACGCGCAGAATGCGCACGGGATCCTCGACAAAAGCCGGACTGACATGGCGTAGCACCCCGGCTTGGAGATCCCGCGCGCCGCCATGAGGATCGATGAGGGAGTCGTGATCATCACGTGCGATCGCATTGATGGTGAGATCGCGCCGCGCCAGGTCCTGCTCCAGCGTGACGTCGGGCGCGGCATAGATGCTGAAGCCCTTGTAGCCCCGTGCGGTTTTACGCTCAGTCCGCGCAAGGGCGTACTCATCGTTGGTCTCAGGATGGAGGAACACCGGAAAGTCCTTGCCGACCGGACGGAAACCGAGGCGCACCATCTCCTCGGCGTCACTGCCCACGACTACGTAGTCATGATCTTTCACCGGCAATCCGAGCAGCTCGTCGCGCACCGAACCGCCCACCCGGTAGATCTTCACCGTTCAGCCGTCAGGGAGTGGCAGGCTCGAAGGCTGGAATTATTTCCGACTCAGCCCGTGCCGCCTCGATCCACTCCTGCAACGCAGGCAGCGCGAGCACGGTGCTCGCGTATTGCTGCGCGACCGGCGAGAGCTGCACTGCGTAGGTCTTGAACCGCAGTACCACGGGCGCGTACATGGCATCGGCGATTGTGAAGGTGCCGAACAGATACGGCCCCGCCAGGATGAACCGCTCGCGGCAGTCGGTCCAAATGCGCTGGATGCGCTCGATGTCGGCAGCGACCTCAACGGTGCGCCCTAGGCCCGGGAAGAATCCACGGCAGTTCATGGTCATGTTAGTGCGCAGGGCCGCGAAGCCGGAATGCATCTCGGCGCTAATCGAGCGCGCGATGGCCCGCTGCGTGCCGTCGGCCGGCCAAAGTTGCCGGTCGGGGTGGCGTTCTGCCAAGTATTCCGCGATCGCAAGCGAGTCCCATACCGTGACGGCGCCATCGAGGAGCACGGGGACCTTGCCCGACGGACCGTGTCTGCGCAGCGTCTCCTTCGCGCCCGCCAAGTACAGAGGCACGCGGACCTCCTCGAACGGGAGCCCCGACTGCTTCATCAACAGCCAGGGACGCAGGGACCAGGACGAGTAGTTTTTGTTGCCGATGACGAGAGTATATGCGGGCACGGTTGTGGCGACTCTATCTGCGGGCTCGGTCGCGGAACCAACGGTAGCGGGTCCGCGGTGTCACGCCTGCCAGATATTCGGGAACAACCGCCTCTATCGGCGTCGGGCTAAACCCGAACAACTCTGGGAATACGCTGCTGCAGACGTTGTCGACCTGCATCGAGTGGACGTTGTCCCGGGTCATCAACTGTCCCGGCAAGCGCTCAAGCACAGCCGCCTGCAGCAGGGACAGCGATTCGTTCAGCTGGATGATCGGGCGGTGCACCCCCAGCGTACGGCAGACGTATTCCACCAGCTCGCGCAGGGTATACACCTTCGGCCCGCACACCTCGTAAGTCCGCCCGAACGTGTGCGGGTCGGTCAAGCAATTAAGCAACACTTGCGCAACGTCCTCCACGAAGATAGGCTGGAACCGTGCACTCGGCGACGCGAGAGCGATGGCTGGCAGCAGACGCGCGAGGCGGGCAAAAAGGTTGAGGAACCTGTCGTCGCGCCCAAATATAACTGATGGTCGCACGATGGTGGTCTGGATTCCGATGGCCTGGGCTGCATGGATCTGGCTTTCGCCCTCCGCCTTGGAGCGTAAATAGGCGCTGGGCGCATCGAATGCTGCCTTGAGCGCGCTCACGTGCAGCAGCCGCTTCGCTCCGGTTTCGCGACAAGCGCCCACGATTTTACGCGGCAGCTCGACGTGGCTGCGCTCGAAGGTCTCGCCGCGCGACTGGTGCAGGATGCCGACTAGGTTGACGACTGCATCGACCGGCGCTACCAGGCGCTCGAGGGTCCTGGGGTCATGGACGTCGGCAGTCATGACGTCTACTGTGGGCAGCAGGATGAGCTCTTTCGCCCGTTCGCGCCGGCGCGTAGGAACCCGAACGAAGATTTCCCGAGCGGCCAAGCGATGGACGAGGTGCCGGCCCAGGAAACCGCTTCCACCGATAACGCAGACACTTTGAACTTGCATAGAGGAAAACCCCGTCGGGCGGCAACGCTGCCGTGCGGCAGGCCTCAGTCTGCCGACACTGGCTTGGGCGGTACCTGACCGAGACGCTGCTTGAGCGGGATGAACGGCTGCGCGAGCAGGCGCGCATAGTACATCGTATTGCTCATCACCTTACGCACGTAGTCGCGGGTCTCGCTGAACGGGATCGTCTCGGTGTAGATGGCGCCTTCCAGCGGCCGGTCTGCACGCCAGTCGCGAGCTCGGCCCTGGCCTGCATTATAGGCCGCCGAGACCAGCACCGGATGATTGTCCAAGCCGTCCATGAGCTCACGCAAGTGATAGGTGCCAAGGCTGATATTGGTGTCGACGGTATGGACTGAGTTGTGGTTTACGCCGGGAATGCCCAACCGCCTGGCCACCGACCGAGCCGTTGTGGGCATAAGCTGCATCAAGCCCAGCGCGCCGGCGTTGGAGCGCGCCTCGGCGGAAAAACGGCTCTCCTGCCTGACTAGGGCATAGACCCAGGCTTCATCGAGATCGAGCTGGCGGGTGTAGGTACCCAAAACCTCGCGGTACGGAGTCGGATAGCGCAGGTTGAAGTCGTGCATCTGCTGAGTGCGCTCGGCAGTGTCGATCGAGCGTTCGAACCACCCGTTGCGCCGCGCTACCTCAGCTGCGGCGAGCAATTCCTTATCCTTGAAGGCGCGCGTGGTCCACCGCCATTCCAATGCCCCCTCGTAGCGCAGGCCGAGCTGATAGAGCTTCAGCGCACGCTGAATTCCCGGCACGCGCTCCATCGCTGCTACTTCGTCCTCGCTCGGATGGTAGGAATCGGACGTGGTCGTGACGACCGTGCCGAGCTCCTCCATCGCCAGCTGTCCGTAGAAGTTATGGTCGAAGGAAAGGGCGGCAAGCAGCGCATTGCCTTCCGGAGCGCGACCGGTCGCCTGCAACGACCGCGCCTTCCAGTAGCGCCACGCCGGAATCTGCTGCTCCGCGGCGGACATCGCCTCCACCGCAGCGAGCGCAGTGCTCCACTCCCCTCTGCGCAGAGCGGCGCGCACCTTCCAGTTGAGCTGCCGATCGCTCAAGCGCTCTCCCGCGCGAGCGAACCAATCGAGCGCTTCGGGACGGTGCTTCATTGCACCAGCCAGCCCGAGTTGGCCCCAGACATAGGCCTGCTCCTCCCCCATGAACGACGACTGGATCTTCTCGAAGCGGTTCGCCGCTATTGCGGGCAGGGACTGCGCGAGTCGGACCACCGCGAACATCGCCAGTTCTCGTTCGGCCCGCGTCTTGGTCTTCACCGGGGAACGATCCAGGTAGCGCTGAGGATTGCGGGCTACGGTGTCAAACAGGCGGGGGTCGGGCCGCCTGCCCGTCGGCAGATAACTCACCAGCTGACGCACAAAGCTCACGTTGCCGCTTTCCAGCGCCAGGCGGATGCGAGCCCAAACATCTTCTTCTTCCAGCAGGCCCTGGCGCAGCAATGCATCGAACAATGGCGCGCAGCTGTCGGGCTGTGCGCTGCCCTGGAACCACAGCGTCCGCGCGTCCTTCAATGCGGTCTGATCCTTGCCCAACGCCAGTCGGGCCTGCTGCGCGTAGCAGGTCAACTCGACTTCCTCCACCGCAAACCTGTGATATTCGCGCTCGAAGGTCTCCCAATCCTGATTGCGCCCCAGCGAGCGTAGCCAATCCTCGCCCACGCGCTCGGCAAGCAGCGTGTCCCGGTAGTCGGAAATGAACGCTTCGATGACGGGGGTGCTGGCTTCGGGCAGCCTCGAACGCAACTGCCAGTAAGCGACGTAGGGATAGAGGGGGTAATCCACGAGCTCGGGTGCGAGCCGGGACAAATGCTCGATGTCGCCCTTCTGGAACGCCTCGCGGGCAGCCAGAAAGGCTTCGTCATCGTTGAGGGCCAGCCCGCTACCCGGGAGGGCGATCAGACAACCCATGATCGCACCCGAAAGCAGGCTGTTCGCGAGTCTCGCAGGCATTCTTTAAGAGGGCGTTGGGGTTACGCGGCCATTCTTGCATACTTGCCGCCGCGGAAATGCAAAATCCTCAGGTCTGGGCACTATCGCGTTTGACCCAGAAACAAGCCGTAGGCCGGATTCGCGGTCTCGTCCCAGTATCGGTAGTTCAACTGTTTGAGAAACGCGCGGAAGGCGGCCTTTTCCCCGCGCGGTACCTGCATCCCAACCAGCACGCGCCCATAGTCGGCGCCATGGTTTCGATAGTGGAACAAGCTGATATTCCAGTCCTGGCTCATCCGGTCGAGAAAGTTCATCAGCGCCCCGGGCCGCTCCGGGAACTCAAATCGGTAGACCATCTCGTCCTTCACTCGTGGGGAATGGCCGCCCACCATGTGGCGGATGTGCAGTTTGGCCATTTCGTTGTCGCTGAAATCCTCGGTCGCCAGCCCATGGCGCTGCAAGTGTCGGACCAGTATCCGGGTCTCGTCTCGGTTGTGTATCGACAAACCGACAAACACGCGGGCCCGCTCGGGGTCAGCGTACCGATAGTTGAACTCAGTGACATTGCGGGTCCCGATCAACGCGCAAAACCGCTTGAAGCTGCCTGGACGCTCCGGGATAGTCACCGACAGGATCGCCTCACGCCGCTCTCCCAGCTCCGCCCGCTCCGCCACGAACCGAAGCCGGTCGAAGTTCATGTTGGCGCCGCATGCGATGGCTACCAATGTGCGGCCGCGCATTCCCTGACGTTCTATCCAGGTTTTGGCACCAGCGATCGCTAGCGCCCCGGCCGGCTCGAGGATCGAGCGCGTGTCCTCGAACACGTCCTTGATCGCCGCACAGATGTCGTCGTTGTCCACCAGCACCATCTCATCAACCAGCACTCGGCACAGCCGGAAGGTTTCCTCGCCAACCTGCTTGACTGCGACCCCGTCGGCGAATAGTCCCACCTGTGTCAACCTGACGCGATGCCCGGCCGCAAGCGATTGCGCCATGGCGTCGGAGTCCGTCGGCTCGACGCCGATCACTTTGATCTCCGGCCGCAATCGCTTTACGTAGGCAGCAATACCGGAAATGAGCCCACCGCCGCCCACTGCGACGAAGATGGCCTCGATTGGACCGCTATGCTCGCGCAGGATCTCCATGGCGATGGTGCCCTGGCCTGCAATCACGTCCGGGTCGTCGTAGGGGTGTACGAAGGTGAGCTTCTTGCGCTGTACCAGGCTCACGGCGCGCGCGTAAGCGTCATCGTAGGAATCTCCGCTCAGCACCACGCGCGCGCCCAGCGCAGCGACGGCCGACACTTTTATCTGCGGTGTAGTTTCCGGCATGACGATGGTGGCCTTGCACCCCAGTTTCTCGGCGGCGTACGCGACACCCTGCGCGTGGTTGCCCGCGGAGGCGCAGATCACGCCTTGCCTAAGTCTGCTGGCGGCGAGATTAACCATCTTGTTGTAGGCTCCACGCAGCTTGAACGAGAACACGGGCTGCATGTCCTCGCGTTTGAGCAAGATTCGGTTGCCAAGGCGAGCGGATAGCCCTGGTGCCAAGTCCAGGGGGGTCTCGACTGCCACGTCGTAGACGCGGGCCTTGAGGATGCGTTCAAGATAATCGGGTTTCATTTCGCGCGCTGTCCGGCTGCCGGAACGGCGAGGTTAGCAGCGGAGCCTGTCCCCCAGCAAGGAACCTTCTGAATGAATTGTGGAAAGGGCGTGGTGCCGCTATGCTAGTGCCAGCCATAGCGCGCGGCGTGGCGCGAGAGGGGACAAAAGGGTTGCCGAACTCGGGGTCTATCAAGCAAGCGGCGGCGCGTGCCGCCATCGCCCAGGTGCCGGATAATTGCGTGTTGGGCGTGGGTACGGGGTCGACCGTCAACTTCTTCATCGACGAGCTGGCCAGCATCAAGGGGCGCTTCCAAGGTGCCGTGTCCAGTTCGCGCGCCTCTGCGAAGCGGCTTCAACAACTCGGCATACGTATCCTCGATTTGAACAGCGTGGACGAGCTCCCCGTTTATATCGACGGTGCCGACGAGGTGACGCGCCAATTGACCATGATCAAGGGTGGTGGCGGCGCGTTGACCGGAGAAAAGATCGTCGCCGCAGTGGCGCGCAAATTTGTTTGCATTGCTGATGAGAGCAAACTGGTCGATATATTGGGGACCTTTCCGTTGCCGGTGGAGGTCATACCCATGGCGTGCAATCATGTAGGGCGCGAGCTGGTCAAGCTGGGAGGGCATCCGAAGCTGCGGGAGGGCTTCACATCGGACTATGGCAATGTGATCCTGGATGTATACGGGCTCAGCATTCTGAACCCGGCGCAGATGGAGGCGACGTTGAACCAGATCCCTGGGGTCGTGACCAATGGCCTGTTCGCGCGTCGGCCGGCGGACCTGCTCCTGTTGGGTACGAGCGACGGTGTGCTGACTATGACGCCGCCTGGATCAGGCGCGGAGCTTGCACAGCGCTCTGGGCGCTGAAAAGGAACTGTCACGTGGCGAGGCTAGACTGCGGTGCTCGGCATCGCCCCGCCGGGCCGGCGAAGGAGGCAGGCATATGACCACGAACGAACACACTTCCAAGCAGTTCGACCAGGAGCTCGAGTCCCTGCGCGCCCGCGTGCTGCAGATGGGCGGGTTTGTCGAGCAACAGGTCACGTTGGCCGTCGATGCCCTCACCACCGGCGACATGGAGCTTTGCGCCAACATCGTGGCCAACGACCACAGGGTCAACGCCATGGAAGTGGGCATCGACGAAGACTGCAGCACCATTATCGCCCGGCGCCAGCCAGCCGCTGGAGATCTCCGATTGGTGATGATGGTAGTCAAGACTATCACCGACCTCGAGCGCATCGGCGACGAGGCGGCCAAGATCGCGCGCATGGCCAAGCTGATCAATTCGGTGGACCGCGTGCAGCAGCCGCGCTACGTGGAGATCCGGCGCATGGCCAATCTGGCTCTGGAGATGCTGCGCAAATCGCTCGACTGCTTTGCCCGGCTCGACGTTTCTGGCTCCGCCGAGGTGGTGCGGACCGACCAGCACGTGGACGACGAGTTCCGCGCCATCCTGAGGCAGCTCATCACGTTCATGATGGAGGACCCGCGCACCATCTCCGCCTCGATCGAGATCCTGTTCATCGCGAAAGCTCTGGAGCGCATCGGCGATCATGCTAAGAATATTTCCGAGTATGTGATCTATATGGTCAAGGGCAAGGATGTGCGCCACGTTACGCTCGAGGAGATCGAGCGGGAGATCATGGCGTAACGAGATGCCGGACGCTTCCACGCTTGCAGCGGTCGATCTGGGCTCGAACAGTTTTCGGCTCCAGGTTGCCCGGGTGGTGGACGACCAGATCTATCCGCTCGACTCTCTGCGCGAGCCGGTACGGCTGGCCGCCGGCGTAGGTCCCCACAAACGCCTGGACGAAGCGTCGCAGCAACGGGCGCTGGATTGCCTCAAGCGCTTCGGCGAGCGGCTGCGCGGACTCCCGGCAGAATCGGTGCGCGCGGTAGGCACCAATACGCTGCGCGTCGCCAAGAACGCGAAGGAGTTTCTCGCGAAAGCCGAGGCTGCCCTGGGTGTTCCCATCGAGGTCGTGGCCGGACGCGAGGAGGCGCGGCTGATCTACCTGGGGGTGGCGCACAGCCTGCCGGTGACGAGTGAAAAGCGCATGGTGGTCGACATCGGGGGCGGCTCCACCGAGTGCATCATAGGCAGCGGTTACCGGCCCCAGAAGTTGGAGAGCCTGTATATGGGCTGCGTCACCTACAGCATGAAATTCTTCCCCAGTGGCAAGTTGTCCAAGAGCAACATGAAGCAGGCGGAGCTGGCGGCGCGGATCGAGCTGCAGACTATCGCAAAGGACTTTTCCGCCGGCCACTGGAAGGAAGCCGCCGGCTCCTCCGGCACCGCCCGCGCGTTGGCCGACATCCTTGAAGCGAACGGCTGGAGCGAAAGCGGGATCACGTCTCAAGGGCTGGAGCGGCTGCGTAGCGCCATGTTGAAGGCCGGCGACGTCACTCGTTTGTCGTTCTCGGGGTTGCGGCCCGATCGCGTCCCTGTGCTGCCGGGGGGCTTCGCGATAATGTCGGCCATCTTCGACGAGCTGAAGGTCACTCACATGACGCCGGCCGAGGGCGCCATGCGGCAGGGAATCCTGTATGACATGCTCGGCCGCTTCCATCACCACGACATGCGCGATGCGACGGTGGTTCAGTTCATGAACCGTTATCACGTCGATGCTGGCCAGGCACGGCGCGTAGATACCCTGGCGCTGTCTCTGTTCCGGCAATTCGCCAGCGCGCTCCAGGTGGAAGACGAGCATCTGCTCCAGCTGCTGTCCTGGGGCGCGAAGCTGCACGAGATCGGGCTCTCCGTCGCGCACAGCGGGTACCACAAGCATTCCGCCTACGTCCTGAGCTATGCCGACATGCCTGGCTTCTCCAAGATGGAGCAGGATCGGCTGTCGATCCTGGTTCTGGCCCACCGCGGATCGCTCGATAAGATGCGCGGCCTGCTCAAAGGCGAGGTGGAGCGGGCCCTGGTCGTCGCATTGCGGCTGGCGGTGCTGTTCTATCGAAGCCGCACCAATGCGCACCTGCCAGCGATCGAAGTTCACTGCGAAGGCTTCAAGTATCGTCTCAAACTCGACGTCGACTGGCTCAGGGAAAACCCGCTGACCGCTGCCGCGCTGCGCGAAGAAACGCACGAATGGCGCAAGCTCGGCGTAGACCTGGAGCTCAAGTCGCTCGAGGCCATCGACGCTGACGCCGAAGCGATGCTGGCCGGCTGAAATTGGAGGGGCGTCCACCGTCCCCGGGTGATTTCCGCGGTTCAGCGGAGTTCGTGGCAGGCCCAGAGGGACACAGCGAATAGGGTCAGTGCGCCCGCCTGATGCAACGCGGCCAGCAGTACCGGTACCGTCAGCAGCAGCGTCGAAATCCCAAGCGCGATCTGCACCGCGAAAGCCACCGCTAGGAGGTTGCGCGCGAGGCGTGCGCGCGGTTGGAGCTGCACCGAACGGGATCTCAGCCAGAACAGCAGGACGAGGATCACCAACAGCCAAGCGATCAGCCGGTGGTCGAACTGTACCGCAGCTACGTTACTGAACATATTGTGGTACCACGGCTGGAGCGCGAGATACTCCGGCGGCACCAGATGGCCATTCATCAGCGGGAAGGTGTTGTACGCGAGACCCGCGTGCACCCCGGCCACCAGTCCGCCCGACAGGGCCATCAGGAATATGGTCGCGCTCAAGCCGCCCGCTAGGCGAAACAACCGTCGGCGTCCTGGATCGAGCGGACCCGGCCGTGGTGCTAACAGGCTGAGCGCTGTCCAGAGGATGGCCGCGAAGATCAGGAACGCCACCCCCAGGTGGGCGGTGAGCCGGTACTGGCTGACGCGCGGATCGTCCACGAGCCCGCTCTTGACCATGTACCAGCCAAGCGCCCCCTGCAGTGTGCCCAGCAGGAAGATCCCGAACAAGCGCACGGCCAGCCCGCGCCCGATCTTGCGGCTGAGAGCGAAGTAAAGCAGCGGCAGGAAGAACACCAGGCCTACCGCTCGCCCCAGGAGGCGGTGAAAGTACTCCCACCAGAAGATCCGCTTGAATTCGTCCAGCGGCATCCCATGGTTGACTTTCTGGTACTCAGGGGTCTGCCGGTACTTGTAGAACACCTCTTGCCACTGCGCATCGCTGATAGGGGGGAGCATCCCGACAATGGGTTGCCACTCCACGATGGAGAGCCCGGAGCGGGTCAGCCGAGTCACGCCGCCCACTACGACCAGCGCGAACACCAGCGCGCAGCAAACAAGCAGCCATGCCGCCACCTGCCTGCGTCCGGGAGGGTCCGCCAAAAGATGAACACCTTGTCCCGGTACAAGCGAATGTTCCATGGGCTCATTCTAGGCGACCAGGCCGGCTGCGGCGCGACGCCTTGCAGTCATCCGCACCTGACGCAACGCGCGTTGTGAGACTGGATCAGAGCTTCCCGCTAGGTCTTTTTGACCACTTTCTGATAGACCATCTCGACGTTGAGCCCAATCCGGTCGCGGTACTGGCCGAGCGGATATTTGGACATGCCCTGTTCATATTTTGGCGCCAACCGCACAGCGATCTCGCGTTTCATTTCATCGAGGCCCGCCCCGTCTGCGGCCGCTTGCTTCACAGCGGCAACTAGATCAATGAGATAGCCTCGGAAGAACACCAGATGATCCTTGGACACCACTTCCCCATGCCCGGGGATGACGCGTGTGAAGTCGAACTTCTCCAACGCGTTCAGGGTTCGCACCCAGTCCTCCGGGTAGCCGTCATTGAGAAACGGCATCCAATCGATCAGCGCATCTCCGCTCGCGACCACTTTCTCATTGGGAAGGTAGATGAACACGTCCCCGTCCGTGTGGCCCCTGCCTAGCAACAGCAACTGTATCTCGCGTCCGCGCTCGTTGAGTGTCATCGATGCGGCCACGGTGCGCGTTGGCAGCGCCGGTTTCATCGCTCGCAACTCTTCGAGGTAGCTCTCGGTTTGCCGGAGATTCGCTTCCAAACGGGCCTTCTGCTCGGCGTTGACGGAGCGCGCGATGTCTTCCTTCAGCTTGTCGATCTCCTGCGGGACGCTCGCCAGCTGCTTCTCGATGTACGGGATACCGCCCGCTCCGGCGCCCGCTCTGGTCAGGTTCTCCCGCGTGCGTTCGGACGCGATGATCTCCAGATCGGGAAATGCCTGGGCGTAGACCTGGTTGCCTTGCCAATGATCCCAGTGGAAGTGCGTGTTGATGATCTTGCGGATCGGCTGCTGCGTCATCGCCTGGATCTGTTTGTACAGCGCGTAGGCGGCGGAGGGTTTGGAGTGAGAGTCGACCACGACAACGCCATCGTCGGTGAGGATCACGGCCGCGTTGCAGTTGACCTTGTAGCGTGGCGCGGCGATGGCGGCATAAACGCCGTCCGCCACCGGCTTCAGCTCGAACAGCTCTTCGCGGGATGTCGGTGCATCGGCCGCATAGACACAGCAAGGGTCGAGGTTTTCGAAACTCTGGATGGCCGCAACCGCCAATCCGGTCCGGGTCAGGAATTGCCGACGTGTCCACGACGAGCTCATGCGCTTACGTCCTCCTAAGACCTGGCGTACGGATATCTTGGAACGGCTTCGACGGCTATCACTGCCCGTGGCGCGCAGTTTTGCAGCAGCGCACAAAACTTGGATTCGGGATCGCCGTTCCCGCTTCTATACCGCATCGCGCTTCCCAGCGTCAAGCCACAAACTCAATGCGAGCGCGCACTGTCCGTCCACACCGCATGGCGTGATCGTGATGCAGCGGGAGCAGCCCGCGCGCTCGAAAGGCAAACGTTTCGCGTGTTTGCCTCCGGTACGATACGATGGCGCTTGACCACAGCGCCGGGACTCGGGGGGTCGGCGCTGTGTGACAGACCAGCAGAGCAGACTTCTAAGGAGGCCAAGAAATGGCGTCGAGCAACAAGGTTGCGATCGTCACAGGAGCTGGAACCGGCATCGGCAAAGCGGTCTCGACCGCGCTGCTGAAAGAAGGCTATCGGGTTGCCCTTGCCGGACGCCGCAAGGAACCTCTGGACAAGGCCGTCGCAGAAGCAGGAGCTAGCGGGCGCGCGCTGGCTATCCCTACCGACGTATCCGACCCGCAGTCCGTTCGAGCGCTGTTCGCGAAAACAAGGGAAGCCTTCGGGCGCCTCGACTTGCTGTTCAACAACGCGGGGGTCGGTGCGCCGGGCGTGCCGCTCGAAGAGCTTACATTCGATCAGTGGAAAGCCGTGGTAGACATCAACCTGACCGGGGCGTTCCTGTGCACCCAGGAGGCGATCAAACTCATGAAGAGCCAAGACCCCCGAGGTGGGCGCATCATCAACAACGGCTCGATTTCGGCACACGCCCCGCGCCCTAACTCCGCTCCCTACACCTCCACCAAGCACGCGGTAACCGGGCTCACCAAGTCGACATCACTGGACGGGCGCAAGTACGATATCGCTTGCGGCCAGATCGATATCGGCAACGCTCACACGGAGCTGGCGGCGAGGATGGCAAACGGTGTACCGCAAGCGAACGGCTCGATCGCAGTCGAGCCGCTCATGGACGTCAACCATGTTGCGAGCGCCGTGCTCTACATGGCGAGCCTTCCGCTCGACGCTAACGTGCAGTTCATGACTATCATGGCAACGAAAATGCCGTTCGTCGGCCGTGGCTGAGACCACGAGGCCACATCTCGCGACGGGTCCGGCTTACGACTGCTCTGCCCGAGCAGCGCCTCGCGGGACTAATCGGCGCTTCGCGCGAGAACCAAGTTGAACACCGACGAGTCGATCGGCACCAGCGCGCGCAGGCGCTCATCAACGACGATGTGCACACGGTCCCCGTAGCGGGCAAGCCGACGCAGCAACTCCTGGAATGGGGCGAGCTGATGCGCCTGGAACACATCGACGCGCAGCGTGACGCTGGCGCGCGTGTGCTTGAGCAGGCGCTCCAAGCCGGGTGCGGCGCGCTTGAAGAAGGATCCGTCGAGTCGGCCCTTTAGGCAAACGGCCAAGTCCGGGGCGCTGGTCTGTTGCAGGTTCAGCGTCACGTCCCCGGTAGCTACATAGCCGCCGATGGCACTGCGCACGAAGTCTACTCGCCGCTCCACCGAGCTGGCCTCAGCCTGCTCGACCATCAGCCGCCGCTCCGCGAACTCCCGCATCGACAGCGCCGCGATCCAATCCGAGATAACCGTGGGCCATAGAGACTTACGCAATGGGAGGGTGCGCAGGAAATGCCAGATCCGGGAAAGACCTCCGGGCAAGATGCCCTTCCACACCAGGCGCCCGACGATCGCGAGCCCTTGACGCAAGGAGTAACCGCCGCCGTAGACCGGAGGGCCGAGGAAGCGCAGCTTATTGCGCAAGCGCAATGCGATCTCGCGGTCCGACAGCAAGCGCTTGTAGAGCGCAATGTAGCCGTCGACCATCGCGTCGTAGGGCATGTTCTTGGGGATGACGTTGGTGGTGGGCCGAGTGTTCTCATGCACGTCCTCCAACGTGCTCAGCCGGCCGTCCTTCTTCAGGCGGTCGTAAAGGGGCGTTTTCGGCAGCGCCGTGAGCAGCCCGATCATGGCCGACTGGATGCCCGCGTCGGTGATGAACTGGTACTGCTGTTCGAAGGTTTTCAGGGTGTCGTTGTCGAAGCCGATAATGAACCCGGCCAACACCTCGATGCCGTAGGAGTAGATGCGGCGGACCGAGGTGAGGGTGTCCTCGTGCAGGTTTTGGGTCTTGAGCGTCTCCTTCAGACTCGCGGGGTCGGTTGATTCGATGCCGATGAACACCCAGCCGAAGCCGGCATCGCGGAACAGCTGCAGCAGATCTTTGTGCTGAGCCATATTGAGCGAGGCCTCGGTGCCGAAGCTGAACTTATAGTTGTGCTTGTCCTGGTACTCTTTGAGGAAGGCCAGCAGCTTCTTGGCGACGGGCAGGTTGCCGATCAAATTGTCGTCGACGAAAAACGCATTGCGCACATTGAGGCGGCGCAGCTCATCCAACTCGCGTCCCACCTGCTCCATGTTTTTCACGCGCGGCTTGCGACCGAACATGATGATGATGTCGCAGAACTCGCATCGAAACGGGCAGCCGCGCGAGAACTGCAGCGAAACGTAGGAGTAGCGCGGGAGCTTGAGCAAGTCGAAGCGCGGCGTGGGCGAATCGGTCAGCGCTACCGTACCGGTCTCGTGATATAGCGCCTTGGGCGTGCCCTGCTGGAAGTCGCGACAGAACTCCTTCCAGATGTACTCGGATTCCCCGGCCGCGACCGTGTCGGCAAGCGTGGTGTAGTGCTCGGGGCATAAAGACGCGTAGCTCCCTCCGGCGACCACGTAGTGACCGCGGCCGCGGTAGTAGGCCAGCAGCTCCTTCTGGCGGGGGAACTGCACGCCCATGCCGCAGACGCCTACGATGTCGGCCTGTGGTTCCAGGGGGATCGGCTCGATATTCTCATCGACGATCTCCACCTCCCAGTCCGGCGGGCACAGCGCCGCGAGCGTGGCGAGGCCCAGCGGAGGGTTTACGGCACGCTTGTTCGGCAGCACCTCGCTGAGCGCCCACTTGGAGCTCCAGAAGCTTTCCGGGAAGCGCGGGTTGATCAGCAGAAGGCGCATATGACCTGTCCTTTGTCGGTCTGAGGCATCCGGGACCACAGCGCGATGGGCAGGACCACTTCGCTCCCGTTCGCGCTCGGCAGGGAAATGCATCATACCTTAGTTGCAGGCGCAACACGCCGAGAGCAGGCGCGTCAGGCGTGCATGCTAAAGCGTCCCGCCGGCGGCAAAGTTAAGACGCGAACATGCGACCACAAAAGCCGCAGACATCCTCCCGAACGCCAGCTGCTTCTCGATCGGATCTCCATGATTTGAGCGCTTCGGCTCCTGGTCTAGGGCGTCGTCGTTATGAGAATGGGTATGGCGAGTTCCGCTGCCATGCTCTCCAGCCTCCTCGTGGTGGTGCCGGTGGTCATGTTGTTCATGGCCCGCTTCGACCAGCGCCGCATACTGGTCCGGCGTGAGCTCCGGAAGCCTTTGCAGGACTATGTGGATGAGCGAGACGTCGATGATGACAACGCCTCCGCGCACGCGGTTAGAGGAGATCGGGTGAGATGGCCGCGCGCATCACCGTCTCGCGGCGTTCTCCGCGTCCCGGGTTGGTCAGCCACCAGACGGCGCCCTTCTTGATCCCCCACTCCGCAACCTCGCCCGATAGGAGCCAGGCTGCGGTCTGACCCAGCGTCGGCTGGTGCCCGACGACGACCACGGTGCCCTTGTGGTCCGGCCAACCGGCTGCAGAGAGTACCGCTTCGTACGACGCGCCCGGTTCGATCTCCTTCACCGTCTTGAACTTATGCGTGAGTGCTTGTGCCGTCTGCTGCGCGCGTGCCGCCGGGCTGACCAGGATTTTGCTGTCCTTCGGCAGGTGCTGCTTGAGCCACTTCGCCATCTCGGCCGCCTGACGCTGCCCCTTGCCGGTCAGCTCCCTTGCTAGATCGGGAAAGCCATCCTGCGCATCCGCATGCCGCCAGAGAACGAGATCCATCAGTGCCAGAAAGCCTCACAAGCGCGAAAGCGCTGCCACGCAGCCCCGAGCTGATCGAGGTGCGTGCGCGAACTGCACGTTGCCCAGCCCCGGATCAGACCTGGTGCTTCCAGCCACTGCCCAGCGCCGTCGGATTCGCGCAGGGGCTCAAGGAGGCTTTCTACAGTGACCGCATCGTTCAGCCTGCCCAGGAGCTCTTGCAGATGGGCCAAGGTGGTCAGATATTCGCGCACCTCGCCTTTGTTGTACAGCGTAGAGAAGAAGTCCGCCGCGTAGCGCAGCTTCTTGATCTCGATGCGGAGGGCATGCAACCCAACTGGGTCCAGCGCGCCTAAGCCGTGGCCGCGCTTCAGCACCTTCTTGTGCCGTCGCTCGAGCACGCCGGCGACGAACTCGGTAAGCGCGAGCGCACGCAGCGCGGCCGCGGCATCGTCTGCGAGGTCCTGCCAGGGTTTTCGCAAGAAGATTCCAGTCAGCTTGAGCAGCAGGACGGTGTAGCGGGTAGAAGCGACGGCCTGACGGGCGCTTGAGTCCGCTGCCGAGCGCAGTTCGAGGGTGCGCTCAGCAAGCCAACGCAGGCCGGGCTCGCCAGGGAACGCAGCGCATACGACCGGCAGCGTCTCGATGGCGAAGACGTCCCAATCGCGCGCCGGCCCCAGGCAGCTGCTCAGCCAGCGCATCTCCGCGAGCAGCTCCTCGAACACGGTGCGTGGAAAAGCGCGGTTGAACACGCTCAACGCCGAGCGCAGACGCCGTAGGGCGACGCGAGCCTGATGCAGATACTCGGCATCGTCGGTCTCGAGCAGGCCGCGCTCATTGGCCTGCAGATGGGCGATGCAGGAGAACGCAACGGTGCGGAACGCCTCCGGCACGCTCATCGCGGGCTGCAATGAAGGTGCCATGGCTTTTGCCGGCGCGGCCATCAGCCCAGAGACCAGCGCGTACCCGCGCTCTGCTTTGCTCGTCGGCTCCAAACGCAGCGGCACCGTCTCGAGCAATCTGAGCGCGAACTTCAGCAACTGTTCCGGGGTGCCGCTCTTCAGCTCCAGCTCGATCTCGCTGATGGGAACCTGCGCGGCCCCCGCCGAGATCGCACCACGGTCGAGACAGAACTCGAACTCGGTGCCGGAGGCTGGTTCGAGCTGCCAGCTGGTGCGCTTGAAGTCGGTGGCGAACACGGGCTGAAGTCTTAGCGGCAACCCTGGGTCGGCAAACACCGCTGCTGCCCCCGATTGCGTGAGCGCTGGATAGTTCAGGATCTGGGCTGGGACGGGCGTCTCCAGCTCTTCTCGCTGATGCAAGCCGCCCTCGACCCGTCCTGCGCTTTTCAGGGTTTGCAGCCAGCGTGTCCCGATCCGGCGCAATCGCAGCGCCACGCCTTGCTCGCGCAGGGTGAGTTCTGGCGTGTCGTAGTAGATGCTGTGCAGACGCGAAGTAGTGGCCCGGCCACGGGAGGCTGCTTTCAGTACCGGGACGCGAGCGAGCTTGCCCACGTCGCGCGCCGCGATCGCGAGCTTGAGTTCGATTTCGGCGGGCACGGCGCCGGCTACGCCTTGCGTTTTCTCTTCAGCTTCCTGGTCTTTTCCGGCGCTTCCTCCACAACCCGCGGCGCGGCCAGCTCGGCCAGCAATTCCATTTGCGCTGATCGCGCTGCGCCGCGAGCCGGCTTGAGCCGCTCGTAATGTCCGTCCGAACGCATCTCCCAGGCCTGCACGTTGTCCGCCAGGTACTTTTTCAGCCCCTCTTCGATCACCCGCTTCTTGAGCTTGGCGTCGAGCAGTGGGAAAGCCACCTCGATGCGCCGGAAGAAGTTGCGATCCATCCAGTCCGCGCTGGCGAGATAGAGCGCGTCGCTGCTTTCAAAGTAGTAGACCCGATGATGCTCGAGGAAGCGGCCGATGATCGAGCGCACGCGGATGTTCTCCGATAACCCTGGCACGCCGGGCCGCAGAGCGCACACGCCGCGAATGATGAGATCGACCCTGACCCCGGCGCGGGATGCCTCGTAGAGCTCGGCGATGATCTCCGGCTCGAGCAGCGCGTTCATCTTGGCCACGATCCCACTCTTCTTTCCAGCCTTCGCTTGCTCGGTTTCGCGCCGGATGGCGGCGATGAGCTGGGTGTGCAATGTGAAGGGGGACTGCCACAAGTGGCGCAGCTTGCCGGCCTTGCCCAGGCTGGTGAGCTGCATGAACACGTCGTTGACGTCGGCGCAGATCTCCTCGTTGCAACTCAGCATCCCGAAATCAGTGTAAAGCATCGCCGTGCGCGAATGATAATTGCCGGTGCCGAGGTGACAATAGCGGCGCAACTGCCCGCCCTCCCGGCGCACGACCAGCGCCAGCTTGGCGTGGGTCTTGTGTCCGACGATACCGTAGACCACGTGCGCGCCAACCTCTTCGAGTTGAGCTGCCCAGTTGATATTGGCCTCCTCGTCAAAACGCGCGAGCAGCTCCACGACAACGGTGATCTCCTTGCCGCGTTGCGCCGCATCGACCAAGATTTGCATCATTTCGGAGTTCACCCCGGTGCGGTAGACGGTCTGCTTGATAGCTACGACATCGGGATCCTTGGCGGCTTGCTCGATGAAGTTGATCACCAACCTGAACGACTGGTATGGGTGGTGCAGGAGGATGTCGTCTTTGCGGATGGCCGAGAACATATCGGGCCGCTTGACCACTGCACCCGGGACGCCGGGCGTGAACGGCCGGTACTTGAGCTCAGGCGCGTCGACTTGGTCGGGGATCTGCATCAGGCGCACGAGGTTTACCGGCCCGCTGACCTGATACAAGTCGTCGTGCGCCAAGCCGAACTGCTGCAGCAAGAACTCGACCATCTCCGCCGGGCATTCGTGCGCGGTCTCGAGCCGCACCGCCTCGCCGAACCGCCGCTCCGACAACTCGCCCTGCAGGGCCGTGCGCAGGTTCTTGATCTCCTCCTCGTCCACGTACAGATCGCTGTTGCGAGTGACGCGGAACTGATAGCACCCCAGGACCTGCATGCCCGCGAACAGCTCACCCACGTGCGCGTGAATGACAGAGGAGAGGAATACGAAACCGTGGTCGCACCCGGCGATGTCGCGCGGCAGCTTGATAACGCGCGGAAGGACCCTCGGCGCCTGCACCAGCGCGACTCCGGATTTGCGGCCGAACGCGTCCTTGCCGGACAGCTGAACGGCGAAGTTCAGGCTCTTGTTGAGAATCCGGGGAAAGGGGTGCGCCGGGTCGAGCCCGATGGGCGTGAGCACCGGCATCAGCTCGCGGAAGAAATAGTCCCTGATCCAGTCGCGCTGCGCGCCGTTCCACTGGCCGCGACGCAGAAACCGAACGCCTTCTTTCGCGAGCAGGGGTACCAATCCCTGATTGAACAGTTCGTACTGCTGTGTCACCAGGTGGTGAGTCTGGTGCGATACCTCTCGGAATACCACAGAGGGAGCAATGCCATCGGGGCCGGGCGTGTCGCCGCCCTCGTCGATCTGGGCCTTCAAGCCCGCGACCCGGATCTCGAAGAATTCGTCCAGGTTGCTGCTGACGATGCAAAGAAAACGCAACCGCTCCAGCAGGGGCACATCAGGATCGGCCGCCTGCGCCAGCACCCGGCGATTGAACTCGAGCTGTCCGATCTCGCGGTTGAGCAGCGGGGGTGAAGCCGGCGGGCCGGATGGAGGTTTGGTCTTACGGGCCTGTTTGAGATGTATTGGTGAATGGGCGGCTTCGATGGCCACCGATGTTTCGGTCTCGACCTCGCGGGGCATAGAGCACTCGGAATATTATGGTTTTGGGGGCGGTACATACCCGGCCGCCTGGTCGGCCCCGGCACCGAAGAAGTGCTTTTGCATCTGCTCTTCCAGGTACTTCCGTGCCTTGGGGTCGGCCAGGTTTAGCCGATTTTCGTTGATCAGCGTCTTCTGATGCTCCAACCAAGCCTGCCACGCCTGCTTAGACACGTTGTCATAAATCCGCCTGCCGAGCTCGCCGGGGTAGCTAGGGAAGTCGAGACCTTCGGCCTCACGCCCGAGCTTTACGCACTGCACCATCCGGGCCATAGGATTGTCCTGAAAAAAGCTTGACGGGGATTGTTTAGTTACAGTTCAGCGGGAACTTATAATTATAGTCCTTGGGCGCGCGAGTCGATCACTAAGTCGCGGGTGACGCGCGCGGTCCGTGGTCAGGGAGTCATTTCTCGTTTGCGGTGGAGCGGGCTTCGTAGAGCGACGGGTGCTGCGCCATCGGCTCCTCGAGATAGTAGCCCTGGGCCAGATCCACGCCAAAGCTGCGCAGCACTTCCAGGGTACCGCCGTCCTCTACGCACTCAGCTACAGTGAGCTTCCTCAGGCCGCGCGCCACGTCCACGATGGCCTTCACGAACACTTGATTGTCGCGGTCGCTCGGCAGATCGCGAATAAACTGGCCATCGATCTTGAGCATATCGACATCCAGATGCTTGAGGTAGGCAAACGAGGAGAAGCCCGACCCGAAATCGTCCAGGCACACGCGTACGCCGTTCTCCCGCATGGATTCGATGAAGCGCTGCGCATCATGCAGATCCGACACCGCCGAGGTTTCGGTTAACTCGACGATCAAGCGCCCGGGCTCGACGCCAGCACGTTTCAGTGCATCGGTGATGAAGCGCGGCAGCGTAGGCTCGTTGAGCGAGCGCCCTGAGACGTTGAGCGCGATCCCTGCGACGCCGGGGAAGCAAGCGAGGGCGTCGGCGCAGGCACTGATTACCCAGCGGTCGATGTCGAGGACCTTCCCCGTCTTCTCCGCCACCGGGATGAAGCTTCCCGGCGTCACGACGCGCGCGGGGTCATCGCGGTCGACCATGCGCACCAAAGCCTCCACGTGGCTCAGCGCCCCCGAGCCGCAGTAGAACACGCCCTGATAGTGCAAGCGCAGCAGATTGTTCTCGAGGGCGTCTTCGATGCGCTCGTTCCAGTTGAGCCGCGCCAACATCTTGCGCGTAGTCTGGGCGTCTTCGCGGTACATCCGCCAGGTGTTCTTGCCCGCTTCCTTGGCCTGGTACATGGCGGAGTCGGCGTGGGCAACCAGATCCTCTGCGGACGTTGCGTGGTCCGGGTACACAGCAACGCCCAGGCTGCAGGTGACGCGCAGGCTGTTGCCCTCGAAGCTGAACGGGATGCGGGCGGCGGCCCGCACGATGCGCTCGGCGAACGACTCCGCCTCCTGATCCGAAATGTCGGGTGCCAGGATCCCGAACTCATCGCCGCCCAGCCGCGCGAAGATCTCGTTGCGCCGTACTTGCGCGGAAACCTCGCCGGCGACTCGGATCAGCAGAGCGTCGCCGGCGCGGTGGCCGAAGGTGTCGTTCACGTGCTTGAATTCGTCGATATCGAAAAACAACAGCGCCACCCGCCGTCGCCGTCGCTCGCCACTGGACAGCATGCGGGTCAACTCCTCCTGGAAGCGGTGACGATTGAACAGGCCGGTGAGCGCATCGCGCTCGGCGAGATAGAGTATTTGATTTGCTGTCTGGCGTTCGCGCGTGACGTCCTCGAACAGCCACAGGTAGCCTACGAGCTGATCGGCTGAGTCGCGCACCGGATACCCCACTCGCGTGATGAGCCGCCCGTCGGACATCTGGACCTCGACCGGTGCCGAAGCCTCCCCCTCGTTGGCTAGGCGCAGCAGATCCTGCAGGGCCTCGTCACCGCGACTCAGGCGTTCCGTGGTCTGCAGCAGTAGTGCTGCCGCATCCATCCCCGTGTAGCGTGTGCGGCTGCGCGTCAGCAGCCAGATCTGTTCGAAGGCCGGGTTGGAATAAATGACCCGGTTGTTGCGGTCCACGAACAGGATGCCGATCTGCATCGCATTGAGTAGCGCGTTCAGACGCGCCCGCTCGTCGCTCGCCAGCACCAAGTACTCTTTTTGAATGGCGTTGGCCCGCTCCAGCTGGCGCAGCGTTTCGGACAGCTTGTTCTCGGCCTCCTGACGTCCGGTCACGTCGTGCACGGATAAGCGCAACCCGAGGTATGCCTCGTCGGAGCCGTAGATCGGACGCCAGTCCGCGGAAGCCCAGAACTCGGAGCTGTCCTTGCGCCGTGCGCGGAACAAGAAGTCGTTCCCCGTGGTGCCATGCAATGCACCCGCGATCGCCTCGCGCACTTTTTTCCGGCCCTGTGGCGATACCAGCGGCAGCGGGAAGTCCGGCATCGCGTCGCAATCGTCTACGGTATAGCCGGTGATGGTCTGCACGCGCGAGTTGATCCACAGCAGGCGTCCGTCGGGCCCCACCCACAGCTCGCAGCCATAGCTGTAGTCGGCGATGGCGTGGAATTTGGATTCGGAAGCGCGCAGTTCGCGCATGCGGTCAGCGACCCGCTCGGCCATAGTGTTGAATGCCGCAGCGAGCTGGCCCACCTCGTCGTCCGAGTCCACCGCGACGCGGGCGGAGAGGTCACCGCCAGCCATGGCTTCGCCCGCGGCGGTGAGACGACGCAGATGGCGAGTGAGCCAAAGCCCCAAGGCGAATTGGAGAACGATGGAGATGACGATGGCGGCAGCGGCGATTATCAGACTGCCGCGCAGCAGACCGGCGCGAGCGGCGTCCAGGAAGGTAGTAGAGATGGCGTAGCGCAGCAGCCCTTGGCGTTGGCCTGCGAGAACGAGCGGGACTTGCGTGTCGAAGCGGCCGTCGGATTTGAAATCAGCGGGCGATGCGCTGTCCTCCAGCGCGGGCAGCGGTCGATTCACGTCCCAGCCTTCGGCGGCGACGGTGCGGCCGTCGTTGTCCAGCAGGACGAGGTAGCTCAAGCCATCCTCGGTTCGACTGTCGCGCAGAATGTTACGTACTGTTGCGTAGTCGCGTTGCGCTACGGGAACCGCGAGCGCGGCGTTGAGCATCGGCGCCAGCAGCCGTCCGCGCACGCGCGCTTGCTCTATCAGCGCGTCCTCCAGAAGGCGCAGGCTGTTCGCGGCGAGGGCGGCCAACATGACGACCAGCAGAACCACGCTGGAGAGGACCAGTTTGGCGCGCAGCGAGCGGCCGGGCAGAGCTTTCATGCGAACGTCGCCGGATCGCTCCCCCGCGCGAGCGAGCGAGAGTGTGGGACAGTCATGTAGCGGCGGCGACCAGCACGGATTTCCATGCGGGCGCTTTCGAGGTGGACATATCCAAACATCGGTCCAGACAGGGCGGGCTTGAATCAGCTACAGATTCTGCGCCCCGACGTGGGGCGGGTTGGCGCGGGCGTCGTCCGTGCAGCAGGAAGTTTTTGCAAACTCGGGCTGGGCGCTATCCCCGCCGGCCTAGGAGGATTTGACCAGCACTTTGGAGCGACGCTGGAGATTGTACATTGCCTGCTTGCTGCCGGGCAGCGCTTCCACCGTGGACTCTGTGAAACCGTGCTCGATGAACCAGTGCGTGGCGCGCGTGGTCAGCACAAACAGGCGCGTCATCCCCGATCGCCGGGCTTCACTCTCCACGCGGCGCAGCAGGCGCTCGCCGGCGCCGGCATTGCGGTATTCGGGATGCACGGCGAGGCAAGCCAGCTCGCCGGCGCTCTCGTCCGCGAACGGATAAAGCGCTGCGCAGCCCACGATGACGCGGTCGTGCTCGAGCACGAAAAAGCGTTCGATCTCGATCTCGAGCAGCTCGCGCGATCGTTTTACCAGCGTCCCGTCTGCTTCCAGCGGTTCAATCAGCTGCAGAATGCCGCCGACGTCGTCGATGCCCGCCGGACGCAGCTGTTCCAGCGGATCCTGGCTTATCATCGTTCCCACGCCCTCGCGGGTGAACAGTTCGAGCAGCAGCGCTCCATCCACATGGCGGCTGATCAGATGGGCGCGGGCCACGCGTCCGCGGCAGGCATGGATCGCGGCGGGCAGGTGTGCCTGCACGTCGAGCGCCCCGATATTGCCTTGGGTCAGACGCGATTGCGCCTGCGATACCGTGAGCTCGCGCATGAGGTTGCCAGCCTCGTCCGTGAGTCCGGCGGCGTCGATCAGCAATACGAGCTTGTCCGCGGCCAGCGCGATCGCGGTCTCGGCGGCCACATTTTCGAGGGTCAGATTGAAGATTTCTCCAGTGGGGGAGTAGCCAAGCGGCGAGACCAGCACCAGCTCACCTGCATCCAGCCGCTGACGAATCGCATCGGCTTGCACGCGCCGCACTTCGCCCGTGAATTGCATGTCCACACCGTCCACGATGCCTCGTGGTCGCGCGATCACGAAGTTGCCGCCCGCCACGCGTATCGTGGCGTTGGCCATCGGGGAGTGCGGCAGGCCCATGGACAGCAGCGCTTCGATCTCCACGCGCAGCTGCCCGTTGGCTTGCTTTACACACTGCATGGCCGTCTCGTCCGTCACGCGCATGCCGCGCACATAGCGTGGCCGGATGTTGCGCGATTTCAGCTGTGCTTCGATCTGGGGCCGTGTGCCGTGCACCAGCACCAGCCGGACTCCCAGGCTGGCGAGCAGATTGAGGTCGTGCGTGAGGGCTGTGAATTTTCCGTCAGCTACCACTTCTCCGCCGAAGGCGACGACGAAGGTGCGACCACGGAACGCGTGGATATAAGGCGCTGCGGCGCGGAACCAGTGGACGAACCGTTCCAGCGGAGGGACCTGCATCGGCTTGTTCAGCGCGCCTTCCGACTCACTTCGGTGCCATGCGGATCGCACCGTCCAACCTTACCGTCTCGCCGTTGAGCATCTCGTTCTCGGCAATGTGCTTGACCAGAGCCGCATACTCTGACGGGCGGCCGAGACGCGAGGGAAATGGCACCTGCAAGCCGAGAGAATCCTGCACCTCCTTGGGCAACCCCTTGAGCATGGGCGTCTCGAAAATGCCGGGCGCGATGGTCATCACACGGATTCCGTTGCGGGCTAGATCTCGCGCAATGGGCAAGGTCATGCCGACAATGCCGCCTTTGGACGCCGAATAAGCCGCCTGTCCGATCTGGCCGTCGAAGGCTGCGACAGAAGCTGTGTTCACGATTACACCACGCTCGCCCGCTGCGTTCGGCGGCTGCTTTGTCATCGCCGCTGCTGCCAAGCGGATCATGTTGAACGTGCCGATCAGGTTGACGGTTATGACGCGCGTGAAGCTCGCCAGAGCGTGGGGACCTTCCTTGCCCACTGTCTTCTCTCCCAATCCAATGCCGGCGCAGTTGACCAGACCGTGGAGCCCGCCGAAGGCTGTGAGCGCGAGCTCGACTGCTGCCTTGGCGTGTTCCTCGCGAGTCACGTCGGTCTCGATGTAGCGCGTAGGCTTCCCGAGGTTTAACGCGAGGGCTTCGCCAGCGGTCCGGTTCACATCGGCGATGATCGCGTTGCCGCCGCTGGCGACGATCATTTCCACCGTAGCCGCACCCAGACCTGAGCCGCCGCCGGCGACAATGAAAATACTCTTGCTGATGTCCATGTTCGGATTGCCTCATTCCAATGAGCGCCGCCAACAGCGGAGTATAAGGGACCTTTTCAGATTGTCCTGTCCCGGCGCTAGAGATCGCCCCACAGCGCATGAATGGCGGCCAAAGCGGCCAGAGCGGCCGTCTCAGTACGCAGCACGCGCGGGCCGAGCCGCACCGCCGTGAAGCCGCATGCCTGCGCCATCTCCAATTCCTCCGCGGCGAAGCCACCCTCCGGTCCGGCGAGCAACATCAACTCCTGCGGGGCAGACAAGTCTCGCAACCGCCTCTCGGCCCCCGGCGACAGGATCAGGCGCTGCTCCCCCGGTGCGGCAGAATGAGCACCGAGCCAGTCCGGCAGTGGGGAGACTGAATGCACCTCGGGTACACGGTTGCGCCCGCACTGCTCGCACGCCGCGACTACGAGGTTTTGCCAGTGCTCGACCCGGCGCGCGGCGCGGTCTTCCGCCAGGCGCATGACGGAACGCCGCATCTCGATTGGAAAGATCTCGGCCACACCCAGCTCCACCGCCTTCTGCACCGTGAAATCCATGCGCTCGCGTGCGCTAAGCCCTTGGAGCAGCACCACGCGCACGCTGGGCTCGGCCTCGCGCGAACGCCACGGCCCAACGCGCACGCAGACGTGATCTTTCCCGATCGACAGGATGCGCGCCTCCGACTCGCCGCCGGCGCCGTTGAACACGGTGACGGTGTCGCCTACCGCGAGGCGCAGTACGCGCGCCACGTGGTGCGCAGCCGCCTCTGGCAGATCTCGAGTCGCGCCCTGGGAGAGATCGCCTGCACAGAAGAATCTCGGCAGGGATCGAGCGTCGTGGTCCCATGGTGGCGAGGCATTTCCGCGCGTGCGCGGCAAGTTGTTGTCCATGTTAGAATTTTGCCATGTTCAACCGTCCGGGTGGAACGCGGCTCGTTGTGTTTCTTGCGCTGCTGCTTCGCCCCGGTCCCTTCCGGGTGTTGTCATGGCTACCGCTCCCATCTGTGACTTCGGCTGGCGTGCCGCCGACTTCGACTTGCCGGCCACCGACGGCAAACGCTATCGGCTGGCGCAGCTGCAAGGGTCTCGCGGCTTGCTGGTCATGTTCATTTGCAATCACTGCCCGTATGTAAAGGCGGTCATCGACCGCATCATTCGTGACGCGAAGGAGCTACAGGAGCACGGCGTCGCGTCCGTGGCGATCAGCGCCAACGATCCCAGCGACTATCCCGAGGACTCGTTCGACAACATGAAGCGGGTCGCAACGCAGATGCGTTTCCCCTTCCCCTATTTGTGGGACGAGTCGCAGGATGTAGCGCGGGCCTACGGCGCCGCCTGCACCCCTGACTTCTTCGGCTTCAACCAGAAGCTGGAGTTGCAGTATCGCGGCCGGCTGGACGCCTCTCGCACCACACCGCTCCCCGACGCCAAGCGCGATCTGTTCGAGGCCATGCTGCAGGTAGCCCGAACCGGCAACGGTCCCGCCGGGCAGATTCCCAGCATGGGTTGCTCCATCAAGTGGAAGCCACACGGATAGTGCAGGCGAGCGCCGGCGCGTCCTTGGCTTGGCTCGCGGGTCGACACTGATCCATTGAAAAGCGCCGAATGGAGACGCTCAACGCCCCCTCAGCCAACACCGAGCACAAAGCGATCGACCGCGTGATCGCAGCGGTAAAGAAGGTGGCCGCCGAACAGATCATGCCCCGTTATCTCAAGGTTGCGCAGCAGCGCAAATCCGACGGCAGCTTGTTCACCGAAGCCGATCTGGCTGCCCAGGAAGCGCTGACGCGTGCACTGCAATCGATCTATCCGGGCCCGGTGGTGGGGGAGGAGATGAGCGAGGAGCAGCAGGTTGAGCTCTGGCTGGGGGGCGATGCGGGATTGTGGTGTGTGGATCCAATCGACGGCACCTCCAATTTTGTCAATGGACTCCCTTATTTCGCCGTGTCCGTGGCGCTGATGAAGCACGGCCGCAGCGTGCTGGGCGTGGTTTACGATCCCGTAGCCGACGAGGTGTTTTACGCGGAGAAAGGCGGGGGCGCCTGGCTCGGAGCCGAAATGCTGCCGATCAAGACGCATGTCCCGCATATCCGCAACGCGATGGCCAACGTGGACTTCAAGCGGCTGGGGAAGCGTCTCGCCGCCGAGCTTGCTGCAGTACCGCCCTATTCCTCGCAGCGCAACTATGGCGCGGGAACGCTCGAGTGGTGCTATCTGGCCGCCGGGCGCTTCGACTTGTACCTGCACGGCGGGCAGAAGCTGTGGGACTACGCGGCGGGTGCGCTAATCCTCGAAGAGGCAGGCGGGTGCATGTGTACGTTGACTCACGACGAGTTCTGGGCCGACGACCTATGGCGGCGATCCGTCATTGCCGCGCGCGATCCAGGTCTGTTCGGAACCTGGAAGAGCTGGATCCGCGCGCATAAGTGAGAACCGGCCGGCCCGCGGCAACTCGCCCCAACCTTCTCTTTATCCAAGCAATTCCTTGACCGCTCAGGCATCCGCAGGTATCTTTCTTCAGTTCCCCGCTCGGTTTCAGCCAGCCGGGGAATTTTTGTCCTAACAGACTGATTTGCGAGTCAAGGATCACGAACATGGAAATGACCGCCCCGGGCGTCATGTCGACGGTCGATTTGACCGGCGCTGAGATCACCATCCGATGTCTGCAAGCGGAGGGGGTCGAGTTCGTATTCGGTTATCCGGGCGGCGCGATCCTGCCGATCTACGACGAGATCTTTAAGCAGGACAAGTTCAAGCACATTCTGGTGCGTCACGAGCAGGCCGCCGTGCACGGGGCCGACGGCTACGCGCGCTCGACGCATAAGGTCGGCGTCGTCACGGTCACGTCGGGTCCAGGACTTACCAATGCGGTTACCGGCATCGCTACGGCCTTCATGGATTCCGTCCCGCTGGTCATCATCAGCGGTCAGGTGCCCACTCCCGCCATCGGTCAGGACGCATTTCAAGAGGTGGACACCGTCGGCATCACGCGCCCTTGCGTCAAGCACAACTTCCTGGTCAAGGACGTCAAGGACCTCGCGCTGACTATCAAGAAAGCGTTCTACATCGCGGCCACCGGACGCCCCGGACCGGTGTTAGTCGACATTCCGAAGGACGTGCAGCAAGCCAAGACCCAGTTCCATTACCCGGACAGCGTCAGCCTGCGTTCCTACAATCCGGTGGTCAAGGGGCATGCGGGGCAGATCAAGAAAGCGATCCAGCTGATTCTGCAGGCCAAGCGCCCGATGGTATACACCGGCGGCGGCGTGATCCTGGGCAATGCATCGGCGGAGCTGACTCAGCTCGTCCACACGCTTGGCTTCCCGTGCACGAACACGCTGATGGGTCTGGGCGGGTTTCCCGGCACCGATCCGCTGTTCACCGGCATGCTCGGCATGCACGGCACCTACGAGTCGAACATGGCCATGCAGCACTGCGACGTGCTGCTAGCCGTCGGTGCACGGTTCGATGACCGCGTCATCGGCAACCCGAAGCACTTCAACCAGGAGCAGCGCCAGATCATCCACATCGACATCGATCCGTCGTCGATCTCGAAGCGGGTAAAAGTGGACATTCCGATCGTCGGCGATGTGCGCGATGTCCTGCAGGAAATGAATCGGCAGCTCGCGGCCGTGCGCGAGCGCCCCGACCCTGAAGCGCTGACAGCCTGGTGGACGCAGATCGAGACGTGGAAGGGACGCGACTGCCTCAAGTACGACCGCGCGAGCGCGATCATCAAGCCGCAGCTCGTAGTTCAGAGGCTGTACGAGGTTACCCGAGGCGATGCATACGTGACCTCGGACGTGGGCCAGCACCAGATGTGGGCAGCGCAGTTTTATAAATTCAACGAACCGCGCCGTTGGATCAACTCCGGCGGATTGGGAACGATGGGCGTGGGCCTGCCCTATGCGCTGGGCGTGCAACTGGCTCACCCGGAAGCGACGGTCGCCTGCGTTACTGGCGAAGCGAGCATTCTGATGTGCATTCAGGAGCTGTCCACCGCGAAGCAGTACCGGCTGCCAGTGAAGATCGTGAACCTGAACAATCGGTATATGGGCATGGTGCGGCAGTGGCAGGAGTTTTTCCACGGCAACCGCTACGCCGAATCCTACATGGATGCGCTGCCGGATTTCGTCAAGGTTGCGGAGTCGTTCGGGCACGTCGGCATGCGCATCGAGAAACCGGCGGACGTGGAGCCGGCGCTGCGCGAAGCATTCAGCCGCAAGGACGACCTGGTGTTCATGGATTTCGTCACCGACCAGACCGAGAACGTGTTCCCGATGATCCCGGCAGGCAAGGGGTTGTCGGAGATGACCCTGGTTTGATGGTCATTTCTGGCTTCTGTTTTTTTTAGAATGCCGGCCCGGGGTGCGGTTCACCCCGGGCCACATGAAATCCTCGACTCGGGGTCGAGTTAGCTCCGAGCCAAGGCAATCCGGCGGGCGTTTCGCCGACGTCGGCCGACCCCATAAGGGCCTGCCGAGGGCGCCGATCCTTCTGAGGATGGCGTTGCCGTGAAGCCCACCGTCTATCGAAGTCTTTTGTGATGGCAGGCGTATGCGACACATCATCTCGCTCCTCCTGGAGAACGAGGCGGGCGCGCTCTCTCGCGTCTCCGGGTTGTTTTCCGCGCGCGGTTACAACATCGAATCGCTCACCGTTGCGCCCACCGAGGATCCCACTTTGTCGCGCATGACTGTCGTGACCATCGGTTCCGACGAGGTCATCGAACAGACCACCAAACCGCTCAACAAGCTGATCGACGTGGTGAAGGTCGCCGATCTGTCCGACGGCGAGCACATCGAGCGCGAACTGATGCCGGTCAAGGTACGCGCCGCCGCGAGGGCCCGCGCCGTGACGAACAGCAGGGCGGGAACCCTTCCGGGCCGCATCATCGACGTGACCGACAAGTCTTACACCATCGAGCTGACGGGGACCGGCAGCAAGCTCGACGCCTTTCTGAATGCGCTTGAGCGCAGCGCGATACTGGAGACGGTGCGCACGGGTGCCTCGGGCATCGGGCGTGGCGACAGGGTTTTGAAGGTCTAGTGAACGCAACACGAGGAGATTTCCAATGAAAGTCTATTACGACAAGGACGCCGACCTTTCTTTGATCAAGGGCAAGCAGGTCACGATCGTGGGCTACGGTTCACAAGGTCACGCGCACGCGCTCAACCTGCACGAATCGGGAGTGAACGTCACGGTGGGCTTGCGCAAGGGGCCGTCGTGGACCAAGGCCGCAAACGCCGGGCTCAAAGTTCAGGAAACCGCCGAAGCGGTGAAAACCGCCGACTTCGTGATGATGCTGATGCCGGACGAGCACATCGCCGCGACCTATCGCAAGGACGTCGAGCCCAACATGAAGAAGGGCGCCACGCTCGGCTTCGCGCACGGCTTCAACATCCACTTTGGCCAGGTTATTCCGCGTGCCGATTTGGACGTGGTCATGATCGCTCCCAAGGCGCCCGGCCACACCGTCCGCAACCAATACGTCCAGGGCGCCGGCACGCCATGCCTGATTGCCGTCGCTCAGGACGTGAGCGGCAGGGCCCGGGATCTCGCACTGTCATATGCGGCCGCCATCGGAGGCGCGCGCGCCGGCGTGATCGAGACCAACTTCCGCGAAGAAACGGAGACCGACCTGTTCGGGGAGCAGGTGGTGCTGTGCGGGGGGACCACGGCCCTGGTGCAAGCCGGGTTCGAGGTTCTGGTGGAAGCCGGATATGCACCCGAGATGGCTTACTTCGAGTGCCTGCACGAGTTGAAGCTGATCGTCGACCTCATGTACGAGGGCGGCATCGCGAACATGCGCTACTCGATCTCGAACAACGCGGAATACGGCGACTTCACCCGCGGCCCGCGCATCATCAACGAGCAGACCAAGAACGAGATGCGCAGGATCCTGAAGGAAATCCAGACCGGCGCGTACGCCCAGGAATTCCTGTTGGAGAATCAGACCGGAGCCACGAAGCTCAACGCCATGCGGCGCATCGGCCGTGAGCATCCCATCGAAGTCGTGGGCGGGAAGCTACGCGAGATGATGCCGTGGTTGAAGAAGGGCAGGCTGGTAGACCAATCGCGGAACTGAGCCGGATCTCGAAATCGACGTGCGAGAATCCCATCCCCTGATCGCGCGTGAAGGCTGGCCCCACGTCGCCACAGCAGCCGCGCTCGCTCTGATCGCGACCGCCTTTCTGGGCGGCTGGGCGCTGCTGTTCTGGGGGGTGGCGGCATTCGTCGTCCAGTTTTTTCGCGACCCGCCGCGCAGCGTGCCAATGCAGCCCCGTATCGCAGTGAGTCCTGCTGATGGCCGCGTGTTGCTGGTGCAAAAGGCACGCGACCCTTACTTGAATCGCGAGGCGCTCAAGATCAGCGTGTTCATGAATGTGTTCAACGTCCACTCCAACCGGAGCCCCGTGGAGGGCCTCGTCAGGCAACGCTGGTATCACGGGGGCACCTACCTCAACGCCTCGCTGGACAAGTCCTCCAACGAGAATGAGCGCATGGCCCTGTGGATTCATAGTGACGACGGGACCGAGGTGACTTGCGTACAGATCGCCGGGTTCGTCGCCCGTCGCATTCTCTGCTATGCCTCGCCGGGGGATCGGCTCCTGCGCGGGCAGCGCTACGGCTTCATTCGCTTCGGCTCCCGCGTTGATCTCTATCTGCCACCGGGTACCATTCCAAGGGTCAGCGTTGGGGATAAGGTTACCGGCGGCGAGACGGTCTTCGCGGAACTGCCTGCCTCAAGCTAATCGCGGCGATCGCCCGGGTTAGCTTGCCGGACATCCTTTGCCTTGCGCAGGCTTGCAGGAGCGCGGAGGATGATCGCCGCCTGGCGGCCACCCCGGAGGGATTAGAATGGATCGCATGAACTACCCCGAGCGCCCGCCGCTCAAGCCGAAGTGGCTGGCGGGCGGACGCATCCGCCGCCATGGTATCTACTGGCTGCCCAACGCCATCACCACGGTGGCGCTGTTCGCCGGCTTCTATGCCATTGTCCAGGCGATGAACAACCGCTTCGGGCTGGCGGCCGTGGGGATCTTCGTGGCCATGGTGTTCGACGGCCTGGATGGCCGGGTAGCGCGGCTCACCCGCACCCAAAGCCCGTTCGGCGCCGAGTACGACTCGCTTTCGGATATGGTTTCCTTCGGGGCCGCACCCGGGCTCGTGATATACGAGTGGGCGCTCAAGGGCATGGGCCAAATGGGCTGGGTCGCCGCTTTCGTCTACTGCGCCTGCGCTGCGCTCCGGCTGGCCCGCTTCAACACCAATCTAGGCGTGGTGGACAAACGCTATTTTCAGGGGTTGCCGAGCCCGGCCGCGGCTGGCCTGATCGCCGGTTTCGTGTGGACCATGTGGGCCTTCAATATCGAGCCGGAGGAGGTGCAATGGGGCGCGTGGGCGCTGGCCATGTTCGCCGGCTTGACCATGGTGAGCAACGTCAAGTTTTACAGCGGCAAGGACATAAACCTGCGCAAAAGCGTGCCATTTGGCGTGGTCGTGGCGATCGTGCTTGCGGTGGTGGCGATCTTTCAAGTGGTGGATAACCTCCCCGAACTGCTGTTCAGCCTGTTCGTGATCTATGCCGCTTCCGGGTACGTGATGTGGGTGGTCAACCGGATCCGGCGCAAGGCTGCGTTTCCAACACCGCCACCACCGATGCCACCGGATGGCCTTTAGGGCGCACAGCTCGAACCAACCCCAGGCTTACAAAGGCGGACGCTGAAGCGCGAAGGAGAACGCCATGAAAGAACGCCTGATCATCTTCGACACCACGTTGCGCGACGGCGAGCAGAGCCCGGGCGCTTCCATGACCCGCGACGAGAAAATGCGTATCGCGCGTCAACTCGAACGGCTCAAAGTGGACGTGATCGAAGCTGGCTTCCCGGCCGCCAGCAATGGCGACTTCGAGGCTGTAAGGAGCATCGGGGCCGCGATCAAAGACAGCATCGTCTGCGGACTGGCGCGCGCCAACGACAACGACATCCGCCGCGCCGGCGATGCGTTGAAGGGAGCCAACGCCGCGCGCATTCACACCTTCATCGCGACCTCACCCATCCACATGGAGCGCAAGCTGCGCATGACGCCGGACCAAGTGGTCGAACAGGCTGTCAAGTCGGTCAAGCTGGCGCGCAGCTACCGCGACGACGTCGAATTCTCGCCCGAGGACGCTGGTCGCTCGAAGGTAGACTTTCTGTGCCGCGTTCTGGAGCAGGTGATCAAGGCCGGAGCCACCACCATCAACATCCCCGACACAGTCGGCTACACCGTTCCCGATCAGTTCGGCGGTCTCATCCGCACTTTGCGTGAGCGAATTCCCAACTCAGATAAGGTGATTTGGTCGGTGCACTGCCACAATGACCTGGGACTGGCGGTAGCCAACTCGCTGTCGGCGATCATGAACGGCGCGCGCCAGGTGGAGTGCACCGTCAACGGTCTCGGCGAACGCGCGGGCAACGCCTCGCTCGAGGAGGTGGTGATGGCGGTACGCACGCGCCAAGACTTTTTCCCCTGTGACACGCGCGTCGACACCGCGCAGATCGTACCGGCCAGCAAGCTGGTCTCAGGCATTACCGGGTTCCCGGTGCAGCCCAACAAGGCCATCGTGGGGGCCAACGCTTTTGCACACGAGTCGGGTATCCACCAGGACGGCGTCATCAAGAGCCGCGAAACCTACGAAATCATGCGCGCGGAGGACGTGGGCTGGGGCGCCAATAAGCTCGTTCTGGGAAAGCTCTCCGGCCGCAATGCCTTCAAGCAGCGTCTCAAAGAGTTGGGCATCGAGTTGCAGTCCGAAGAGACGTTGAACGCCGCTTTTGCCCGTTTCAAGGATCTGGCCGACAAGAAATCGGAGATCTTCGACGAAGATCTGCAGATGCTGGTCAGCGACGAAGCGGCGAGCCACGACCAGGAGCAGGAGCATTTCAAGTTGTTGTCGATGATGGCGCATTCTGAAACCGGAGAGACTCCGGTGGCCAAAGTGGTGCTGGCGGAGGACGGTGCCGAGAAGAAAGCCGAGGCGCAAGGCAGCGGACCGGTGGACGCCACGTTCAAAGCCATCGAGAGCATCGTGACCAGCGGTGCCGAGCTGACGCTGTACTCGGTGAACGCGGTGACCAGTGGCACCGACTCGCAGGGCGAGGTCACAGTGCGGCTGCGCAAGAACGGACGCATCGTCAACGGCGCCGGCGCCGACACCGACATCGTGGTGGCCTCCGCCAAGGCCTACATCAACGCCGTGAACAAGCTGCACTCCAAGCAGGAGCGATTGAACCCGCAGGTGTGAAAGAAGTGGAGGGGGAAGAGTGAACGAGTGAACCCCTTCACCTTTACCCACCAGGTGTCAGTCGCACGTTGGCGAACTCGAGCCTATCAGCGAGCGTACGCAGCAGCGCACGGTTGAGTTGCAGCTGACATCCGGCAGACAAGCCATCTATGGCGAAGCTCGCCAGTTCGACTATCAGCGCGTCGGTGCTGGTTTCTACCGTAGCCTGGCGCACCGAAGCCTCGCCCCGCGCGTAGGCCATCTCGCCAATACAGTCGCCCGCGCGCAGGACGTTCAGCAGGCGGCCTCGCGCGGTTACTTTCGCCTCGCCCCGGGCGAGGATGAACAAGCTGTCACCGGTCTCACCTTCGGCCACCAGAACCGTTTGCGACGGCAGGCGGCGCCATTGGCCGACACGAGTCAGCTCCCATAGATCCGCGTCGCTGAGTTGACTGAGCAGCGCCGCTGGACGCAGCGCGAGAAATTTCTCGCTGTCCCTGATGACTTGATCGTATACGCTGAGGCGGCCGAGCCGTGCCAGCTCGAGCGCGAGCTCGGCCCAGTCCGGGTAGCGGTCTTCCGGGTACTTCTGCAACATGCACAGCACCACCGCGTCGAGTTCCGCCGGCAGTTCCGGCCGCCATTTCGACGGTGGCGTGGGCTCCTCGCTGAGCACGATGTTGAGCAGCTCCGCAGTGTTCCGGCCGTAGAAGGGCCTGCGACCGACCAGCAGCTCGTAGAGCACTACCCCCAAGGAGTACATGTCGCTCTGATGGGTAAGCGGATCGTCGCGGATCTGCTCCGGTGCGACATAGGAAGGCGATCCCATCCGCAGCTTCTGGGTTGTCTCCGCTGTGCGCACGAATGCGGCGCCAAAGTCAGCTACTTTCACGTCCGTCCCGCGTGCGACCAGGATATTCGCCGGCTTGATGTCCCGGTGGACCACGCCCTCCCGGTACGCGTAATCGAGCGCCCCGCAGCATTTGAAAGCGATCTCGATGACGTCGGCGACCGGCAGCAAGCGCTCGGCGCTGGTGTAGCGTGACAGGTTCCCCCCGTGCACATACTCCATCGCAACGTAGGTGAAGTGCTCGTCGACCACGGCATCGAGTATCGTCACGATATGAGGGTGCGATAGCTTGCCGGCCAGCGCCGCCTCGCTGACGAACTGGATCTTCAGGACGCCGCTTTGCCGAGCGGTGCCGCCGTCGTCGTACACCTTGACGGCTACGTCCGAGCCGTAGAACTCATCGTAAGCCAGGTACACTGTGCTGTCGGTCCCCTTGCCCAGTTCCCGCTTGATCTGGTATTTGCCTACGCGCTCCAGCATTCGAGCACTCTACTCCACCCGCTACGGTTCGTTCTGGCGATCTACCGCTTTAACTATCGACAGTTGAGTCCCGACCTGAACGGTTTCGCTGATTCGCCGCTGCGTGTATCTTTGTCATAGGAACGAAGAGCGAGGAAGAGGTGTTGCATGATTGAGCTCCTGCTCGCCGCCGTGCTGACGGCGGACCAGATCGCGCTCGACAACGAGTACGTGCAGGTCAGCCGAGACGCAGCGCCCTGCGCATCGAGCGCACCGGAGTGTGGAGACCGCGTGATCGTCTCGCTAGGCGACACTGAGCTCGTGTCAGGCGACTTGCGCCGGAGGATGACGCGTGGCGACACCGCGGTTTTTGCTCCTGGAGAGTCTTATGCGGTGGCTGGCGCAGGCGAGTTCTTTGAGGTAGCCATAAAGCCGAAGCACCCGCCGGTCCAATCGCCTGGCGAGATCATCCCGCCGGACAAAAATGCCGTGTGTTACGACGGCGAGCGCTTCTTTGTCTTCGAGGAGAAACTAGCTCCCGGCGACACACGTGCGCGGCACAGCCACAGCCAGCGTGTGGTGATTCAGTTGAATCAAACCCGTCTTCAGCAGTGGCTCGACGAGGGTGCACCGTTTTTCGTAGAGACGGTGCCCGACCGTGCCAATTTCAGCCCGCCCGTAATCCACGTGGTGAAGAACGTGGGAGACACGCCCCTGCGTGGGATCGTGATCGAGTTCAAGCCGGAGCCGGTCGGCGGAACGTCGAGGTGAGCACCGATCCCGTTGGCATCGATCTGGTCAAGGGCTGGACGCCGTATTAGTATGTGTTGGCGTTCTCACAGCCACTACTCATCAGGCATCCATGTTCGAAACGACAATCGCCGGCAGCCTGCCCAAGCCGTCTTGGCTCGCCGAGCCGGGCAAACTCTGGCCGCAGTGGAAACTGGGCGGTGAAGCGCTCGCGGAGGCCAAGCGCGATGCGACGCTCCTCTGCATCAAAGCGCAGGAAGACGCCGGGATCGACATCCTCAGCGACGGGGAGCAGTCGCGCCAGCATTTCGTGCATGGCTTCTTGGAGTCGGTCGAGGGGATCGACTTCGATCATAAGGTCAAGATGGGGATACGCAACAACCGCTACGAAGCAATGGTGCCGACTGTCGTTGCCCCGCTGCGCCTCGCAGCGCGCGTGCACCAGACCGAGGCTCGTCTGGCGCGCGCGCACACGACCCGAAAGCTCAAGATCACATTGCCTGGGCCCATGACCATCGTCGACACCATCGCCGACACGCATTACGGGGACAAGGTGAAGATGGCGATGGCGTTTGCGGAGCTCCTCAATCAGGAGGCGCGCGCACTCGAGGCCGATGGCGTCGACGTCATCCAGTTCGACGAACCTGCCTTCAACGTCTACATGGACGACGTCAAGCGCTGGGGCATTGACGCCCTGCATCGCGCGATCGAAGGACTGCGTTGCCAGACGGCCGTGCACATCTGCTATGGCTACGGCATCAAGGCGAACATCGACTGGAAGAAGACGCTCGGCAACGAGTGGCGGCAATACGAGGAGATCTTCCCCGCGCTGGCCAAGAGCCGCCTCGACCAGATCTCGCTCGAGTGCATGCATTCGCACGTGCCCCTGAGCCTGCTGAAGCTGTTGCCCGGAAAAGATGTTCTCGTCGGCGTCATCGACGTGGCGAGCGACCGGGTGGAAACGCCAGAGGAGATCGTCGAGCTTATCGCCGAGGCGATGAAGCACGTTGCGAAGGAGCGGATCCGTCCCTGCACCAACTGCGGTTTGGCGCCGATGAACCGCGACGTCGCGGTGGCGAAGCTCGAGGCGCTAGGTGCCGGTGCGGCTCTGGCGCGCAGTCGCTACGGGTGAAGTGGAGCAGGGTTGGACATAAACGCGGGACGCTCTGCAGAACTGATCGATGTATTGGGCTACCGGCAGATTGCCTCGCGTGCCGCTGGGCCTGGCTTGCAGGCACACGCCCTGTAGGCCCGGATCGGACCTGCCTCACCGTTGGCGGGACTCGATGTGTCGGGCCGACTCTATGCAGACAAATTGCATGTGCCCTCGAGCACTCTCCGACATCGGGCAAACTTCCATTTCTGCCAACGCATCTCGATCCAGACCGACGGCGTCCTTGAGGTCGGATGGCATGATCTCATCCTCCGACGGAACCACGCCCAGCAGTCGCTTGGTTCCCTTTGGCACAATTCGGATGGACGGAGTGCCGTTGTAGACCGAAACTCGACCCTCCACGAGGAAGCACGTTCCGACAACCACAGGGTTGGTCCGGCGGGCTCCCCAAAGCATACGCCCGGACAACTCCCAGACCGCGATGTGGCTCTGGGCAACGCCTCAACCGTTTCACGCTGGTTTCCTCTATCCTCCAGGTGGGACATCTCACCCGCGTCGCAAGACATGACGACAATACCTATGCCAGCTGCCGGGACCCCTCACCGCATCGTCATCGTAGGCGGTGGGGCGGGCGGCGTCGAGTTGGCGACTCGCTTGGGGGACACGTTGGGGAAACGGCGCAAGGCGCTCGTCACCCTGGTGGACCAATCGCGCACGCATCTGTGGAAGCCGCTGCTGCACCAAGTCGCCGCGGGCAGCATGGACTTGAACGATCACGAGCTGGATTACTTGTACCAGGCTCGCTGGCACCATTTCCAGCTTGTTCTCGGTCGCATGGAGGGACTGAACCGCCATATGAAAGAGATCGAGCTCGCGCCTACCATGGACGAGACTGGCCGCGAGGTCATCCCGCGCCGCTGCGTCTCCTATGACACGCTGGTCCTGTGTCTGGGCAGCACGACGAACGACTTCGGCACGCCTGGCGCAAGACGTTACGCCATCTCGCTCGAACCCCCCGAGCAGGCCGCTCTTTTCAACCCGCGGATCCTCAATGCTTTTCCCCTGGCCCCAA
>JACXTT010001554.1_pt1 | contig 38013 bp, 31 predicted proteins | sample 9270951 | NCBI WGS metagenome assembly JACXTT01 (sample SAMN15532306, study PRJNA645909) | rock metagenome | isolation source: weathered quartz diorite | place: Puerto Rico | collected 2017-06-21
CATGGTGGGCCGAAATGCACGACAAGGGCGACCATGGAAAAGCTATCGGCGTCGAATGGTGCGGCATGGAACTACATGGAGCGCCATGGACGCACATGCCTACCGGGATAGGCTCTTAGCGGGCCGCCGTCGAGACCACCTCGACTGCTGCTCCCTTGGAGGAAAGTGGAGGAGTCGAACCCCAGCGCCGAAGCACCACCGGTTTTCGAGACCGGCTCCGGGCCACCCCGGACTCACCTTCCAAAAAAGCCCCGTATGGGTCCGGGGCCACGACCCCCGCCTTCGCGGGGCAGGCTCTGCTGCGGAGTCTGTCGATCAGGCGATCGGCGAGAACCGGCGGAGATAGTCGTGCCACTCCGCCGGCGCCCGCTCGACGTCGATGACCGGCGACACGGTCGGCAGCGTCCGCGGCTTGATGGGCTCGCGAAGCGGGAACATGCCCGCCTCGTCGCACGTCTTGCGGCCCTTCTGGTTGTTGCAGGGCCGACAGGCCGACACGATGTTGTCCCACACCGTACGGCCCCCGCGGCAACGCGGCACGACGTGATCGTAGGTCAGCTCGCGCACCATCGCGCGCTGCCCGCAATACTGGCAACGGAAGCCATCGCGGGCGTAGACGTTGAAGCGGCTGAACTTGATCCCCTTCTTCGTCCCCGCGATCGCGCGCCGGAGGCGAATCACCGCCGGCATCTTCCACACGACCGACGGCGAGCGCAGCTCCTCGCCGTACTCGGCCACGACGCTCGCCACGTCCGTGTACACGAGCCGCACCGCGTCCTGCCACCGCAGGATCTGGTACGGCATGTACCAACTCGTTAGAACCAAGACTCGCTTCTCCACAGCAGTTGCCTTTCATGTCTGGGTCCGCGAGGCGAGGGTTGCACTCGCACTGGGCAGGCTCTCGACCTGCTGCCTCTGCTATTGGGCTACTCGCGGAAGGTTGGTGCTCGTGGCTGGATTCGAACCAGCACTGGACGCGGTCTGAACGCGTTGCCTCTACCGAGTTGGGCTACACGAGCGCGGTGGTGCAACTCGGAATCGGACCGAGCGCGGGATGCTTATCAGGCGTCCCAGGGCAACCAGCCCGTCTCGCACCGTGGTACCGCCCCAGAGGATCGAACTCTGCTGTGTCGGTTTGTAAGACCGATGTCGTCTCCAGACGACTCGGGCGGCATGATTGTGGTTGGGGCGGAAGGAATCGAACCTCCATTCAGCGGGCCAAAGCCGCGCGTCCTGCCGTTGGACGACACCCCAGTCGCAGCGGACGGAATCGAACCGTCGCGGTTCGCGGTTATGGGCCGCGCCGACACCTTGATCGCTGCGGTTGCAGGCCCGGAAGTCGCGTCCGGCGACTTCCAGCTTATGAGGCTGGCGAGCCGCTCTTGCTCCATGCCTGCGGCGTGCGAGCCGAGAGTCGAACTCGGGACAGCGAGCTTCGGAGACTCGCGCCGGCGTTCCGGCCGGACTCGCACATGGCACCCACCCCTGGAATCGAACCAGGAATTCAGGTTTCGTAGACCTGCGTGATATTCCGTTTCACCAGGCGGGCGCAGCGTCCCTTCCCGGAATCGAACCGAGATCTCCAGATTGAGGGTCTGGCGACTTGAGCCGTTGGTCGCAAGGGACAATGTTGTTCAGTCGTGGCACCTCCGGCGGGAATCGAACCCACATCACTCGGTTTAGAAGACCAAGATCCGGCCGTCGGCGGAGGCGGAGAGCTCGGCGGGAGTCGCACCCGCATCCGTCGGTTTGCAGTCGACGTACCGATCTGTCGAACGAGCTCGTGGAGCGGCCAGAGGGTTACGATCCCTCTCATCAAGAGTGGCACTCTCGATCCGTCACCATCCGTGCTGGCCGCGAAGAGACAGAGCGGGATGCCGGAATCGAACCGGCCTCATCGGCTTGGAAGGCCAATCACTCGCCTTGAGTAACCCGCAATCGGTGGACACGAAGTGAATCGAACACTCATCTGCCGGGTGCAAACCGGCGGCTCTCCCGTTGAGCTACGTGCCCATCTTGGCAGGCCGGGGGCGAATCGAACGCCCGCCGTCGGATTTGGAGTCCGACCGGTCACCATGACCTCCGACCTTCGCTCGCGTGCCGCTTTCGCGGCCACGCTCACGGTTTGGGATCCCCGCGCTTCGCTGCGCTCGCGCGACCCCTGCACTGGCGCCCCCGACGAGAATCGAACTCGCCTCGTCTTGATTGACAATCAAGCATCGCCACCAGGCGATTCCGAGGGCATGAAACTGGGTGGGTGCGGAGGATCGAACTCCCTTTCTCGGGCCACAACCGAGCCGCTTCACCAGACGCGCAACACCCACATGGTCGGGGATGCCGGAATCGAACCGGCCGCCTGATGCTTCCGAAGCACCCGAGCCTCCATTGGCTCTTATCCCCGGTGCTCGCCCTCCGAATCGAACGGAGCTCTCCGCGGCTTCAGCGCGGCGCTTTCACCAGTCCAGCTTGACGAGCGCACTCCCAGCGAGGATCGAACTCGCACCTCCTGGTTGAAAGCCAGGGATCCAGGCCACTAGACGATGGGAGCATCGAGCCCCTGCGCGGAATCGAACCGCGACCTGCGCCTTACGAGAGCGCTGCTCTGCCGTAGAGCTGCAAGGGCAAGTGAGGCGACAAGATGACGGACACGTTTGATTTGCGGAATCGAACCCGCGAAACCGGCATGTAGTGCCCGGTGCATTCGCCTCGGAGCCGTCCGCGGGAGTCGCACCCGCATGGCCCCTTTACAAGAGGGGCCGCCCGCTACCGGGAGAACGGCAAGCAGCGACAAGAAGGCGGAGACACTTGCTCTACCATTGAGCTACCGCCCCGTAGATGGAGCGGACAGGATTTGAACTTGTAACAATGTAGTCCCCAGCGCATTCGCTGCAGAGCCGTCGGCGAGAGTCGCACTCGCCATCTCCTCGTTACCAGTGAGGTGCCCCGCTGTCTGGGCCTCGACGGCAAAGCGGCAGCAAGAATGTGAAGACAACGGTGCCCGAAGGCACCACCGTACCAAGGTGGATGTAGTCCTCACGGCATCTGCCGCAGTGGGCAAGCTCGGAATCGAACCGAGCCGGTCGCTGACGCGGGGGTTACGGCCCCGCCCCGATCCATACGGGTCTACTTGCCCTCTTGTTCAAACCCGTCAGGGTTTGAACCAAATAACACTGCGAAACGGAGCGCCGACCGCCGGGGTGGGCTGGTCCCGGCGGCCGACGCTCTACGCGAGCGCAATGCTCTCGATCTCGCCTACCCAGTGGTCGGCGCCGAGCTCGCCCTTCGCGAAGAGCGAGACCAGCTCGAACACCCTGTCGGAGAAACCACCGACGTTGAGCACGTCGGCGCGCTCGTGCATCTGCGTCGAGCCGTACGGCTGAACATCGATGAGCACGAGCTTGGCGTTCGGGTTGCGACCGCGGAAGCGGTGCCACTCGTCCGCCATCGCGGTTCCGCGGGCCATGCCCAGCCAGGCCGCGAGGCCGGACTTGGCGTTGCTCGGCTTGGCGAAGTCCGCCCAGGACTGGTTGTCCGAGACGTAAATCACCAGGTCACCCTTCGCGCCGACCGCGTTCAGGTGACGGAGCGGCGCGCTGCACGCGGTTCCACCACTGGGGAGGTTCGCGAGAAGCTCGGCGTTGGTCATCACCGAGTCGAGCGGGTTGATCCGCCCCGGCAGCCTCACCACGTCGTCCGAGAACGGAATGATCTCGGCCGAGCTATTCCGCCGCAAGAACGCCGCGGCCACGAGCGCCGCGATGTCGATGCAGCGCACCGCCGAGGTCGCGCCCTTGCGGTGACCGGTCACCGGGCTCTGCATCGATCCCGATACGTCCGGGCAAAGGAAGATCTTTCCCTCGACCTTCGGCACGTTTTCGATGGCGGTCTCCATCGCCTGCTGCAGCGCCATGGTGATCTCGCTGGGCATGTCGCTCTTCTGCGCCTTGAACGCCGCCATGAGCTGATACGGAAATACCCGCGCCCGCCGAACGAGCTCGGCGTTGCACAGCTTCTCCGCCACGAACCAGCTCGTCTTCTCGTCGCGAAAAACTCCGTGACGGAGAAGCGTGTTCAGGTTCATGCGCAGCTGCGTCCAGCTCATACGCTGGGCGATCGCCGTCCAGCGCGCGGTGTCCAAGTCGAGCGCCGTGAGCATCTCGAACGGTACGTCCGGGATGTCGCCCTCGCCCTGCTTGAACGACTCGAACGACTGCACCACGACCGGCAGCCGGTCGCGGGCGACGTTCTTACCGATGAGGTAGCCGTAGAGCGCCTCACGGGTGATGTCGACCTCGCCCTGCTCGTTCTTCGGCGACGGACGGATCATCTTGATCACGTCCGCCATCGACGGCGCGGCGCCGAGCGACTGCCGGAAGATCGCCTCCGGCGAGCGGCTCGAGAACCACGCCCGGCAGAGGCGCTTGGGCGCCGAGCCGAACGACTTGCGCTGAAGAGCGCCGGACCGGATGATCTGGACGAAGTTGCGCAGCATCTTGCCGTTGTCGATCACGCGCGGGAACACCGACGCGAGGAGCGCCGTGTCCTTGGTCGCGAGGAACGCCGCCAAAAACGCCGGCATGTCCTTCATCAGGCCCTTCTCGCGGCAGTACACCGCGGTCTTCGCCACGAACAGCGGGTCGACCGCCGCCGCGAGCGCCAGCACCTTGTCGAGTTGCTCCTGCTCGTTCGCGTAGAAGGTGCGGTTGAACGTGCCCGTCGTGGCGTATTGCGCCAGGGCGTGCTTCGGCGAGAACGCATACGCGCGTCCGTTCGCCTCGTTGATGGTGTCGGCCGGCTGTGCCTTCGACGCCGGCGCGAAGAGATTCTTGTGTGCCATGATGCGTTCTCCTTTCTGCTCTTGTCGAGCGGCTCCAGCGGAAGGAGTCGAACCTTCACCAAACCGGTTAACAGCCGGGTGCCCTACCGTTAGGCCACGCTGGAATGTGGCGACGGGAGCGGCGAGCTCCCGTCGCGTTAACTGACGCCGTGTTGTCAAAGATCAGCCCTCGAAAATCGAAGGCCTTAGATCCGGGCGCAGGATTCGAACCTGCGTTTCTGGGTTCAGAGCCCAGCGTCCTACCGCTAGACGATCCCGGAATGTCGCGAGTGGGTCTGGACGAAGTTGAATCGTCACCTCATCGGTCAAGAGCCGAGTGCGCTGCCAATTACGCTACAGACCCGTCGTGGGACGTGAGGGACTCGTTACCGAAGCAGCCTGTGCGAGCGCAGCTCGCACTGCGAGGTCGCGCAAGGCGCGTAGCGCCGCGCACACCCCCATCTCTCGGGTTAAAAGCCCGGTGCCTTGCCGTTGGGCGAACGTCCCGATTTGCCCGTTTTTCTCGTTGTTTTCGCTTCATCGGACACACCTCTCCTGTCTTCCGCACCGAGGCGCAGGACAAATCACTATTGTCGGCTTCGTGCGATTGCCGCGCTCCGAGGCCCTAAATGCCGAAGGCCGCCTTGGTTTCCCTAGGCGGCCTTCTTGAGTACTGAGTTACTCCAAATTCCGCGCTAGGGATCGACCTCGATGGGGGTTGCCAGGCTATACGCCATGGTATCCAAAAGGCCGCGACCAGTATTTCGGAGGAAACTGTCTTTCCTGGAGAAAGACGTACACTCCTGCCACGACGCCTTCGGCGCAGTGCTCCGAAAGGCTCGGTTCAGGACTGGTTGATGTGTACGGCGGATCACGGTGCTTTCCTCTGCGTACGGATTAGATGCCAGAACGGATCTATTATTCACAAGAAAAATGAGATTGCAAGCATTCCGATCAAAAAATCGTAGGGCCGGCACAGGGAGCGCCCATTGCTCGCCCGTCGCCGCGGCTCCGGGACGTCGGCGGGACGTCGGCCACGCATCTCGACGATTGGCCGTCCAGGACCACGAAGCACTCGTCCTCGTTGTCGTGCTTGTGCCAGTGGTACTCGCTTTCGAGGATGCCGAGCCGAACGACGCTGTCGTTCACCTGCGTGAGCGTCTGGTTGAACCAAGGCTCGTGCGCGGCCACCTCGGCCGGGATGTCGATGACCGTGAGGTATCCGTACTTGTTGTCGAGGCGCGTGTCGTAGGGCGCGGGATCGAATGTTTCGGGCATGCGCCACGATTACCACGACGCAGCCGACGCTCGCTTGCCGTGCTACGAACCCGGGGTGCGACGGCTCATCGCGCTCGTTTGCTCGATCAGCGCCTGTGGTGCGAGAACCGAGCTTGGCGCGGTGGCCGAGCAGCACGGCGCCGACTCTCCCGGCTCGACCGCGTGCCTGAAACCACCACCGCAAACGTCGCCATGCCGGATCTGGGAGCCGGGCGCGGCGCAGGTCATCGCGTCGCCGCCTCCACCAAACGCGGCCATTTACCTTGCTGGCGTGCTGCCGACGGAGTGTGGCGCGCTCACGGCGTGGTATGAGAACGACGACCCCGCCCACAAGGGCACGATCTCCTGGAGCACGCGCGTCGTCGGCTTCGACGGCGCGGCCACCGCGCCGCCCGTCCCGCATCCGGGCCTATCGGCGACCACGAATGCGGCGGCGTCGTTGTCGCTGGCGATGGGCAGCTCCGGGATCGGTGCGCTCGAAGACGACGAGACGGGATGCCATTTTCTCGAGCTCGACCGCGGCGGACACGATCAGGGCGCGCCCATCGCCCTCGGCGCGCCCGGTTGCATCGCCATCGCGGCTGTCGGCTCACGATGGAGCTTCCTGCGCGCCGGGGTGGGCGGCGTCACGCCGGCCACGCTCGATCTCCTCGACCCGGGGACTGGACACGAGACGCTGACGGTCCTCGGCGTGCCGAGCGGACAAGTCCTGTGGGACCGCCTCGTCTTCGACGATGGCTCCTTCCTCGTCGACACCTTTCGCGAGGAAGCAAAGTACACCGACTGGCTCGAGCCGTTCGCGCCCGACGGTGCCGCCGCCGGTCCCCAAATCCCGGTTGCCGGTTTCGACAGCGCGCCAGTGTGGTTGGCATCCGCGGGGAGCGGCGCCGTCGCCGCCTGGACATGGGGCGCGCTGCACGTTTTGCCCGTCGATCGCCACGGCGCACCCGCCGGCCTCGAGCGCGCCGTCGTGACGGGCCAGACCATCTACGGGATGGTCGTCTTGCCTGCTCCCGACGGCGACGTGCTCCTCGCCTGGATGTCGCTCGAAGCGGGCAGCCACTTCTCAACGTACGTGCAAGCCTTGGCTCCCGACGGCACAGCGCGTGGACCGGCGACGCAGCTCGAGACGAACGTAGACAACTCGCGCATCTACGGTGCCGTAGCGCCCGATGGGACGCGCGCTCTCTTGGCGCGGCAACGGCAAGACGGCATCGTGGCCCTACCGCTCAGCTGTGGGCATTGAAGGCTGCGAGGAGAGCCGCGGCTTGCCATCAGGCGCGCACCAGCTCCGCCTTCTTGCCGGTGAGCTTCTCCCAGCGCTGGACGACGACGTCGACGTAATGCCCCTCCTCGCTTAGCCAGTGCCAGGGATCTGCGACGAGCGTCGGCGTGCCGAGGAACCTACTCGATGAAGGGCGCGGCCGAAATGCACGCCGCCGCCCTAATCGTCGAGCGGAACCGGAGGCTGGCCGCGCACGGTCATGACGAAGACGTGGTCGACGTCGAACCGGTAGAGGATCCACAGGTTGTGCCCGACGACGCGCCGCACGAATGCGCGTCCCGGCGCGAACGACGTCTCGAAGTCTCCAGGCCCCGGCAGTGGGTCGATGCGAGCGCGCGCATCGCCGCCGACGCCGCGCGATAAGCCGGAGAGCCAGCCGCCACGCCGATCCGGTCGACGCTGCGGCGGAACGTCGTGCTCACTCGGAGGATGCGTGCTGCCACGGCCATTCCCCCGCCGCGACGCAACGATCCAACTCTTCGATCGTGAGCTCGACAAAATTGCCGCGTGCGAAGTCCTCTTCGGCTTGCCGGAGCTCTTCCTCGAGCTCGGCCTGCAGCGTCCCCTGCGAGCTCTTCGCGGCAGCCGTCGGCGTGGGCATACGCTCAACCTCTCACGGACAAGCCCGACCTGTCACGAAATCGGCTACGGTTCGCTGCGGTGGGAATCGCGTCGAGGACCCGGCGCGGCCCGCTCACTCGCGCTGAAAATCTCCGGGTTTCCAGCCCTTACGCGGCAAGACTCACCTCGATGTCGGCCACCACGGCGTTGAAAATCGGGTGGTGGTACATCGCATGGAGCGCCCCCGCGCAACTACCGATCTCTAGTACCTCGGTACTCCGCTTTCCGCCTTCGCTGAAGCCGAGGGGGCACGTGGTTTCGGGGCCTTCCGCACCCGCCCCGGTAGCCGTCCGAAGATGAGCGCCGAGTCGGCCTTCCACGAGCCGTCGGGCTGCGGCGTCGGGGTGATCCGACCGTCGACCAACACGGCCCGCAGAGCTTCGCGAGCGGTCGTGGGATCGTCCTGGAGGCGGACCTCCACGTCGACCACGTACGCCATGATCTCGTCGACGGTCGGCACGCTCGGCTCGGAGCTGGCCCCAGCCCGGCTAAGCTCGTCGAGCCTTGCTCTGGCTTCACGCTGCTGACGGCTCACCAGCTCCAGCGACTGGCGGACCGCATCGAACGCGCCGGGGTTGCCCGCCGCGTCGGTCGTACGGATGAAAGTTACGAGCCGCGCGACTTCGGCATCGAGCCGGGCAAGCTCCTTCGCCTGGGCCACACGCCTCCCATCCGCCTGCCTCCGGAAGCCGCCCCCTCATCCGCTCGGCTAGGCGATGCACCGGGGTTGGGCGCGTAGGAAGTCTCGAATGGGTAACTCGATCGGCGAGCACGGTGGAAGCCGACGTGGCGAAGACGATCGCGTCGACGCTGGTGGGCGTGTCGCCATAGAAGAACGGGCGATCGGACATGTCGGCCAGGACGGCTCGGGGCCCGCGACTACTCAGATTCCCAAGTGTGTCGAGCCACGACAGCACCCGGGACCGCCGAGCGGCAATTGTGCTGGCAGGAAGCAATGAAGGACTATGCGAACTGCCTCAAGGAGTGCTGATCATATGCGAACACCAATCGCGTCACGCACCCTGACGGTGAAAAAACACTGGGCGGCGTCCGAAGACGATCACCGTAACCTTGCACCTTCCCATTCAAGACGGGACCGGGAGAGTACGCGTTTCGCCCAAGGTGCAGGCGTTCGGCGCGAGTACCAAGGCAAGAACTGCCGCGGGCGGCCGACTACGACGACAGCGTCGCGTGGGGCAGCCCGCCGTCGATGGCCAACACGGTACCTGTGATGAACGTCGACGTGATCACGAAGTGCACCGCCGCCGCGATGTCCTCGGCGGTACCCACGCGGCCGGCCGGCAGAGCCTTGGCCATGCGCCCGAAAATCTCTTCGAGCTGCGCATCGGGCACGCCCGTCCAATAGCTGGTGCGCAGCGTCCCTGGCGAGATCGCGTTGACGCGCGTAGGCGCGAGCTCGACCGCCAGCGTCGGTACGATCGCGTCGAGCGCGCCGTTGACGGCCGCGATGTTCGCCATGCCGGGCATCGCCTTGCGCGACGCGCCACCCGAGAAGAACGTGATCGATCCGCCCTTCGCGATGTGGCGCGCCGCGGCGTGCGCGGCGGTCACCTGCACCCAGAACTTTCCGTCGAACGTCTCGCGGAAGCTCGCGTCGGTGATGCTCGTGACGAAGCTGCCGCCCCGGTTGGTCTGCCCAGCCGTGATGACAAGATGGTCGAACGCGCCGAGCTCGTCGAAGAACGCGTGCACGTCCGCCGCCTTGCGGCCGTCCACCACCCTGTGCTCGGCCCCGGCGTCGCCCGCCGCCGCGGCGAGCTTCGACTCGTCGCGGCCGGTGATCACCACGTCCGCGCCTTTCGCGGCGAGCAACTTTGCGGCGGCGAGGCCGGCGCCCGAGCCGCCGCCGAACACCACGACCTTCTGCCCTTTCACTTCGCTCCCCGCACGTCGAGGACGATGTCGCGCCCGAGGCCACCGGCCGTCGCGAGGTGGATCCACAGGACCGCCACGTTCTCGAGCACCGCGGCGTTCCGCAAGGGCCCGGCGTCGATGGCGCGGAAGCCGGCGCGCTGCGCGATCTCGCCGACCTTCTTCTTGGCGCCGGCGTCGTCCCCAGCCATGAACACCGGCGCCGGCACCCCCGTCGCCGTGGGATTGCCGTGGTGCTCGGCACCGAAACCATTGAATGCCTTGACCACCTTGGCCCCCGGCACGACCGCCTGCAGCGCCGCGGTGAGCGAGCCCTCGGCGCGCGGTGCCCACACGGGTCCATCCTTCCAGGTCACCGAGTTGTTACAATCGACCAAGATTTTTCCTTCGAGCCGAGGCGCGAGATCACGCGCCACGGCAAGCGCGGCCAATCCAGGGACCGCCATGAACACCACCTCACCGAAGCTCGCCGCCTCCGCGACGGTGCCGGCGCTGGCGTTCGCGCAGCGCGCCAGCAGCTCGTCGGCATTCTTGCCCTCCTGGAGACCGAACCTCACGCTCAGCCCGGCCTTCGAGAAGGTCGCGCCCAGGTTGCCGCCGACATTGCCGGCGCCGATGATGCCGATGTCCATGTTCGTTACCTACTTCTTGGTGAGTGTGTTGCTGCCCACGACCGAGCAGGCAGGCTGCCCCATTTGCGTGTACGAGGCAGCAACCTTCGCCGTCAACGACTTGCCGTCGGCGCTCATCGTGAACGTGTAGCTGGTCGGCGCGAAGGTCGCGGCCGGGTTCGATCCGTTCGCGGGGATCATGCAGCTCTGCATCGCGGAGCTCAGGGTCGCGACCGCGCCCGCTGGCGAGAACTCGAGCCCGGCGCAGCCTTGCGAGTCGGTCTTCACCAGCTTGCCGCCCGACTCGGCGAACGTCTCCACGACGCTGTCGAGCGGCGACGGAAACGTCATGGTGCCGCAGGTGACGTCGGCCTTGGCGCCGGACGCGTACGCCCACGAGCCCACGAACTTCGCCGCGTCGTCCGGAGCGCCGCCGCTCGTCGCGCCGGCCGTGCCGCCGCTCGAGTTGCTGCCACATCCGATCGCGGCCACTGCCATCCACAACCAACCGATGCTTTTCATGGGGGTCCTTCCTTCGTCGCACCACCATAAGCTCGGCCTACGACGGGTTCATGGTCGCGATTGCTGGACAATAGTGTCCCGTTTATAGGACGATGGGGTGTGGACGCCGACGGGCTGCTCCTCTTGCGCGCGCTCGCCGAATGCGGGGGCGTCCGCAGCGCCGCGAAAAGGCTCGGCGTTCCGCGCTCGACCGTGAGCCGGCGGCTGGCGCATCTCGAGGCCGACGTCGGGGCGCGGCTGGTTCTCCGCACCACGCGCCGGGTCGCCCTGACGGAGCTCGGCGCCGAGCTCGCCGCACGCGCGGAGCAGTTGGCGTCGCTGCTCGACGAGGCGGACGAAATCGTGCGCCGCGCTACGGCGGAGCCACGTGGAGTGCTGCGCATCTCGGCAGCGCCGGTGCTGGGAGAGCAGGTCTTGCCGGAGATCCTCCCGGAGCTCGCGCGCCGTCATCCACGCCTGACCATCGACGTCCGCCTGTCGGTCGAATATGTCGACGTGCGACGCGACACGGACGTGGCGCTGCGCGCGGCCGTTCCCGAGGACGCGGCCGACGTGTTCGCCGCGCGCCTGGGAACCTCGAGCACCGGATTCTACGCCTCCCCCGCCTACCTCACGCGCGAGGGCATGCCCGCCGATCCCGACGAGCTCTCGGGCCACGAGTGCATCCTCGTGGCGGGTCGCACCCGGTGGCGCGTCGGTACGCGCGGCGGCGCGACCGTCGCCGTGCGCGGCCGCGTGAGGGTGGACAGCTTTTCGCTGGCGCGCGCGCTCGCGGCACGCGGCGCGGGCATCGCGACCATCGCGGCGGGCTACGCCCAGCCGCTCGTCGACGCCGGCGAGCTCGTCCCCGTGCTCGAGCGGCATTGGCCGCGCACCCCACTCTTCGCGATACACGCGCAGGGATCTCCGGCGCCCAAACACATCCGCACCTTCATCGAGCTCGCGCGCGAAGCCGTCGGCCTCCGCTACCCGCGGCGCTGAGTTGCGCTGCACAACCGAGCTATTCGGGACGTCCGGGTCGCGCGGCAGGGTTCTCTCTCCGACCAAGATGAGCGCCCAGAGATGCTTGCAGGCGTCGCCCAAGCCATCGTCGAAGTAGGGACACGTGCAGTGGGCGCGAAGCTGATACCCGACCCCCTGAGGGGGTCGATTGGCCTCACACAACGAAGCGCGGGGGTCCCAAGTTGCCGCCGTGGTGCGATCCTCCGGCCGTGCTCCCTGCGACCATCATGATCGACGTGCAGTGCTACGACGATGAACAGCGTACCCTGCTGTCGCGCCTACCCATCCCGAAACTGCTTCGAGGAGGGTGATCCGCCGCCCACCCGCTCGCGGTTGCCGTACGGATCGGCCACCACGCGCCCTTCGACATCGCTGGTCGATCCGCAGCGAATCAGGCATGCTTTCACCATGCACGCCGCGAACGATCCTGCCTCGCCGATCCCGAGCGCCCCGTTCGACGACCTCGACCTCGATCGCGACGAGGACGAGGAGGAGTGGGAGCGCCGCGTGATGGCGCTCGCGGCCGCGCGCATCGCCGCGGAGCGTACGCGCCTCGAGCATCTCGGCATCATCGACGCGAACGGCGACCTCGTGTCGCGCGAGCTACCGCCCGACATGCTCCCCGAGTCGGACACGACGCTCGAAACCGGCTGACGCGACGATGGCGCGCCCGCGCATGATCGTGGTCGCCGGTCCTCCGGGCAGCGGCAAGTCGCGGTACTTCCCGCTCACCGCGTTCGGCGTCGATGCGTTCAACATCGACGATCGCTGCGCACAGATCCTCGGCAGCTACCGCGGCATCCCGCGCGAGGTGCGGCGCGCGGTTGCGAAGGAGTGCGAGCGGTTCGTGTTCGGCCACATCGCGCGGCGCGAGTCCTTCGCGGTCGAGACCACCCTCCGAACAACGGCAGCGATCGAGCAAGCGGAGCGCGCGCGCAGGGCCGACTTCGCGACGGAGATGCGCTTCGTCGCTGCGGACTCGATCGCGGAGAACCTCGCTCGCGTGCTTCAGCGTGCGCAAGCCGGCGGGCATGGCGCATCCGAGCGGGAGATTCGGGCGATCCATCAGGCGAGCGTCGCCAACCTGCGAACCGCGATCGACGCGTTCGATCGCGTTCGCGTCTACGACTCGACGGCGCGATGGACCCCGCCTCGGCTCGTGGCCGTTTCACGCGCCAGCCGCGTTGTTCGGTATGGCGCGACCCCGAGATGGCTCGAAGACGCGCTCGCAGAGCGCCGCTGATCGCTACCATCCGATGGCGATCGACCTCTCGAACGGCACCCACACCTCCGCAACTCCTTGAATTTGCGGGGCAGGAAAGTCGAGTTGCAAAGCCCGCGCAATCCTGGAAAGCCCTGTAATTACCGGGCTTTCGCGTTTCTACAGCTGTGCTTTGAACTTCGACCACCGAGGGCCGAGCGGCAATGAGCAACGCCGAGATCGCGAACCACGAGTAGCCCACCGTGTTCGCGCCGCGATCGACGAAGGGATCGCCGAAGCTCGACGCGGGTCCCCGCCCGCCTTGGGAAGGTCACGCGCGTCGGGCAGAGTCCGGGGCCGGTCGAAGCGCGCTGCCGCACCGATTGGCTGAGCGCGGACGTCGATACGCCGAGGTCGCGAGCCGCTGCGGCGAAGCCGCGATGCCGCGCGACCGCGAGGAAGGCGTTCAGTGCGTTGAGGGGGGTGAAGGCCGTCGTCTCCACTTTTGCACGTACCGCCGCCAGTCGAGGCGCTCGTGGAGCCAGTCGTGCCAGAGCCGGTCGTGGCGCTGGAGCTGGTCGCGCCGCCTGCCCCGGTGGTCGCGCCACCCGCCTCGGAGGTCGCGCCGCTCAGTTGGCCCGCTCGCGCTCGTCGAGCCGGTCGAGCCGCTTGAAGAGCTGCCACACGCTGCCGCGAATCCCGCCGCGGCGGCGCATCCCAAGATCACCTTGATCCGCATGTTTCTCGCGCCACTGGAGCCGCCAACATCGATCGTTGGCCGTGCATGTCAAACTAGCCACGCGGCTGGATCGAGCTGACACACGAGCGGGTGGCGCCGCCGTCGCCGCGTCCGGTGCCGAATCGCTCGCTACTGGCAGAGCCAGCGGCCGCCGCCGTTATCGACGCAGTGGCTCGGCCCGACGCAGCAGTCCTCCGGGTAGAAACATCCCTGGCCGGCCGCCGAGCACGTGCAGATGCCGCCGGCACACTTTCCGGAACAACACTCCGCGTCCGTTACGCACGTTGCATTCGCGCCTTGCCGCATCCCCGCATTGCAGACGCAGTAGTGCCCGGTGGGCGCCTGCGCCGTCGTGAGGCACGCGTGCGTGCAACAGCTCATGTCGTTTGGTCCGCTGCAAGCCTCGTACAGGCCCAGGCAGGCGTTGCATGCGCCTTGGTCGCAATTCTGGCCCGGCGGGCACGAGACACACGCGCCTCCGTTCTTGCCACACGAGCTCCACCATGACGTTCCCGAATCAGCCTACCACCACGGCCAGCGACGGTCACCCTTGGCGCGACGGCGGCTGCCGACCGACATGCTCCCCGACTCGGACACCACGCTCGAAACCGGCCGACCCGCGATGTCGCGCCCGCGCATGTCGCGAATCTTCGGCCAGCCAACGTTCAGTAGCCGCCCAGCAGAGGATCGGGCAACCACCGCTGGACAATGCGCCCGGGTTGCGAGGAGTCGTTCCGTGACGCTGCGAGGACTGGGGTGGCGAGCATCGCGCCCGGAGCGATAGCGTCCTCGCTCACCACGACAAGGGTCGACAGCGCATTTTTTCTGACGCGTTGCGCCGCCGCAAGTGCCCCGCTTTCACATGATCCGGAGGGAGCGATCCGGCGAGCGATCCGTAAGCGTTGCGTGCCTGCCCGAAACCTAGGAGACTCCGCCGTGCAGATGAGCTCCCGGCGCACATGGATCCACGGCGCCCTTCCGGTGCTGGTGTTCCTCGTCGGCTGCGATGGTTTTGCTCGCCGGCGACACGGTTGTGAAGAGCGCGGTGGGGACTCTCCCGCGCCCGGGCGCGGTCGCCGTATTCCCGTTTGCCGGCCAGTACAGCCGTAAGGATCTCGTCTCGCTCGAAGACGGCTGTCGCGCGGGAATCGCGGCGGCGGGCGTAACCGTCATCGCGCCCGAGCGCGTCGCCGCAGCGATGGCCGAGCGAGGTGTCGTCGAAGCCAAGGACCGCGAGGTCGCACAGCTCGGAAAGCTCCTCGGTGCAGACGCGGTCATCATCGGCGCGCTCGACGTCGGGCATTTCGCGAGCGGCGTCGACGCGCGCTTCATCCTCACTGAAACAGGCACGGTGGCCGCAACCGCTCGCACGGAGTCCTCCGCCGCGTGGTTCGAGTTGGCAAAGCAGACGTGTCGCGCGTTCGTTACGGCGCAGCTGTAGCTCGGACGGCCTCTGCGACAGCGAGATCGGCTGTTATGCGCTCATCAAGCACGTGGCGATCCGCGCGCGTGGCTGGGCGTCCCAAGCCCTTTGAGTGGCGCGTGAAGCACTCTTAACCGGCGCTTCATGGCGCGGGCCCCCGGCGCGGCGTAGGCCTGATCATGCGTTGGTCGCTCGCCGCGTCGTCCGCGCTCGTCTTCTTCGGCTTCGCCGCTTGCGCGCTCCCGGTGCCGCCCGCCGCGACCGCGCTCGTCGCGCCCGCCCCGCGCTGCGAAACGATCGCCGCGTGCGACATCGAGTGCGACGCGGGTAGCGCCGCGAGCTGCGCGACGCTCGGCGAGCTCTACGAGCGCGCCATCCCGCAGCGCCGCGAACGCGCGCGCAGCGCGTACGACGCTGGGTGCCGCCTCCACCACGAGGCCGCGTGCGACGCGTCGAGCCGGTTGCGGGAGGCGGAGCGGGCGAAGGAGACGGCCCGCGACGAGGCCTCCAAACTGTGCTCGGAGGGCAGCGTCCGCGAGTGCAGCGACGCGTGCGACGCAGGGAAGGCCGGCGCATGCGAGAGCTTCGGCTACCTCCTCGTCACGGGCGATCGCGTCAAGCAGGATCGCGCGCGGGCCGAGGTGGCGTTCAAGCGCGCGTGCGAGCTCGACGTCGACGGAGCCCACGGCGGCGGCTGTTTCTGGCTGGGCACGCTCTACAAGCCGTTCGGCTGCCCGCCCGGCAAAACGTGCCTCCACTTCGGCGGCTACGGCGAGCCCCAAGACGCGCGCGTCGCGGCACGCTGGTTCGAGAAGGCATGCGCAGGCGGCCAGATGCGCGCGTGCAAGGAGGTCGTCGCGATGATGCACGAGCGCACGTACGCGCCGGACGCGGCGGAGTACGCGGCGCTCGTCGACGCCCTCGCCGATGGCTGCGCGGACGAGCGCGACGACCAGGGCGAGGCATGCGAGACGCTGCGCGACCTCGCCGACTGGCGGGCGTTCACGCCCGCGGAGAAGCCGCATCTCGCCGACCAATTGCACGCGCTGTGCAAGAAAGGACGCAGCGTGCTCTGCGGGCGCGAAAAGGATTTGCTCGACGGCTCGTGACCGGCTCAGCCGAGGTGCGCGAACTACCGCGAGGAGCACACTGTTGAGCAGCGGCTCTCGTCGAGCTGCGGCGACCGTTCCGTGCTGAAGTCACGAGCGGGACAAGCCTCCATGGCCGGCTCTGAGGCGCGCCGAGCCTTTGGAGGGCTCCAACAATGGAGGCGATGCCGCCCTTGCCCTCGCGGTGCGTCCTTGACCTGGCCGGCGGCGGACGCCTGAGGGCTAGCGCCTCCATCGAGCCTGCCCCAGCGCCGAAGTGTGCCACCGACGCTGCGTTCGACCGCCAACCGCCGTGGAGCCGGCCGTTCGACAAAGCCGCAGTGCACCGGTTTCCGGGGATCCGGCTCAGGGACGGTCGCACGCGGCCCGAGGTTCGCGAGCGGGCTGAGCCGGCGCCCGAGATGCGGCGCCGGGCACGGGATCGCTGGTTCTATCCGAAGGAGAACGGCAACAGGGCGAAACAGCGCGCTCGAACGCGCCTTGCCGCGTGCCGCGGGGCTTGCCGCAAACCCCGGCGTCTGGCACAGGATGGATGAGCCGAGGACGGCGAGCGCCGATGGAAATCCGTCTTTCGAACTGGCGTCAGCTGATCTGGCCGGCGGAGCTGAATTGGGACGGCTACGAGGCGATGGAGCCGACTCTCGTCCCGCCGGGAAGTGCGTTCGTGCCGAAGCGCGTCACTGCCGACGAGCTCCAAACCTGGGAGGCACGCCAGATCATCGACGCGCTCGGCGCCGGCGCGGAGGTGACGCGCGAGCTCCGGACGCTCGGCGAGCTCTTCGCGCGCCTCGACGAGGTGTACGCGGGCGCCAGCGACATCGCGGAGTGGGTTCTCGGCTCGCCGGTCGAGTGGTGGGACGTACACCAGGTTGGCGTCGAGCGTGGTGCGGCCGGCGTGCCCGATTTCATCCTGCTCCTGTACGGGCTCGACTGCGGCGTCATCTTCGAGGGGCAAGGCGAGACGCGCGTCGGCTCGATCGCTCAAGACGCGCTCTGGTGCGACGAGAACCCCGCGCTCTGGAAGGCGCTCGCGCGCTCGCAAGCGTTCGTGCGCCGCGAGATGCCCGAGAGCCGACTCGCGCGGGCGGCGCTCAACGGCGCGGTGCGCTGCCCCACGTGCGAGCGCATCCTCGAGATCTGGCAGACCGACTTCGAGGACGACATCGTCTGCAGCGGGTGCGGCGCCACCTTCGACGCGATCGCGGTGATGCGTCGTGACCCCGGCGCTTGAGCAGACCGAAGCGGAGGAAGCGTGGCCGGCCCTTCGACACAATCACCTTTTGCGGCACCTCGCCGATCGTCATCCCCGTGACCGCCGATCAGCGCATCGTCGCCGCCGGTGCGACGACGGACGTGTCGTGGTCGTCGAGTACGACGTCCATGGGCGCGTGGTCGCGAGCGGTGCCGCCTACGAAAATCGATTCGTTTCGATCGTCACGGTCGAGAATCACAAGATTGTGCGCTGGCGCGACTACATGGACTCGCTGTCAGCGATGCACGCCCTCCACGAAAATCTGCTGCGGTGTGTTCATGACGACCGCTGTTGGTTCACCTGTTCCTCCTACCACCGACAACGCAAGCGTCGCAGCGGCGAACGTCAGGGACTGTTTTTCGCTTTGTCGATCGCAGCTTCGATGAGCGCCAGGACGTTTTGGTCCTTCGGGCGGTTGGCGGACCGCTTCATTCGCAGAATGGCGGGCAGGCCGGCGAGCAGCACCGTGTAGCCCCCGAGGGTCGTCTCGATCGCCTCGGCGGCGAGCGCGTCGTAGCTCTCGCCACCGGAGCCTGAATCAGCGCTCTTCAGGATGTCGAGCCGGCCGCAGCGCGTGCGCAGCATCATCGTGCCGGTGAGCGATCGAATGCGAGCGAGATCGGGTCGAATGCGTTGAACGCTTCCGGGTGGGACCACGCACCACGCGTCGAGATCGTCGAGCGCGGCCGCGAGGGCCACATAGTTCCCGTCGCGGCTTTCGATCACGATGTCCACGTCGCGCGTGGACCAGCCCACCCCCTGGAGCTCGGCCGCGAAGCCACCGATCGCGACGAAGGCCACTCCGTGCCGGCGGAGGACGCCGAGCAGCTCGACCGGCTCAAACGGCGGGCTTGTCACCGCACGTTCGGGGCCTCAGGTTTGCCCTCCCCTCCGCGATCGCCGCGCGAAAGTTCGCCTCCGTTTGCGCGCGTTGCTCGGGAGTCATCGCCGCGAGCTCGGCGGCGAGGGCGAGGTCGTTGCCCTCCTCGTCGAACGCGATGATGTCCGCCGCCGTCAGCGGGGAGTCCGCCTTGATCCAGTCGCTCACAAGCGTAGCTTACCATGGGCCGGCAACGTGTCGCCCCGCGGCGTCGCCCGCCGGCCATGCCGCGGCTCGCGACGGGATTTCTTGCCGCTCGATGCCTCTCCGACCGGGTCGGGCCTGGTCATTCGTCGAGGGCGATGCCAGGACTGTCCTTCGGCAACTTGACGATGGCGCCGTCCCAAGGTGACGTACCGACGGCCCAGTACACACTGGTAGCGTCAATCGCCACGTCGCGCGGCGACTCCTGGTGCGAGGCGACGATCTCGGCCGCGCCACCCGCCTTGGACACGCGTCCGACGATGCCCCGGAAGTGGTTGGCAGCACGATAGGGGCGCGTGAAATAGACGTGCTGGTCGTCCACGGCGATGCTGTCGATCAGGCCGTCGCCCGGCCCGAGTGCCGCGATCGTCACGGGCGCGCAGGCGACGTCGACCTTGGGGCAAGTCTTGATCCCCTCGTCGGTGACCCAGAAGACATTGGTGGCGTCGAGTGCGATGGCGGTCGGATGATTCTGGCGATCGGCAATCGTTTCGACAAAGGGGCGCCCGTCCTTCCTCGTTCGCAACACGGCGCCCCCGTCAGGACCAATAGACGTCCAGAATAGGAAGGTGGCGTCCAACGCGAGCTGTCGAACGTCGTCGATGCGATACGCAACCAGCGCAGGTGGGCCACCGTGCTTGTCCATTCGCATGAGCTGGTGGCTCTCGGCCGCGTACCAGTAGAGATGCCCTTGGTCGACGGCCATCGGGTTGTCGTGGCCCGTCTCGGGGAGGAGCGCGGTGATGGCGCTGCCGTCGGGCGTCTTGAACGGGCGGCATCCGGCGCCAAAGATCAGGCCGGCGAGCAGCGGCCCGACACCGATGAGCTGAGCGACTCGCGCGATCACTTGGCCACCCGATAGATGCCGCCGTTGACGACGTGCGGGAAGTACAAGCTGTCGGCGTCGACGACCAAGTTCCATGGGTAGCCGAAGTAGTCGGTACGAATCACCATCTCCTTCGGAGCGCCACCGCTCTTCGGGGCGCGCATGATCGCGCTCCCGCCGTACCAGTAGACGTTCGTGTCATCGACGCGGAGCCCGCGCGGTTCGTAGTCACGCGCGATGACAACCGGATTACCGACGGGAACGCATCGGCCATCGCGGCACGCGTCGTCGCCGCAATCATGACCGCAGCCGCCGCAGTGCCGCCGGCTCGTGGCGAGGCTCACGCAGCGGTCGCTGCAGCGTTCGAGCCCGACGGCGCAAACGCGCACGACCTCCGGTTCCGCTGGCGCTTCGTGTGGCGGCGGTGACGGGTTGACTGATTTTTCCGGGGCTTGCTTCACCGGCTTGGGCGGGCCGAGCTCCGCCGATGGTGCGGGCTGAGCTTCCTTGGGCGCCTTCGTCTCGGGTCTACCCGACGCGCGGGGCTTGCCGGAAACGCAGCACCCAGATTTGTCGCGCTGCGCCTCGGGGCAGTCCGTGCCGCATTCGCCCCGGCTGTCGTCGGTCAGCGCGCCGACGAGGCCGATGACACCGAGAAGTGCGATGCGCTTACTCATCGGCTGAATTCAGCCAATCTACCGGCCGGCGTCAACGCCCGGCTCGCGACCACGAGACCGGGCGACTTGCGAACCGGAGGGCCTCGAGTGCTCGGGCCAGCTGTAATTACAGAGCTTTCGCGTTTCCGCGCCTCGCCACGCTCACTCGTCGTCGTGGTGAGGTAGGCTGCTCACCACGTCATCATGCTCGACCTGTTCGTCCCGCCATGGTTGTCGCGCGTCCTGCCGGCGCTCTCCCCGTGCGCGGTCCTCGTCGCCGGGTGCGGCAACGACGGCGCGTCGAGCCCGAGCCCGAGCACGAGCTCCGTGTGCAGCAAGCTCGTCGCATCGAGCCCGAGCCCCAGCCCCGCGTCCAGCCAGTTCACGGTCGTTCAAGCCGATCCCAACGCCGCGGCGCCGTTCCAGCTCGCCGTACAGGCTTGCGTCGGGCTGCACAACCGCAAGGCGGGCGGGTCCGTGTACGTCGAAGCGGATCCGCACGACGCCACGTGGCTCGGCGAGCTGGCCCTCAGCCCGGCCACGAACGTCAGCGCGGCGGCTTTTCTGAGCTCGTGCGCAACGGCGTTTCCCACCTGCGTCCGCTACGATTACGCGAGCCAGCAAGCGTTGATGCCGAACATTCTTACGGTCGCCGCGGCGCTCGGCGCGGTTCCGCTGGACGGCAGCCTGAAGGTCCCCTGCAGCAGCGTGGCGTTCGATGCGACCAAGGAGCTGAAGGACAAGAACACCCCCGCTCTGGCCACCAAGTACGTGTTCGACAAATACGGTGCGCAGACGACCGGTCTGGCCATGCTGAGCCCCGGGTACGACGAGCACCCCAAAGACCCGGCGAACCCCGCGATTACGGCCGACATGAAGCCTGCGTTGGTCGACTTCGTGTTCTCGCAGAAGCTGTTCGCGCTGTATCTGATCAACGGCTGCATCGACGGGAATCCCGACAATGCGGTGCTCAGCGCCGTCGTCAACTCCGGCCACTGGACTGCGCCGCTCGGCGTGTACGGGTACAACAGCACGTACAACGTCGCCGGCGGCGACTTGTACGAAGCCCAGACGCGTTGCCTCGATTCCCGCAACATGGGCGCCATCGCCAGCATGACGGGGAACCTGTCGTTCTTCTCCACGCGCACGCCCCCGATCGAGGTTGCGGGCGTGGTCGAGCAAAGCGCGCTCGAGCCGATTTCTTACGATCCCGGCAAGACGTACGTCGCCTTCGTCGTGGGGGACGGCGACAACATCCAATACCTGATGACCACGCGGCACGATTGGTTTCGAAAGCGGCTGACCGACTGCGAGGCGGCGGGCGCCGGGTGTCCGCCGCTCACGTGGTCCATTTCGCCGCACCTCCCGCGGCTCGCGCCCGACCTGCTCCGTTGGTATTACGAGCAGAGTCACAAGTCCGGCAAGGACTACTTCGTTCTGCCGCCGAGCGGCCACTTGTACGCCTACCCGTCGTCGCTGGCCGAGGGCGCTCAAGACCGATTCGTCACGGCGACGGAAGAGGACGCCTGCATCCTCGGTAACACCGGCACCGTGCATTGGGATTGGTTCGGCACCTGGAACGACGCGGAGGACCACTTCCTGCCCAAGTACGCCAGGGCCGATGGCGTCATCCGCGGCGTGTTTCCGGTCAACGTCCCCTACTCGCTCCCTACGTTCACGTGGTGGCCCAACGACCGGTTCTACGAGCTCGTCGCCGGCGCGGACGGCAGCAAGCTCGCGCTGTTCCGGCCGCGCGAGTGGCGGGGCGTCGACAACGACCACGATCCGCACTTCTTGAGCCCGCAGAAGATGGCCGACGAGATCGGCGGTTATCCCAAGGGCACGATCACCTGGATCTACCTGACGAGCGATGGAGGGCTGACTCTGGAGAACTCGTTCCTGGCGGTCGCCAAGATCCTGCCTCCGCACGTCCAGCTCGTGAGCACCGACACGGCGGCGAAGCTCGCGCTCGCGGCGGGTCGGAACTAGGGCGGAAGCCGGTGCGTCACGGCGCCGGCGCGATCATGTGGTAGTAGCGGCCCATCCAGTAGGGGGCGAGCACATCGGCGCCGTCCATTTCGATGCCCGCGCCGAGGCCGCCGTCGAGTCGGAACTGGTCGGTGTTCCAACGGTCGTTGGGGCGCTCGTCGTATGGGAGGATGAGACCGTCGGAGCGCATCGCGCCATCCTGGTGGTAGTACGCGGGCGGCTTGGCGAGGTCGAGCCGCGCCGAGTTGTGCTGTGGCCAGCGGATCATGTCGACGGGCGCGAGCCGAAGCCAGCGCCGCACATGCGACAGATCGACGGTCTCGCCGCCGAGCACGGCGTTGGTGACGTCCCACCAGGCGCCTTGCTGCAGGCGAATGTTGCCGTAGGTGCGGTGCCAACCTTCGAGCCAGAGCTTGCGCAGCGCGGGATCCGCTTCGTAGCGCAACAGGACGAAGAACGCCTGCATGGCGAGCTCGTCGCCGTCGCCGCTGCCCTTGCGCAGGGCGTACTCGCTCTCGCGTACGGCGTTGTCGGCATAGTTGTGCTCGCTGATGAGCGCCGATTTGGCGCTGAGGAAGCGCTCTTCGCCGGTGAGGTAGAACGCGAGCGTGAGCGCGGCGAGCATTTGCGCGCTGCGGCGCCCGCCGTCTTCGTACTTGCCGGCGAGGTTGTCGTTGACGTAGCTCGGTCCGAACTGGCCATAGCTCGTGACCATGCGGTCGACGTCCCAGAGATCGAAGTCGTGGTCGACGAGGCCCCCGACGATGCCGCGCACGTGCGCGACGATTGCCTCTTTTTGCGTCGCATCGGCGCACAGGTCGTAGGCGTGACCCATCATGAACATGTGGGAGGTCACCTCGTCGTTCGAGGTGTCGCCCTTCACCCAGAAGGCTCCGTCCGGGGACAGAAACCACTCGCCGTCGTCGGGCTGTGCGCAGTCGTCGAGCTTGCAGCCTTGGCGGCGGATGACCGAACGCGCCACGAACCAGTCGGTGCCGGTGAGCGTGCGGAAGCTCAGCATGCGCGCGAGCGACTCGTCGAAATGCGCCTTGGCGGCGCCGTCGCCGGTCGCGCGGTAGCGGAAGCACTCGGAGAGGAGCCAGTAGCTCGTCCAACCGCCGTCGTTGTCGGAGTCGTACGGGATGTTGGTGGACAGGTCGCCGGACGTGGTCAGGTGCGAGTCGGCGACGGCGCCATCGCGGTCGTGCCGCGTCACGACGCGCGCCACGAAATCGTCGAGCTTTTCGGCCAGCGTCACGCGCCGCATGGTCGCGCGGGCGGCGCCGCCGTCGGTGGCAAAATAGCACGCGCCGTCCGGCGTGGGCTCGCTCGCCACGGCGCGCACGTCTTCGCCCGGGAGCCAGCGCGCCGCGCCGTAGACGCGCCACTCAGGTCCGAGGTCGGGTCCGAGATCGCGGGCGATCACGCGGTAGGCGCCGCCGTGCGTGCCGACCACGAAGCCGCCGTCGGCGGTCGCGGTCGCGCTCGTGGGCGCGGCGAGAGGGACGCGTCCAGCGGCGAAGAGCGGCTCGCTCACGACCTTGGCGGCGCCTGCCGTGACGCGGATCCCCGCGAGGCCCGCGTCGCCGATGGCGACGACGTCGAGGGGCTCGGGGAGCGTGACGTTCGCGACCAGCGCGCGCACGGTGCCCTTCGGCAGATCTTGTGCGCCGACGGAGAATAGCGCTGCGCCGAGGGGGAGCGCGGTGGGCAACGCGTAGCCCGACACGCCGCTCGCGTCGGCGACAACCAAGGTCGACGGAGCGGCGACGGCGGCGCTCACGGGCTTACCGTTCGAAGGCCAGTCGACCGTGCCCGGCGCGGGTCCCATCACGAGACCGACGCCGTGATCGGTGAGCAGGTACGCGCGCGCCGGCCCGCCGGCGATGCCCGTGATGGTGACGCCTTTCGGCGCGGCGAGGCGCGTAGGCGGCCCGGCGGGCCCATCGAGCAGGTAGAGCGCGCTCGGGCCGGCCAGGACGAGCGTGGCTCCGGCGAAGGCCGCGGCGACGAGATCGGGGTCGGCCGTATCGATGGCCAGCACGGCGGCGGCGCCGTTCGAATGCGCGACGAGCCCGCGCGGCGTCACCTGGGTCGGCGTCTCGAAGCTCGCGCTGGGTGGCACGAGCACGGCGGCGAGCGGGCCGACGTTGGGCCCGAGCTGGTCTTCGCGGTGATTGACCTCCTGAACGAAGCGCTCGTCCAAGATGGGCTTCTGCGGCACGCTGGGCTCGAACGGGCGGTAGGGCCACGGCAGGCTCGGGCCCGGCGGGGACTCGGGCGTCGAGCACGCGCTGGCGACCAGCAAGCCGAGGATCGTCCCCGCGCCACGTGCGCCAGCTCGCGCCATCGCGCCAGCCTACCGCATGCCGTGCTCCGTGAGCGACACGGCGCGCGCGCGAGTTGACACTGTCCTGACAATTCCGCGCACGGCCTTGACTATGCTTGCGGCGTGAAAGCAGCGGCGCTTGCGGCGGCTCTGGCGATGATGTCGCTCGTCGGTTGGGCGATTCGACGCGCTCAGCTCGAGTCGATGTCGCCCGAGCCCGTCACGCCCGGTATCGAAGCGCTGAAGCGATTTGTGAGCGGCCGGTCCGCGACGCTGGCGATCGATTTGGTCGCGCGCTTCGGCGGCGATTTCGATCGCCTCGATCCGCGCGCCGCGCTGCCGTCGTGGCACAGCTATCCGCGCGAGCAAGCGGTCGCGGTGCATCGAGCAACGCGCGCGTGCGGCGGTGTCGCGCCCGAAATTCGCGACCGTGCGCTCGCCAAGTGGCTGGAATGGCACGACGACGCCTGTCGCGATCTCGGCTCGGCGCGCGATCGCCACGTCGGCACCGCCCCGTTCATGGCACCTTCCGGCGATTCGTACGCGAAGCTCGCGATCATGCGCGAGCCAGCGACGGCGAGGTGGGTCGCCGCGAACAAGGCCTTCTTCCACGTGTCGGAGTTGTCCGCGCTCGATCCGGCGCTGCTCGACGAGGACGACCGCGCGCTCGCAAGCCTCGCCTCGAGCGCGCGCACCCGCATTTTGGCGGGCGATCCGGCGGTGCTCGACGACGGCTGGCTCGCCTGGGTCGAGCGCGATCAGGCCGGGCCGACTGCGCTGCGCTTGTTCGCGCGCAGCGAATGGGATCGCTACGCACGCGAGCACGGGCTCGAGCTCGAGGCGGGCAGCGGCAGCTGTGCCGTGCCCGCGACCGCGGCGTTGTGTTGGCGTGCCGTGCCGCTCGTAAAGCGACACGGAACGACGCTGCTCGTGTGGTTGATCGCGAGCTTGTCCGTGCTGTGCATCGCGATCGCCGCGCTGCTCTTCAACTTCGTCGCGGCACGTCGCGCCGCCGCGCGCGATCGCGTGCTGGTGCTTCGCACCCTGACGCACGAGCTTCGTACACCCGCGACCAGCATGCGCCTCGACGTCGAGCCGCTGCGCGCCGCCTACGACGAAATCCCAGCAAATTGTCAGGAATCCGTGATCCGTTTGGTCGACGGCGTCGCGCGCCTCAACCGCGCGCTTCACCTCAGCGCGCGTTACCTCGAGCTGTTCGATCCCGACGCGAGCGCGCCGGTCGCGCTGCGAATCGAGACATTTGCTTCGGCCGCGGAATATCTCGAAAGCCTGCGCGACGAATGGCCCGAAGGTGTCGAGCTCGCGGGCGGACAAGACGGTGCGCTGACGACCGATGGCGAGTGGCTGTCCGTCGCATTGCGCAACTTGGTGCACAACGCCGATCGCCACGGAGCCAAGCCGGTGCGCGTCGCATGGCGCCTCGAGCACGGATCGCTGATCGTTCGTGTCAGCGACGCCGGCGCTACGCTCGGTTTGGCCCTCGCGGACGTCACTTCGCCATTTCGCGGCCAGCGCGAGCGCGGTGAGCTCGGCCTCGGCCTCGCGATTGTCGCGCGCGTTGCCGAGCTGCTCGGCGGTGGCTTGCGGCACGAGCCGGATCCGACCTGCTTCGAGCTCAGCATCCGCGCGGAGGGCCAGGCGTGACGCGCCTCTTGGTGGTCGACGACGAGCCGAGCGTCGCAGCCGCGATCGGCGCGCTGCTTCAGGCGGAAGGTTACGAGGTCGTGATCGCGGCGAGCGTGGCGACTGCGCGGCGGGCGCTTTCGCCCGAGGTCGCGCTGGTGATTCTGGACTGGATGCTTGGCGACGGTAGCGGGATCGATCTGCTCCGCGAGTGGCGCAAGACCAGCGACGTGCCGGTGATCTTCGTCACCGCGCGGACCGACGTCGTCGATCGAGTGGTCGCGCTCGAGCTCGGCGCCGACGATTACGTGATGAAACCGATGGATGGTCGCGAGCTCGTCGCGCGGGTGCGGGCCCGCCTCCGCCCGCGCGGCGTCGTCGAAGCGCCGCGACGTTTGCGCCACCGCGACCTGTCGCTCGATCTCGAGCTGCGCGAGGCGCGCCGCGGCGACGAAGTCCTGTCCCTCACGCGGATGGAGTTCGGCCTGCTCGCGCTGCTCGTCGAGCATCCTGGCCGGGTGTTTTCGCGCGAGGAGCTGCTCAATCGTGTTTGGGGCTACGAGCGCACCCCGACCACCCGCACCGTCGACACGCACGTATTGCAACTTCGCGGCAAGATCGGCGAGGACGCGATCGAGTCGGTGCGCGGGATCGGTTACCGCCTGCGTAAGGAATCACCGTGAGCGCGCCAAACCCTGACAGCGAGATGACAACTCGAAGCGCCGAATCGGCGACGATGCCGCTCATGAAAAAACTCGCACGAACGGTTCTATTGTCCACGCTCGTGGCCGCCTGCGCGCCGACCGTGAAACCCACGAAAGAAAATACGCCAGGAAGGCCGGCCGCGCTCGATGCCGCACACGCAGACTATCTCGACGGCGATTGGCTCGCGCTCACCGAGGACTTGCGCGCCGTCCTGCTCGAGTCACAGGACGAGGCCGTGCGCGCGAACGCGTTCGAGCTGCTGGAAAAGGCCTACGAGGCCGAGGATGGCAAGCTGCCGGCGAAGTGGACGCCGCCGCCGGGCGTCGATCGGCTTCGCTACGCCAACATTCGCGCGACCAAGGACGGCACCTATTACCGCACCGTCCTCAGCGGCCGCGCGTTGAAGGGCGTCGCGGTCGATCAGATCCGCGTGACGCGGGCGTCGGGCGAGGTGCTGCTCGACCGCCGTCTCGGCATCGGCACGTTCTCGAGCGAGCCTGAAGACGGCGGGACTTATTTCGAGATCGAGTCCGACGAATTGGTCTCGCTGCCGGCTCCCGGCGTGTTCGAGCTGTCGCTCGAGCTGGCCAGCGGCGACAAGGCGAGCGGCTGGTTCCTGGCCGATCGCCTCACCTCGGAAGCGACGCCCGAGGTTCTCGCCCCGACCGGTGTCGTGCACGGCCCGCACCCGGAGGCGCGCTGGACGGACTTTCACTCGGCCGGGTACCGTCCCTACGAGCTCCGCAATCTCAGCCTCTATTTGGTGCACCGCGATGGCACGGGCGCGCTCGTTTCACCGTGGTCGCTGTGGACGAACGAAATCCTCGGGCTCGGCACGGTGAAGTTGGGCGACCACCCGTCCGAGCCGAAGAAGGCCTCGCTCGAGCCCGGCGAATATTGCATGGCGCTCACCTTCAGCGAGGAGCGCTCGTTCGGCCCGATTCGGCTGGCGCGCAGGAGCCGCCGCGTGCAGCCGTTCGTCGTGGCGCCGTAACCTCGGCTCGACTCGGGCGGCGGGTCGGACGGGTCGATGGCCGCCGATGGTCGGCCAGTGGCCGGCCGGATGTCGGACCGTCCACCGCGGACGTCCGGGAACGTCCGGCCTTGCTGTTCCGGCCGCTTAGCTAGGCGTAGCGGCGCGAAATGACGCGGCGGCGAGTCGGCACGGTAACTGCTCATGGCTGCTCGAACATGAGCACGCGCATCGCCGAGTCCGTTCCTTATCCCGACGTCGCTGGTTGGCGAGGCCGCCTCGCCGATTGGCCGCCGCCCGGACCGATCGATCTCGCGGTTCACGACCTGCCGCACGACTCGTCGACGCTCGAGTGGTGGTACGTGAACACCCATCTCAGCGCGAGGGACGGCCGGCGCTTCTCGCTGTTCGCTTCGTTCTTTCGCGTCGAGATCGAGGCCGCCGCTCCGGGGCGCGCGCGGCGCCACGGTCACCATTTGATCTGGGCGATCGTGGACGTGGAGAAGCAGCGCTATCTCTTCGACACGCTGCTCGATCCGGAGACGGCGCGCGACGGGATCAGCCGCGTCGACAAGAGCCGCAGCGACGAACGCATTCGCCGCGGCTTGCGCGAAGTGCTCGCCAAGGGCAGTGTGCCGCTGCCCGACCGCATGCTCGCCGAGCCTGCGATCGTCGCGCTCGATCGTCTCGCGCTCGATTACGGCGGCAATCGCTTCACCAAGCTCGACGACGGCATATATCAGCTCGAGCTCTCCGACGAGCGCCAAGGGATCGGCTGCTCCCTGCGGTTCACCCCCGAAAAGGAGGCCGTGAGGCACGGCGACGACGGCGTGGTGTGCACCGGCAGCGACGACGAGATGTTCTACTATTTCATCTCGCGCTGCCGCGTCGAAGGCACGCTGCGCGTCGACGCCGAGGACCTCGCGATCGCGCACGGCCAAGGTTGGTACGATCACGAGTTCGGCCTCTCCGGCAGCGACGACGAGGTCGGGCCGAGCGCGCGCGGCATCGCCTGGAACTGGCTGTCGGCGCAGCTCGACGACGGCAGCGAGGTCTCGGCGTTCGACGTCGTCGACGTGAACCGCGGCGAGCCGCTCGAGCGGCGCGTGATCGTGGTCGACGGCGACGGAGCGCGGCGCGAGCACATCGACTTCACGCTCGAGCCGATCGCGACCTGGACGAGCACGCAGACCTTCAACGCCTATCCCACGCGCTGGCGCTTCGCGATCCCCGGCGAAGCGATCGAGCTGGTGCTCGAGTGCGAGTTCCCGCGTCAGGAATATCCGACGCTGCTCGCGTGGCCGTCGTTCTGGGAGGGACGCGTGCGCCTCTCGGGCGAGCGCGCGGGCCAAGCGATCGGCGGCCTCGGCTTCATCGAACGCACCGGTTTCTCCTGCGCCGAGACGCTCGAAGACTTCTTCGCGTCGGTCGGCGGTGAGACGCGCCGGAGCATCGACGCCGTGCTGCCGGCGGCACCGACGAACGAGCAGGCGCGCGCCCTCGTCGCCGGAGAAACGACGAGGCATTGGTTCGACGGCGTCGACGTCGAGCAGCTCGCCCGCACCGTGATCGCGCCGGTGCGCCACGTCGTCGATCGCGCCGGCAAGGCCTGGCGCTCGTACGGCCTGCTCGCTTGCGTCGACTCGCTCGGCGGCGACTCGGAGGAGTTTCGCCACTGGCTGGCGCTGCCCGAGCTGATTCACGTCGGCTCGCTGATCGTCGACGACGTCGAGGATCGGTCCGACGTGCGCCGCGGCGGGCCCGCCTGCCACAGGATCTACGGCGAAGCGCTGGCGATCAACGCGGGCACGGCCTGCTACTTCGTCGCGCTCTTGCCGATGCTCGCGAACAAGCTGCCCGCGCCGAAGCTCGCGCGCGTGTACGAGGCCTACTTCGAAACGATGCGCGCGGCGCACGCCGGACAGGCGCTCGACATCGAAGGCATGGCGCACCTCGTGCCGGCGGTGGTCGAGAGCGGCGACGGCGCGATGCTCGAGCGGCGCATCCTCGCGGCCCATCGCCTCAAGGCGGCGGTGCCACCCGCCACGCTGGCGCGCATGGCGGCCCATCTGGTCGACGCGAGCGAGGAACGAGCGCAGGCCCTGAGCGCGCTGTTCGAAGCGTACGGGCTCGCCTTTCAAATCATCGACGACGTGCTCAATCTGCGCGGCTTCAAGGACAACCTCAAGACGAAGGGCGAAGACATCACGCACGGCAAAGCGACCGCGCCGATCGCGAAGGCGATGTCGCGCCTCGATCTCGCGGGACGGCGCAAGCTGTGGGACATCGTGTCGGCGCGAACCAGCGATCGCGAACGGATCGCCGAAGCCGTGGCGCTCGTCGACGGCTGCAGCGCGCTCGACGCCTGCGAGCAAGAGGCGCGCGACATGGTCGAAACCGCGTGGCGGGCGGTCGATCCGCTCTTGCCCGACTCGCAAGTGAAGCTCCGCCTGCGCGCGTTCGGTTGGTTCGTGCTCGACCGCCACTACTGAAGGACGAGCAATGACTGTCGCAGCGCACGACGAATCGACGCACGCGGCCCGACCCGACCCCGACTGGAGCGAGTCGTTCTACGCGAGCTTCTTCGATCCGAACGGTGGTTGGGCCGGCTTCACGTACATCCGGCGCCAGCCGCAGATCGACGAGTATCGCGGCCTCGTCGTGGTCTACTTTCCCGACGGCAGCGCGGGCGTGGTGGCTCACGTCGAAACGACGCCGGCCGAGGGCGGAGCGCTTCGCGTGGGCGGGCTCTGCCACACGATGATCGAGCCGCTGCAGCTCTGGCGCATTCAATACCAAGGCGAGGTGTTTCACTTCGAGCGCGCCTCCGAGGTGACCTTGGGCAACGACGCCCCCTACGTTCATCGCCCGCGCCGCGAGCTCGAGCTCGATCTCGAGATCGGCGCGTATCACCCACCGATCGAGTCTCGCCTGCGCCGAACGCGGCGAGCGCTGCCGCGGCCTCGCCGGAACGAGCCCGGCTGGCTGCAATCGCTCGCGTCGCTGCCGTTACGCGTCCGCCGGGTGATCGCGATGGACGACGCACGCCGCTACGAAGTGGCGGGCCCGGCGCATGGCACCATTGTCGCGAACGGACGCTGCGACGAGCTCGCGGGCAGCGGGCGGCGCGACCACGCATGGGGCGTGCGCGACTATCGCGTGCTCGACAGCTGGCGTTGGCTCAACTGCAACCTGGGTCCGCGCGACGGCTTCGGCTTGGCGCACGTCGAGGTGCTCGGGCTGCAGCACACGCACGGCCACCTCCTGTGTGACGGCCGGCTGATCGAGGTCGCCGACTGGTCGCTCGAGAACGATTGGGACGCGAGCGGCATCGGCGGACAATCGCTCCGAATCGTGGCGACGACGGTCGACGGCGACGAGCACGTGATCCGCGGCGAGGTGCTCGGCTCGGTGCAGTTGCCGATGCGCGCGCGCGAGTTCGTCAGCGTCGTGAGCGAGGGGCGCGCGCGATTTCATTGGAACGGCCGCACCGGCTTCGGCATCAGCGAATTTTTCGAGAGGGTTCACCCATGAGCGTCGACATCGTGGATCTCGGCTCCAACGCGGCGCGCGATCGCGCGTTCTCGGGCGGCAAGGGCGGATCGCTCGCCGACTTGCTGGCGGCGGGTTTTCCCGTGCCGGGCGGCTTCGTAGTCGGTGCCCACACCTTCGCGCGTCACCTCGCGAGCCTGGGCTTGGATGTGGCGATCGCGGCGATCCTCGATCCGCGCGGGCCGCACGCGATCGAAGCGATCGAAGCCGCGGCGCGCCGGCTGGAAGAGCGCCTGCTCGCCGCCGAGCTGCCGCCGGCCCTCGCCGCGGAGATCGCCTGCCGCGTCGAAAACGCGGAAATTCGCTGGGCGGTACGCTCCTCGGGTATCGCCGAGGATCTGGCGGACGCGAGCTTCGCCGGTCAATACGAGACCGTGCTCGGCGCGCGCGGCCCGATCGAGATCGCCGCGGCGGTGCGACGTTGCTGGGCGTCGTTCCTCGCGCCGCGCTCGCTCCACTATCGCAAGCAGCGCGGGATCCGCGAGATCTCCGGCGCGGTGGTGGTGCAGCGGCTCGTCGCCGCGGACGTCGCGGGCGTGGCCTTCACCGTCGATCCGCTGACGGCGCTCGGCGATCGCATCGTGATCAGCGCGAACTACGGCCTCGGCGAATCGGTGGCCCTTGGCCTGGTCACACCCGACAGCTTCGTGGTGCACAAGGACGGCGGCGCGATCCTCCGCCGCGATCTCGGCGACAAGCGCCTGCGCACGGTGATCCACGATGGCCGCGCCGTCAGCGAGGCGCTCGACGCGCGCGATCGCGAAAGGCTCTCGCTGAGCGACGACGAGGTCGCGATGGTCGCCGGCTTGGCGCGTCGGGTGGAAGCGTCGCACGCCGCGCCCGTCGACATGGAATGGGCGCTCTCCGCCGGGCAAGTGCATTTGCTGCAAGCCCGGCCCATCACCGCGATCGAGCCCGTTCGCGACGCCGCGTTCGCGCCCGAGCTGCAGAGCGCGATCGATCCGCGCTACCCGATCTATTCGAGCGGGAACGTCGGCGAGATCTTGCCCGGTTGCGTGACGCCGCTGACGTGGAGCTTGCTCGGTCCCGGGCTCGATCGCGCGTTTCGCGACGTGTTCGAGTCCCTCGGCGCGATCGACGACGTCGGAGCCGCCCCGGTCGTCGCGCTCTTCTATCACCGCCTGTACCTCAACGTGTCCTACTTCATGGAGGTGGCGATCCATTCGCCCGGCGGCTCGCCCGCGTCGGTGCTCGAGGAGCTGGTCGGAGCCGGCGACATCGAAGCGCCGGAGGTGTCGTCGTGGCGCTTCCTCGCGCCGCGCCGCTTCGTCCGCGGCGCGCGCATCGTCAGGCGCTTTCTCGCCATGCAGCGCGGCCTCGATCAGGAGATCGGCGAGGCGCTCGCTTGCGTCGAGCGTTCGCGCACGCGCTGGAGCAGGTTGGAAGGGGTGCCGCTGGAGGCGTTGATGGCGCCGCCTTCGGCCGAGGAGCAGCGCGCGGCGACCGTCCACATTCGCGCTTCGCAGTGTGCGGTGACGTCGTTCGGCGCGCTGCGAAAAATGACCCGCGATTTGCTGGGTGACGCGACAGGAGCGCTGGCCGCGACGCTGGTGACCGGCATCGGTTCACTCGCCAGCGCCGAGCCTGCGTTCGAGCTCCACGAGCTCGCCGAGCTGGTGAAGAAGAGCGAAGAGCTCGCGCTGGCGTTCGAACGAGAGCGCGACGATCAGCTTCTGTGCGCCGAGCTGAAGGGATCGCGCGCGAATGCCGCAGGTTATTTTTGCGATCGTCTCGAGGGTTTCCTCGCGCGCTTCGGTCATCGCGGCATGCGCGAGCTCGAGCTCGCCGGGCCATCCTGGCGCGAAAGCCCCGGCGAAGTGCTCGGTCACGTTCGCAACTATCTCGCTCCGGGATCGATCGCTCCTGCCGACGTGCTCGCGCGACAAGAGCGCGCCGCCGCTGAAGCGCTGGACCGCGCCCTCGCCGCGCTGCCGCGATTTCGTCGCCGATCGTTTCTCGCGCTGGTCGATCGAACGCGACGGCACATCGCGGCGCGCGAGCGGATGAAGAACGCCGTGCTGCAGATGTGGGAGCCGTATCGCTGGCGCTGTCGCGTCGCCCGCGCCGATCTCGTGGCGCGCGGATTTCTCGAGCGAGAGGACGATCTCTATTACCTCGTCAGCGAAGAGCTGCAACGGATCGGGCGCGGCGAGCTCGATCAGCCGGCGGTCCGCGCGATCGTCACGCGCCGTCGCCGCGAGCTCGCGATCTGTCGCCGGCTCGTCGTCCCCAAGGTGCAACGGGGCGCGCCGCGTTTTGTCGCGAACGAGGATGCGCCGGCCCGCGGCACGCGCATGGCCGGCATCGCCGTCAGCCCCGGAATCGCCGAGGGCCGCGCGCGCGTGGTGCTCGATCCGCGCAGCGACGCCGCCCTCGAGCCGGGCGAAGTCCTGATCGCGCCTCACACCGATCTGGCGTGGACGCCGCTCTTTCTCAACGCCGCCGCGATCGTGGTCGAGGTCGGCGGGCCGCTGTCGCACGGCTCGATCGTGGCGCGCGAGTACGGTACGCCCGCCGTCGTCGCCGTCGCGGGGGCGACCCGCGCGATCCGCACCGGCGATCGCGTGCGGGTCGACGGCGATCGCGGATTCGTCACGATCATCCCCGCGGAGGAGAGCGAATCTTCGCCGGCCCCGCCGTCCAAGCAGCGACACGTGCTGTTCGTTTCGCTGCCGGCGTTCGGTCATCTCGGGCCGCTCCTGGTGCAAGGGCGCGAGCTGCGACGCCGCGGCTGGCGCGTGTCGATCGCGAGCACCCAAGAGGCGCGGCGCTACCTCGACGGCCGCATCGACGGCATGGACTTCGTCGACCTCGGCTCCGGCGGCGTGCCGATCCCCGAGGCCATGGCGGTGATCGATCGCGTCTCGGCCGAGCCGAATTTCGCCAAGGGCTCACTCGAGGCGTTCAAGCTGATGAACCGCGCTTGGCCCGCGATGTACGACGGGATCACCGCCGCCATTCGACGCGTGCAGCCCGACTTGATGGTGGTCGACTTCGCGACGCACGCCGCGCTCGACGCCGCCGAGGTGGCGCAGGTCCCCTGCATCGTCAACAACGCCGACCTGCTCGGCGTGCTGCCCGATGGCGTGTTGCCGCCGGCGCCGCACGTGCCGCGACTGTTCTCGCAGCGATCGATCCACGACGTCGGCCGGCTCGACCGGCTGCTCGATCCGATGGCGCGCGTCATCGCGCGGCGGCTCGCGCAGCTGACGGTCGGTCGCCTCGTGAACGAGAACCGCCGCGCGCGTAACCTCCCGGCGCTCGATTACCACGATCGCCTGAAGGACAAGCTCGTGCTGGTGAACTCGTGCTTCGGGCTCGAATACGAGAGGCCGCTCCCTCCGCAGGTGCAGATGGTCGGGCCGATGCTCTCCGACGGCGAGCCTCCGCTCCCCGCCGACATCGACGCGTGGCTCCGCGAAGGTCCGCCCGTGGTGTACGTGAATTTCGGCACGATCGCCGCGCCCTCGCCCGAGCACGTTCGCAAGCTCGCAGAGGGCCTCGCCGGCACCGAGCTGCGTGCGCTGTGGGTGCTTCGCGACGAAGGCCAAGCGCACTTGCCCGTCGATCTCGCGCGCAACATTCGCGTCGAGAGGTGGGTGCCGTCGCAGATCGGCGTGCTCGGCCATCCCAACGTGCGCGTGTTCGTCTCGCACTGCGGCACCAACAGCGTGCAAGAATCGCTGCACGCCGGCACGCCGATCGTCGGCTTTCCGATGTTCGTCGCGCAGCGGGACATGGCCCAGCGCGTCAGCGACGCCGGAGTCGGGGTCTTTCTCGACAAGCACACCTTCACGCCCGACGAGCTGCGCGCCGCGGTGCTCTGCGTGATGCACGACGATTCCTTTCGAACCGCGACCGTCGCCATTCGCGCGAGCTTCGCGCGCGCCGGCGGGGTCCGTCGCGCCGCGGATCTGATCGAACGGTTAGCGAATACCGCACTCACCAACGACTGAAGGTACCCGATGACCACCGCAATGCCGTATCTCGACCGGACCCTGCCTTTCCTCGACTCGGCGGACGACGACTTCCAACGCGCTTTCGGCCGCCATTGGCATTGGGGCTATTGGCCCTATCCCAAGCTTGCCACCGGCACGATCGACGACTACGCCCGCGCCGCCGAGCGAATGAGCGAGCGCGTGCTGGACGCCGCCGGCCTCGCGCGCGGCGAGCGCCTCCTCGACGTCGGCTGCGGCTTCGGCGGCACGATCGCGATCGCCAATGCCCGTCACGACGACACGCGCCTCGTCGGCCTCAACATCGATCCGCGGCAGCTCGCGATCGCCCGCGCCAACGTGATCGCGCGCGCCGGCAATCGGGTCGAGTTCATCGAAGGCAACGCCTGCGAGCTGCCCTTCCCCGAAGCGTCGTTCGATCGGCTGACCGCCGTCGAGTGCGTCTTCCATTTCCCGAGCCGCGAGCGCTTCTTCCAAGAGGCGGCCCGCGTCCTCACGCCGGGCGGCACGCTGGTGATCTCCGACTTCGTGCAGCCGCGCTACCTGTGGTCTCACACGCCGCTCAAGCTCGTGTACCGCCTGCGCGCCGCCCGTCGCGCCAAGGCCTGGGGCGACGTCAACAGCCTCGAGTCGACCGACCACTTCTACCGCGGCGTCGCCAAGCGCCAAGGCTTCGAGCTGCTCGTCATCGACGACGTCACCACGAACACGCTCCCCACCCACCCCGTCGTCGCGCGCCTCAGCGAGCGCATCGGCGCCGACATGGCCGCCGAAGTCCGCGACATCGAGCTCGTGATGCGCCTGAAGCTCACCGCCTACAAGATCTTCGTCTTCCGCCGCAGCTGACGAAGCCCTTCCGAGAGTGGCCGTTTTGCCCTGAATCGGGCAAGCGCGGGTAGCCCGTGCTTCGGCGCGATGATCGCCGCGACCAACGATGAGCGTGGCCGAGGCCCCCAAGAACACCGAGCGGAGCAACCCACATCATTTCGCAACCAGGCCGTCAGCGCGTGAACACGTATTTCGCCTGCCCGGCTTCGGCGACGAGCTTCGGCGGGTCGCCGTCGGCAACGAGGATCTCGCCGCCCGCGAACGGCGGATCGAGGAAGACGAGCTTGCTCGCGCCGCCTTCGGTGCGGCGGCCGAACGCGGTCTTCCACTCGCCCGCGTCGAACGTGGCGCCCGAGATGACGACCTTGCCCAAGCTGGCGTTCGCGTAGGTCCCCGCGAGATGCGCCAACCACGCCGAATCCGGCGTGCGCTCGACGCCCGCCGTGGCACGCGCCACGCCGCGCCTGCGCGCGTCGAGGTAGTAGCGCACGCTCGACGCGGCGACGTCCTTCGCGCCCGCGAACAGCTCCTCGACGACCTTGCGCACCACGGCGCGGTTGAAGGGCAGCTCCGCGTAGCCGCCGCCGTTGCGCACGTTGGTGAGCACCAGGATCGCGACCTGTTGCTCGGGCAGGACGAGCATCGTCGTGCCGAATCCGAACGCGCCGCCGTCGTGGCCGACCGTCGCGAGCCCGGCGAGCACCGACACGTCGAGGCCAAGACCGTAGCCATCCGTCGCGCCCGAGCGCACGCGTAGGACGCGCCGCGCCATGACGTTGGCCTCCGACACCACGCGCTTGCCCTCGGGCGTGACGCCGCGCGCGAGCTCGGTATGGGCGTAGCGCTCGAAATCGGCGAGGTCGCTCCACACTCCGCCGGCAGGCGCGATGGAGAGGACGTTGTTCTCGATCGCCAAGGGAAGCGCACGCGTGGCGCCGTCGATGGCCAGCGCGTGCGGCGTGGCGTGCTCGCCGCGCGCGACCACGTCGAAGTCGAGCGTGGTCGACATCATGCCGATCGGCGCGAACAGCTTCTCGCGCATCGCCGCCGCATACGCATCGCCCAGCGATCGATCCGGCGCGAACGCGTGCGCCGCGGCAAACCCGCCCGCCGCCACCATGAGGTTCGAGTACTGGAACGTCTCGCCGAAGCCCGTGGTCGGCTTCATGGTACGCATCGAGGCGACGCGCGCCTCGGGCGTGACGCCGGCGTATTCGAACAAGTCCTCGAGATCTTGTCGCGGCATGCCGGTACAGGCGCACGACATGTGCCAGAGCGCGAGCTTCTGGGTAAACGCCGCGTCGCCGAGCGCGAACGCCGGCATCAACTTGGTGACGGGCGTGTCCCAGTCGAGCACCTTCGCGTCGACCAGCGCCGCTTGCATCATCGTGGTCATCGGTTTGGTGATCGACCCCAGAAGGAACAACGTCTTCCTGGTGACCGGCTCGGGCTTGCCGATCTCGCGCACGCCGATGGCGCGCTCGTACGCGACGCCACCGCCCTGAAGGATGGCCACCGCCGCGCCGGGAACCTCGAGCCGCGCAGAGGCGTCGTCGATGAACGCGTCCAGCCTGCGCGCGGCGGCTTCGTCGATCGCGCGCGCCGTCTCGCCCACGAACGACTCCTCTTTCATTCCGTTCGGTCGCAGCGAGCCGAGCGCGGTGTCGATCTGTGCGCCGCGGCGGTGCAAGGCGGCCG
>JACXTT010001555.1_pt1 | contig 37974 bp, 31 predicted proteins | sample 9270951 | NCBI WGS metagenome assembly JACXTT01 (sample SAMN15532306, study PRJNA645909) | rock metagenome | isolation source: weathered quartz diorite | place: Puerto Rico | collected 2017-06-21
GTCAGGTCGCCCACCCCGTGGCCGCGGTTCGCTCGCCGAGCCGTCGTTTCATCCCATGCCGAATGGGTCTGGCCAGCTTCCAGCCCGCGTCAGCACCGATTTGAGCAACAGCCCGTCCAGACCTGACCCAAGCGAGCATTGTTGCCGACGTCCTCCAGCATAAAGACGTTGCCTTCCTTGTCCAGGGTAATGTTGTCCATCATCCTGATCTGCGGCGAAGGAACGGCGTTGCCGTCGACCAGGACCTCGATGGCGCCCCCGAGTTCGGGATGGGTGATGTCACTGAAGGTCATACGCCACAGACGGGTGTTGCCGGTGATGCTCGCCGTAGTCACGAAGTAGTAGCGGTTGGGGCTGACGGTATCCCAGGCTCCGTCTTCGGGACGCAAGAACGTGGTTCCGTGCGAGCCGTCGCTGTCTTCGACAAGGCTGAAGTTCCCACTGAATTTCGCGGTCGCGGAAGGATCGAACACCGGTTCAGTCGTATTGCCTTCGATGGCCAGGACGTAGCGTTTCCCGTTGGTGAGGCCAGCCAGCGCAATGGGATTCCCTTTTTCCTGTTTTTCTCCAACGTAGATGAACACCTTGTTGAACCCGCCGTCGTCATCTCCAATCACGACGGTCTTGTCCTGTGGATAGGGGCTTGCCAGAAGGTTCTCCCAGTTGCCTTTACCCATGAGGGGGAGTTCATACGTTGTGCCGTGCTGGCGGCCTTCGACGATGTGGGCAAAGGCGCGCTGGGAGGGTCGCAGGCTGGTTTTTTCTTCTTCTCCATTCAGGTAGATTCGGCCTTCATCGAAGCCCTTGCCGGTCCTTCTGTTGAAGAAGGCGCTCGGCGCGGCAAGGTCGGCCGAGCAGAACCGGATGAACACGTTGTCCGTGGATTCGACGTACGTTTGGGTGGTGGTGTCCCAGAGCAGGACCTTCTTGATCAGGTCTTCGCCGTTGAGCACCTTGAGATCGCTCTTGCGGATCTTCCACTTGGACACGAAGGCGCCGGCGGCACCGTGGTCGCGTACGATGCCGGAGGGAGTTCCCGCCGAGTTGATGTTGATCTCATGGTTCATCAATACGGTGATGGTTCCGTCGCCGTTGTCATAGGCGCCGAGCCCGTCGGGGATGCCGACCATGCGATAACGCTCATCGCCCTTCTGCTTCTTCTTGGCCTCATCGCCCACCGTCAGGATCGAGGTAAATTCAACCCCCGGGGCGACGGTATTCAGATACGGTGTTTGCGAACTACTTGGACCGGTTGCTGCGAACAGACCCGAGGGGACCATCGCCGCAGATAGGACAACTGCCCATAGCGTTTTACGAAGCATCGTACACCTCCTCGTTGAATTGATCATTCACGTTGTCGGAGCCTTAAGCACAGTGGGTTTCAGCATACGCCGGTCAAATTACGTCGAGATCAAGGCGGGCTTCAGGTGCTGTTAAATCTTCAGCCCGGATGTGCACGGGGACGGGAAAAGCATGAAAACAGAGCCCAAACGAGACGTGGTCGCGTTCAGCCCGCCGACGGCGGGTAGAACTTGACGACGATGGTACGGGACATCTCGTGGGGCGGCGGGCGGAGCCGGTCGATGGTGGACAGCGCCTGGAGGGCCGACCGATCGAACAGGTCGTTGCCGGACGAGTTGACGAGCTTATAGGAGAGGACCTTGCCCTCCTCGTCCACCAAAAGCTGGCAGAGCACGGCGTAGTCGAGATCGTCAGGAAGGCTCGACGGCTGGACATACCTCTTCTGGATCTCACTGGTCACGAGATCCACGTACCCCGCGAACTTCCCTCGTTTTCCCCCGCCACCGAAAGGACTCCCCAGCCCCGGAAGGCTGACCACCTTGGGCGCTTCCACGCGACTCGTTTCTGCCGGCGGCGCCTCGATGGGCTCTGGCGCCTTGGCCTCCTCGACCGCCGCCGGCTCAGGGGCTTGCGGTTCGGGCTCGGCTTGGGGCTCCGGCTCTGGCGGCTTCGGTTCGGGCGGCTTTTCCTGGGTCTTGACGATGTTGATCTTGTAGACCTTGAGCCATTCCTGTCCGACCTGAGTTGAGGCCAGCCAGACCAATCCTCCCGCCGCCACCACGTGAATGGCAGCCACGATGGCGAGCGTGGTGCCGAGCGGGCTTTTCTTTTTCTGAAACCCCCCGTACGCCGGCATCAGACTCCGGAATCGGTCATCGGTTTGGTGGCCAAGCCTAGGTCTTCGATGGGCACCCGCTGCAAGACGTCGAGTACCGCCACGACGTGTTTGTACTCGACGCCTTGATCGCCACGGATAACGACCGGGAGCTTGCCGTCCTTGGCCTTCTTGAGATCCCGCAAAATCCCTTCGAGTTCACCGATCTTCACCGGCTCTTCGTCCAGGAACACCTCACCGGACTTTTTGATCGAGATCGTCCTAGTCGTGGTTTCCAGATCGGTCTCGTTGGGCGTCGACTCCGGCAACTTGACCTCGATCCCCTGGACCAGGGCGGTCGTCGTGATGATAAAGATGACGAGCAAGACCCACGCCAGATCCAAGAGGGGCGTGATATTGATTTCGGAGACGGCGCTGTGACCCGATTTGGAAAACCGCTTCATCTTCGCTCCTTCACACGACGCCGGGATGAGCCGACCCTGTCAAGGGGTACGTCTCCCGTTGACTCGCTTCCGGTGTATGGTCTTCGATCGACTCGATCGGGTCGCTGGTCTCCCTTGCCCGCAAGTATTCGGTCGAGAAGATCGTATCCAAGTGCGCGGCGAAATTATCCATTTCCATCGTGATACCACGGGTCTTGGTCACGAGGTAGTTGTAGCAAAAGAGCGACGGGATCGCGACCATGAGTCCCGCCACGGTGGAGATCAACGCCGCCGCCACACCGGGGGCCATGGCGGTCAGACTCGCCTGCTGGACGCGCGCGATGCCGGAGAAGGTATCCATCACTCCCCAGACCGTGCCGAGCAAGCCGACGAACGGCCCACCGCTGATGGCGGTCGCGAGGATGATCATGCCCGATTCCAAATTCATCGCCGCCTCACCCATACCCCGTTCCATGGAAATGCGCACCGCGCTCATACCGTGGAAAGGGATCTTTTGCCCATACTTGACCATTTGTTTCTTGAGTTCTTCGCACGCCGCGGTGTAGACGTCGTATAACGGAGAGCCCGGAAAATTCAGATTACGGGTGAACACATCCAGGGGAGTATTGCCCTCGGAGTACGCCGACAGGAACTCCCCGGTCCGTCGTTTGGCCTTGCCCAGTTGGCGGAACTTGCTGATGATCACGGTCCAACTAATGAGCGAAAAAATCAGGAGGACGACGATCGTGATCTTTCCTTCAAGGGTCGCGTGCTGCAGCGCAAACGCAATCCCACCCGATGTGGGTCCAGTCGTCATCATGATGTTCTCCAGGTTTCTACTGTGGTTTGTCCGCCGACACTTCGACCTCGATGGTCACCCCGTGCTTGAGCCTGACCATCCGCGTCTTCTTGCCCTTCTTGTTCCCGCTTCCGTCGTCCTCTCCATCGGATGTACCCGCTTGCGATGCGCTTTCCGAGTTTGTGGCTTCCTCGGCCTTTGCCACGACTTCCGCAACAGTGGTGGCGGCGCTGGCTGTGGTGGACACCGACCCGGTCGAACCGCTCAACCCGCCGAGGCTCGATCCTCCGGAGGACACTGGCGGAATGGAGGGGGTGGTCGGGACCGTGACGTTGGTAAATAGCCCGGTCACCCGCTCGCCATTGTGGGTTGTGGTCACCGGCCCTTTGAGTCCCTCGATCTGTCCGGTGATACCGGACGAGTCGATCTGGGTGTCCCCATGAATCTCTCCCCCTTGCAAGTCGACCACGCCCGTCGCTTTGATGACGACCCGCCTGCCACGGATGCCTGCGGGGGGGACGACGACGTCGCGCCCGGCGTCGAGCCCGATGTTTCCCAGTTTCCAACCCGCGATGTGGTTGGCGCGAATGACCTCGTATTGACGCTCCGCTTCGGCAATGGCTGCGAGGACCCCGGGACTGGTCAGGTACTCGCGGTACTGTGCCTCGATGATCTCAGTGGCTCGGGCTTCGTAGTCGCGGGTTTCAGCCTCATACTCGGCTTTCAACGCGGCCTTAAGCCCCGCGGTGTCGTGACCCAAAAACTCCTGTTTGGTGATGTCCGCTTCGGCCTGCACGTTGGGGCCAGGGGGCGACGGGAGGACCGGGGCAAACGGCGGTAAATCCGGTTTGGGCGCCGGCGGAAAATCAGGAAGTGGGTTGGGGTCGTCCGGGTGGAACGTGAAGATACCGCTGCCGGGAACAGTCACGGTGATGAAATTCCTCACGTCCGCCCCGGTCTGGTCGTTGTGGGTGATCGATTCAAGCAAAGCAAACTGGATGCGATCATTCCTGCCACCACTTCCGGCATTGATGTCTCCCGAAGACGAAGACGACGTGATATGGATGTCTCCGCCTCCAAAGGTCGCCACCCGCGAGAGGTTCACCTCCACACTTCCGACGGAATCAATTGCGATCGAACCCCCGCGTTGTGTACCGATTCCGGTCGGCTGGTCAGGGAGCGAGAAGGGCGTGTTGCCCCCAACATTCACCTTGCCACCCACGCCGGTATCGCCGGGTCCATGGATCCGAATCGACGCGCCATTGTAGGTCCAGATCGTCGACTTGAGCATATCCAAGGTCCCGTCCACTGCGATATCCAACAGGCCTCCCGCATCTCGGTCAGGACTCAACTCCCTTGCCACCTGCTGCGCGATGCCCCGGCTGTTCCCCAAATCCAGATCCCCCCCAGTCACAACAGATCCCGTCCCCGTCCCAATAAACGTCAGACCACTGTCCGGAAACGTGACCGACAGCCGGGTCATATCAAATTTGCCCGCCGCTTTCACCACCGAGGTCTCGCCTTGCGGCACAGGAATAAACGCTAAGAACCCCTTGATGTCGTTTGCGGAGTCGATGGTTACCTTCTTCGGAAACAACGGAGTGTAGAAGTCCATTTCAAGGCTCAGGATCCCGTGATCCGAGTTCTCTTCGGTCGGCGTCGGAAAGGCCTGAAGGGTCTTAAAGCTCACCAAAGGTATTTCTGAAATGGAAGCATACGGGCCTGATGGTGGCCGGCTCTGCACATCAGACAACACGGCACCGAGGCCACGGAGATCCGTCAGGCTTTCTGACTTTAATGTATCGAGAGGGGTTCCGACCAGCTCGATTCTGGTGGGCAGTCCCCTAAACAGCCTCCCCCTGATCGTGTCGAACGCCGAGAAGTCAAGACTCCCCGTTGGAGATGGCCAAAACCGCACGAGTCTCGAATCGAAAATCACATTTCCTTGGCCCGGGGACTTCGACGTGGCGGTAGCTCGAAACGACGCGGGATAAATTTCTTGCAAGGTACCAAGATTCGGCAAGCGGTCAACCTGGGGGTTCAGGTGAATATTCCCGCCAGTAGATTCGAGGTCGACCGCATTCGACGGATCGGCCGTAAGCTGAGGATTGCTTCCTTCCGAGAGCCCCTTATCTTGAACGCGTCCAAGGTAAATGGACCCCACCGCGTTGATGTGGATCTTCCCAGAACCGAGCGTGATGAGACCATAGGTTCCCTGCGTACCAAAGTCTCCACCCACCGTCACAGTGGCCGTCCCATTTGCCAGAGTGAATCCTGGGCCCACGCTCACACCGTCACCAAGAACATTACGCCCGACGTTCATTGTGAGGTTGCCGGGTCCATCCAATCCAATTCCGGCATAATTCTGAAAATTCGGATCGAGAACACTCGGCGCGATCAGATCCTGTCCTACCTCCAAGTGAATGTTCCCGCCGGCTAATGTCCTGAGGTACGAATTGACGCCTAAACCGCCTGACGACGGCAGTACCTTGAGGTCGCGTCCTGCGCTGAAATCGATAGCCCCGCCACGGCCGGTGAAGAGCCAGGAGCCTGTCAGCACCAGATCGTTATCCGCATGAGCCGTATAGTTCCAGGTACTGCCCAATCCTTCGTTGGAAAAATCGTTAAAAAGGTAAGCGCTATTAAATAAGAGGTCTTTCCCCGCGGTGAAACGTACTGTGCCTTCTTGTCCTGTTGGCAATGCATTCGACGTCAAATCCAAGAATCCGGTGACCCTTAGGTCGTCGACAGATGTAAAATCTAATTCTGACGCGCCGGTTACGTCCACGGTCGAAAGGTCGATGTCCGTCGGATCGATCAGGACCCTCCCGCCGCGATATCCGGAAACCGCACCAATGTCGATCCGGCCCCCTAAGCTCACGTCGTGCCCACTCAGCTCAACCGTCCCGCCGTTTCCACCGTCCGCTCCACCCGACGCATCGATGACCGCCCCGGCTTCAAATTTCGTTCGGCCTTGGTTCTTGTCGGCCAATGCCACCACAGTCCCACCGTCAGACACGCCCTCGCCTGCGCCATTCGCCTCGATCCGGCTTCCTGACTTAATATTGACTTGCTTGTTCGCGACCAGCTCGATGCGGCCGTTCTTCTCACGGACGGTATTGGCCTGGATCAGCCCCGCCTGGTTGATCACCTGACCGTAGAGGTTGATCCGGCCGCCATCGGCCGTCAGCGTGTTCAGGTTCAGAGCTTCCCCGGCTGGAGCGGTCACTGCGACGAGAAATCCGCGCCCATCCGGACGGTCGGAGAGATACGCGGTAGTTCCCGCCGCTAAAGTGATATGCCCTTCGGGCGTTCTGATCACGCCGCTGTTCTCGATATTGGGAGCGAAGAGGTAGACAAATCCACCGGTCCCCGTCGTGATCGTTCCGGCGTTCTTCACCGCGCCGTTCACGGCGGAACCTTCGAACTGGTATCGGCCGTTCAAGAAATTTTCGTCGCTCAGATTCAACGAGGCCGCGATGAGTCCGTTGACGTTGACCTGGGCATTGGGTCCGAACAGGACCCCATTCGGGTTAAGGAGAATGACGGACCCATTTGCCCGGAGCGACCCGAAAATCTGGCTGGGGTTTTGATCCAAGATGCGATTGAGCGCAAGTGACGAGGTCGATGGCTGGATGAAGCGGGTCACTTCGTTGGGCGCGATATTGAATTGCTGCCAGTTGATGATCGCTCTCGCGTCGCCCTGGGTAATGATCACTTCCGATGTCCCCAAGCCTTGGATGCCGGTAATCCCCTGTACACCGCTGGGACCGATGGGATTGGCGAGCGCGCTTAGTGCCGGCACCACCGCCACGGCGAACGCGACCAGCACGCATGCGCATCGTCCTCGGGGTTGAGGGCCCCTCCTTACATCCATGTCACGCCATAGAGTCCGAGCTGCCGGGGGGCATCCTTATGGTCCCCATCCCGTCCACTCATTGCTCGAAGACGCCTTGACCAGCCTGCGCGGGATCCGGCATGCCGCGTAAGATCGCGGCAGCCTGCAGCCGGATGCCTTCATTGGACGCTCGATCCCGAAGCTCCTCGAGCATCCGTCTCGCCTGGGGATCCCACTTCGGCATTTGCCCCAGCCGGTCGATCGCGATGAGCTGAATACCCAGATCGGGGTCGCGCAACGCATCGGCTAGGATTTGGTGATCTCGTGGTCCCGCGTTAACGATTCGTTCTTGAAGAGCCTCCACATGAGCTTGTTCGGGGGACGGTTCCAAATCGGTTGCCGTGGCGACGGGCGCGTTATCTTCGACATTCTGACCGCCGGAGAATTTTAAGGCGTCGCCCAGCGTGTGCGCGCCGGGCGCGTGAGGATCCGTGGTCACAACGGGCTGACCAGGTTTATTGGAAGTCGCCGTCGCCTGTCCGCGATCCCCCTCGGCGCTGGGAGGACCCGCGCTTTCTGTTCCGCAACCGAGCACAGACCAGACCATGAGCGCCATGAACCAGAGCGTCGACGATGGGGCGAGTTGACCGAGCGGTTTTCGCAATCCCCACCAACGTGCGTCCATCTGTGCCTCACGGTTCTCCATCGCGCTGAGATGATGGCAGACCGAGGTTACCGGGCGATCAAGACCGGATTAAATCGACGTTACATTTTCCACGAGAGCGATCAAGCTCAGACGGCCACGCCGTGTGTCCGCATCGGGATACTTCGCATCCCGATCGGCGTTCTCGATTGATCGAAGCTCTTCTAGAACAGGACCTTGAGGGACGCGTGGACGCGACGATCCCATTGACCGGTCATGGGACCGTTTCGCAGCGCCCACGCGTGATCCAGCCGCGCCTGCACGAAGTCGGTGATCGCCCACCGGGCGCTCACCCCTTCCCCGGCCAGCCCATGGTGGCCGAGCTGTCCGGGTGGCAGCCCTCCAGGCCCTGAAAGTAACCACTGCAGCGCCGCATCGTAAAAGACCGTCACCTGCAGGGCATCCTTGACGGTGGGCGGAAGCATCCCGGTTGAGACTGCGGGGCTGAAGACCTCCAACGACCAGCGGACCGCATTGTCGCCCTGGGATTCATTCTCGAGGTACCCCCGAACCGATTCCACCCCGCCCGCAAAGTACTGCTCGGCGGAAATCAAGGGTTCGTTCGCCACCTGACCGTCCACCGTGCCCGCCACGGAAAACCCGCCGGGCAATCGCTGAGAGCGGTCCGCGCTCACCTGGAGGACCCAAAAGGTTCCGGTCGATCCTTGCCGGTTGCCTGGCTTGTTGATGGGGTCGGCGGGATCTCCGGCAAAATCTTTCCTGCTCCCGCCCGGGACGACCCCGGAAATATTACCCCTCAGCGCCGCCGACAGCTTGGTCACGCCGGAGGCATCCGGTCGGCTCCCGGTATAGGCCAGCGAGAGAGGCGCGTAGGTCACCGGGCTGCTGATCAGCGCGCCGCCCAAGGTGGGGAACTCGGCCTCGCTCTTGCCCAACCGCTTGTAGTCCGCGCCCACCGAGACCTGGTGGCGTGCGGGTCCGCTCGACGCCGGCGAAAAGAAATATCGGGCCCCGACCACGGTCGCGTTCCCCGTGACGCTGATCCCCCCTAACTCGGCCCCATCGAGGACGGACCCGCTGTTGGACCGGGCGATATAGGCCGTCACCAGGTTGCCGGGTTCGGCCAGCGGAACGGCGTAGTTCAGCGCATAGACTTCGACGGTCCCCAGTCTCTGGGGCGATTGCGTGGTTTGCACCGTAAGGCTGTGGTCGCGGTCGAAGAGGTTGTTGTATTGGATCGAGGCGTTCAGGCGCTGTCGCGGAGAATTGGGTGTCCCACGGTTATTCCATTCAAGACTCCCGTGGAGAGGAAGGCGATCATGCACTTTCAACTCCAGATTCACCGTTCCCGGGTCGTGCCCCGGTGTGAGAATCGGCGCGACCTGCCGATCAGGGTTGGCGTTCACGGCATCCAGTTCCTTGAGCACGGTCGGTTCGTGCAGTAGAACCCCAGAGTGCAGCGAGGGCAGCTTGGACAAGATCCGCTCGGCCGAGACATAGCGATTCCCCGTGACAAAGACGGCGTCCAAGGTGCTTTCAACCACCGTCAACCGCACGAGGCCGTCCTCGATCGTCTGCTCTGGAACCACGACGATGACGGTCGGATACCCCGCCTCTCGGTACGCGCCTTCGATCGCCGTGCGCGCGTGTTCGACGTCGCTGACGTGTTGTGCCGGACCGAGGAACGGGGAAAAAATGTCATTCAATCGTTCCGATTCCAGAATGGTGTTGCCTTCGACATAGTACTGACGGACGGCGAACACCACCTGCGAAGGGTCTTGAGGCTCTTTATCCGGCGGTGGGGCGGGAACGACATCGGGACCCGGGGGGGCATCGGTCGCCGCGCAAGAGTCGGGGGCCTCAACTGGAACGTCGGCAGCCCACGCATCGTAGGGTCCACTCCAAACCAACGCCGCGGCAATGAGACCTGCAATCCCGTTCCTCACCCCGCTGGCTCACGGCGGCTGATTTTCGATGTCCGATCCTGAGACAGACTCACGGTTTGGGATCCCCGACAGCGGTATTATCCTTGTGCCGTGTTACGGGGTCGTCAAGAACGGATTAACCCGAGGCTAATTGTTCCACCGAGGAGGCCGCCACCAAAATGGGCGGTCGATATGGCGAGGAACCATCGAAAGGGGGGCTGTGCGTGGCGCAGCAAGTTCCGACGACCGAGAATCCGTCCAGCTCCTGAGGAGCGGCTATCAACCTTTCTTCTTTGCGGATCGCGAAGCAACGCAGCCTACCAGACCGACTCCTTCGCCGGATCAGGCTGCCATTGGGGCTCGCACAGGAATCGTGACGGTAAACGTCGAGCCTCTTCCCGGGGAACTCTCGACCGTCACGGTACCGCCGTGCGCTTCCACGATGTGTTTGACGATCGCAAGCCCCAGACCGGTTCCGCCCAGCTCGCGTGAGCGCGCGCGGTCCACGCGGTAAAACCGCTCGAAGATCCTGAGCCGGTCGGCTTCGGGAATCCCGACGCCGGTATCGCTCACCCGGACCATGATCGCATGACCGTCTTGGGCGACGCGCACACCGACCGTTCCCCCGGTTTCGGTGTATTTGACGGCATTGTCCAGGAGATTGAGGAGAACCTGAATGAGCTTTTCCGTGTCCCCCTCGACGTAACGCTCCGGGGAATCGCTGTCACAACTCACCACCACGGACTTTTTCTGAGCCAACGGAGCGATCAGGGCGACCGAGCGGCGCGCCAACGCCACCACGTCAATTTGCTCGCGGCGCCACTGGTAGGCCCCCGATTCGATCTGGGATAATTCGAGCAGGTCGTTGACCAGGGCCCCGAGACGGTCCGTGTGATGCTTCATGACCCGGAGGAACTCGCGCCGCTGCTCAGGGTCATCCTGCGCTCCGTCAAACAGCGCTTCAAGGTATCCGGCGATGGACGTCAGCGGAGTCCGGAGTTCGTGCGAGACGTTCGCGACGAAGTCGGTCCGAACGCGCTCCAAGCGCTTCAGCTCGGTCACGTCGTGAAAGACGAACACCGCGCGAAACCCCTCGTCATGGGGCGCGATCGAGCGCTGGGCGATCGAGGCCTGCACGGCAAACACGCGCTGACTCCCTGTTCCGCCGTTCTCCAGCAGGATCTGCGCCGTGCTGGTTTCGCGCTCTTTCAAGACCCGGCTGATCAGTTCATTCAGCTCGTGGTGGCGGATGACTTCGATCCACCGGTGCCCCCTCGCCTCCGCGAGCGGGCATGAGAGGATGCGGGCCATCGCCGCGTTGACGAGAAGCACCTGACCGGCCTGGTCTAACACCATCACGCCCTCGACCATGCCGGACAGGACCGCCTCGAACCGTGTGTGATCCTCGGCGATCGAGGCGACCCGCTGGTCGATGCTCTCGGCCATCTCGTTGAGCGCGTCGGCCAAGGTTCCGAACGGACCGTCCGCACCCGGCAACCGGATCGCCCGCCCCTGTGCGACCTGCCGTGAAAAGGCGGCGATGCGCCACACTCGTGTCGTGATCCATCGGCTCGCGAGCCACCCGAGCCCTCCGGCTACCCCGATCGCCACCACCACGGCGATCAGCCGAACGCGAGACGAGGGATCCGATCCCCACCACCCTCCCACGATCACGAGTGCCGCGCCTACGCCGGAGGTGATGGCCGCGCACGCGCCGGGGAAACCAGGGCCTCTCTTCATCAGGCATCAGCCTCGTCCCGAAGCTTGTACCCGTATGGTTTCACCGTCTGAATGGCCTCGGACAAAAACGGAATTTTCTCACGGAGTCGCCGGATGTGGACGTCGACCGTCCGGCTGGTGACCGCGGCGTTGTAGCCCCATACCGCGTCGAGCAGCGCCTCCCGGGTCGCAAGACGACCGCGGTTCACCAGGAGGTATTTCAAAAGTCCGAATTCCTTCGCGGTCAACGCCAGCTTCCGATCCCCCACGGTGACCTCATGTCGCACCGTATCCACGACCAGATTCCCGTGGGTCAACCGTCCGGGCGCCGCCTCGGGCGACGGCGTGGACCGGCGAAGCAAGGCCTTGACCCTGGCCAGGACCTCCTTCGGACTGAACGGCTTGGTGACGTAGTCATCGGCCCCAATTTCAAGCCCAACGATTTTTTCAGCCTCATCGCCCTTTGCGGTCAGCATCAAGATGGGAATCGTCGCGGTGATCGGGTCGGCGCGAAGCCGCTTACAGACTTCATACCCATCCATCCCCGGAAGCATCACGTCCAAGATCATGATCTCCGGGAGCTTTTCACGAGCCGCTCCGAGTCCTTCGCCACCCGTTAACGCGGATCGGACCTGATAGGCTTCTTTTTCCAAATAGTGCGTCAATAACCGCACGATATCGGGGTCATCTTCCACGATCAGAACGGTCTTCACTCTCCACTCCTCCGATCGCATCGGTCTGCGCGAAGCGGCCAGCCTCACTCATTGATAATGATTTACCGCGATGTAACCCCGGCCTGAGGGCCTTGTAACAACGGCATGGTACCACTACCGCAGAGCGGAGCCGGTGTGTCGGATGACCTGACCATACCCTGTCCATCCTGTCGGTCTGAAGCCGTGTACCGGTATGGGAAAGCCTGGACGGGAAAACAACGCTTCAAATGCCTCATGTGCGGCCGCCAATTTACCTCGGCGACCCCTCGATTCCAGGTTCCCGTCAAACCCGACTGTCCGACCTGCGGTCAGCACATGCAGGTCTATAAACGAGAGGCCCAGTTCGTCCGCTTTCGATGCTCCGGCTATCCCTCATGCAAAACGTATCGAAAGCTCCCCGTGGAGACGAAGGGGACATAGGCGTCATCAGTGCCAGGCTTCCCCGTTCAGAAGAATCTCCTTCACTCGCTGACTCACCAGCACGGAAAGAAAATCCTTGATCCTGGCTCTTCCTTTCAGCTGCCCGAGTTCCGTTTCATACAGGGGAATGACATCCGCGACTGAGCGGCCGACATCTCTCGCAATGAGCTGAACGGCGTGGTCATGCACCCGTTGTTCGCGCTCATCTTCATATAAGGGCGTGGTCTTCATGGCCGTGAGGTTCCTCGGGTAAACATCGTCTTGGCTATGACTTCCGTTTTGACAACACCTGCTCCATGGCTTTCACGGCTTTCTCGATTCTTCGTAAATCTCTTCGACGGCCCTTCTCGGGCCTGATCGAGATGTCCTCGAAAATTTCCTCCATCCGTTGGATCGCCGAAACCTTCAGCGTTCGCTTGCCGTCTTTTCCTTCGCCGGTTCCATCGATCAGTTCGGTGAGTTCGACGATATCGTGCTCAAGATTCGCCAAGTACGATCGCCCAACCTCCTTCGTGACCGAGCGAAGACGTACCAACTTTGCGAACAACTCCTTCCGCAGCGCGAGCGGCGCCGTTCGGTCGGGTCCCGTTTTCTCGGTCTTGCGAGCCTGTTTTGCGGAGCGATTCGTCGAACGGATCGCCTGAGCCTGCAGCGTGACGTTGGTGGGTTCGGACTTCATAAGGCCGCTCCTTTCTGGACCTTCTTCGAAACCGGCTGCGGCTTCAACACGGATTCGATTTTGGTCTGGAGTTCGTGCGAGATGGCCACCGGCGATCGGTTTCCGTTGATCGTCCGGAACCGATATTCCGTCTGCATCGAACGGAAGACCGCCTGGATCTGAAGTTGATAGCGGATAAAGCACTCGAACATATCCCCCGAACGGCGAATGTCCATCCCCGACTCCCAGTAGTCCATGACGGAGTTCTTGAGGAGATTCCGTTGCGCCAACACCTTGGGAGGAACCCAGAGGTAGAACACCGCGTCCGGCACGAGGGCGATGCTGTACACCTCCTTGATCCACCGGGCATCTGCGCCGCGCACGATATCGCGCGCCATCAAGGTGTAGATATACCGGTCGGCCAGAACCACGAAACCGGCACGAAGGCCCGGGATGATCTTATTTTCAAGCTGATCGACGAAGTCCGTCGCGTAGAAGAGACTCAGCGTGATCGGGCTGAGAATATTCCCCTGCTTGGCGCGCTCCAACTCCTCACCGACCAGCATCGACCGCTTCAACCCGACGTTGACCGTCCCGTAGCCGAGCCGTTCCAGCCAGTTGCGCAACAAGTCGATCTGCGTGGACCGACCCGATCCATCGGCTCCCTCGATCACGATCAACTTCCCCTTAAGCGACGACAGGTTGACCTGCGGGAGTTTCTTTCCGTAGAACCGGCGTCTCAACGGTAGGCCTTCCATTTATACCTCGGCAAATCGATGTGTTTGGAGAGGACCTGTCTCAGTTCTTCTTGTTGCACCTCCGGCGGCCGGTCGGAATCCATCACGGTAAAGTCGAATTCATCGACCATTTTGAGATATTCCTGATAGATCTTGCTCTGGAAAAGCCTGAAGCTCTCATAGAGGTCGGTCGATAACCCGAGATCCATCCCGGCCTCATGGTATTTGAGTTGAGGGCGCCCCGCCAATATTCTGCGCAACGCGACCTCCAGTGGGACGTTGAAGAACACCGTGACGTCGGGACGCCGAGCGAAGCTATAGAGCTTTCTCAACCAGGCGCGATCACACCCGCGTACGGCATCGCGCGCGAAGGCGGTATAGACGTACCGGTCCGCCAAGACGATGTATCCCGCCCGAAGGAGCGGGAGGATCTGTCGCTCGTATCGATCGGCAAAATCCGTACTGTGAATGAGCGAGAACGTCGTGGGGGTCAGGAGCTGTCGTTTTTTCCCCTTGCTGGTGGCTTCTTTCACCAAGGATGACGAATTCCACTCGGTGAACGACACGCGATACCCTTCAAGCTCAAGCCACCGCTTGACCAGATAGATTTGCGTGGATTTTCCGGAGCCGTCCAGCCCCTCCACCGCGACAAGCTTTCCCGGCACGTCGTCAGGAGCCAACCGATAGTGCATATGCTCACCGGATCTATTCAATGAAAATCTTCACGCTGAACACTTCTTCAAACAAGGTCGCCTTCCGGCCCAACTTCCACTTCTCGAGGAGCAGGTCGCTGTCTCCCTTTAGCCGGATGAGAAATTTCGGGCGCTGGTATTCGACCATGAAATCCGTGACCCTCGACTCGTGTTCGGTGTCCATCGCATCGGCGATCCGCAGGATCGCGGCCAATTTGGACGTGACGACCCGGTCCTTCGTGGACAACGTTGCGTAGCCGGAGTGATGGGCCTTTGGAAACGATTTTCTGTGGTATCGGGCGACGTTGGCCACGATCGTCATCTGGGATTCGCTCAACCCGATGATCGGCGTCGCGCGAAGCAGGTAGTACGCGTGCTTGTGGTGCTTTGCGATATTGATGAAGTGGCCGATGTCGTGCAAGAGCGCGGCGACCTCCAGCAACAACCGGTGCTCGCCGTCGAGATTGTGAAGGGGCTTCGTCAGGTCGAACAGCTGTCCGCCCAAACGGGCTACCGTGGTTCCGTGCTGTTCGTCGAACGCATATCTCCGACCCAGTTGACAGGCCCAGGTCATGACCTGTTCCCGGTGAAGCACGTTTTTCTGGTCGTACAGATCGGACAGCACGTCGAGCAGCAACCCTTCCCGCAATCCCACGTGCGGAATCAGGACCTCCCCAACCCCTGCCTGTTTCATGATCCGCTGGAGCACGATGGACGCGGGAACGATCACGTCCGCCCGATCGGGGCGCAACCCCATCTCACGAATACGGTCCTCGAACGACGTGCTCTGAAGTTTCTTCACGAGGACATCGAGTTCGTCGGCGCTCACCACCGAGACTCGATCTTTGCCCAAAAAGCTTTTGCGAAGGTCCCCCAGAGACTCGATGTTGCCGCCTGTCCCGATACACAGGTCGATTTTCTGATTCCCAATCTCGTTCTTCAGCCGTCGCTGCATGGCGGCCACGTACTCGTGCACGAGTTGATTGAATTGTCGCTCGCCCCGCTTTTTCTCTTCCAGCACCTGCAGGAGACGAACGGCCCCGATCGTAAAACTCCCGGTTGAAACGATCTGCCCGTCGTTGACCAGGGTGACTTCAACGCTTCCTCCGCCAATATCGATCAGAAGGGCCAGCTTGTTTTTGAGATCGATCGCTTCGGCCACCGCGAGATGAATGAGCCTCGCCTCCTCTTCGGTCCCGATCACCTGAAGGTCAATCCCGGACGCCTGCGAGATCCGATCAACGAACAGGTCCCGATTCGTCGCTTCGCGGAGGGCGCTCGTGGCAACCGCTTTCAATCGCACGACATGGTGCTGGTCAAGGGAACCGCGAAACTTCACAAAGGCGTCCGTCGCACGCGCGATGGTTTCTTCCGAAATCAAGCCGTTGGTGAAGACGTCCTGTCCCAACCGAACGGCTTCCCGGCTGCGGTCGACGACTTCTAAATGGCGCTCGCCGTCGACACTGCCGACCACCATACGGATAGCGTTCGCCCCCACATCTATCGCGGCAATTGCGGGCATCGGCTCCTTCTACTGGGGCATCCTGGCGAGACCAGGCGGTGGGACGCAACGGACGGTTTCATGAAGACATCACTGTGGGTTTTAGGAGGGTCAGTCTAGGTCCTTTCAGAGAACGCTGTCCACACCTATTTTCATTACTTGCCTACCTAATTCAAGCGCGGAGCCTTCCACCCGCGCGCGGTGAAGAGTGCTTGTCATGTCACGCGCCGCGGCGACGATACATCGGTAACACCGCACGAGACCTTCAGGCCACCTATCCGACCGCCCGTTCGACCTCAAAGCGACAGAGGCGCAAGGAAGTGGCCCCCTCCGTCCCATAGAGCGGACAACGTCGGTGCCGCCCGGTGGTACAGAACTCGGCCAGTTCGAACTCGCTCGGTCGGTAGGAGCCGGTCAAGAGACGGCACACCAAGTCCGATGAGTTCATCGTATCCAAGTTGGGACACTCCATATCCATTCTCCCATTTATTGTGAACTGACCACAGTGTAGGAGACTCCTGTTACTGGCTCGTGAATGGAATGTTACTTGTGCGTAAACTTTTTGGCGGCGCGGTATCGGATTCTCACGAAGGGGGACACTGAGGCGGATTATGGCGCCGATTGGTTGAACAGACCGATACCAGATCCCGCCTCCTAAGAATTTGAGGCCGCGTTCGCTGCGGCAGAGGACGTTACAATCTGGAGTCGCACCACAAGGATCGACTTACCGGATACTCCCGACCTTGGAGGTCGGTGTGCACGGCTGGACCCGCCCTCGGGTAGTCGCCCCGATTGCCGAGTCGCGCCAGGCGAGAATCGGCACACGTTCGGCACGAGCCGGTGGCATACAAAAACGCCGGGGTCCTACTCGCTGATCGATGATGCTTGGTGCCGGCGCCCGGGGTCGAACCGGGACGGAGTTGCCCCCGAGGGATTTTAAGTCCCTTGCGTCTGCCTGTTCCGCCACGCCGGCGCGCCAATCTCCGACACGCCACGGCGCATCGGAGTCGTCCAACCGATTATCCGCCCGGCGGGGGGGGAACCGGAGGAGAAGACGACGGGCGCTTGATCGACTCCACGAATTGCCGAAGCTGGGCGGTTTTCGGGTAATCGGGATGGGCCTTCATCAGCGTCTCCCAGCGGGCGATCGCTCCCTGCTTGTCCTGCTTATCCTCGAGCAAGATAACCCCGAGGTTGTACAGTGCCGTCGGGTTCTTCGGATCTTTCTCCAGCACGCGCTTGAGTTCGACGATCGCCTCGTCCGGCTTCTGCAGGTACCGCAGCGACAAGGCCAGATCCATTCTCGTGTCAGTGCGCTTCGGATCCACCTTCAGCGCGCGCTCGTACCACTCTTTCGCGTGATCGAAGCGCCCCAGCGAATAGTTGATATTACCCATCGCGGCAAGCGCCTCAACGTCCTTGGGATCTTTATCGACCCGTATTTTGTAGGCCACAACTTCTTCCATGGCCTTTGCGATCCGGGGATCCGACGGCGCGCCGTCGGCCGAGGCCGTCGGAGGAGGCGCCTCAGGGGCCGGCGACTTCTCTTTTTTTTCACAGGACGCGACGCCGATCAACAGCGAGAGGAGGACGTATGGCCAAGGGCACCGTGAAGAAAGGACCCGATTCACGGGAGGGATTCTAGCCAATCGATTCACACCGTGTCAACCCGCACCGCGCCACAGGCGCGGAGTCAATCACGACCCTCACATCCTTCCGGGCGGCACCGCAACCTGCACCGCTTGGGTCGAGAGTCCCGGTTAGGACCGACTACCGGTCTCAGCCGCGGGGGTAAAGATCTGTATTCTCGACCGGCCTCTTGCCTTGGCTTGATAGAGCGCATGGTCCGCGGCGCTCACCAACGTGTCCCTATCCTGGCCGTGTTGGGGGTAGGCGGCGACTCCGAGGCTGACGGTCAGAGGGATCGCCTGTTCTTCCACCACCAGAGGACGAGCGGCCACCTGTCGGAGAATGCGGTCCGCCACCGTCATGGCGTCGTCCAAAGACGTCTCGGGCATCAGCACGAGAATTTCGTCTCCGCCATACCGTCCCACGATATCCGTGGTGCGAATGCTGGCGCGGACGGCATCGCAGAATTGGCGAATCGCCGTATCACCCGTTGCATGACCGAATCGATCGTTGACCTCCTTTAAGTGATCCAGATCGCTGAACACGAGCGCAAACGGACGCGCGTGGCGCCCGGCCTTATGGAACTCTTCTGTCAGTCGATCCTCGAAGGTCGCGCGATTCGCAAAACCGGTGAGCCCGTCGATCGTGGCCAAGCGTTCGGTTTCCTCGTGGAGACGGATGACCGTCAGAGATTGCGCGGCGTCCCGCGTGATGGTCACGACCAGGTCCTCGTCAGCCGACGTAAAGACGCCGTGGGTTTTCCCCATGACATAGAGTTGGGCCTGCAAATTGGTCTGGATGAAGACCGGCACAGCGAGCAGCGTCGTGAGCGGAGGGTCACCAGACAGTCCCTTTAATCGGGAATCGTCAGCGTCGTCGACACGGACGGGACGAGGGCCGGGCGGGAATGCGGCGAACACGTTCTGAGCACCGGTTTCAGGTCGAGCGCTCAAGGGGGAGGTTCCCGACTCGACCACCTGACCGACCCGCCCCTCCTCGCCGAAGAGCAGCAGCGCCGCGTACTCTGACTCGGTCGCCGTCCGTGCGGAATCGGTCAGCGTCTGATACAGACCGTCACGGGAACTCTCTTTGCTCAGCGCCCGGCTCGCCATGTAGAGTGCCTCATGCTGCCGCGTGTAGCGTTGGACCTGTTCCTGCGACTCATTCAGGTGGGCCACTAGATCGTTGAACGCCTGGCCCACTTCGCCAATCTCGTCTTGCGCTTGGATCGTCACCCGGGCCGCCCGACCCGCGCTCAGGTCACGCACGCCCAGGTGCAACGCCAACAGGGGCTTCGTGACCCATCGGGCGAGCAACGTATAGAACGCAACGAGCAACAAGGGCGCGACGACGAACAGGCCGATCAACAGATGGTTGACCTGGGCGGACTTCTCGGCCGCGGCCCGCTCGTGCACCGCCATGTCGTCCACCGCGAGCCGGTGAAAGCGAGAGGCCATGTCGATGATTTCGTCCGACAGGCGATTCACGTCGTTCATCAAGCGGGCCACGTCGGGACTTCCCAGCGGGCGCTCGATGAACAACACTTCCACCGCGATCGTCCCGAGCTGAATGACCCGCTTGTTGATCTCGCCCGTGTTGGCGCTCCATTGCGCGCCCGCCCCGCTGTGATCGAGATCGGTTAACAGATTGGAGATTTTGGTAATCGACTGATCGAACGCGTCACGTTGTTTCACGTCCGCGGTCAGCAGATAATCGTTGAGCGGCTTCAAGAGACGGCTGAGTTCGAGTTGCAGTCGGTCCGTCAAGGCCATCCGAGCCGCCAGTCCCTCCATCGTATGGACGCTTTCAGCCAGGTCGTGAACGATGATCATCATCCCACCGACGATGACCACCATCAGGAGGGTGGCTCCGAGAAAAATGACGCTGAGCTTCGTGCGAAGAGAGACTGTCACGGTGAAGGAAATACGAGGAGCACCTTGAGCCCCGGTGCGTCCTGCACGGCGTGCGCGGGAAGGTAGCCGAGGCTGTTAGAACGCGTCGATACCTCGGCCGCCATGGCCGATGGGCCCGCGACCACTGTAGGCAAACTGGTGCCTTCCTGAAACACGCGTTGGACCCAATGCAATTTATATTCCTTCAACGTCATCCCGACGACAGAGGAAAGGAACGCCCCTTTGATGTCCCCCTCCGGCAAGTGGAGTACGTCCACATGATCCATCCCGACGAACTGCCGCTCACCCAAGTACAGGGCGCGCACATCATGCAGCGTCAGCGCGGTCAGCGGCCCGCCCGCATGGACCACCACGGCAATCTCCTCGGCCCAGCCTTCGGGCACGGCGACGGCTCCCACCAGCATCAGCGCGACCCACCCGACGAGCGCCCGCCGCACCGGGCGACCGACGGCAGTCCGATACGGCGAGCGTCGATTCGATTGGATCAAAACCCGAACGCCCATTGTACCTCGGCAACGTTTCGGAGGCGGTCGTCGGCCCTCGCATCCCGTCGATATTGGACTTTCAACGCGCTGTGCAACGTGTCGATCTCCATACGGACGCCTGCGACCACCTGATGACGATCAACCGCCGCGTTCATCGCCACAAGATAGGGATCTGTTTCGTCCGCAGCCAGCCGTTCGATCCGGGCGTAAGGCCTGATCACCTCATTGGCTTTCCACGTCGTTTGGACGTAACCCGCCCAGCCGCCGGCCGTTCGATTCAGCAGTCGCCAGCCTTCGGCGATCCACTCCATACGGACATCGGAATGCGCGATATCGATCCCATAGATATATTCGCGGAGCGATGGCGCGTCGAACGCAACCGTGGTGGCGGAGATGCCGAGCGTCGCGCCGGGCAGCGACGCTCGACGTCCGATCACACGAAGCGCCACTTGTTTGGACCGTTCCCGATCTTCGATTTCGTTGCGGACCTCGAGACCCTGATCGGCGGGATCGAACTCCGGTCCGTTGCCCACCTCCATCTCGTATTGGAGGCTCGTCACGCCAGGCCAAAGGGTGCCCGTGAACTCGACGCCCACGATATGGACCGGGAGAATACCATGGAAGGCCAGAACGAACGGGCGATCGACCGTCGAGTAGAAGTATCGCGCATGATGATACACCCGGTTCCAGTACCCGAGAGCGGTGTGCACGCGTCCCACGCGTACGACCAGACGGTCGCTGAAGGTATATCCGACCCAGAATCGCTCGACCGCAAGTTCCGCCAGTTCACCGTTTCCCTCGAGTTCGGCCTCGAACAGGAACGTCAATCGATCCCCGGACCGGGCGGTGCTGTACAAGCCGATTTGTCCCAGCCCGAATGCCGGACGTTCCTGACCTTTATGGGGTACTTGAAAAGTCGACATCGGCAAAAATGCCCAGGTCCAATCCGAACCGCGGTCGAAGCTCTTCGTGTTCCTGCTGGATATCTTCCGAAACGTGGTCGGCCTCGAGGCGACGAATGCGCTCTTCCAAAGTCTGGACGGTCTTACGAAGCTCCTCGACATCGCCCGACGGCCCATCCTTCGCGTACGCGGGGACGAGAAACAGCGCTATCGCGGTCCCCACGGTAGCGCCCGCACGCCATCGCCACTGACGACCGCGTCTCATGCGGCCAAGAATAGCAGAGTTTCATCGTTGCGCTAGCGCTATTTGCTTTGAACAGACGCCGGAGTTTCTCCAATGGAAAGGCTATCCGGATCACGCCTCCTCCGGCTAGGCACGAAGAGGGGGGCGCCCGAACAAGCCCGATGACCCGTCACCAGCATGGTCCTGAGTAACGCCACGGTGTAGGACCGGGCGTGGCGAGCGGCTCCCGACCGAAGCGGGGTGGCAGAAAACTACGTGGCAACGATGACCGCGAATTACCGTGGGAGAGCAGATACGACGAATGGAAGGGAACGCGACGAGACGCCCTTACGACCCCATTTAGGTTCCCGGCTTGCCCGACGGTTTCCCGGCCGCCAGTTCCGTTTCGATCTGCGCAATCTGCTTGCTGACGTCTTCAGCAGCCGGTGCATTCGGATACAAGGCGAGCCATCGCTTCCAAATATCGAGGGCCGCCGCGGAGTCTTTCTTGTCGTAGTAGTACAGAAACCCAAGGTTGTACATCGTGGAATCGTGCTTGGGGTTGTACTCCAGGTTTCTCTTTAACTCGACAAATGCCTGTTCCGGTTTGCCCCCGTACTTGTACGCGATCGCCAGATTCGTGCGCACGTCGAGATCTTTCGGGTTGATGGCCAGCGCCCGCGTGTAGAGATCCTGCGCGGCGTCGAACCGAGAAATGATCATATTGGCATTCCCGAGCGAAATGAGCGCCTGTACGTCCTTGGGGTCCTTGTCGAGGCGGGCCTTGAATGCCAGAATGTCCTCCATGGGGTTGCGTGTCCCCGGCGGCAGCGGATGATTGGCCGCCGCACCCGACGGCGAGCCCGAAGGGTTGATCGGCGGATGGTTCGGGGGAAGCAGTCCCCCTTCACCAGGACTGGTCGCGGGCTTCCCGCTCTCGGCGACGGGCTCGGGCAACCCACCATCCCCGTTGTTCGTGCATGCTGCGATCAGGAGGAGTCCCGCGCACAGCGCTCCCGCCATTCCACGCGCCCACATCATGGTTGCTCCTGGATAATGAGAACGACTACTCGCCCTTACCGGCGAAGCCGCGCTCGGTCATCTGCCGCGGGTCGAGCAGGACCTTGAGCCGTTCGGGCGAAACGATTTTTTGTTCGAGGGCCACCTCGCGGACGGTCTTGCCGGTTCGATAGGATTCCTTGGCGATCTTCGCAGCCGCGTCGTAACCGATCTCCGGAGCGAGCGCCGTGCACATCGCGAGGCTCTGTTCGATCATCGCCTCGCAACGCGCTTCGTTCGCAGTCAGGCCGGCGATGCACTTGACCGTAAAGTTGTGGATCGTCGCCGCGAGGAGTTGGATCGACTGCAAGAGGTTATATGCCATGACGGGGAGCATAACGTTCAGCTCAAAATTGCCGGCCTGCCCCCCCATCATGACCGCGGTGTCGTTGCCGATGACTTGGACGCAGACCTGGAGCAAGGACTCCGCGATGACCGGGTTGACCTTGCCCGGCATGATCGAGGAGCCCGGCTGGGTCTCGGGTAAGTTGATTTCCCCGAGACCGCAACGCGGGCCGGAGCCCAGCCACCGGATATCATTCGCGATCTTGGTCAGGCTCACGGCCACCGTTTTGAGCGCTCCGCTGGCTTCGACCAACGAGTCTTGCGCGCCCTGCGCTTCGAAATGATCCGCCGCTTCGATAAAAAACGGACAGTCGGTTTCCTGCGAGAGGAGCGCGATCGTTTTCGCCGCGAAGCCGGGGTGGGTGTTGATTCCGGTTCCCACGGCCGTCCCGCCCAGCGCAAGCTCGCCGAGCGATGCGCGCATGTTCTCCACCCGTCGGATTCCGAGCTCGATCTGGCGGGCATAGCCTCCGAACTCCTGGCCGAGGCGGATCGGGGTCGCGTCCTGAAGATGCGTCCGCCCGATCTTCACCGCGCGCGAAAACTCCAACGACTTCTGGACCAGCGTAGCGTGAAGCATCGACAATGCGGGGAGCAAGTCTCGGTCCACCGTTTCGAGCGCCGCGATGTGGATGGCGGTGGGGATCACGTCGTTGCTCGACTGGCCCAGGTTGACGTGATCATTGGGGTGGATGGCCTTGGAGCCGAGCGCGCCGCCGAGCAACTGGGTCGCGCGGTTGGCGATCACCTCGTTGGCGTTCATATTGGTGGAGGTACCCGAGCCGGTTTGAAACAGGTCGACGACGAAGTGACGGTCCAACGCCCCATCGATCACCTCGCGGGCCGCGCGGACGATGACCTCGGCCTTGTCGGTTGGCAACAGCCCCAGGTCACGATTGACCTGGGCCGCCGCCCACTTCACCAATCCGAGGGCCCGGATAAAGCTGCGCGGCCAACGAAGATCGCTGATCGGGAAATTTTCGACGGCGCGCTGAGTTTGGGCGCCGTACAGCGCTTCGGCGGGGACCTGCATCTCCCCCATCGAATCTCGTTCCACCCGTAACGCGCGGTCCGCCTCGCGGGGCGCTTGACGCGATGTGCTCATCCCGATCCTTTCCGGCGTGTGGGAATCTAGGAGACTACCCGAGTCGTCGACCGTTGGAGCCTGTTTCGCGATGCAGAAACCCCGTGCCTGGAGGGCTTCTGGGAGCTGACCGGCCGGGGTCCGACCCCGGCCGCCATCGATCACGGCCCCGTAATCAGCGCGAGATTCTACCATAAGAACTACCCGCCGCAACAGCCCGACGCGCGCCCGCTGGATTCCAGCCGCGTAGCTCGGTATAATAAAATGCGTATTCCGCCTCCCGAGGTGCGCGTCCGGCCTTCAACGACGGCGTGTTCCGCGAAAACCAGGTCATCGGCGGACGCGACGGAGTCACACACAGAGGACGGTCCACGGCCACCCAGACCTTCGATCCGGCGATGATCCCCACCCCTGATTACCTATACGTCACCACCCCAGAGGTCTTGGCGGACGTCGCCGCCACCATAGGTCGCGCGCGCGTGCTCGGCGTGGACACCGAGGCGGACTCGCTTCACTCGTACCAGGAACGGGTGTCCCTCATTCAGATCAGCGACGGGGCCTTGAACGCCGTGATTGACCCCCTGATCCTGACCGACCTGCAACCGCTGGCCCCCGTCCTCGCCGACCCCGGAATCGTCAAGGTCTTCCACGGCGCGGATTACGACGTGGTCGGATTGAAGCGTGACTTCGGGTTCACCATCGCGGCGATCTTCGACACCTGCCTGGCGGCGCAGGCGGCGGGCGCCCCGAAGTATTCGCTCGGGGATCTGCTCCAACGGTACTTCGATGTGACGCTGGAAAAAAAATATCAAAAAGCGCACTGGTCCAAACGGCCGCTCGCGCCCGATCTGCTGGCCTATGCCGCGAAGGACACCCAGTACCTCCCCGCGCTGCACGAGTTACTCAGGAAGGAAGTGGAGTCCAAAGGACGGCTGGCGCAGATCGAAGAGGAAGGCGAATGGATCAGCCGACGAGAATGGACCGGCCGCGCCTTCGTCCCCGATGATTACACGCGGATCAAGGGCGCGACCTCGTTACCGCCGGCGGCACAGCGCGTGTTGCGGGCCCTGGCGGTCACGCGCGACCGGTTGGCAAAACGCGCCAACCGCCCGCCGTTCAAGGTGATCTCGGGCGACGATCTGCTGGCGTTGGCGGTCCACCAGCCCGCCACGCACGCCGCCGTCGAGGCGTTGTTTCCTTCGGCGTCGTCACCGGTCCGGCGGGATGCGGCTCGATGGCTCGACGCGGTTCGCGCAGGCCTTGCCGACGAGACGCCGCTTCCCCAGCGAGCAAGCGGGCGGTTTGACCCGTTCTCCGCCGCCCAAGAGCGGCTCTTCGTTCGCCTTCGCGAGTGGCGAACCGCGGAATCCAAAACCGAAAGCGTCGAGCCCGCCATGGTCCTGTCCACCGAACAGATCAAGGCCGTCACGCGGGCCTGGCCCAAGACGCTCGACGACCTCGCCGCGGTGCCGGGCGTCCGACGCTGGCAAGTCATCCGGTACGGAGACGTGCTGCTGAAGCTCTTGACCTAGGCAACACCGCCGACCGCCTGCCCGTCTCATTCCTGAACCGCCTTGACTTCCCCTTTCGTCTTGGGGTAGAGACCTTTTTAGACCCACGGGGACGGCTCATGGACTACGGATCACTGCGGCAAATCGTCTTTTCGCTGACCGTGTTCGTCATAGCGGCCAGCCTGGCATTGCTCGTCCGGCGCCTGCTGCTGTCGGTCCTCCGTCGCTGGGCGGCCAAGACCGAAACCGCGATCGATGACATCCTGCTCAGCGTCGTACGAGGCCCGTCGGTCTTTTGGGCGATCGCACTGGGCCTCTACGTCGGGATCGGCACGTCGGTACTCCCCCCCCGCATCATCCAGGTGTCGTTCTCCGTCCTCCACTCGCTCGTGATTCTCTCGTTCACGTTCGTGGCGGCGAACGTGGCGTCGCACGCGCTGCGTTTCGCCGCCGAGCGCGCGGAATTGCCGTTCGCGTCGACCGGGCTCACGCAGGTCGTCATCAAAGGCTTCGTCATCACCCTCGGCCTCTTGATCCTACTGGGCACGCTCGGCGTGTCGATCGCGCCCCTCCTCACCGCGCTTGGCGTAGGCGGGCTGGCCGTCGCGCTGGCGCTGCAGGACACGCTCTCCAACCTGTTCGCCGGCATCCACATCTTGATGGAAAAGTCGATCCGCGTGGGGGATTTCATCCGGCTGGAGAGCGGAGAAGAGGGCTACGTGACCGACATCAGCTGGCGGACGACGCGACTTCGGCTGTTGCCCAATAATCTCGTCATCATCCCGAACAACAAGCTCGCGCAGGCCCGCATTCTCAACTACCACTTACCCGACAAAAGCCTGGCGCTCCTAATCCCGATCAGCGTGGGGTACGAGTCGGATCTGGACCTCGTGCAGCGGATTCTGACAGAGGAAGCTCACCGCGGTATCGGGCAGATCCCCGGCCTGCTCGCCGAACCCGCGCCGGTCGTGCGCTTCATCCCGGGCTTCGGCCAGTCGTCGCTCGACTTGACGCTGGTCGTCCAGGTACGCGAGTTCGCTGATCAGGCGCTGGTCCAGCACGAGTTACGCCTCCGCATCCTGAAGCGCTTCCGCACCGAGGGCGTGGAGATGCCGTTCCCATCGCGGACGATCTACCTCCATAGAGAAGGCCACGGGCCGATCGCCGCGCCAAGGGTTGGTATGGAGGATGCATGAAAATCTCCCTTCGCCTCATCGTTTCGCTGGTTGTCGTCCTGACCGCCGCGATCGCCCTGTTCACTCTGAATCAGACTCGGCATGAGTACGAGCGGTCGACGAGCGATCTGCTGCGGCGCGCGCAACTTCTGGCCGAGGGCCTGCAGGAGGCGACGGCACCCGCGTTGACCGACGCCAACACCGGCGCGCTGAAACGGATCGTCAACAAGTTCGGCAACCGGGAACGGCTCGTCGGCGTCGCGGTGTTTGACCCCGCGGGCGTCCCGCTCGCCGCGACCGCCAACCTCAAGAATCCCACGGCGCTGGTGGATGTACGGTCGGTGCTGGGATCGGAGCGCGATCGGGCCGAGCTCGTCGAGCGGGACGGCCGTACGTTCCACGTCTACGCGCTGCCGCTCACCGAGGGTGAGCACGCGATCGGCGTGCTGGCCGTGGTCCACGACGCCGACTATATCAGCGCAAGAATAAAACAGATCTGGACCGACAACTTCTTCCGTTTGCTCACGTACGCCTTCGCGATTGCGGTGACGACGCTGCTCGTCGTCCGGTGGAGCATCGAGGGGCCCATCGCGCGACTGGCCGACTGGATGAAGCAACTCCGCCTCGGCGGCGGGGCGACCACGAGGCCGCCCGCCTCGGGGTCGCTCTTCCATCCGCTCGCGTCTGAAGCCGCGCGGATGGTGACCAGTCTCGCCCAGGCGAGGGCCTCGGCCAAACAGGAAGCCAGGCTGCGCCAGGCCTCCGAATCGTTGTGGACGGCTGAGCGGCTCAAAGAGTTCGTGAGGGGCAAACTCCAGGGGCGCTCGTTCGTCCTGGTTTCCAACCGCGAGCCGTATATCCACATGCGCCGCGGCAAAGCGATCGAGTGTGTGGTTCCGGCGAGCGGGTTGGTCACGGCGTTGGAGCCGGTCATGCGGGCATGCGAGGGCCTGTGGGTGGCGCACGGCACAGGCGACGCCGATGCCGCGACGGTGGACGAACACGACCGCGTGCGCGTGCCGCCAGACGAACCCGCCTACACGCTCAAGCGCGTGTGGCTGACCAAAGAGGAGGAGGAAGGCTACTACTACGGCTTCGCCAACGAAGGGCTCTGGCCGCTTTGTCACATCGCGCACACCCGTCCCGTCTTTCGCAGCGAAGACTGGGCGGCCTACGAAACCGCCAACGCCAAGTTCGCCGCCGCCGTGCTCCACGAGTTGGAGGGGACCGCGGAACCCCTGGTCTTGATCCAGGACTATCATTTCGCGCTCCTGCCGCGTCTGATCAAGACCGCCCGGCCCGACGCGCGCGTCGGCCTGTTCTGGCACATCCCGTGGCCCAATCCCGAAGCCGTCGCGATCTGCCCCTGGCAGCGCGACATCCTTCACGGAATGCTCGGCGCCGACTTGATCGGTTTTCACATCCAGTTTCACTGCAACAACTTCCTGGACACCGTCGACCGCGCGCTGGAGTGCCGGATCGACCGTGAGCGATTCGCCATCACCCGCGAGCACCACGCGACCCTCGTCCGACCGTACCCCATCAGCGTGGCCCCGTGGGAGACACCCGATCCCGGCCCCCGGGATCGCGAGAATCTCCTCAAAGAAGCCGGCCTGCCCGCGGTGCGTATCGGCGTCGGCGTCGATCGGTTGGACTATACCAAAGGCATCCTGGAGCGCTTCCGCGGCGTCGAGCGATTCTTCGACAAATACCCAGAGTTCCACGAGCGGTTCACGTTCGTGGAGTTGGGCGCGCCCAGCCGGACGACCATCCCGCGCTACCACGACCTCGGGAGCGAGATCGACGCGGAGGTCGAACGCATCAACTCGCGCCTCCGAACCAAGGCGTGGTCGCCGATCCTGTTCCTCAAGCAGCACCACACCCACCGGGACATTCTTCGCTGGTATCGGGCCGCCGAACTGTGCCTGGTCACGTCCCTGCACGACGGCATGAACCTGGTGGCGAAGGAGTACGTGAGCGCCCGGGACGACGGGCTCGGCGCCCTCATTCTCAGCACGTTCACCGGCGCGTCCCGGGATCTGCCCGACGCCCTGATCGTGAACCCCTACGATACAGAGCAGCTCGCCGACGCCATCCGATACGGCCTCGGGATGCCGCCGGAGGAACAGAGCCGGCGGATGCACGCCATGCGCGAACAGATCCAGTCGTTCAACGTCTACCGCTGGGCCGCCGCCCTGGTGGACGACCTCGCCCATGTCCGGGTGGCGTCGCCGGAGTCGTTTCACATCTGACGATGAATCGAGCGACGATCCGGCGCGGGGACGGCCCGCTCGCCGTGCGCCCCGTGTCGGTCGATCCCACGGCACTGGTGGCCCGACTGGTAGGCCGCCCCGCCTTTCTCTACTTGGATTACGACGGCACGCTCGTCCCCATCGCGCGGCACCCAGACCAGGCGGCGCTCGACGACGCCGGTCGCACCCTCCTCCGTGCGCTCGCGCGCGCGCTGCCGGTGGCGATCGTGAGCGGGCGCGCGCGGGCGACGTTGCGCGCACTGGTGGGTGTTCCCTCGCTCTACTACGTGGGCAATCACGGACTGGAGATCTCCGGACCCGGTTTCCAACACAATACCGCGGTCCCCACCCGGTGGAGGCGGGATTTGGACGCGATCCTGACCGCGATCGAAACCGACGCGCCGCGCGGCGCCGTGGTCGAGCGGAAGGGCGTCACTGTCAGCATTCACTACCGCCTCGTGGCGGCCCCGGACCGCACCCGGTGGTTACCGGAACTGCGGGCGCGGCTGGCGCCGTGGGCGGCGCGCGGGCGGGTGCGGCTCGTCCGGGGTAAAGCGGCGGTCGAGCTACGCCCCCCGGTGGATTGGAATAAAGGTGCGGCGGTCTGCTGGCTGCTCTCGCACGTCGGCGCCAAGGACCGGCTGCCCGTCTACTTCGGCGACGACGCGACCGACGAGGACGCCTTTCGCGCCGTGAGGGCGGACGGCGTGGGCGTGCTGGTGGGCCGGCCCCGTCAGAGCGCGGCCCGCTACCGCCTCGCCGGTCCCACCGACGTCCGTCGGCTGCTCATCCGCTGGCTTCAGGCGCTCGACAGCCGGACAGGCGGCGAACGTGGTTCGCCGGAGGCGAGTCGATGACCGCAGTCGCCCGCGAACCGTTTCGGTTCGTGACCCAGATCGCCCAAATCGAATTGACCGGACTGTCGGCGCGGACGGTCGAAGAACTGCTGGCCCACCTCCGCGTCATCCCGGCAGGGGTGATCCACCAGCACACGCATCGGTTCGTCAGCGACCATCAATTCCTCTCGCCCGAACCGCCGAACGACTTCGCCTATTGGGTGACCGAGCGGCTTGGGGAGCGCCGGCTCGGCGAACAGTTGGCCGCCGTGGACATCGTGCGGTTCCGCTCGCTGGAAGCGCTGCGGGCCGAAATGATCGACATTCTCGATCGGTATCTGTCCGGCGCGCGGACGGTTCGGTGGGTCCCGGAGGGGAGCGAGCTACACCTCATGAAGGCGGTCAGCTTCATCCTGCCCACCCCGTACCAGGCCACGACGCTGGAGGAATTCCTCCACGGTTTGAAGAAGGTGTCGATCCACTCGCTCTACCACCACATGTTCGAGGCGCGATTGCGCCTGGAGCGGGAGCAGAACGACTTTTCAGCGTGGCTCGCGCACTCGCTGGGCGAGAAGGCGCTGGCACTCTCCATCGCCCGGCTCGATCCGTACACGCAGACGATGGAAGGGTTGCGGCGGCGAGTGGCGGGCCTGGTGGCGCAGCGGCTCGGGGAGCCGGTTCCGTGATCCGGTTCGAGGACTACGTGCCGATCGTGGGCGAGGCGGTCACCGACGAGTTGCGCCTGCTGGCGGACCGGCTGAGCGGCACCACGGTCTGTCACGTCAACTCCACGCCCGTGGGCGGCGGCGTCGCTGAAATCCTCACCCAGATGGTGCCGCTGCTCAACCAGTTGGGCGTCCCGACCGAGTGGCATGTGATCAAGGGTGGGAACCAGTTTTTTGCCGTCACCAAGAAATTCCACAACGCGCTTCACGGCGTCGCTCAGACGTTCACCGACGACGACTTCGCCGTGTACCGATCCACCCAGGAGGACAACCTCGCCCAAATGGCGCTGGACAGCCACGTCGTGTTCATCCACGACCCGCAGCCTGCCGGCCTCGTGGCGCGTAAGGCGGCACTCGGCAACCACTGGATCTGGCGCTGCCACATCGACCTCTCCAATCCCGATCCGCACGTGTGGGCGTTTCTCCAGCCGTTGATCGAGCAATTCGACGCGACGGTGTTCTCTGCGCCGGCATTTGCGCGTCGGCTGGGCGTGCGTCAGGTACTGGTCGCGCCCTCGATCGACCCGCTCAGCGACAAGAACCGCGAGCTGTCGCCAGACACGATCTCCGACCTCGTCGACCGGCTCGGCATTCCCCGCGACAAACCGCTGGTCACCCAGGTGTCGCGGTTTGATCGACTCAAAGATCCCGTGGGAGTCATCGAGGCGTTCCGTTTGGCCCGCCCATACATCGACAGTCGATTGCTTCTGGTCGGGGGCTCGGCCGACGACGACCCGGAAGGCGCGCAGGTCCTCGCGGAGGTGCGCGACCGGGTCGACGGCGACGCCGACATCATCGTGCTCGCGCTTCCACCGACGAGCCACCTCGAAATCAACGCGATCCAGCGGGCGTCAACGGTGATCGTTCAAAAATCGATCAAGGAAGGGTTCGGGTTGACCGTCTCGGAAGCGCTCTGGAAAGGAAAACCCGTGATCGCGAGCGCCGTGGGCGGTATCCCGCTTCAGATCACCCACCGCCACTCCGGGATTCTCACGCATTCGATCGAAGGGACGGCGTACTGGATCAAGCAACTCCTGCACGAACCCGACTATGCCAGGAAGCTCGGTGAGCACGGCCGCGAGCACGTCCGCCAGCATTTTCTCCTCACCCGCCACCTCCGGGATTATCTCCTGCTCTTTTTGTCGCTCCGTCATCCCGGGAAGGACGTGATCTACCTTTGAACCGACGGCGCGGACTCGGTCCGCACGACACCGCACCTCCTCACCGGCTCTCCGCCTGAGACTCCGCGAGCGCCGGCCCCATGACCCGGCCGCACACCCGTGGCCTGAACGCTTCCTTCGCCTCGCGCAGATTTGACAACCCCCTATCACTCTCCGTAGACTGGCGCGGTTTGCAGAGACGGGCGCGTGGCCAAGACCATCCAACAAACTTCCGCCGGCGGCATCGTCTTCCACAGGCTGGATGATCGGATCGATGTCGCGCTCATCGCTCGAACGAGCCCCCGGCGGCGAGTCATCTGGGCGCTCCCTAAGGGGTGGGTCGAGCCCGGCGAGACGATTCCCGACGCGGCGCTCCGCGAGATCCGGGAGGAGACCGGGTTGACGGGACGAGTGGTCGAGCCGCTGGGACACATCGAATACTCCTTCTACTCCCCGGAAGACAGCGCCAGGATTCAGAAGACCGTCCACTTTTTCCTCGTCGAATACGTCAGCGGAGACACCGCCGATCACGACCACGAGGTCGACGAGGCCCGGTGGTGGCCGCTGGACGTCGCCCTCGCGCAGATGACGTACGAGAGCGAACGACACGTCATGGAGAAGGCCCGAAACCGTTTGCTGGCCCCGACACCCCACTAACCCGCGTGGTCCGCGCCCCCGCTTCATTCCCATGATCCCAACGGCGTTGCCGCTGACCTATACCACGGTCGTGCAGGGACGCCCGCTGACCTACCGGGTGACGATGAGCCCGCGCGCCCGGACATGGCGGCTCACCATCCATCCCGACTCGGGCCTCACCATCGTCCTGCCCGTGCGGTCGAAGATCGATCTCGCCCGGCTGCTCGACTCGCGATCGGCGTGGATCTTCCGCCACCTGGATCGGCTCGCCAGCTCCCCCGTGCCTGCCCCGCCGCCCCCCCTCCGTCACGGCGCTATCTTGCGGTATTTGGGGGACCTCTTCCGTCTCGAGCTGGCCGCCGGGGCGACGGCGCCGGAGATCGACGAGGCGGCGGGCGTCTTGCGCGCGCCGGACGCGGACCATCGGTCTCTGCGCGCCACGATCGAGGCCTGGTACCGTCGCCGGGCCGAAGGCGTCTTCGCAGACCGCCTGAGAATGATCAACGACCGTCTGGGGTACCGGTTCCAGCGCGTGACGATCCGCGATCAAAAGACGCGCTGGGGCAGTTGTTCAGCGCGCGGGAATCTGGCGTTCAACTGGCGGTTGGTGATGGCGCCGATCGAGATCGTCGATTACGTCGTCGCGCACGAGTTGGTCCACTTGATCGAACTCTCGCATTCCCGGGCGTTTTGGCGCCGCGTCGCGGCGATCGATCCGGCGTACCTCGTCCACCGAGAGTGGCTGCGGGACCACGGCCCGCGTCTCGTCCTGGGCGTTCCGCCCTCCTGAGACAACCAATCGCCTCAGCAAGACCCTCACGGCCTGCTCGGCAAATTCTCCATCGGCCCTCTTCCTCCTGTCCCCCATGTCGTAAAAAGGGGTGGTGGGATGTTCGTCCTGCGCGAGTGGTCCCGTAGGTCATCGGAACGAGCACCGACGGCGACTTGCCGGCCCTTGGCGTGTATTGGTATGCTGCGACTGACTCCACGGTATGCCCCACGCCGACTCGCATAGCGTTCGCGCCGAACTCGAAACCCGTTCGAGGACGTTGCTGGAATGGCCGGCGGTGCTCGCCCGGCTCGCCAGCCACGCCACCACGCCGACCGGCAAGGAACGCTGCCTTGGATTGACCGATTCCGACGACCGATCGACGGTCGAGGGGTGGTACGCGGAGGTGCGGGAGTGGCTGGCGCTGCACGACCAAGCCGGGGATCTCCCGCTGGCCGCCGGAGCCGATCCCCGTCCGGTGTTGCGCGCGGCGGTGGACGGAGGCGTGCTCGAAGCAAGCCAGTGCCGCGAAATCGCGCTGGTCCTCGACCAAGCGCGTGAGGTCCGCCGCGCGCTCGGGCGGTACCCCGCGCTCGGGCGCCTCGTAGAACGGGGGCGGCAGCTCGACGATTTGCCGGAGGTGCGGCGCGCCATCGAGGACGCGGTCGATCCCCAGGGCAACCTTCGGGAGTCCGCCACCCCGGAATTGTGGCGGCTGCGGCGTGAAGTGGACCGGCTTCGGTTGGCGCTCGTCGAACGGGTCGAGGGACTCCTGCGGTCGGCGGCGTACGAACCCTGGCTCCAAGACACGTTCGTCACGCAGAGGGAAGACCGGTACGTCTTACCCATCAAAATCGAGAACCGCGCGAAAGTCAGCGGGATCGTCCACGACCTGTCGGCGAGCGGAGCCACGGTCTTCATCGAGCCGGAAGAGCTGGTCGAGGCCAATAACGGGTTGAAGTGGGCCGAGCTGGCGCTCGGCCAGGAGATCGAGCGCATCTTCCGCCGACTCACCGAGCTGACGGCCCGCCATCGCTCGGTGATCGAAACCGACCTCGACGTCTTGACGGACCTCGACGTCATCCAAGCCAAGGGCCGTCTGGGACTCGCCTATCGGGGTTCGATTCCCGACGTTGTCACCGACGGCGCCATCGCGTGGCGCGGGCTCCGCCATCCGCTGCTCGCCCTGCGCGGCGTCGCGGTCGTGCCGAACGACGTCGTGGTCGCGGCGGGAATCCAGGCCGTGGTGATTTCCGGGCCGAACACCGGGGGGAAGACCGTCCTCCTCAAGGCGATGGGTTTGGCCGCCCTGATGACCCGATCCGGGATTCCACTGCCGTGTGCCCCTGACTCCACGGCGCCGCTCTTCCCGGCGATCATGATGGAGGTCGGCGACGATCAAGACCTGGCGCGGGATCTCTCCACCTTCGCCGGGCACATCCGGGTCGTCGCCGCCATGATCGAGACGACGCCGCCGGGCGCGCTGGTGTTGATCGACGAGTTGGCGACCGCGACCGACCCCGACGAGGGCGCGGCGCTGGCGCAGGCCGTGTTGGAACAATTGACGGCGAAACGCGCGCTGGCCGTCGTCACCACCCACTACACCGCGCTCAAGGCCTGGGCGGCCGGGGGTCTGCCTGCCGGGGAGGCCGCCGTGGATCGCCTGAGCGCGGGTATGGGCTACGACGCCGACGCCCTGGTCCCGACCTACCGCCTGGCCCTTGGGCGACCCGGCGCGAGTCTGGGACTGGACGTGGCGGCGCGGCTCGGCCTACCCGCCTCGGTGCTCGAGCGCGCAAAACACCTCGTGACCCCTCAAACGGCGGCGTTGGAGCGGGCGATCGCGGCGCTGGAGGCCGAGCGACAGGCCGCCGCCGAGACCCGCGCGCGCGTCTCGGCCCTGGAAGGGGCGGCGCGGGAGGCCGCGCTCCGTCAGGATGCCGCGGCCGCGGCCCTCGAGCGGGAGCGCGACGGTTTCACCGCCGCGCGGAAGACGCGCATCGCCGCCGAGGTCGATCGCGCCAAACGAGAGATCGATCGGATACTGGAGACCGCCAGGCGGGAGCACGACCCCAAACGCCTTCGCGTCCTCCGGTCGCAGATCGACCGCGCCGCAATCCCCGCTCCGGCGGACCCCGACGAGGCGGAGGCGGATTCCCCGGCTCAGGACCTGCCGGCCGGCGAGCGCATCCGCATCCCCTCGTTGAAGACCGACGGCGTGCTCCTGGACGACACCCGCGGCCGACGCCGGGTCCGCGTGCGCGTCGGCGACCGGGAAATCTCGCTCGCCCCATCCGCACTGAGACCGGGCTCGGCGTCCGAGACGACCGACCGCGCCGGGCGGGAGAACCCAACCCCGGGCGGGGGGGCCGTCGCCCCAACGCCGGTGGCCGAGACCATCGACCTCATCGGCCGGCGCGTCGAGGACGCCCTTGATCGGATCGATCGCACGCTCGACCAGGCGATGGCGGCCAACACCACCCGCCTGCGCGTCCTCCACGGACACGGGACGGGACGGTTAAAAGTCGCGATCCGCGCCCACCTCGCCGCCTCGCCGTACGTCGCCTCTCATCGGCCCGGGGACGATGCCGAAGGCGGAGACGCCGTGACGATCGTCACGTTAGCGACGTAGGGGCTCAAACCCGATGTCTGGATCGTGCGACAACTCGGCCTCCGACCACGTTCACCCCCTGCTCGTTGATCGGGCTTTCCTCGCCGTGTTAAGATTCACATTCCTCGTGTAGGGGCGTATCGCGATACGCCCCTCTTTTGGATCATGGACAACAAATCGATCGTCATCAAAGGCGCCCGCGAACACAACCTCAAAAACCTCGACGTGGCCATCCCGCGCGACCGCTTGGTGGTCATCACGGGGTTATCGGGTTCTGGCAAGTCGTCCCTCGCGTTCGACACGATCTTTGCCGAAGGTCAGCGGCGGTACGTCGAGTCGCTCTCGGCCTACGCGCGGCAGTTCCTCCAGCAGATGGACAAACCCGACGTTGAGTCGATCGAGGGCCTGTCGCCGGCCATCTCGATCGAACAAAAAACGACGAGCAAGAACCCGCGCTCGACCGTGGGCACCGTCACCGAAATCTACGACTACTTTCGTCTGCTCTTCGCCCGGATCGGGCGACCGGTCTGCCACCGCTGCGGGCGCGCGATCACCGCGCAGACCGTGTCCCAGATGGTGGATGCCACCATGGCCCTCCGTGAGGGCGCCAAGATCCAGGTCCTGGCACCGATCGTCCGGGGCCGCAAGGGCGAGTATCGAAAGGAACTGGCCCAGTTGGCCCAGAAGGGGTTCGTGCGCGCGCGGGTGGACGGTAAGTGGGTTCAGCTCGACGACGTCGTCGAGCTCGACAAGAAGAAAAAACACACGATCGAAATCGTCGTCGACCGACTCGTGGTGAAGCCGGGCATCGAGCGCCGGCTGGCCGATTCGATGGAAGCCGCGCTCCCGCTGGGCGAAGGCATCGCCGTCGTCAACGTCGACGGCAAGACCGATCACCTGTTCAGCGAACGCCTCGCGTGCATTGAATGCGGCGTCAGTTACCCCGAAATCGCGCCCCGTATCTTCTCCTTTAATAGCCCGCACGGCGCGTGTCCGGACTGCGACGGGCTCGGGACCAAGCGCGTCTTCGACCCGGCGCTGGTCGTTCCGCACCCGCGTCTCTCGCTGCGCGAAGGCGCGCTGCGCCCATGGGAGCGCCGGACGTCCGCCTATTACGCCGAACTGATCGAGGCCGTCGCGCGGCACTACGGGTTCTCGGTGCGAACGCCCTTCGCGGACGTCGACCCCGCGCACCAAAAAATCCTCTTGTATGGCTCGGGGACGGACGAGATCGAATTTTGGTTCGAGAAGGACGGCCGCCGACAATTCTACGCGAGACCGTTCGAGGGCGTCATCCCCAATCTCGATCGCCGGTACCGAGAAACCGATTCGGCCTACATTCGCGAGGAAATCGAAGAGTACATGACGCTCCAGCCGTGCCCGGCGTGCCAAGGCGATCGACTCAAACCCGAGAGCTTGGCGGTGAAAATCGGCGGGCTGTCGATCGCCGAAGTCACCCGGTTTTCGATCCAGGCCGCCGATCGGTTTTTCCGCGACCTCACGCTCACCGAGAAAGAAACGTTCATCGCCCAGCGCATCCTGAAGGAAATCCGCGAGCGGCTCGGCTTTCTGGTCAACGTGGGCGTCGAGTACCTGACCCTCGACCGGTCGGCCGCCACGCTCTCGGGCGGGGAGGGCCAACGCATCCGCCTCGCCACCCAGATCGGCTCCTCGCTGGTCGGCGTGCTGTACATCCTGGACGAGCCGTCCATCGGGCTCCATCAGCGCGATAACCGCCGCCTGCTCGACGCGCTCATCCGACTTCGGGATCTCGGCAACACCGTGTTGGTGGTGGAGCACGATGAGGAGACCATCCTCGCCGCCGACCACGTCATCGACATGGGCCCGGGCGCCGGAATCCACGGCGGCGAGATCATCGCCCAGGGGCCGCCCAAGGCGATCATGGCCAACCCCGCGTCGCTGACCGGACGCTATCTCAACCGCGAGGCGACGATCGCCCTCCCCCCGCGGACCCGTCCGCCGCAGGGGTTCCTCAAGATCGTCGGCGCGCGGGAACACAACCTCAAGGACGTCACCGCGGCGATACCCCTTGGGGTGTTCACCTGCGTGACGGGCGTCTCGGGATCCGGCAAGAGCACGTTGATCATCGAGATCTTGTACAAGGCGCTGGCCCAACGCTTCTACCGCGCCGCCGAGCGGCCGGGCGCGTGCCGGGGGATCACGGGCCTGGAGACGCTGGATAAAGTCGTCAACGTCGACCAGTCGCCGATCGGGCGGACGCCGCGCTCCAACCCGGCGACGTACACCGGATTGTTCACGTTCATCCGCGACCTCTTCGCGCAGCTCCCGGACTCGAAAGCTCGGGGATACAAACCGGGGCGTTATTCGTTCAACGTCAAGGGTGGGCGGTGCGAAGCGTGCCAGGGCGACGGCGTGATCAAGATCGAGATGCACTTCCTGCCGGACGTCTACG